>Ga0180434_10006367_pt1 | contig 13609 bp, 15 predicted proteins | sample SS_ome_7_FD_132453 | JGI IMG/M metagenome (GOLD analysis project Ga0180434, IMG submission 132453) | Hypersaline lake sediment archaeal communities from the Salton Sea, California, USA - SS_1_D_2 metaG | ecosystem: Environmental > Aquatic > Non-marine Saline and Alkaline > Hypersaline >... | reverse complement strand
GCCATATATCAGTAGATGTTCCTCCCCAGTGATAATCTTCTATAGTGCTATCATCAAAAGTTTCATAGTATCCTACACCTATTTCGTTATTGGTGATATAGATTCGGTTATCAGTAGAACCAGTAGCAAAGTGAGCGGTGGTGTTCCATATAAAGGCTGGCATTAACTATAACCCTCCATTAACAGGATTACAGCAATGCTTAAAATTAATAAATGCTTTTTTGCTGAAAATGTTCCAACATAGAGCAGAAATGGCTACAGTATTCCAAATAAGCATAAAGCCCTCGTAATTTGATTATATTACGAGAGCTTTATGCTCAAAACCTGCAATATAAGATGTGAATGTTAAAATCTTTGATTTTTTGAATTTCTACACTCTAAACGAACAAAGAGGTTCAACCACATTTACTATAATAACAAACAGGACAAGTCCAGCACCCTCCTTCGGCTACCATATCAACTATGTTGCCATTTTTAGCACAATCTGGACAAGCTACATCATTAGATTGTAAATCTTCATTATTTACATATCTTTTCAATATTCGCCCTGAAGCTTTGCTAAAACTGGTAATAACTTTAGTCGATTTATCAATTTGCTCAACTATATACTTAGGATCAATATTATGACGCAATTCAAGACTACAACGACGTGTTTCCAGGCTGATATCTGGATGAATTTCATCCTCTTCTTGACCGATATTCTCAATTAAAACTTCGTTATCATTATCCAATAAAGAATAGTGTCGTCGTTTTCTTTTGATAATTTTACCTGTGCTAGGCAATTCTTGTTTGCCATTAACTGCAAAAATCTCATAAGGAATATTATCTACTTTTCCTACTAAAATATGCCATTCGAAACCGTCAGCTCTTGTTTTAAATATATCAACAGGCACTTCTTTAGGTCGCGGTTTCGCTTGGTTACTATTAATAGCCCCTTTAAAGGTAGAATTTAAGACTTGAGTAGTTTTAGATCCATCACGATAAACAGTTACACCCTTGCATTTTGTTTCCCATGCCATTGTGTAAGCATTTTCAATATCCTCTTTGGTAGCAGAATTAGACATATTGATCGTTTTCGATATCGAATTGTCAATATGAGCCTGAAATGCTGCTTGCATTTTAATATGTTCCGACCAATCTATATCAGGAGCACATTTAAACCAGGGTTTAGATGCATATGGATGACTTATTTCCTTAGAACCAGTATTATCATAACGATAGATTACAGGACTAAAAATAGGCTCAATAGAACTAGAACATCCTGCTAACAGACTTATAGTTCCTGTAGGGGCTATAGAAAGAGTCACAGCATTGCGCCTATGTTCTAATTCATCATATTTGCAAGATTTAGGAGTACCTCTTTCTTTCCCTAATACTACTGATTTATTATGAGCCCTTTTCTCAAAAAACTTTCCAACTTTCTGAGCCAATTGCAAAGACTCTTCTGATCCATAAGTAATTTTCATTTTTAATAATAAATCAGCCCATCCCATAATCCCTAGCCCTACAGGTCTATTATCTTTAGCCCATTTAGTAAAATCCGGAGTAGGAAAAACATTAACATCAATTACATTGTCCAAAAACTGTATAGCAGTATCAATTGCTTTACCAAGTCTAGTCCATTCTATTACTTCTCGATTTTCATTATAAAACTTAGATACATCTATAGATCCTAAATTACAACTGCCATTTTCAGGAATTGGAATTTCACCACACTGAACGTTATTTGCACTAACATACTTCTTGTGTTTGCCTTGATGCTCTTCTTCGAAGTTGCCTATATAATAATTATGATATTCGTCAACAGTACCCGTATACACATTTTCAAACCCATCCGGTTCTACAGAAATTATTCGGTGATTAAATGAATTAGCTTGATCTTTTAAATCTGTCCACGAGTTAAAAACAGCGTGCAATTCGCCTCTTTTAACTTCATTCTTGGAGGGTATTCTGAATGGAACCTTATGAAGTTTACAATATTGAGCAAACTCTTTTTTTAGAGGATCTCTCTGTATTTCGGTTTTTAAATCATTATAAGCTGTCAGTAAATTAAATCTTCTTTTCTTTAACGATCGCAGTTTAGAATCTCTGACTTTTTGTTTCATGGATTCTGATGTATTTCTCTTTTTTAGAGCACATTGAATTGAACAAAATGAAATCTCTCGTTGGTAATAAGGTAATACGAACTTGTCACCACAATATTCGCACAACTTTCTGACTTTTATAGTATCTTCAAAAAAAACATCCAAATCAGAATTATCTTGTAAATCTAAGAATTTTTTATATTCTCGCAATACAGATCTAGAATATTCAGATCCTTCTACATTTGCTTCTATAGCAGCATTAGTTAAAAATTCAGAAACTCTTCCCAAGTCTTTTTTTCGAAACTGAGTAAAATGTGAAACAAATCCGTTAGCACGACTAATTTGTCTCCATTCTGGAACACTTAATTTCCGACCTTTTTGTTTTGTTTGATCCACCGCAAAAGCCCAAATATCATCACTAGTGACTTTAAGTGATCTACCATTCTTGAATCCGCTAGTAGATTCGCTCATTTTTGTCCTGTATGAATCCCATTTATCATCACTCCATTCGTGTTTTGCTCTTCTCATTGGATTTTTATCACCGGTCATATCGTTAGAATGCAACTCATCATGAGCCTGTTTTGTCATGTGAGATAAATTTTCAGGACGATTGTTTAAACCATTAAAGTCTTTATGATGTATTACACCATTGCTGTATGAGATATTTTTCTTCGCAGAAAAATTATAAATCATTCTATGCTCTAGCGTCCAACTTTTACGCTCAGATGATTTTATCCAATAATAATCCTGAGATTTTGAATTCCAATTATTAAGAACTGCTTCAAAAGGAGCTTCTAATCTGGTTAATATTGACAAAGAATCATTCGGATTTAAATCCTTTGCCTCTTTTACAGAACCATCCGATAAAACAAACTTATGATTTTCAGTTACTCGAAGAACATGACCATTAGTAATTGTAACTTTTAATATTTTTTGGTTATAGCCACTTATACGTGGACGTCGCATCATTCTTATTGTCACACTTCCATTTGGCTTTCGGCTATATACAGGCACATCTTTGTCTTCGTTTGCTAGTTCTTTCATGGGCACGGCGACACGTCCGTCTGCCACCGATACTAATGTGTCCCCCGTAACACAAGGATTCGTGGCAGTTACTGTTTGTCCTGACCACTTATAAGTTCCGTCATTAATAGTATCAGAAAAAAGCAATCCCGGATCACCATTATTCCAAGCATTTTCCACAATAGCATCAAATACTTTTCTAGCTCTTATAGTCTGATAAACCTTACCATTGAACACCAAATCATATTCTTCATCATTCTTAACCTTATTCATAAAATCATCAGTTACTGATACACTAATATTAAAATTAGATAAAAATTTATCTAATACAATATCCAAATGTGCATGGTGATTATCTTTTAAAGTTCCATAATGATCGAAAATATCTTCCTTCAAAAGACATTTTAAAGCCTTGTCTCTTTGTTTGCAATGAATAAATTTCATAATGTCAGGATGATCCACGCGCATACACGCAATCATAGCCATACCACGAAAACCAGATTGAGTGATCGAACTCATAACTTCCGAAATCATTCTCATATGTTCTATAGGACCACAGGCTTTAGCATGAGTACTACCGAACACAGGATCACCTTCTGGGCGAATATTGCTAATATCTATACCTGCTCCACCACCTTGTCGAGCTACATGTCCAAAATTAGCAATATTCTCTATCATGCCGGTCTCACCAGACTTAACTCCGGACCAGCAATCTTCGGGAGATTTAACCACAAAACAATTATGCACTACTATACCTTCAGATAAATATGTTTCATTAGAAGTGGATATATCATAAACTTCATGTTCTCCAATATCTTTTATACTCTTAATCGAGAAGGCAAATTTTTCATATTTTTTATCAACAACACTTGCCAGGTAGTCATCTAACATACGCTTTTTTCGAGGGTTAATAAACCCAATATGTTCTTGAAATTTTTTCATATGTACTGTATTTGTAATGCTTAAATAGTACATAGGATTTCTATGGTAATCCTTTCGTTTGTCATGCACAGGTCCTCTAATTGAAGACTGAATACCAAACAGATTTAACAATTTTTGGAGATCTCTTATAAATGACTCGCTAGTCATTCCGGTGATGACATGACAGTGATTTTTACCTGTTCTAGAACTTACAGAAAATGCTAATGTACCTTCACAATCAAAGGCAGATCTGCAAAATTCCGATACAACAGTTCGCGGGCTTCGAAATATCTCATCTGGCACATCACATTCCAAAGAACCAAATTCTCCAAAATTAAATAAATAAGCATATTTTTTACCATATGCCCTTATTCGTTTTAAATAAGTATTATTTTGTTTGTTATCAATATCAATAATATTGCCTGCAATATGAGGGCTATTAGAAATAAGATCAAGTGATTCTTTTGAATCTACTATTATTTCAAAAACTAAAACTTTATAACTGTGATCCTTTGGTCCACTTGAATGATATTTCAGATGACCGTCACATTTAGTAAACGCTAATATTCGAGCCAAATCTTCGTCTAATTTAATGTCATTTTTATAAACATATTCTTCTGGAAAAGGTTTTTCAGAAAAGTCTAAAACTAAAGCATCTCCTTCGCGGAGATTTCCCGCACTTTCCCAGTGACATTTAGCTTTAAGGCTTTTCTGACTTTTATGAGCCAGATTTTGGTAACCTTTTATAGTGTAAACTTGATGATCTTCGGTCACAAACAGACGATATCCCTTTTCTGTTTCTATTTGTAAAACCTTTTTGACTCCATTGCGCCATCTATTGGTTATTTGAGCATTACCAGTGTAAGTAGGAATGTCCGTTAAAAATGTATCTTCAATTAAATCTTTTATCCGAATTAAGCCTTTGGTAGTGTTAATTCTTGACCACCCTGGCTGACATGCCATAAGTCCACTTGTCTTAGTAGATGTGCCTGCATTTACCAAACAAGGAGAATTAGGTAGAAATTCAGTGTTATATATTAATGCACTGATAGTATCTCGAAAATCGTCACTTTCATTCTTACAAACATGCCTAACTACTCTATCTGTGAGTCCTTTCCAATCTTCTAATAAATTACCGTCAGAATCTTTTTGAAAGTATCTTCTCTCACATATTTGTTGAGCAATGTCTGTTAACGGTGACCGATTTTCCATTATTCATTCTCCTCTATTTTATATTGAACGCAAAAGACTGATTGGGAAATTCCAAATCATCTCCTGCTCATTTTTCATCTCAATTATATTTAAAAAATAATCCTGAATTGCCAGCTATAAAGCCAGTTAGTGCTTGTCACTGAATAGGTTTTTTTGCTCTGCTTTTAATCGCTCTTCGATCTTGACACGGATGTTTTCCTGCCTTCGAGCTGTTCTATTCTGGCGTTTCTTTTTCTTAGCTATACGCTGTAATTTTAGCTTCTTTTTTTCATTGATTTTTTTAGAAGTAGCGCTTTTAGAGACAAGATTTTTATTCTTTTGTTGCTTTAATTGCCGAGCTTTTTTAATGCGATTTTTTCTTTCAATATGTCGATCTGAGATTTGTTGTGCTGGAGTTTTTGCTTCGGAATGATCAGTTATTAGTATTCCATCGAGATGATCATATTCATGTTGAATAATATAAGCATCCCGATCTTTAAACCGCAAAATATCATTCTTGATTGTCTGCTCATTACAAATAACAACATCAGCAGTTATCTCTATCTGTGCATAACGCTGAATACATCGTTGACATTCTGGAATAGACAAGCAGCCTTCAATAGATGGAACCGCATCTGGACTCTTCCATGTTATTTGAGGATTTATAAAAACATAGGGGTTATTGTCTGAGAGATTTGCTAAAAACGCCCGTTTAGTAATTCCTATTTGTACGGCGGCTAAACCTAAAGCATTATCAGGTATTGATTCTTTAAGCCTGGAAACCAAATCTTTTATCTCGTGTTCATTTACACTCTCAGAAACACTGTGAAGAACTTTAGTATCAGTAACAATATCTGGCATGTTCCACTCCCTTGTGAATATACTGGTATCTCTACATAGAGTATATTATACATACATGCCGCTGTCTACTTTATTTTGCGAAAACAATTTATAGGATTAACTGCCCAAAGACAGGTTCGAACCATAGAAGAAGACGTTGACATTACGCCAACATCTCCTTTGTTTTTCCATTTACGCAAAGCATTAACAAGTATTACTATAGATTCTAAAATAGCACCAATAGCAGCAAAAACTTCACTATTTTTGCCTAAGAAATTTAGTAGCGATTCTAAATTCATTTCTCCAATCCTACTTCCCAATACATGGCTTCATCAAAATTATTCAAAAATGCTTTCCAGGACTCTGGAAACGTCTTACGACGCAACGTGTATAATGGATTCCAGACTGGGCGTTTAGGAGTTTCATAATACACCACAGACCTTTCGCCATTAGATAAATATTTGAATCTTCTTAATTTCATTCCAGTTTGAGATAACAGTCGATTGCCTTTTTTAAGGTTACACGACATACAAGCTAATACACAATTCTCAAAAGTAGATTCACCACCTTTAGACTGAGGAATAATATGATCAATAGTAATCTCATCTATAGGTGGTTCTATTCCACAATATTGACAACGCCTATGATCTCTTCTCCAAAGATTACGTCGACAAAAAACTACTTTACGAACAGGAACCCTGCTATACTCTGATAAGAGCATAATATCAGGTCTTTTGATTCGACTGCGAGTAGTCTGAATAAACGGCTCATTATCAAGAGCAGGTTGTTGCATCCAGCTTATTATATCATGTGAAGTATAACTAACCGGATCTACAAACGTAGCCCGATCAGAAATAACATTACATAAAGCTTTTTTTAGAACGGTGGAATCAATTGGAGTCCACCCTTTATTTAAAACTAACACTGGATGAGTTAACATGTTTTCCATAGTGTCACCTAATGAGGTAAATATCTCCTTATTTCTCTATCGCTTCTAAAAATTTACTTTCAATTTGAGATCTTAATAAGGCTCTGAATGATTCTCGATCATTATCATTCATTACTGTCGGATCAAGTATATTAAATGATACTTTCGCCCCGCCAATACCTCCTTTAGCCCCACCATTTCCCTTGCCAAAAACATCATCAATTAAGGTTTTACAATCCAAAGCCGAACTTGAAGTCCTGATACTTGCTCTAATCATAGTACCAACAACAGCATACACAATGACAGTTTGTACTCCCTGGATACGCATAAACTTATCTGCAATAGTAGGTATACAGTCAGATTTTGAATCATCAATATAACCTATTTCTGTTATCAAATGAGGCACATAATCAGATCTTTTAGATTGCCACGCAATTTCTTCGTAATCCAATACATATGGTGGATATTCATAATTAACTACTCGGTGAAATTTATCGTCATTCAAAAATCTAGCCAACATCATAAATGCATGAATGTCATCTTTTGTGGTAGTTTCGGATAAGAAATCTAATGTATCTGTTTTGATACCTATAGTTAACGCAGTTATTAGATCTTTAACCGAGTCATCAGCCAAATCTAAGCACACATCATTTAGTTCTTTTTCTCCAGATTCTTCTGAGCTAGAAGATCCATTAAAAATTGATAATGCTAAGTCCAACACTAAAGTAGAACATGCCCCAGATTCAGCATGAATAAACAATATATCTTTATTAGTAGTTGGTATCCTATGATGATCTATAACTACATTAGGCTGAATATCAATGGAAACATTTTTCTGTCCTACAGAACAATCAACAAATACAAACATAGATTCTTCAGGATTTACTTCGTATTTAATATCATTCCATTTATTGACTGGAATATCCAATACATTAACCATCGCTCGATTTTGAGGATGACTAATTTCACCATCATATACAATACTAGAATGTTCTACTTCTAAAAATTGCAGAATATGCTGCATTCCCATAGCTGAAGCTAACGAATCTGGATCGGGATTATCGTGACTACAAATATACCATGTCTTAGTCTGATTCTCTTTTACAAGACTCACTAAAGGATCTCGTTTGGATCTTATGCGTTTATTTCCGCCTACCGAAGGTGACATTGGATTTCCTCTATTACAAATATTTTAAAGAATTACGTAATTTGCCTGGGTGCTGCAATTCAAACAATGATACAGCTTCTTCTACAGCTTTATCAAATTTCTCCAAATCAACATCACCAACATTATCAAGTTTTTCAAAAATAGATAACCATCCCGATAAATGGTTGTCTATTATTTGACGTACCATATAAGACCATGTTTCTTTATTATTATATGCTCTTTCAAAGTCTTCATCTGTAGCTGATCCATATCTATGAATCATACTAGTAATATATCCTTCTTGGCAACCTTCTCTTAATAATCCTGTATCACCTATACTTTTGCGCAATTCAGCATCGACTAGATAACGAAATAATTCTAAGATTTCTGCTGTAGTAACAGACGGAATAACTTCCATAGTAGTCATATGCAGGTTCCTTTTATTTTCCGCGAATAAAATAAAAATAGGGGAGATCAAAGTTAGTCACCGAAGCAACTCGAAAGATTAGACGGAAAGACGTTTTACACATTACTGAATACGATTTACATCTATGAAGGTTGAGTTTTACATCCAGATCAAATCGTATCAATGATAATGTCATACCAAAGGTATAACCGCGTCATAATCTATTCGTTCACTTTAATCTCCCCATTAAACGTATTGAATTATTTTTTACTTGGATTCTTGAATGTTTCTGGAATCTCAATCTGTATCTTTGTTACCGCATTATGGGTATCTAGATTTTGCTGTATAGCATCCAACTCAGTTTCAAGCTGAATAATCATTTCATCAATATCTGATTTGCGATATACAGCCCGGTATTCCATTACAGCAGATTCGGACGTCCGGTAAGAATGTTGCTGAACAAAACCATTTGTAGTAACAATACCCTGCAAAAAGGTCATTTTAGATCTTTTTTCAGCCATAGCAAAAAGATCTCTTTTAATTGGAGCGGATGCGGCATCAATGGCCACTCGAAGATCAATTAAGTGTTTAGTAAGAATTTCATGCGAATTCATTAGTGTTATAACGTCAACTTCTGGTTTTTGATCACCTAAACAACTATTACATGATTGAATATCTTGCTCAATTTTGCGCAACCGAGAGGCAACTCTTACTCTATGCTTCATGGCTCTAGCAATTGTCATTTCCATTTTTAATCTCCCTTATTTTGATTTCTGGAGTATTATACAGCATTTACTCGCTGGTTTTTTCATCGATCTTTTTGAGATATTCAACTACTTGATTCTTGTCACCTAACCATCGACATGCACGTTCTCGTGATTTTTCTGAGTTAGTATTCATTAGCCATTCAGAAATAGCAATTGCAGCGCCTTGTACTATCCAGCCTTTAATAATGGAAAGTACAACGATTAACCCAAACCACATAATGATTTGACCAATAATGCCCACAAATGGAGCCGCAGAAACCATTTCAACTTGTCCGAGAAGACCCATAATAAACTCCTAATGTTAATAACAACTGAGACAAATTAGCCCTTTAAAACTCTGCTCAACACTCTACCATCTAAAGTAAATCGTTTTTTTATCTTTTTGATAGCCTTCCTGCGAAGCTGTGAAATATTCGACTCTGAGCATCCAAATATTTTAGCTACCTCTCTGTCTAACTTACCATGAACATGTGTGCCGAATAGTACAACCTTTTCTTGGTATGTTAATAGTTTTCCTAAAGATTCTAACACCCATTCTAATGAAACATTTTTCCCGGCATCCTCAAAATTACTTTCTACATCCATGTTTTTAGTCAAAGTAACTGTATGGTTGTGATTTAAAAGTCTTAATAATTGCCAGTATCTAGAAAAACTCAAATCCATTTTCTTGGCTATTTCATATTCACAATCCCCCGAATAATCACCTAATAGCTGATTTTGTACTGTTTTTCTAGAATTATCAAAATGCCGTAACTGCCTAGGGCAGTCTATACTACGAGTCCAGTCTATTATCTCTCCATTTACCCTTAAATTGAAATAAGTTGTAAATTTTGAACGTTTTGAATTATATCCTTCGATAGCTTTGATTAAGCCTATGCATCCGGCACTAAATACCTCCTCAAATCGAACAGATTCTTTTAGTTTCCTGTACGCACAACCGGCAATCAATTTCAATTGTGGTAAATAATGTACTACCAAGGCATTGCGATTATCAATACTACGGTCATTATTGTACTGTTCCCAAAGTTCTTGCTCGGTTAATTTTGTGATGTTTGTCATGCCTATACTATATACCATAATGAAACAATGTCAAGAAATTTTTGCAAAAAATTCAAAATTAGGAGATGCGAGAATCGAACTCACTCTTGCAGATTAAGAGTCTGCTGTGCCGCCTTTACACTAATCTCCTTTTTGGGCACATCGAGAATCGAACTCGCTCCTTCCGGTCTTCAGCCGGACGCTCAGACCACCCAAGCTCTGTGCCCTTAATATTTTAATATGCACTATTTACATCGTATCGGAATACAGGTTGAGATACGCCACCATAAGCTTCGCTAACAGTATAAAAAGACAGCGTATATGGCAAAAATGTAATAGCTTCGCCTTGTGGTGAATGTTGCAAAGGAACAATACATGGAGCATTATCAAAAAATGATTTTATATCTCCGTCATTATCTAACCACAATGTTGCATAATCTTGCAAGGTTCCAGTACGATCTTGTACTAAAATAATCTCGTTCCCATTTGCAGAAATATCCGCGCCAGTAATTTTTGTCATTTCTGTTCCAGTAGGCAAATCACGCAAGTAAGTTAAAGTGGTAACAGAGTCTCCTTTATTGTATTCACTGTAATAAGCAACATACAATTTTTGTGGTGAAATTCGTTTCGTTATGAAATAAATATTACCATAACCATCCACAAACATAGCTTCTGAATCCTTGTGCGACGGAGCATTCACTCCAGACGGATATCTGAATGCAAAAGCTTCAACATTGTCAAGTTTTTCATAGGTATAAGATTGTGTAGAAACTACTGCAGGTTCCGGCGCTCTATAAACAATAATAGTTGATCTTTCATTACTATTATCTCCAATATCGCCAAAGTATATGTAATTAATACTAGACCCTGGTCCTCGCCCTAAAGCGATATCTTCAGCATCTTCAGGAATTAATGTTCCCATACTGTATGTTCCGAGTAATGTTCCGTCTACATTAATGGCAAATATCTCTAATCTGCCACCAGAATCATCATGAGTCCACAATACATCCTCATGATTCCGACTTGCGACCAGTCCTGAAGCTTCTGCTACATCTGCGTAAGTCAAATTACCCAGTGAACTATATTCATAGTCACATACATGACATGGATTACAATCTACTGCTCGTAATCCAAAACATCCTGAAAATCCCGAAAAATCCCCAGGACCAACAAAACTGGTTGCATTAGAGGGGTGTCCAGTATAACTTTCATCAAAATTACAAGCACAGCAATCATCGTCCCCTGTCATATAATCTTCAGGATAACAAACATAGTAATCTCCATAGCATGCACCAAATATGCTCAAATCTGACTGTCCGATCCAACCATCATTATCTAAGTCGTACATACACGAATAAACCAACTCTGGACTTTCCATCTCAAACATGTCAGAGGAAATCCACGGTTCCTTCTCAGCAAAACAATTAACAGCAAACACACAACTAAAAAGCGACATCAATAAAATTCTAGACATAATTTCTCCTTTAAACTTAAATTCTTCACATACTAATCAACTCTTCTGGCTAATTTTGCCCAAGCTGACCATTCTTTAATTGGAACTTGTTTCTGATCTTGTATGTAATCACGTTCAACATAAGTGCCTTGTGGTACATCATGAAGTAGTTGATATAGAACATATTCGTCAGTAATGCCCAAAACTAAACGTCGCTCTGATCTTAAAAGATGATCATCATGCATATTACGTTCGTAAATATCCCCTACATGTTCCATGTTAATCTTCTTTCAAATAAACTAAAACCTCATTTAAAAAAGAATTCTGTAAAGCAATTCTAGATCCGCGTATCAAATAACAAGATATATCACCATATTTTAGTAAACACTCAATTTGAGTCCCCGGCACTAATCCTAAAATTGCTAAATCTCGATTAAAAGAAGAGCACTTAGTATCAACGCTTAATACTGCAGCCTTTTGTCCTCTATTTAGTTCCCCCATTGAAATCTTCATATTCATGCATTATAATTTATTACATCTCGTCCTGTTTTTATTGAGATGGCTTTATTATGAATACGACAAACAAAAGAATGTCCTGTTGATCTTTCAGGTTCCCATTTATCTAAATCACAATTACATTGCATTGTCTTTTCGAGTTCTTTTGCAATTTCTTTCAGCGTTAATTTTTTGAGTTCTGAATCTCTATCCATGATCACAATCCAAATTTAGGCATCCCTATGTTTACTTCAGTTCCCCACTCTGGATTCTCTAATTTGCTATCTTTTTGTATATACAAATTAAGATTCATTAGATTATCATAATCATCTTGAAAACAGACTTGTCCTTTTAGCTGTTCGTCAGACAGCTTGTTAATTCGAGTTTTTAACTGTTTCCAAGTCATTTTTTGCTCCTTTGGTTACTTAATCAAAAATCTAATAATCAGTTCCGAATGGGCTAGGAGGGAATTGAACCCCCACTCAAGCCGTTATGAGCGGCACGCTTTACCATTAAGCTACTAGCCCCTATTGTGTTCTTTATTGCTGTTGCAAATTACTTACCTTACTATGTGACTCATCATACACACTACCAGATTCTCGGCATTTTGCTTGCTCTGCTTCTTTAAGCTCTTTTTCGACATCCATTATATTGACTTCTTTCAACATTTTTTCGTATTCCTCAATTTTATCTAGCCAATCGCCCTTTCTGCATGTTTTGCATTTACCAGCCGCAGAATGAGCAATCATATAAACATTGTGAACAAAATGTTCTACCGGAGTTTTGGGCTCCGTTTCCATGATATCGTCAAGAAAATAAGTCAAACCCTCTAACACTCGTAAAGCGCGTAACATTCGTTCATTTGAGCTACATTCCCGTATTGGAGTCATCTTGTTCTTCCGTCTCATAAAACTTCTTATCTCATGCTTCTAATTCAGTATACCATCATAGTCTCAAAAGTCAAATGAAAAGTCAAATAAAAAACCCCCAACCAAAAATGGCTGAGGGTCAGATCTGTTCAAATTTAAACGAACCTTACCCACAGCCTCCTGATTTCTTAAATATAACTCTAAATTCTACATTCATGATTTTTCTCTCTCACTTAATTATACCATCTTCATTTGTAATATCCTCGAAATTCTAAAAATTATAATTCATAGTCGTAAAACTCCGGTGCTTTAACTTAAAAATACAAGGCTATTTACTCAATTATACTGTATAATTACAGGAATCAACACTCAAAACTCATAATAATCTATCATGACCACTAGAGCATTCAAGTATAGAATATATCCTACTAAAAAACAGGAACAAAT
>Ga0180434_10006366_pt1 | contig 13609 bp, 15 predicted proteins | sample SS_ome_7_FD_132453 | JGI IMG/M metagenome (GOLD analysis project Ga0180434, IMG submission 132453) | Hypersaline lake sediment archaeal communities from the Salton Sea, California, USA - SS_1_D_2 metaG | ecosystem: Environmental > Aquatic > Non-marine Saline and Alkaline > Hypersaline >... | reverse complement strand
TGCGCTTACAACTTTACGAATTTCCTCGCCTGTGAGCTTCTTATTTCCGACCTTGACCCTTGCCCCTTCGTAGGGGTCAGGCTGCTCAGCAAATGTAGCCCGATATGGGTCGGTTAGGTGAGAGCCGTAGTATCCGACAAGACTTGCTTTTTTATCAAACTGATAAAGAGCTGCAGCAAATTCCTGGGGAGTCATTTCTTTTTTACTTGAGCCAAGTTTTGATAGAAAAGTCTGATATTCTGGCTCTCTACCATCTAAAAGACTAGCTCTTGCTCTAAGATGGGCATCGACAAGTCCGCTATAGTGGTCGCTTGCATATTTTGCAACTTCCCCATCGAGCGCAGGCATTCCAAGCTCCTTTGCTCTTCTTTGGAGAGCTGAAGCATATTTGTGCCTCATCTCAAGGGGCATCTTTTCATTTTTTTCAGAGAAATACTTTGATCCAAGTTTTACCTCTGTTGGATTTGAAAACGCATACTGGGCGTTTGTATAGCTACTTGCTATCTTTTCTACGGAAGCAAACTTTCGTATGTCAGCTACCTCGTAGGTTTTGTATGGCTTGATGTTTTCTACTTCATAGCTGACATTATCATGAAGCTTTGCAGAAGCGAGTTTAACGACTGAAGGCTTGGGGTTTAGCCCAAACTTTTCGCAAGCCTCTTTGATATGAGACGCGGCCACGCAGGCAGCTTTGCTTGGAAGTTTTCTCCAATTCATATCGAAGTACTCGTTTGAAAGCCAAGTGCTATCAAGATCAGCTATTGGAAATTTGTTTAGCTTTGACGCTGTCTTTGTAATAAGCGTAAGCGCAAACTGGTGATCTGGCAGCTTGGCCCGATCTGGTTCCCCCATAACATTGATATGTGGGTTAATTCTTGCAAGTTTTTTCATACCCTCTCGGGTGACATCATCATGAACATCGATGATTTGGTTGGCTAGCTTGAGCATAAAACAGTCCTTTGCTTGGTATAAGGATCTTGGATCATTAATACATTATCATATTGGAGCAGTTGGATGAATACAGAAGAGGGGAAGAAGAAGTCGTTTGTTGAAAGTATTTGGGCGTTCATCAAAGAAGTTCTAAAGCTAATGGTGACGTCGGCGGCGGTAGCAATGGTTCAAGTGGGCATTACAAATGCCTTCATGAGCTCGCCTCAGGTGAGCGCAGCATGAAAAATGCCCGGATTTACTCCGGGCTATTTTTTTAGGTAAGCTGCCTAATAGGAGGAAGAAGGTCAATTAAATTGACTGTTTCTTGATCTGGTATTGTCACCACATGCTTGATTCCAGCCGATGGGATCTGTACAAGAACCTTTACTCCCCGAGCAAGAGGAACCGAAAAATTCCCGCTATAATCGGGGGTTGTCCTCTTTGTCTTGCCGGTAATGAAGGAATACCCAGACGCCTGTGGAGCTCTTTGGATACCAAAAGTTATCTCGATAGGCCCTGACTCTGCTTCGCCCCCGAGATCGGAGATATGGCCGTTTACAACGCATTTATCCGGAGAGGATAGAAACTGGGCCGGAGCTGGCCATACATAAAGGTCATCTCTTATGATGTTGTCTATAGCTGCTCCGTCAAATTGAACCCAAAGGGATCCCACCGAGCTTGCTACCGCTTCCGGAAGAGAAATAACGTACCACCCAGATTCTAGCTCGAGTACATCATCTTCAAGAAGGGTGTGGTTGGTTATAGATAAATCACCGTATTTTCTATATCTTACGGTGATATCCTCATAGTCCAGACCGGTAACAGGAGCCCCGTCAAAAGTCAAAAGAAGCAAAAGCTCGATCTTTTTTCCTTGAATAATATTCATTAGACAATTTTCTCCGGATAGCGCCTAACCATAAATCCTACCTTTGTACCGCCGCCAGATACCTTTAAGATCTCAGAGGAGCCGACCACCTTAAAGGGGGTCTCAGAGGGGATATCTCTAATTTTTACCCCATCTCTTCCGATAATTTCGATCGTAGCACTGTCAGGGTTGTCAATCTCTTCAACTGTAAAGGCTAGGCCGTAATTGGAGAGAAGTGCAAAAAGGCCGCCAGAAGTAAGCTGCTGAAACTCAAATCTTCCGTTCGCTAGAACGGGGTCAATCTCCATTTCGCAAAGAGCAGGGTTTCTTGGAACTTCTCCGCTAAGCGTAGATCCTTCTGCCATGATGTGGTAAACCCACGTCGGCTCATTTACTAGTATGTTGTGCCTAGATCTTGGCCCAATAAAAGGTACATTATTCATAACTTGATTCCTCCATCCTGCTCATTGTATCTCTGAAGGGCCTGCAAGTCAGTCTTTTTTAGTCAAATAAAAGGTCAAAAGAGAAGATACCGATACGCTAACGACGAGTCCTGCGAAGATAGCCTCAGGCTCTTGCCACCAGGGAAGCTGCTGAGGGGGCAGGGTCGGGGCAACGATAACCTCTTTTTTTATATAGTCATTTTTTCGAAGGAGCTCTCTTCTGCATTTTTTGTGATCGATAAGGTCAGTGTAGATCTGCCCGAGACTATCAGGCCCGTAGCAGACGCATTCGACCTTGTATCGACTGCACTCCTCAGGGCTGAGTCCCCTATTAGGTGTCTTTTCAACGCTATAACTTGCCGTTGAGAAAACGATCAATGCCTTCACGAGCAGTATGCTTAGAAGCTTCTTCATCGATTTCTTCCTTTTCTTTAGCTATCTCTTTTTCGACTTTGGATAAAGATTCTTTCTTTTTTAGCTGCTCGACCTTCCTCTCAGCTTTTTCTTTTCTACTTACCGTAAAGAGGTAATGGGCGAAAAAAGCGGCAGCAGCAGCCAAAAGAAGCTTTGTGCTATCCCATCCTTTTGTAAAAAGATCACTTAGGCTTTTTATCATCACTGCTCCTGGCATCTGGCTTCATGGCTTCAAGTTTATCCATAAGGGTTTTTGGGATAGGAAACCCCATTTTACCTAGGTTTTCAAGAGTTGAGATACCTTCAGTTACAGCTAAAAACGAAGCGACAATGGAAAGAGCAAAAGGGGCGGGAATTGCTTTATCTACCAGAGAAGCTATGGCTAAGATAACAAGGTAGATGATTGATTTGTTTGCAAACTTGAAAAAGCCTTTTGCACTAATCTCTCCAGACTTAATCCTTCTTATAAATCCACTTATTGTGTCGGCAACAAGGAGAGATAAGATTGCCCATATCATTGAAGTATTGGCTCCAAAAAGCCACGTAGCCAGTGTGGCTAAGCTTGCAAAGGCTGACTTGAAAAGAGGCAGGCCGAGGATATTGGCTATAACCTCTTTAGAGTTTTGAAAATTAAATGCAGCAAGATAATTAACCTTGTCGTCCATGATCACTCCTTTTTCTTATCCCCTTTGAGGATGAACAGTTCGTCACTAATTCGCTCTCTTTTGCTTTCTTCTGGTTTTTTAATAGTAATGTTTCTTGCCTTTGCAACTTCCTTGACGAGAACCGTTGATATATCTTCAATGTTGTCAATTCTCTTATTGATGTCGTCAAGCGACTCGCCAATTTGCCCAAATTTACTATTAGAATTGAAAACAAAAACCTCTACTGCCTGTTCGGTTTTAGCTGTTTTTTCATTAGTTTTTTCTGCTAAGTCGTTGAGTTTTCTAAAAGCATTTACAGATTGGCGTTTGAAGGTCTTAAGGCTGTGGCGTATGCTTTCAAAGTTTTCACGAAGCTCAGCCATCTCCTTTCTTTCAATATCGCCTTCGAGGTCTTCCAGAGCTTTCTTTGTTTTTTTAAGCTCTTTATCTTTTTCTTTGTAATATTTCCACCCAGTCTTTAAAATGCCCCAGACTAAAGCTGCAATAAGGGCAACAACCCCAAGCATTTTAAGCCCAAGCTCAATGTATTCTTTAGCTTCAGCGGCCAGCATAGGTCCTCCGGCTTTTATTATATTGTATCAGGGTTTTAGATGTAACTTGGGATGGATTTCTTTCGATGCCGCTCATTTTTTCTGGCCTGGCGCTCAAATCTAATGTTCCTGTAAGCCTTATCCCAATTACGATATTTGGCGTAATTTATCAAAAACAAAAATATGTAGGTAAGGTAAAAGATGGGCCAGCCGAAGACGCTATACACCTCAAAGTGATCTTCGATTTGATCTACATGGACAAACTCATGGCCCAGAAGGTACCCCCGCTTGGCGATCTTAAGAGAGCAGACAATAAAAATAAAAGGGTAGAGAGTTATGCCCCCTACCTTTAAAAACTCTGCCAGCCAGCTATTTTCGATTACCCTTATCTTCATGGTCTACCTCGTGCAGTTTGACATCAAGATAGGCTGCTGCTTGCCCTCCTTATCTTTCTTACTTGCTGCTGCATAGAGGTAGCAATCACCCATTCGCCATACTTTTATATCGGCGTCATGGAACTCAACTTGAGCTATTTCTTTAAATCCTGAGTTATTAAGTTTTACAAAATTAGTAGCGATAGACCAAATGCAAGTAATTACAATAAGTCCCGCTATTATTAAAATTGCGATTTCTTTATAAGTCACTGTCACTCCCAAACTAAATATTGAATTCTTAGGTATCCTGGAGTTCCGGAACCCCCTGAACTGCCTGCAACCCCATCCCCTCCATTAGTTCTACCGGTATTTCTTCCAGAATTAAGATTTGTATTTCTCCCTAAACTACAGCTAAATGGGCCCCATACCCCATCTTCAAGTTTTATTCCGCAGCCTTCGCCGCCCGCTCCGCCGTAACCGCCTCTACCTCCAGCTCCGCCATAACCGCCATAACCGCCTCTGCCGCCATAACCGCCTTTTCCATATCCATTCCACCCATTACTAGCATAATTATAACTTCCCCAAGGTCCGACGCCTCCCGCACTTTGACCGACTCCCCCAACCCCTCCAGGAGGAGAATCGCCTCCCTCAGCATGGGCATAGAAGTTAAAATCACCAGAATAATGGTAGTAAGCTTGACCGCCCTTAATAATGCTCCCAAGGCCTCCATTAGCAAAAATTATAAGGTGTAGGTTAATGAACTCGTTCAAAGTAAAAGTATCGGTTGACCCATTACAGCCAGAAAGTGTACCTGTTCCTCCAGATACAGCCACATTGCCTGCAGATAATATAGCCCCTCCCCCGCACCAGCCATTACCGCCTTGTGCTCTTCCGAAAGTAGTGGAAAAGCTTGTATATGCTGCTGCTCCTCCACCAGCCTGATACCCCGAAGACCCGGCAGCGCCTCCAGTAGACCCTGTGCCCCCAGACCCTCCGGCTGCTCCGTTACCTCCGTGAATTCTTTTCATAGTTTCATTCCACCAAGCCGATTGCCCTGTACCTCCGTTGTTACCCCCAGCCCCTGTAGGCCCTGTAGCCGCTTGACTTCTATCCACCCCTGGAGAGTCTCCCCTACTACCTCCAGAAAAAGATGCGCAAGAAAAGCTAGTTGGCCCGCCGCTATTATTAGGACTACCGCCTGCTCCTATAGTAATAGGATATGATTGATTTATGGATATACTGCATAATATAGGAGACGCGGGGTAAGACGAAATATTTCCTTGCCCTTCATTTCCATAACTTCCAGGACCTCCAGTAGACCCTGTAGAGCCTCTGCCTCCCCCCTCTCCGCCGCCGCCACCGCCGCCACCGCCGCCGCCGGCCCAAGCGCTATATGTGGAATTTCTAAAAGAGTCGCCAGCTCCGCCCCCTTCTCCGCCTGACCCTCCTTGGCCTCCCCAACCTCCTTTCCCTCCTTGGCCTCCGTTTCTCCCACCGCCGCCACCACCAATGCCCCAAACGGATACATTCTTGTCTGATGAGGGGTAGTCGGCAATTCTTTTAGGCGGGACAAGAGCTCCTCCAGAAGTATAATTAAGAGCAGGTTGTTCAACCCTAAGGTCGGTTTGAGTGTAAGCAAATCCAAATGAAAAAGCCGCGCCCGCATATAGCGACAGCGTGGCCACGATAATTTTATTAATCATGCTAGCCCTCGTTATTTTAAATCAGTCATACATGCTACGGCGATTTGCCCATTAATTTTAAAGAATGTGTAGATATTTGTTTCCCCGAAGTCGACGGTGTCAAATACAGTTCCATCTCTCCATAAAAGCCCGGAAGGAAATGTGATAGTAAGAGCTCCACTTCCCGCCGTATTTTTAATAGACCACGAAAGCTGCTGACCTTCATTCATTGAAAGAGTAAGCGTAGTTGCTCCGCCCGATTGCTCACAGTAATAGATGTTTTTCGAGCCATCTATTGTCGTGCAGGTATTAGCCGTGTTGTAAGCTAAGGCCGCGCTCATTACGATCTTACCGCCCGCCGCCTTTGGCTTAATTACGTTATCTGCTGGAGCAGCCACCAAAACCGAGCCAATTAAGAAAAGAAGTAACGCTAAAAATTTCATATTAGTAAACCCTTATGACAAAGATTGTTGTTACGGCTGCTGAAATTGTTGGGACTGCTATAGCCTCAGGTGTTGCCTCACCGACCGTTACAGTTGTAGACCCGGATCCACCACTAGCGGTTCCCGTGCTTCCTACTACCCTAGTTCCGTGGGTTACAGGCCCATCCCAACAAGGTGCCGGGCATAAATCAGAATGTGAGGTTAAGTAGAAATTACTGCTATTTCCGTAAGCTCTGATGTTTGCATTATTGAAATCAGGAATATCTACCCTCTCTAGCCTAAGGTAACCCCCAACCCCTCTATTATCATGCTGGAAGGATATTCCGGCATAAAGGCTGCCACCAGAGTGCGTATGGCTTGCAGTTAAGGTACTTACTGAAGATGTAAGCTCCGGAATTTGAGTATCTGTTAGGGTTATAGAAGAGCTGTCATCTCCTATACTTCCCCCCGCCGTAGTAGATCCTCGAAGCATCTTATCGGTAAGATCTGGAAGAGTCGTTCCTGCTGGTATCTTACATTTCGTGCAGCTCGCAGGTACTTGCGCGCCGTCAGCTCTCATAAAGCCGTCTTTAATAGCTCCTGATACTGGAGGCTGCCAAGCTCCAGGAAGATTGGAAAAGACCGCTACGGTGCCGCCAATTGGCACGGAAGGGGCAGGAGTATTACTTGCTCCTAGAAGAAAGAATGTCAGAAAAATAATTGATAGGTATTTCATATGTTACTCCCAAACATAGTATCGAATTCTTGCATATCCTGCGGTCCCGTTTGAGCCGCTTGATCCGTTTGATCCTGTACTTCCTATAGAGCCTTGTGAGCCAGAGCCTCCACTTCCCCCCAATGACCTACCAGTCTTGCCTCCAGTCCTTCCTACGTCTTCTCCCCATCCCCCATTTCCTCCATTCCCTCCTTTGCCGCCCGATCCGCCTTTGCCGCCCGATCCTCCATTTCCTCCATTTCCTCCATTGCCGTACCCACTCCATCCACTTTGACCGCTTCCACCGTTAGATGTGGCTGATTGGCCGTTATTTCCAGCAGAACCATTAGCTCCTTCTATACCAGAACCTCCATAGCCGCCTTGACATTGACTAGAATAATCGAATGTATCAAATTTTACATATCCACTAACATTCCCTCTTCCTCCATAAGCGATCTTAGTGGAAAGCCAAGGAACTAATGATGTTGTTCCTCCGCTGATACCATCTCCATTTCCTCCGGCATAATCAGATGTTCCGCCAAGACCTATATTGCACCCTATAGCTCCTCCAGCAACGTATCTGGCATTGCCGCCAATCGCTCTTCGATCTCCGGGCATGGAAAAACAGTTATATGCACCCCCGCCACTACCGCCTTGTGTTGTGTTGTAGGCGTTATTATTTGCCCCTCCGCCATAACCTCCATATCCGTCTAACCATGCGCTCCCCGGACTCCACCAAAAAGTACCATTTCCTCCGTTTTGGCCATTAGCTCCGGTGCTTCCTGTAGACGCAGTCGACGGAGTAGATGGCTGAGATCCGTTCGATCCATCTGCTCCCTTATTAAATGTGGTATTATCAAGTGATGTTGAAACATACGTGCTTAAGTTCACGCCTATAGAGTATGATACAGTATCTTCAGGCTGAGTGGACAAGATTATAGGTGATGAAGGGTAAGAAGAAATATTCCCACTTCCGGCGCTTCCTCCCGCACCTCCAGTTCCTCGACTGCCGCCTGTTCCACCTGCGCCTCCGCCTCCTCGAAATCCTCCGGCTCCACCGCCGCCACATACTTTCAATTGACCATCAACGTAAGCAAATCCTCCATCTCCGCCTTTCCCTCCAGTACCTCCAGTGCCTCCTCTGCCACCAGTAGCTCCTCTGCCCCCAGTGCCCCCCTTACCGCCAGAGCCAATCCCCCAAACTTTTATGGCAATATCTCCAGAAGGTATGGACGAGATTCTTTTAGGCAAAGAGGCTGAACCAGATGAGGTAAAATTTTGTTCATATTCTTTTCGAATATCGTGCTGCTTAAACCCGAAAGAATAGGCTGTAGTAGAAAAGACAGCTAAAAAAATTAGTAAGGCTTTCATCTAGGCACCTATTGCTGAAGATCGGTTACAGAGGCTACAAATATTTTGTTGTTTATTTTTAGAAATGTATAAACGTTGATCTCACCAAAATCGACAGTATCGAACTTTGTCCCATCCCTCCAGTAGAGGGTGGCTGGAAAATTAATTGTAATTGTTCCAGACCCCGCGCTATTTTCCACGGCCCACGAAACTTCTTGGCCTTCATCCATTGTAAGGTTAAGGGCAATGTTTGAGCTCATCGTCGTGTGATAGAGAGTAGCGTTGCCATCAATATTAACGGTAGGGCTATTGATCTGCTTTGGCTTTGAGGACGCTCCGGGGCGATCCACCGCAGACATTGTAAGAAAGCTAATCAAAATCATAATAATTGCAAAAAATACCCCAAACTTAAGATGACCTTCCATTTCGTGACTCATAATTAACCCCTCACTTCCCCTCCGACATCAATTGCGTCGGTGTATTCAAATGGCGTTATTATCGTTCCCGAGGTCGCTTTAACTACGCCCTCCGCATAAGCTCTTTCTGTACCTGGGGCTACAAAAAACGCCGAGGTAATATTGCCGCCATTGGCCTCAACCTTGGAGTTTGATACATGGCCTTCGCTTCCGTAGATAGCAATTGCTTCCGAAAGCGTTCCCGCTCCGGAAACTACGTGAGCTCTTTTTACAGAGATGTTCTCTCCTGAAAGCTTTAGTCCGTAGTCTCCGTTAGTAGTCATTGTAGTTCCAGGCCGGAATTCAATATTAATGTTGTTTGCTGTGATATCCTGCAAAGTATCGATGCTAAAATCTGCCACTACTAAAGCTGAATCCCCCTCAACAAGGTTAGCGGAATTGAAGTCCGCGTAATATTCTCCTCCGATAAACTTATTAAATCCGTTTTGAGGGAGCGTGATGATTCCTGGCTTATTTTGCCTTGCAGGCATTACGGCCAAGCCGACCGCCGAAGTTGATACAACGATCCTTACCGGAGTTGTAGGCGAGGGCTCAAGGTCAGTAATATCTCCTCTAAGATAGCCAGGAGCTTCGTCTTCTACTCCAACGTAGCCTTGCCCTACTACGGGGATCCACTGAGTACCTATCTTTTGGGTAACCGCAATACACCGCACGTCATCAGCAAGATACGTCGGGTAGTCATCTTGAGTAAGATCAGGAACGAAGGTGAAATAAAACTCCTTATTATCAACAGGAGCGCCTATAGAGTTATTCATCCCATTGTCATAAAGCGTTATATCTACAACATCTGTTGGCTCAAAACCCATCATGTCCAAAAAGAGATTATTTCGATCTCCTTTATCTACAACAAGCTCAGTTCCATAATCCTTCATCCCACCATTAGGAAGAAAGGACGCTATGTTCCAGCTTTGCCGGCGAGGATCCAGCCCTTGCATGTGAGCGAGTTTTGACGCCATAAGCCTTTCAATATCATCTTCTGTCCAGGCTGTTCCATCGTGAAGGGCTACTTCATCAATAGGGCTAAGAAAGCTATTTGCTCCAGCTTCATCGCAAGCAAGGAAAAAGTTTGCATCTGAAACATCTCTAAGAGAAGCAATGTACCCTTCGGAAACAAGAGCTCCGTCGATGTAAAGACTTATCTCACTTCCATCTATAGTAGCTGCAATAAAATGCCAGCCGGCCTCCCCATTGACCGTTTCTGCTATAGAGCCAATTTCGCTTTGAGTATTGTCATAGATATAAAATTTGACTTCATTGCCGTCTGTAGAAAGATGCCATCTATCGGTAAACCCGCAAAGATGCCTTTCCGTGCCATGTGTTCCCGAGAATTTCGCCCAAAGCCCTATGCTAAAAGACCCTACGGGAGCTGCTATGGAAGAGTTAATCCACCCACCTGATGTTGCGTAAAAGTTATATACGCTTTGGCCTAGAATATCGTTAGCTGCTGTAAGATCTGAGCTTCCCGCGATCTCAGAAAGATCTCCCGAGCCTATCGATGGGTTAATGGTAGTAACTACTGAAGTTGCGCCCATACCCCAGACCGTCAGACCGGTTGTACTTGGAAAAGAGCTTTCCTCAAGAACGTGGCCGGCTCTGATTTGATCAGCTTCCCCAACGTCTCCTACGAGCCTATCGTTAAGAGTCCAGACCTTCGGGTTCGCGGCTGCAGCTTGCCCAAGATCAGGGGAACGGGCTCTATCTTGATAGCTTACAAAGTTATCTGAAGCGTCTGTCCGAATAGTAGTTATATGGCAGTATCTCGCCCTAAGAACTTCGTCGGGAGGGCTGTCGAGAACTACAAATGAAGATGCTTCCGCCGTGTAAGCCCCCGCGTCTGCGTTTCCAAAGTATTCCTTTGGCCCAAGAGCTGAGCGATCAAGGTAAAGATAATATGTTTTAGGGCCGCCAGAGGGAGCTTGAACCCCGTGCTCGGCGGTCTCTGTTTTGAGGTTAAAAGAAAGCTCTACATTTAGATCCCCGCTATTTTTAAGAATAGCTGTGCTTCCATCGGGAAAGTTTTTTACGCCTCTTTTAAGAGTGATAATATTTGAGGAAAGTGACTGAGCTTTCATTGCGTCATCGCCGCCACTTCCAGAGCCGCTACCTGCGCCAAATCGAAAAATCCTAGGCTCACCTGTGTTAGGGTCTACGTGCTCGATTATGCTTGTAAGCGATCCCACAGTTTTAAAGCCACCAAGAGCATCTACAGATTCAAGATCAACGTACCCTCTAGGAAGGCCAATAAGAGAAGCAAAAAGACTCGCCGGTGCTGCAAGATCGTTAAAATCAACTACCGGGTCACTAAAGTTTAAATCAATAGCCCCGTCAGATCTAAGAACACAAGCTAGCCTTACAAACTGCCCTACCGGAGCCGCAGGAAGAGAAAACGCCCCTCCATTAACAAAGACCGTGCCTGAGCCTACTACGCTTCCGGACTGAAGGCCTACCTTTGCGCCCAGAAATACCGGGATTGCCCCGTCCATCGGTGGTGGAACCTTAGCAGCACCATCTCCAGTAATCGGATGAGAAGGCCCAAAGTTTAAAAATTCATCTGGCACCAAAGAAGCGTAAATTCTTGCAGGTGAGTCTAAGTGCTTGTTGACACTTATATTTATTGTTTCGTTATCTGTCTCTTCGGGAAGGCCGATAACTTCAAGAGAAGCGTCTTGTTCTACTAGATAATTTTTTGTCCAAGTATCAGTCACGTTTATGCCCCCTCAATCCATTTTCGAATTCTTACCCACTTCCCATCGCCAGGAGCAGAAGCAAAAGTAACCTCACCTGCGCTCACGTCTAAAACATAGTCATTTCCAGAGCCCTCTCTCTGGAGAGCTCCTTCTAAAAAAACGTCTACTTTGCTAGAAGAAGTTATGGTGCCAAATCCATCAAAAACGGTTTGGCTGGTCGTTGCGTCCATGTCATAGTCGGTAAAAATTGCAGAGGGGTTAAGTGGCTTTCCGTCCTTGATCAATTTAAAACGCTGGCTCATTATTTATCACCAAGAAGTTGATAGCTTTTAAGGTCAATCTAACATCTAGATTCTACCTAAATAATTAATATGTTGCTATTAATATGAAGAAAAGAAAAGGGCGGCCGAAGCCGCCCAAGGAGTTAAAGTGTCTTGCTAGGAGGTATAGGCTACTCCGCAGGAAAGATCGCTACGACCTTTCGGTCGATCTGAACCTCTGTCGCACTCACAGCATAGCCAATTCTATAAAGAACTCGCTGACTTGTGGTATCATTATCCTCGATATCACTAGGATCCTGAGTAGCCTTACCTAGACCGCTTCCTACAGAGTTCAACTGGAGGTAAACTGGCTGATTTAAAGAAGAAAAGCTTGCCCCAGCAATTGCAGCCTCACCGTCTTCTAGAAACTGAACACTAACTGTTTGACCTGTGGTTTTATTCTCGGTAGCGATAGCGAGCCTGAAGTTCTCTATGTTTGTAGTTGCCGCCTCAGCGGGAGCGATTTGGCCGTTGGCCTTGATATAGACAATCTGACCAGAGGTTATGTTTGCTGCTGCGGTACCAGATATCCCGTAGTCAACTCCATTGGCAGCTATCGCCGCATCGACGTAAGCTTTAACGCTTTGCTGGGTGGGAACATGCTCGTCACTGTCAGAAGCCATGGTGTCTTCGTCGACGGTAGGAATAAGAGAGAGGTCTAGAATTCCACCAGAGCCCGTTTTGGCAAACTTATCTACAGTGGTACTTGAGGTTACAACAGCTTTAGACACACTAAAAGCGATGTCGCCTACCGACGCCGCTGAGTAAGTATCTCCGTCATCTGTAGACTTAAAGTTAGAGTAGCCAGATGCAGAAGAATCGGAATGTACGCTTATAGCATTGTACCTTACCGATGTTCCGTCATGCTTAAGTAGCCAAAAGTAAGTAGTTGCGCTTACTAAGGCCGGCCTGTTGCCTTCGTTAAATAAAAATTCCGCCAAAACTTGGGAGTCCGATTGCTCCACATCTATTGTATTATCCGCGGTAGCTATCAAGCTTCCCAATTCACCAGAACTCTCTGTCCATAGTTCTAATCCAAGAGTACAGGTTCCTGTAACGCCAGACACTCTGATTGCTACCTTGCCTAGATCTCCAGAAGAGTTTGGGACAAAAGACTGTGCAAAAGATTCAGTTGAGTTGTTGTTATACTCCATGCTAGGGGATTCGGAAGTCGAGGCTAACATACTATCGACAGCAGTATAACTTAGTGAAGAAAGCTCGCCTGTGGCTGTAAAGCCGCTTTCGAGCATCTCATCGGTAACACCAAGGTCTTTAATACCGAGTTGTGCACCCGAACCTTCGTCTGGCGTTAACTCGAGGCCGCCCGTAGCTGATAGGTCAAGACCAACTTCGTCAGTAGGAAGAATCTTGATGCCAGCGCCAAAGTTGACATTCATGACGTTGCCATCTTTAGAAAGGCCGTTACCTGCTGTTATGCCAGAAAGGCCGCCGAATTCGCTCCATGAGGTTTCATCCCACATGTAGTATTTGCCATCATCTTTGTTCCACGCGATGTGAGCAGACCCGTCAGGAACATCTCTTTTAACACCGAAGACTAAAGAGCCGCCATCGTCGAAGCATTCTACGATGTCGTTGTCTGCAAAAGAGAAGCTAGTGGCCGTCCACTCGCCAGCGTCTTTGTCCCAGATTTTAGTAATAGCAGCGTTTTTGGTGAAGTTTGAATGCAGATTATCGTAATCGAGAATGATATATCTGGAGCCTTCGACAAGAGCTCC
>Ga0180434_10006364_pt1 | contig 13612 bp, 9 predicted proteins | sample SS_ome_7_FD_132453 | JGI IMG/M metagenome (GOLD analysis project Ga0180434, IMG submission 132453) | Hypersaline lake sediment archaeal communities from the Salton Sea, California, USA - SS_1_D_2 metaG | ecosystem: Environmental > Aquatic > Non-marine Saline and Alkaline > Hypersaline > Sediment... | reverse complement strand
TGCTCGGCGCAGCGGGAACGCGATAATGGGCCGGAGGGGAGGGCCCAGGCTGGAGTTCCGCGGGCGGGATGTCGATAACCTTCCTGAAGCCCCGGGGTGGGCGGCCCGTGGAGGGTCTGGCATCAGGGCGCCGGCGAAGCGGGATGCAGGCCATGTTATCCTGCTGCACGCAGGACCCCGGGCGGCCGTTCTGAGGAGCCGCGGATGAAGCAAGTGCTGCTTGGCAAAGGCGTCCACGTGACCGAGGTCCCGAGCCCCGGCCTCGGGCCCGGGCAGGTGCTGGTCGAGGCGGCCTGGTCGTTCATCTCCACGGGAACGGAAGTGGCCGGCGTCAAGAACGCCGAGACGGGGGTGATCGGCCGGGTCATGCAGCATCCGAAGCGCATCGGCCAGGTCCTGGAGATGGTGCGGGTCGACGGTGTCCGCAAGACGCTGGCCCGCGTCCGCGGCCGCCTGGATGCCCGCGACAGCCTGGGCTACAGTTGTGCCGGCCGCGTGGTCGCCGCCGGGCGGAACGTCCGGACGGTCGCCGTCGGCGACGTGGTCGCCTGCGCGGGGGCGGGCTACGCCTGTCACGCCGAGGTCGTGGCGGTCCATGAAAACCTGGTGGCCAAGGTGCCCGAGGGCGTCGACCTGCGCGAAGCCGCCGGGGCCACGGTGGCGGCCATCGCCCTGCAGGGCGTGCGGCGGGCCGACCCGCGCCTGGGCGAGACGGTGGCCGTGGTCGGCCTCGGTCTGCTCGGCCAGATCACGCTCCAGTTGCTGGCGGCCGGGGGCGTCCACGCGGTCGGGTTCGACCCGGACGCGCAGCGCGTCGCCGAGGCGAAGGCCCTCGGCTTCGAGCACGTCTATCCGCTCGTCGCGAAGGAGGCAGCCGGCCAGGCGGCGACGCTGACCGACCGGCACGGCGCCGACGCGGTCATCCTGACGGCGGCGACGAGCACGCCCGGCATCTGCCAGGATGCCATGGAGATGTGTCGCCGCAAGGGCCGCGTGGTCGTCGTCGGGGCCGTGCCGCTTCAGTTCGACCGCGACCCGTTCTATCGCAAGGAGATCGACTTCCTGATCTCGTGCAGTTACGGTCCCGGCCGCTACGACCCGGCGTATGAGGAGGGCGGCCAGGACTACCCGTACGCATACGTTCGCTGGACCGAGAACCGGAACCTCGGGGCCGTCCTGGACCTGATGGCCCGGGGTCGCCTGCGCCTCGCGCCGCTGATTTCGGCCGAGTACCCGGTGGAGGAGGCCGATACGGCGTTCGCCCGGCTCTCGGGCGGCGAAGGGCCCCGGCCGCTGGCCGTCGTCCTGAAGTACGACCTGGTGTCGAAGCCGCCGGAAGGGGCGGCCGAAGCGCGCAAGGCCGGCGCCTCGGTCCGGCTGCCGGCGGCCGAGGCGCTGAAGGGCCGCATCGGCGTCGGCCTGGTCGGCGTCGGCGGGTTCTGCACCGGCACGCTCCTGCCGAACCTGGCGACGCTGAAGGACCGGTACCACGTGGTGGGCGTGTGCGACCTGCGGGGCGACCGGGCCCAGGACGTCGGCCGCCGGACGGGGGCCGCACTGGCCTGCACCGACACCGAGGCCCTCCTCGCGGAGAAGGACGTCCATCTGGTCATCATCACGACGCGGCACGACGCCCACGCGCCGCTCGCCATGGCCGCGCTGCGGGCCGGCAAGCACGTCTACACCGAGAAGCCGATGGCCATGGACGAGGCCCAACTTCGGGAACTCGCGGGCGCCGTCGAAGCGGGGGACCGCTACTTCATGGTCGGGTTCAACCGGCGGTTCAGTCCGCACCTGGTGCAGTTGCGCGGGGAATCGGCGGGACGGACGGGCCCGCTGGTCGTCAACTACCGCGTCTTCGCCGACCCGGCCCCGTCCGACAGTTGGATCTACTCGCCGGCCGGCGGCGGTCGGGTGATCGGCGAGGTCTGCCACATGCTGGACGCCTTCGGGTACCTGGTGGGCGACGACGTGCCGCCCGCCGAGATCGACACGCTCGCGCCGCCCACGGGCCGCGGCGGTATGCCGACCGACAACGTCGTCACGTCGATCCGCTACGCCGACGGCAGCCTGTGCACGCTCACGTACACGGCCGTCGGACGCAAGAGCCCGGAGGTCGGCAAGGAACGCATTGAGGCGATGTGGGACGGCAAGACGTTCGTCGTGGACGATTTTCTGCGGAGCACCGGCATCGGATGCTCCGCCGGCAAGGCGGCCGGGGTCCGCAGCAAGGGCCATCGGGAGGAACTCGTCGCCCTGGCCGACTACCTGGCCGGCCGGGGTCCGGAGCCGATCGGCCTGGCGGCGTGCGTGCGGGCGACGGAGTTGAGTTTCCGCGTCGATGCGGCCTGCCGGGCGCCGGCGGTCGAGGAGGGGACGCCGGACGCATGAGCGCCTCGCAGCGCAGCCTGCTTCGCCGGGTGACGGGCTGGCTCGGCGGCATCCAGAAGCGGCGCCTCTGGCGGCGCGGGTTCCGCGAGTCCCTTGCCACCGACGCGTGGACCGAGGACGACATCCGCCGCCACGACGACACCCGCCTGGTGGCCCTGGTGCGCGATGCGGCCACCCATATCCCCTTCTATCGCGACCTGTACAACCAGGCCGGTGTGGATGCGGCGGCGTTCCGCGGTGTGGAAGATCTTGCGAGCCTGCCGACCATCGAGAAGCGCGACCTCGTCGAGTCCGGCGACCGCATGGTCCGCCCCGGCGTGGCGGACCTGGCGGTGGTGCGGCACACGACGGGCGGCTCGACCGGCACGATCGCCACGATGGTCAGTCCGCGCGGCCTGTCGAGTTGGGAAAGCGGCTGCATCTACGCCCTGTGGCACCGCGTGGGCGTGGCGCGGGGCGACCGGATGGTCGTCCTGCGCGGCGCGCTGATCGACGAGGGCCAATCGCTCTTCCGCCGCGAGCCCGGCGGCCGGAGCCTCACCGTCAGCACCTACCACCTGAACGATGACAACGTGGGCGCCGTCGTGGACCTGATCGATGGGTTCCGGCCCGATTGGCTGCACGTGTACCCCTCGGCGGTGACGCTGCTGGCCAACATCCTTCGGCGAACGGGCCGGCGGCTGGGCGTCCCCGTCAAGGGCGTCCTGTGCGGCAGCGAGATGGTCTACGCGTGGCAGGTGGACCTGTTCCGGGAGGTGTTCGGCGGCATCGTCTACAGCCATTACGGGCACGGGGAACTGGGCATCCTGGGCGGCTGGTTCAAGGGCCGGCGCGAGTTCCACTTCCTCCCCAATCACGGGTACCTGGAACTGCTGGACGAGGCGGGCCGGCCGGTCACCGAGCCGGGCGTCGTCGGCGAGATGACCAGCACCGGTTACGCCAACACGGTCATGCCGCTCATCCGGTATCGGACGGCCGACTACGGGGCGTGGTCGGATCCGGGCCCGTGCCCGGACTGCGGTCGGTCGCACGCCCGGCTGGCCGAGATCGAGGGCCGCATCCAGGAGTACCTCGTGCTGGCCGACGGCACGCGGTTTCCGCTGACGAACATCAACGCGCTCCACGGGATGTTCTTCTCGTACGTCTACCGGTTCCAGTTCGTCCAGGACGCCCCGGGCGAAGCCGTGCTTCGGTTCGTCCCGGCGGTGGAGATGACGCCGGGGCGAATGGAGGAAATCCGCCAGGCGTTCGCGTACCTGGGCGAGATGGGCCTGCGCCTGGAGTTCGAGCCCGTCGAACGGATCGACATGACGCGCACCGGCAAGCAGCGGCTGGTCGTCCGCAGCGAGGAGGTCCGTCCATGAGCGACGGCCGCGGGACGATCGTCGTCGTGGGCGGCAGCCACAGCCCGCACACGCGGGTGCCGTCGCGGATGCTCCGCGAGGCGGGGTACCGTGTGGCCCTGGCGGACCTCCAGCCCGCGCCGCCGCCACCGGAGCCCGAGCCGGACGAGGCGTTCGACGCGGTCTATCCGCTCTTCGACTGGACGCAGGCGCTGCTGCTGAAGGGCCGGGCCGTGGCCCCGCCGCCGGGGGCCGACTATGCGCTGAAACCGATCGAGGTCGAGGCGCCCACGCGGTGGACCTCGTACGCGTGGCGGCTCGTGCGAGGCCGCCTCCGGGCCCGCCGGCTGCGTTCCGTGGTCCGGCGCGAGCGGCCGGGCCTCGTGTACTTCCAGTCGATGACGGCCGGGGCGATGACGGCCTACTACTGGTTGAAGGGCGCGGGCTGGCCCGCGCGCGGCGACCGGCCGGGCCTCATCGCGCACCTCTGGGGATACAAGCCGCGGTATCCCGGCGAGCGGCGGCGCGAGTCGCGGGTGCTGGCGGCCGTCGATGAGATTCACACGTCCAGCCCGCAGGTGGCACGCATCTACCGCGAGAACTTCGGCGTGCCCGAGGAAAAGATGCACGTCTTCATCCGCGGGCCGAACCTCGAAACGTTCCGGCCGCGCCCCGCGGCCGAGCTCGACGCCGGGCGGGCCGAGTGGGGCGTGCCGGACGACCAATTCGTCATCATCCACAACCGGCACCTGCACCCGATGTACCGCGTGGACGTGGCCGTGGACGCGTTCATCGACCTCGCGCGCCGCGGCCGCGACGTGTTTCTGATCCTCGTGCGCGGGTCGATGCGCGAGGAAGCGTACGAGCGCGAGATGCTGGCGCGGCTGGCGTCGGCCGGCTTTGCGGACCGCGTGGCCGTGATGCCGCCGATCCTGACGCCCGACCAGATGGCCGTGGCCCTCCAGATCAGCCACGCCGCCGTCAACTGCGTGCCGTTCGACGCCTTCGGCGTCAGCATCGTCGAGGCGATGGTCTGCCGGGCCGTGCCGGTGGTGCGCGACCTGGAGAGTTACGTCCAGTTCGTCCGTGACGGCGAAACGGGGTTCGCGGTGGCGGGCGGGGCCGAGGACTATGCCGACCGGCTCGACCGGCTCATCCTGGACCCGGCGCTTCGCGAGCGCATGGCCGATGCCGGGCAGGACCTCGTCCGCCGCGAGGGCAGCGAGGAGGCGTACCGCCGGCACGTCCTGGACCTGGTGGAAAGGTGCTGGCATGGAGGGTAGCCCGCAACTGCCCGACGGCGCCCGCCCCCCGGAGACGCTCTGGTCCCGCCTGGTCCGCGTATTCCGCGAGGACGTCCGCCGGCTGGTGACGACAGGCGTGCCGCACTTCTTCGTGGCCCTGGCGCTGACGCAGGGCATCAGCATGCTGCGGCGCATCCTGCTGGTGCACATCCTGGACGTGGACCAACTGGGCCAGATGACCTACGTCATGCAGATCGCCGACTTCACGGCGATGGTGGCCGACCTGGGCATCAGCACGTCGGTCCTCAAGTACGTGGCCGAGCCCGTCAGCGAGGACCGGAAGCGGCAACTGTACGGGGCGGGGCTGGTCTGGGGGACGCTGCTGGCGATCTCGGTGGCCACGATCTACCTGGTGACCGTCGTGGCGGCCGGGCTGGGCGGGGAGACGGCCGTCCACGCCTTCATGCTGATGGTCGTGCCGTACATTCCGCTGGCGGCCATCGTCAAGACGCCGCTCGTGTACATGCAGGCCCGGAAGGAGATCCGCCGCGCGGCGCGCTTCACGGCCATCACGCAGGCCGTCAGCCTGGTCCTGCTGGTGGGCGGGACGTACCTGTACGGTCTGTGGGGTTTCTTCGCCCTGGTGACGGCGGCCCCGCTGACGAACCTGGTCCTGCTGCTCGTGGCCACGCGGCGCGACGTGTCATTTGTCCGTCCGACGGTCGAACTCATCCGGAAGTTCACCGGCTTCGGCTTCTTCAGCATGCTCGCGAACGTGACGGGGTACGCGAACGCGGCGGTGTCGGTGGTCCTGCTTCGGCACCTGACGGGATCCGACGAGCAGGTGGGCCTGTACGGGGTGGGGCTGCTGGTCTTCAACGGGCTTCGGCTGCTGCCGACGGCGCTGCTGCAGGTGGCGTTTCCGTACCTGTCGGGGCTGCTGAACCAGCCTCGGCGCCTGCGGTCCCGGCTGGCGGAACTGAGCCTGAAGCAGGCCGTGGTGGTGGCGGCGATGGTCGGCGTGTGGTACGCCGCGGGACCGACGCTCATCCGGCTGGTGTTCGGGAGCCGCTACGGCGAGGCGTACTGGCCGTCGATGGCGCTGGCGGGGGCGCTGCTGCCGTTCGCGCTGTCGGCCCCGTGGTCGCAGGGCCTGCTGGTTCTGGGGCGCGTGCGCGTGAACTTCTTTGCGGCGCTGGTTCTGCTTGCGACGAACGCGGCGCTGGGATTCTGGCTGATTCCCCTGTACGGCCCGCTGGGGGCGGCCCTGGCGCTGCTGATAGCGCGGACGGCGGAGGGGATTCTGGCATTCGGAATGAGCCAGTTGGTGCTGGCCGGCCGTGTGCGGCGGCCGGGAGAGGCCCAGTAAGGCTGATAGGGGCCCGCGCGGGGCATGTGGCGCGTGGCAGGCTCGTGCGATGCGCCGCCATGCCGAACGGGTGGATGTGGATTCTGTACTTGATGTTCCGATAATAGGCGAGGTGCCCGATCCGTTACGGATGTTAGGTGCGGACCCTGGCGCGTGCCGCGCAGGCCGGATGAGGAGCGGATAAGCATGGGCATCATGGACGAGATTGCCTATCGTGTCATGCGCATGCGCCAGCGATACCCTCGCCAGGATGACCTGGTAATGGCCGAGGTGTTCCAGACAGACGCATTCCGACAGGGGTCCGCCGCTTCCCGTTGCGAGGTCATGCACGCCTCCTCCCAGTGGCGCTATGACTACGAAACCTCAAACCAGCCGTTCCCCAAGACGCTGGGGATAGACCCTTCGCGCTACCTGGAAGGGAACGTCGTGCTTGACCTTGGCTGTTTTACGGGTGGACGCGGCATAAGTTGGGCCGAAACGTACGGAATACGGAGACTGTGTGGTATTGACGTAGATACAGTCTTTACGAGGTCCGCCCATGATTTTGCCGGCCTGAAGAAAGTGGAGGCGGCCTATGCAACCGCCGTGGCGGAGGAATTGCCGTTCGAGGACAGGGTTTTCGATACCATTGTCTGCTGGGACGTCCTGGAGCACGTGCGCGATTACGGCAAGGTGTTACGCGAGTGCTGGCGGGTTCTCAAGCCTGGCGGGCATGCGATCCTGATTTTCCCGCCATACTACAGCCCGCGGGAACATCACCTGGTTGACGCCTCTGTTGTTCCGTTTCTTACCTGTCTGTTTTCAGGCCGTACGCTGACGCGTGCCTATGATCGGATTATCGCAGAGCGCGGCGAGGGTCACCGATGGTACCGGCGCGCCAGTCCGGAGTTGGAACCGTGGGAGCGTTCGCATCTTCTCAATGGTATCACCGTTTCGGCATTCTGGCGCGCGGTTCGGGCGGGTTCGTGGACCGTGGTGCGGAAGTGCCATCGGCCTCTTCTGGGAAGTCGGGGGGGCATGTGGCTTCCCGCCGTATGGCTAAGCCGGGCATTGGCGCGTGTCCCCATCCTGTCCGAGGTGTTCACGAGGCGCGTGATCTGCATTCTGCGAAAGGATGCGCCGTGAGATGGGTGGCGGCATAAGCCTGCTTGCAGAAATCTGGACGCCGCGGTCGTCAGCCGTATAATAGGATCCCGGTCGTTCCGGTCGGAGAGCAATTTCATGGAACTGAATGCATCGGCTTATCCGGGGATGCCCGTGCATGACCAGGCTGCGGCGGCGAGAGCGGCAAGGCGGCGTACCTGGCTGGTTCCCGTGGTGTGGGTAGCCGCGCTGACCCTGCTGGGTGTCGCGGCGTCGCTCATGATCCGGCGGGCCGTGCCGCTGACGAGTTTTTCGGCCCGCGTGTCGATGGTGTACGTTCCGCTGGGCATCTTCTTCATCCTGTTCGTGGGCTGGCTGCGGTATCCCCTGGCGGCGGCCATCTTCTTCGGGTACCTGCCGATCGACATGATGGCCAGCGATACGTTCTTTCTGGCCGGCGACGAACGGGGTGCTCTGACGTTCGGGGCGGTGCTGGCGCTGCCGCTCCTGGTGACCGGCCTGCTGGGTCCGCCGGCGGCGGGGGAGGTGCGGTCTCGGCACTTGCCGCTGCACATGGTTGCGGCGATCCTGGGTATCGTGGCGGCGGGGTTCCTGGCCACGCTGCTGGCGGTATCGGTTTCCGTGGCGGCGTGGGCGCTGCTCCTGAGAATCGTTCTCCCGGTGCTGGTCATGGCGGTGACGGTTAGGCGTCTGCGGGGAATCGGGGATTACAAGACCGTCTGGTACGGCTTTCTGGCGGGGATGCTGGCCATCGCCGTGTTCGACTACCGCGCGATCGTCTTCACGACGGGGCAACTCGGCCTGTTTCGGCAGATTCAGCAGCGATCACTTGGCGCGACGCTTTCGTTCAGCATCCCGCTGGTCTTCTTCGTGGGGGGCCTTCTCTGGATGACCTACGGGAAGGCGGTCCGGCAGTCGCCGCTGCGGGCTATTCCCGGGATCGTGCTGCTGGGCGGCATCGGCGTGCTCTTCTGGCTGTCGGCCACGCGCGGGGCCATTCTGGCGCTAGGTTTCCTGGTTGCCTGGTGGCTGCTCCGGACACTTCCCTGGGGAGCCCTGCGGCCCCGGTACCTGTTCCTGCTCGTTCTGGCCGCGGTGCTCATTACGGCGGTGGTCGTGTTCTCGTTTGAGCGGACGGTTCACGACGTGGGCCTGGTCTTCGAACGGTTCGCCACGATGAGCGAGCAGGGCATCACCCAGGAACCGCGCTACCAGATCTGGAAGGCGGCCCTGGGGCAATGGGCGGAACGCCCGCTGACGGGCCTCGGACCAAATGCCTGGATTGTCGTGAACCGTCAGTTTGCGTCGATCCATTCGACCGTCATGGGCATCCTGTACGATACGGGCGTGTTCGGCTTCCTCGCGTACGGCCTGTTCTTTGCCTCGATATTCTGGTTCGGCCGGGCACGCTATCTGAAAGGCCTGTCGGAAGAGGACCGCATCTTCTGCCAGGGGTGCCGGGCCGGCTGGATCGTCATGATGCTGCTGTTGGCGGTCCAGTTGCCGATTACGTCCGGCCAGCCGAAGAACGCTATTCTGATGTATGTGGCTCTGTTCTATCCGATCCTGGTGATGACGGTGTACGCGCGCCACGGGACGGCCGCCCCACAGCCTGGGTCGGTCCCGCTCCTGGCCGCGCCGGTGCAGCCGCCGTACGGCACGCAGGAGGCGTGGGCGCGCACACGGGGCCGCCTATGAACCTTCGGCTGGCGTGGGAGAAACTGCGGGCGGACGGCCCTCGGGCCGTGGCCGCCCGCTTGCTCCATCGCCGGCTGGCCCTTTTCCGCGCGCGGCGCCGACGCCGGCGCTGGCACGACCCCAAGGCGGCCGAGGTCCGCCCCGAAGCCGTCCCTTCCGACTGGTCGCCCCGAGGGGCCGAATCGCTCTGGCCCGGTGCGGCCGACCGATCCTGGCTGGCCGACGCCCCCCGCCGCTGGCCCGATCTCCACGCCGAGGCCGCCGCACGGGCCCACGCCGCCGCACGCGGCACGTTCGACCTGCTCGGAAGCGGGCCGGTCTCGGTCGTCGGCGAAGACGGCCGCATCCGGTGGCACGAGGACTTCAAGTCCGGCGCGGCCTGGCCGGCCGACCGCCTGTACCTGGACGTCCCCGTCTGCCTGCCGGAGGAGGGGACCGACATCAAGGTCCCGTGGGAACTCTCGCGGTTCCAGCACGTGTTCGCGTTTCTCTGGACCGATCCGGCCCGCTACGGCCCCGCGTTCCTGGACCAGTGGCGCGACTGGTTGGAGGCCAACCCCGTCGGCCGCGGACCGAACTGGGCGTGCACGATGGACGTGGCCCTGCGTGCCGTCTCGTGGACGGCAGCGCTTGCCGCCTGGGGCCGGGAGTGGGACGAGGCGACCTGCCGCGCGATGGCCGCCGCCCTGGCCACGGACGGGCACTTCGTCCGCGATAACCTGGAGTGGGCGCCGACGGCACGCACGAACCACTATTACACGGACCTGGTCGGCCTGGCCGTCCTGGGCGTCGTCCTGAGGCCGTACGGACCGGCAGCGGAGTGGCTGGCTTTCGCTGCGGCGGAATTGCGAGAAGAAACGCCGGCCCAGTTCGCGTCCGACGGATTCAACAGGGAGTGCTCGACGGCCTACCACGGCCTGGTGCTGAAGTTGGCCCTCTTGGGCGACCATGCCTGTCGGGTCGGAGGGCACAACTTGGGCCAAGCCGTCCGCGAGCGCATCGCCGCGGCATGCCGGGCCGTCGCCGTGCTGGCCGACGGTGAGGGCCGCATCCCGCTCGTTGGCGACAACGACTCGGGCCGTCTGTTTCCCGTGGCATGGCGCGAGGACGGCTTGCTGGGGTATCTTGCGACCCTTGGCGGTGCGCTGTTGGGAGAGGATGACCTTGTCGCCGGCGAAGCGCCGCCGGAACTCGCGCTGCTGGCCGGGCCGGCAGCACTCGACGGCGCCGGCGAGGCGGGCGGCGCGCCGCCGGCGGCGGAATCAGCCCTGCGCGCGAGCGGGCTCTTCGTCCTGGGCGACGCGCGCGACCGCATGGTCGTCCGCTGCGGCCCGCTGGCGTATCGGATTGTGGGCGGCCATCGCCACATGGATCAACTGGCGATCACGCTCACCGTGGCCGGCCGGCCCATTCTCATCGACCCGGGACAATATGCGTATACGCCATTGCCCGATTGGCGCGACCGGTTCCGCCGGAGCGATTCGCACAACACGGTGAGCGTGGACGGCCGGCCGCACTGCCGGGTATACCGGCGGTCGCGCTCGGGCACCAGCCTGGTGACCGAGGAAAGGCCGCACCTCGAGCGGTTTGAGGTAACCGAGGATGGCGGCGTCTTCGCGGGGTCGCACGCGGGGTACGTCCGCCTGCCGGGCGGCGGCGTTCACACGCGGCGAATCGAGTTCAACCGCGCAGCCACGGCCTGGCGGGTGCGCGACGTGCTCGACCTCTCGGGCCGGCACTCGGTCCGGTGGCACTTCCACCTGGCGGTCGGGGTCGAGGCCGCGGAGGAGGGCGACGGCTGGCGTCTCGTCGCGGGCCCCGCGGCGGTGCGGCTGAAATGGCTCACGGCCGGTGCGCCCGTCGGTCGATGGGAAGAAGGCTGGGTGGCGCCGTCGTACGGCCGGCGCGAGGCCGCGGGCGTCCTGGTCTTCGAAGGCACGTACGACGGCCGCGTCGAGCAGGCGTTCCTCGTCGAGTCGGTCCAGTGAGTCCGCAGCCGGGAGCCGCAGCATGCGTCTGCTGCATTTCACGTGCGACGGCATCTTCAGCCCCGTTCTCGACAGCCAGGTGCTGACGCCGCTGCGGCTGCTGGGCGACCGGTGCCCCGAGATGAAGCGCGGCCTGCTGGTCCTGACGAGCGTCCGACACAAGGGCAAGCCGCAGACGGCCGAGCGCGAGGCCTACGTTCGCTCCGCCGTGCCCGGCGCCGACATTCATTTGCGGTACCGGCCGCCGCTGGCGGTGCCGATGGAGCGGCGGATCTGGTCGGGCCGGCTCCGCGAGGTCGTGGCCGAGTTCGGCGAGGGGAGCGACGAACCGATCATCGTCCATTGCCGCGGCGAAGGGACGGCGGCCGCCGCCGCGCATCTGAAACGCCGCGACACGCAGCTGCGGGTGGTGCTCGACCTTCGGGGGGCCTCGAGCGATGAGATCGCGCTCAGATGGCCGCTCGGATGGTGGTTCCGTCGGCAGTATGCCGCAGGCAGTGGCAAGGCCTTTGCCGGGGCCGATGGCATCAACGCCGTTTCCCGCGCTCTTCTCGAACACTACCGCAGGCAGGGGCTGCTTCGGCCGGATGTGCCGACCACCGTGGTCGGCTGCTGCGTGGACACGAAACGGTTCTCCTACGATCCGGAGGTGCGGTCGGCCCGGCGAGCGGAGTTGGGCCTGGAGGGGAAGTTCGTCGTGTGTTACTGCGGGGCCGTGTCGCACTGGCAGCGGCCGGACGCGTTGGCGGCGGCGTTTGCGGCCGTCCGGGCGGGGATGCCGGATGCGCGGTTCCTGGTCATCACCCGCGAACCGGACGCCTTCCGGCCGCACCTGGCGCGGGCCGGCGTCGACCCGGCCGACGTCCTGTTCCGCGCGGCGGCCCACCACGAGGTCTCGGGGTACCTGAACGCGGCAGACGTGGCGCTCCTGCTTCGCGATGATACCGTGACGAACCGCGTGGCGGCTCCCGTGAAGTTCGCCGAGTACCTGCGGGCGGGGCTGCCGGTCATCCTGACGCCGTACATCGGCGATTACGGTGACTTCACACGAACGCACGACGTGGGCCGCCTCGTGGAAATGCCCCTGGAACCGCAAAGGGTGGTCGCCGTGGCCCGCGACCTGCGCGGCCGCCTCGAGCGCGAGGGCGATGCCTTCCGCCGCCGATGCAGCGACGCGGCTGCCGAGCACCTGTCGTGGGAAGGCCAGATCGGACGGCTTCTGTCTATGTATGAGAGCGTGGCCGGGGTATAGTGGCCCTTTTGTCGGCAGGCGCGATGCGCCATGTGTGTGCAGCGGCAGTCGCGCCCGAGTTGAGGAGCATGTTGGTGCCGTTTCTCGGCAGAGTATATGAACTTGTGCGCCGTAGGCCGGCTCCCCGGTACCTGCGTCATCTCAGCCTGGCGATGGCGGTGTGGAAACCCGTGCGCAAGTACCTGAACGTGTCGGTCATCCCGTTGATCCCGTTCAACTGCCTTCGCATTCTGGGATATCGGCTGATCGGCTACCGGATCGGCAAACGCGTCTTCATAGGGATGCGCTGCTACATGGACGACTTCGCCCCTTCGCGAACGACCATTGAGGATAATGTGACGATCAGTTACGCCGTTGTGTTCGCCACTCACGGCGTGGGCGTGCAGGACAGAGAGATTATTCTTCGCCGAGGGTGCTATATCGGCACCCATGCGACAGTTTTGGGAGGGGCCGACGTCGGGCGCTGGGCCACGGTGGCGGCGGGGGCCCTGGTCAACAAGCCCGTGCCACCGTTCGCCGTGGTGGCCGGTGTGCCGGCTCGCGTTCTCAGTGAGACACCACCGGCTGGTACTCGGTTTGAACGCGAGTACCGCTTGGAGACCGAAGGCCGCGGCGAATTGGAGTTGCAGGACGGCCGGCCACCTCCCCCGGCAGCGGACGAATCATCGGGAGATGCAGAGTGATTCCCGGCGAAACACGATTTGGCATGCTGAGGCGTGTCGCGCGCGAGGAGATGTGGACGTGGTACCAGGGAGCCCAATGCTGGATTCCCGGGCGTGTAGGCGCGCGCCTTCGCGGCCTTCTCATCCGGCCATTCATGGGCCACTGCGGGGGCAAGTTGGCGATCCGCGAGTTTGCCCACATCTGGAACCCGTGGAAGTTCTACGTGGGGCATAACTGTTCGATTGGGCGGTTTTCGATCGTCAACTGTGCAGATGAGGTGCGGTTCGGGAATGACGTGCGGATGGGTCCCCATGTCATGATCACGACCCTGAACCATGGTCTTCGCCGCTCGCAGATCATTGACGCTCAGGTTGCCACCGTCAAGCCGGTGGTTGTAGGTAATGATGTGTGGATTGGCGGGCACGTGCTGATCCTTCCGGGTGTTACTATCGGTGACGGTGCTGTGTTGGCCGGCGGCGCTGTGGTGACGAAAGATGTGGAGCCGTACACGATTGTCGGAGGTGTTCCTGCAAGAGCCATTGGCCATCGGACGGATGAGT
>Ga0180434_10006363_pt1 | contig 13613 bp, 16 predicted proteins | sample SS_ome_7_FD_132453 | JGI IMG/M metagenome (GOLD analysis project Ga0180434, IMG submission 132453) | Hypersaline lake sediment archaeal communities from the Salton Sea, California, USA - SS_1_D_2 metaG | ecosystem: Environmental > Aquatic > Non-marine Saline and Alkaline > Hypersaline >... | reverse complement strand
GCCGTGCCATGCCGCGAGCTAGATCCTCGTTGTTGAGCAAAACCTGCAATCGTGATTCATTCATGCAGCAATCTCCATGCCACACCTGCTGCTATTTCTCGTCGATTGAACTGGCGAAAGCTGAGATGTCGCAACCAGGCTTCAACCTGATCGGAGTCAAGTTCCGACAGATGGTGAATATCCTTGATGTCTTGATTCAAAGGTGCAGTGGCACTTTCGCCCAAGGCCACCACCGGAATACCATGGATCACAGACTCTACAGCACAATTGCTGTTGTATACCACCACACAGTTCACATCCTGCTGCAGAACATCAATAAAACGGTCTGATGTCTGTCGATCATATCGGCTGGCAGGTCGGTGCCTTATCACCACGTCTCGATCGGTGTGCTGTTTTATCAATGCCAGATGTTGGTGTATCCAGGCATCATAGTCACCTAGTTCATAATACAAACAAACTTTGGGATGGGGAGGGACCAACAAAATCCTGCTGCCTCGCCTGATTCGACTGCGATCGATCCGAAGCCTGCGCAACCGTGAGTCATTTCTTGGTACTACAGGTCCTGTATCTTGCCAACCATTTTTGGTTATGCGCAGGTAACGTTTTTCTTGGTGATTTCCCATGTAACCGGTATCAATACTCCACCAATTTAGACCGCGAGCTCTGGCTAGATTCGGCACGATACGCTTGCTGATCCCTGCCACCACTAGATCTTTATCATGATTGTCTAGCACGTCTTGTTCGGTGGCCATACGGCCACCCGGGAATCGCAAAAACAATTCTACAAAACTGGTCTTACCGTATCCCAATAACATTACAGTTCGTTCAAGATCCTAAAAGCAGTTCCATCACTCATTTCATCAAATGTGAACTGACTGTAACTGAGATGTCGCAACCATTGCTCACGCAAATCATCGTCAGGGAAAACCGGATCCTCGATATCGTTGATATTTCTGCTGGACACCACAGCAGCAGCATTTGGTCTCAGCGTGATAGCCGGCACGCCTAACATGATGCTTTCTACTGCTATCACGCTGTTGTAAGTTACCACACAATGCACATCATCTAGGCTGTGTTCTATGGGAGAGTTCTTCATGCGTATGTCACGTTTTTGTTTGTATCTCACATCAATTGGTCGATCTGTCACGGCACGAAGCTGATATAATGTTTCATCAATCCATTGTTGTTGATCCATGTTCCACATCAGGAAACTTTTTTCGCTGGGAGGTGCCAACAACACACGCGTACCTTTTTGTCGGGCGCGCAGTACGATGTCACATCGATCGAGTCGATCACGCGGGCGTGGGATGATATCTCGTGTGTCATGCACATTATCGCGAATTATCCTGAACCATATCTTGCGTCCTGTGTTGCCAAAATAACCGTTGTCGATATAGTAAAACCGCCGTCCTTGACGCCATGCTTCTTGCACTTCTTTGCGGAACTTGGCTCCACGTATGCACCATTCATGTTCAGGAGGTGATTTATATGCTGTTTTCACATCTACGATGTGTCCGTTACACCCGCGAGCGAATCTTTCGATAAAGGCCATCTGGGCAGGTTTGGCCACAGGCCCCCATTTTCCAGCGATACATAGCACTGTCATAGCCGCTGCTGACAATGAGTGGTAAGAATTTTTTCGCGGTGCCACTCAGACCCTTGCGTGGTGGTGGCAAATTCATGGAAACAAGGAGCGCCCAAGGTGTAGTGCAACAGCTTGGCATCAGTGTTTTCTCCGTATTCATCTGGCAACCAATTCCATTCCCGCGGCAGTTCTCCAATTCGTTCATCTTTGAGCCATGAAAAGCGGTGCAGGTAGCTGCCGGGTTGCTTGGCCACGAATTCTGGAGTGAGCACACGATTTGGAAAATGGCCACAGTTCCATACTATGACCGAGCTCCAATTCTTCCTGGGATAATTTTCATTTTTGGCGCCTAGGTATTTTTCAGTCATACGAGTCTCGTAATCATGCTTGACCACATGTACATCATAGGGTCCCACGACGCTTAGATCCCACAGTTCGGCGATGTCGCCGCGTACGATCATGTCACCATCCATGAAAATGGCACGCCCGCTGAAACCCATGAGCCAAGGCACAAGGAAACGCGTATAGATAAAATCATTGCTACCGTCAGCGTGCTTTTCTTTGTAATCACTAAATAGATTTAACGACAATGGAATGATACTCACCGGTCGCGAGCTGTGACGGATGATGCTGTTTACGCAAGTGTGAAACACCACCGCTTCGCGCGGATCGTAACCTATAAAAACTTTTACTATGTCTCGGATCTGTCTATCGTCCATACAGTATTTATCGGCAGTGATTTAGCTTGATCAAATTGCAATGATAGGATTTATACACATACCCAAATGCGCTGGTAGCAGTGTGCAGCAGTGGTTCCATGCCAATCATGTGAAATTATACCGTCGTGGTCATCTGAGATTGGATGAATATGACACTGCGGATCTCGCACAAGCAGATCGTTGGTTCGCTATTGTTCGCGATCCTTTTGACCGCGCCATCAGCCAATACGAGTTTTGCCGTGTCAAGGCCAAACGCATGCTGGCCAAGAACCCACGATTGCACTATTACCAACAAATGTTGAACATGTATGATCTAGGATTTGGTTTTTGGTTGAGGCATTACCATCACCTCAATGCACGGTTTCATTGTACACAGTTCAGCTATATATCTATCAGTGGTCAGATCGCTGTGGACATGGTACTGCGATTTGAAAATCTTGCACAGGAATGGTACAGCATCGCAGCCTTGACTGGTTGCGATGAGCCTTTGCCACATGTGAAAAAAAGCCTGCGTTCACGTGACGAGTATTATTCATCCGCAGACCGAGATTTTGTACTGCGCAAATATCACCAAGATTTTGATCGCCTTGGTTACGCAGACAGTTGATTCAATATACAGGTGACTGCTGCCATGGTTATCATGTGGACATTTATCTGAGTATATTTGCCATAAATATCCACATGCAACGAATCCGAGACCACATTCAACAAAAAATGCAACAGGCTCAACTCCATAACGATCCTTTCCTGCATTTTGACATCGATGATTTCTGGCCTACAGACATCTATGAAAAAATGATAGCGTTTAATCTCTTCCAACAAAGCAACCTCAAAGCACAGCCCTGGCTCAGCAAATACAGCAATACCAATCCCAATTATGCCTTACGCACACAGATCATGCTGTCGTCATGCAGGCCCGGTAATGAAGTGGAAGAATTCTGGATCTTGATACGCCGAGTACTGTTGGAGGACAATTGGTATGTGAACCTCGTGGCCAATAGGATGGAACAATTTTTCAGCCACATGTATGGTGCCAACTTCGCAGACGGTACCTATCATAGATTCCTGGTACCAGAACTGTTTTTGCAGCAGCATCGAGAAAACTATTTCATAGGTCCGCACACCGACAAGCATGATCGAGTGTTTACTAACATCTGGAATCTAGCCGCTGACGACGAGTGGCCTCAACTGGGCACCAGCCTTTACAAGCCACAGGATCCTGAATTATGGTGTCCTGGTGGTCGTCACTACGACTTTGACAAGTTTATCAAAGTCAAGCAAGTGCGCTATCGCCCCAACAGCCTTTTCATATTCTTCAAGACACGCTATTGCTTCCACGCCGTGGACCCGTTCGAGCAGGTGGATCCAAACCGTAGATTTGGTATGCAGCTACAGGTATATGAGAAACAGGTACAACCCATTGCTGACAACGAGCGTTATCGCAGACTATTGGGATAGATTTGATACTGTTGCACTAACCGGGCTGGTATATCCGAGTCAAACTCCGATCGATTGAACTGGCTCCAACATATGTGTTCCCACCATGTCTGCCTGTCGAGTTGACTGGGATTGGCGAGATTTTCTATGTTACCCATCAACAAGGTGCTCATGCTGGGATCAATGGTAAATCCTGGTACACCCAACAGACAGGCTTCGGTACAGGCCATGGTGCGTTCTCCCACTACGGCATGAGCACGTGACACTTGCTCCCGGAACGTCTGGAATCTTGCTGTCTTGGCACCAATCTTCTTGCGCCATACTATGTCACCTCCCCAATGTGGTCGGATCAGGTCTGTGAGCCTCTCGCGAAACTGCTGCATGGTTTCGCCAGTGCGTTCAGTGAGTATCACTTCCACTGGCTGTATGGCCAACACATAGTCTCCTGAGGTACCGCGCCAAGGCAGATGTGGAGGATCGGGAAATAGATGCGCTCTGCTGTAAGGTACATCACGGATACGCATGTTGTGATGGCCATTGTAAGTGACCCTGCGTGTCTCGCGCCTAGGAGAATCAGGCCCCCAGTATCCGTATTCGATCTCGATCCAATCACCACCGCTTTCTATCCAACTGCGTAAAGGTTCGCGCCAGGGTGGGTGGTGGCTGCTGATCAACACATAATCTCGGGGAACATCTGCGACTTTGGCAAACTCTTCTAATCCCAATTTCCTCCAAGGCATCAGAGACCACTTGGCATGCTCCCCCGGCATGTCATGCGCAAATGCGTACCGTATCATAGATTCCTGGTGAGACTGAGATCTTTGATGTTGTTGCTGTCGTACTGAGGATGGATACGGAACACTGTCTGCTGAACTGTCTGCAGGTGTAAGAGATCAGCACCAAACTGTTTGTCGGCTGGTACCCATCCATTGGTGCGGACAGCATCGACCAATATCTGAGCAGCATTGGGTTTGATGATATAACTCCAGGCACCGCGAAAGTAGCCTCCATAGGGAGCGGCTTTCGTTTTGTATCCCCAGGTGAGATCGTAGTCTTGCACGCCTTGTGGACCGGTGCGATTGACTTGTTGATCATAGTCCGCGCTGAAGGGATCACCGCTGTCCAACTTCAATACCTGATCGAAATCAACCGTGGGCAATGGCCGTATCATGTAGCCGTCCTGCTCCAATATCAAGTAAGGTTCACCAGATTCAGCACAGTGTTGCCATAGACTGAAATGGCTGGCAGAGCAGCCCAGCACTCCGGGATAATCTTTCTTGAGTTTGGCTGCATACTTTTTCACGCCCAAACTATCAAACAGTTGTTGTGCTTCGGTGGGTCTTAGGCCGTCAAAGGGTTCTACATCAAGACCAAACCCGCGTGCGGCTGCTATACACTCGTTGGAAATTTTTTCGCTGAACTCATGACCTTTGAGACGTATGATCTTGGCTTTCATGCGCGCTCAAGATCTCGCTTTATGACCAATCTTGTGCCTAGACCTTTCCAGCTAGGGTGTGTGAACTGATGTATATCATAATCAACAAAGCCATGCTTTTCTCGCAGTTGATCTATCGTGAGTCGTGCATGTTCGGGCCATAGTCCTTTGTGTGCCCAGTTGTCCATGACTATGATGCTGCCTCTCCATTTGGGCAACATGGCATGGAACAAGGAGGATCTTGAAGTACCGCGCATGGTATCCACTCCCACGATATCGAAACTCTGATCTGGCAAAGCAGAGATATAGTCCACCAACTCCGTGGCTGGAACATAGTGATAATCGATCTTGTGGGCCAACCCTTTTTCCGTGATCTTATCGCACACGATATCATAGTAGTCGCGTATGGTCTCTACTGCATGCACATGTTGGCAACGTCGCGCATAGAACATGGTGCTGCCACCACTGCCTAGATCCAGAACACGATGATGTGCTGCCACATGTTCATTGAGCAGGTGTGCTGAATCTGGCACGATCCAAGGAAACTCCAAGTCTAGGGTGGCAAGACCTGGATTCACATAATCTTGCGGTACTTGTACTGCGGGATTCTTCATATGTTCTTTGCTCACTCTGCTATCAAATCTGTACATCTTCCATGCCAGCGGTTCTCAATCGCACGATGTGACCCATCTGCCATTGCTTGGTATCTAACCCCTTCATGATACCCAACCAACGATTCCTCAGCAGGGCCACTTCGTTGATGATGGTTTCAAAATCAATCACTTCGTCTTCGCCGTCCACGTATTTTTCTGCGTCGCGACTGGTCAGAGTCCTGGCATAGGCTTCTAGATATTTTTGAAAATGACGTCGGCGGATCTTGCGTAATTGTATGTTGAGAAAATTCAATACAGCTTCGATCTCCTGTAGCTGATTGAAGCGGTGCTCGGTGATACCAGGAAGATCTTTGATGTTGCGTTCTATCAGCCCGCCGATCCTGCATTCTTTTTTGGCTTCTTCGAGCTGCGTTTCGTAATGGTTTATGAAATCCGGTATGACGGAAAGATCTGCTGTGACCCGGCTATACCACAATTTTTACCACTCCTCTTCTTCGTCCTCGTCTTCAGAATAAGGATCTTCATCCTCGGCAAGTACTTCTTCGTCTAGATAGTTAGTGAGTGAATTTTTAATGTCGGCATCGTTGCCAAAATACTTGGCGATATCGCCAGCATGCTCGTCATTGTTGATCAGTATAGACACCAAAAGATCAGCTGCCTCGGCACGATCGGCACCACCACCGATAAAACGTTGTAACTCCATCCAGATTTCGCTGGCTATGGGTGAATGCATGTTATTCCTCCTGAACTGGTTCTGCGTTACTTATTTCGATCTTGTGGTTTTTGAAATCTGCCATGACGCGGTCTAAACAGCCGTCTTCGTTTGATTCCCAGGCTTTACGAAACTGTTTGAGGATCTCGCCATCTACAGTGGTAAAGGCCAAGCGGTTGCCGTCTTTCTTGAGCAGACCTTTTTTCTCGGCTAAGTCAACCAAGCCGGAGTAGGGATTCATACCGGTTTCATAGGGGATCTTGACCTGCACGCCTTCGAAAGGTTTGGCATAGCGTGTTTTCATGACCTTGCAGGCCGAGCGGATCCCCATGACCTCTGACACCTTGTTGCCGTCTTCGTCCTCTTTGAGCTTGAGCTTCTTCATGGCCACCACAATAGAACTGGCATAGATGAAGCCTTGACCGCCCGAAATCTTGTCATCAGGATCAAACATGTCTTGGCTGGCATAGGTATGGTTGGTACACACCATGCCCACATTGTATGATCCGAACATGTTGACGCAGTTGCGCACCAGGGCCGTGAGTGATTTGGCTTTGCGACCGAGATCGCCTTTCATATCGCCTGACTCGAACTGGTTCACATCAGTAGGAGTAAGCAGCATGCCCACTGAGTCGATCACGAACAAGACCTTGGGACGCTCGCCGTCGGGCAAGGCTTTGTAATCACTCATGAATGTTGAAATGGTCTTGGCCACATCATCTACCATGGCCATGGAAAGTTTGAGAAGTTTTGACTCGTCAGTGCTGACACCTAGAGCATGTAACCATGCTTCATCTAGAGCGTTTTCTGTGTCAATAAGCACCACAAAGATGCCTTGCTCTTGTGCATGACGCACGATGTTGCCTGAACAAATGTAGCTCTTTCCAGCACCACTTTCACCGGCAAACACCGTGACCTTTCCAAGAGGTACTCCTCGGTTGAAGTCACCGCTTATGAGATAATTTAGAGCGTAGTTGCCGGTACTGATCCAATCTGTAGGATCGTTAAATCCGATGGACAAGCCATCGATGCTTTTTGTAATTTCTTTACGAAATTTTGAAACGTCAAATGGTTTTGCCATATTGTACCTTTTTAATGAACGTGTATTGAAACTTGATTGTTAGCGGCAGAATTATTATATAACATCTGCCGGTAATGTGTCAAATTCTTTTCTAAATCGATCACATTGCCTATTGGTATCTGTGTGGTGATTGGGCGCACGTTTTTTTCAGCGCACCACGACAGAAATTCAGGACTAAATGGGATGGTCTCTGGTCTGGCCAAATTGATCTGGAATGCGAACTCTAATTTTTCAAAGTTATAGTAATCTAGACATTGTAGTTCGGTGTCGAAATTCTTCCACTTATCGAAATGTTGGCGACCCACATAGGTATAGGCAAAAGCGAAATTTACCTGATCGTTATTGCTGACGAAATGGTCAAGATAGGGATTGTCAAACACTGCCCATTTTTGATCTGATTGGAACTCAATGTTGCGAGAGAAAAAACTTTCCAATCTATGTACTGTCATGTTGACTTCTTCGTAGGGCCAAATCATGCCGGCCTTGGTCATGATCACGGCCAATGGTAAGTCTCGGACGTCATCTGGCAGTTGTTCGTGCATGCGCCAACCTGCGGCACTGATTTGTTTGTCTTGATGATACCGAAGGTGATCGATGTTGATCTTAATGTGTTGTGAATTTACCCATCGTTCATGCTGTTTGTTCAAAAAGCCCTGAGAAAGGTAATCTCGACGATCATTGCATTCATCGAAACCTTGTATGCCGAAATTGCCCAATGCGCTGTTGGTAAGAGTCAGAGCGTTGTGAGTATCATTTAGCAAAGAGCCTACGGTTTTGGCGATTTGACCACGGTCTGAAAAATGATTGACTCGGCGCTGATTGCAGACATCCACAAAATGTTGAAGCAAATCTGCATTGTAGACGCACTCAAATGGCAGACAATCTCCGGAATTGTTAAAAACCAAATTGAATTTCATAGCTATAAAAACCGGAGGGCCATATGGCCCTCCTGTGAAGTTACGACTTTTGCTGTCTTGCGCGGATCATGGCCAGGATATCTTCGGCTTTTTGTTGAGCTGGCTTGGCCTCAACAGGTGCCGTAGCAGTGGGCGCATCATCTTCATCATCAAACGCACTCGCTGATGGCTTGACAACCGTTTGGCTTTCATGTGCATCGCCATGGCCATCCACCACATGTTTACCCACATTATCTGTATCAGCAGAAACTGGACTGGCCATGCCTGCTGGACGGAAGTACTGCCCCCATCGCTCCATGTCAAAGCTCTGACCATCTACCGAAGCTTCAAACATCTCTTTCATCACACGGAGTTCGACATCACCGGGACGCTTGGGCAAAAAACCAGCAAGATCAAACAGTCCGTGCGCTTCAATGGCCGCTTGTTCTTCTTCGGTAAGTGCAGATTCCTTGCGAGCCCATTTTGAAGTGGAATAGTCAGCATATCCACCCTTGCTGGTCTTGGTGATGCGAAAATCCAAACCCCGGAGATAGTCTGTGGGCAGTTCTTCGAGATCGGGATCCATGAGACTTGACTTGATGATCTGGAAAATCTGTGGTCCGATAATGAAGCGGCGGATGGGATTTTCGGGTGCCCGGTCATCTGCGATAGGATTCTCTCTCACAAAACCTTGCATGATATAACTGCGCTTCTTCCAGTATTTGCGACCCATGTCTTCCAGACTCTTGTCCTTGAACCAGGTACGCACTTCGGCCAAGATCGGGCACGAATCCCCCCACATTTCCACGCATGGCACCTGCACTTGCGTGATTTTAGAGTCAGCTTCGCCCTTGATACCCGCAAAAGGCAACTTGATCATGGCTCGTTCGACCCAGAAAAAAGTGTTTTTGCTGTTACCGTCTGGTAGGAATCGTAACACTGCGTTTGTGTTTTCTTCCATGTTCCAGTGGGGATATATTGCGTTGTCGCCGCCTTGGGATTGACCGCCTTTGGACTCTGCGGCTTGGAGTCGTGCGCGGATTTCTGCTAGAGATGCCATATTGTTTTCCTTTCGTTGCCTATGTTATGCCTAGTATGTGCCTTCAAACGCATACCCAACTGAGTATACGTGAATCTATTTAGCAAATCAACAAAAAATCGGATAGATTTTGCCAGAACCAGTGAAAGTTACCGGCGGGCCAACTCCACAAGGCGAAGCAGATCAGAATTTGTTGAGCGGCTTTCGCTGCTCATGTTGCTGGGCGCGTCATCATCACACCATCTGTGTCGAGATCTTCACCCATGGTGTTTTCATCGTCCACCGCAGCCATGTCCATGTCGGTCCCAAACTCACCACCTATGTTGATGCCTAGTTCTTGCATACGCTCCTGGATGATGGGCCTAGCATCTGCATCAGGATCTTGATCTGCAAGGTCGGACAGGCGTTCAAACAGTTCGTCATCGCCTATGAGATCATACAGTTGCTCGGTGGCATTGGTAGCATCAGCACCTACTGGTAGTTCGCTGCTCATGATGTTTCTCAGGCGCTCTAGTGCGGCCGGAGTGTTCGGCACCGCCCATGTGCCTTCGCTCAAGGATTCGAGATAGTCTTCAAACTCGTTGACTTCGCGCATGACTTTTTGTGTAGTTGACAACTTTGACAGCACTGGCAAGGCCGATTCTATGCGTTGATCTAGATTCTGTTCAACAAAAGCCTGCCGGATAAATTCCGTGAGATTTTCGCCATCTGTGATAACTGCGGGATCAAATTTTCCGCGCTCGTCGAGATACCCGCGCCGACTGATCATTCTACGTGCTTTGTCTTTGAGTTCCTCATAGTGGCGTATGGCAGCCTCTAATATTTCGCCGGCAGCGCCCTGATATTGTTTACCACGGCAGGCACGCAAAAATCTGCCAAGCGTGTTGATCTCAGATACCATTTCTGATATGTGTTGTCCGAAAGCATCGTAGGGATTTCCGCCTTCGGACACATGGCGTGCCAGCATGCGACCATGACTGAGATTGCGACTAGGTACTCGAAAACGCTCACCTCCTGCGGTTTCCACATACAGGCTGTCTATGGCTCGCCATCTTGGTTCGCCTTCGGCGAGATTGCGTGTGTGTTTGATCATCAGCCGTGTTTTCTCTGGCTGGTCTGAGTAGCTGATGTTGCGTTTGCCATAGAAACCTTCAAACAATCCTTCCCGGATGGCGGCCAGGCCTTGCATGGTGTACTTGAGGCGATTGATGTTGTTGAGCTCGAAGCTCAAAAGATTGCGGGTGGCAAAATTTTTTATCTGCCCAAGAAAATCGTACCAACGTCCGCGATCATCGCTGTCCATGGCGCGGCCTAGGTTATCTCCGTAGTAGATTTCCAGCTCGTTGTTATTGCCCAGCAAGATCACTACGGTACCATAGTTTTTTTCATCGGTTTTGAAATCAAAACTAAAGAGTTCGGCGTCGCTAGGGTCACTGACGGCTCGGCCTGAAGCATCCAAGATCTCGGGTTCGAGATCTTTGGTCAGCAAAAGATTGAATAGATTATTGGCTACAGTGTTTTCCATACACCTTATTTAGTTAGAGCGTCATGACAAACGGCAATGGCTCGATCATGTTCTCGTGATGATCACGCATTTGTTCATCGAGATCGGGATGATAATTCTGCAACGTCTGCAGCATGCGTATCACCAATAGAGTGGCCATGATGAGATCATCTGTTTCGCCCACCTTGGCCGCATAGCTAACACCAGAAGAAACAAAATTCTTGAGTTCGCTCACTAGACCACGGCTGTTTATGCGCAAACGATCGCTTTCCACTAGGTGCTTGAGCTTGGCACAGGCAGTGAGCTTGGCTTTAGGGGTCGTGTTAAAACCCTTGCGGAATCTTCTGCCATTGCTGGTGCCAGTATCACTGAGGAAGTAACCAGGAATGTTAGGTTCACCATATTCTGCTATAGATATCAAGGCAGCCTCGCCTATGCTATTGTTTTCTACCGAGTAGTAAATGCTGCTGGGATCATTGACATGATCGTTGATGTGCTCAATGACATCGTGCAAGATGCGTATTTGACTGGGAATGTCGGTACGATTGTGTCGCCATTCAGCCACTTGTTCGGTGCTGTTGGCTTCAAATACCTGTATGGCTGCTGGATCTCCACCAGTACCAAGGCTGGGATCTAGACCCACACAATAGATACGGCCTTTTTCGGGACGCTTGAACCAGCGTACCTCTCCAGTCTTGTAGGCTGGATCGCGTCCTTCAAGATCAAACAGTTTGGCAGGGGCTATCAAAGTCTCATCCGCGATAATGAATTCGCAGTCCATTTCACGACGGAAGCGATCTGTGCCTAGCGCAGCTCGTTGTTGTTGCGCCCATGTTTCATCACGCTCAGGATGCTCGTGCCAAAAACTGCGAAAAGCTCGGAATCCGTTCATGCCTACTTCGGTGGGATTGCCGTATTCATCCTCACAACGATTGGCTCCTTTCCACAGCAAAGCAAACTGATCTTCATCTGAGTTTGGTGTTGATGTTATGATGGCCTTACCACCTGTGGCCAAGGTAGGTGATATCGAAGTCCAAAACTCCGTGGCTATGGTGGGTCGCACAAACGCAAACTCGTCAGCGTACAACAACGATATACTCATACCTCGTCCGGTATTTTCAGTGGTTGTGGCCGACACTATGCGACTGCCGTTGTCAAAGTCGATGCTGCCTTTGTTGTAGCTGGTGACTCCAGCGCGGATATGATCTGGCACACTTTCATAGGCATACCGAACTCGCTGCATGATCTCTTGTGAACCGGTGTATTTGTGTGCGGCAATGAGTATGGTGCTGTCTGGAACAAACATGGCATACCATAAAAGATAACCTGCAGCCGACGTTGACTTACCGGTCTGCCTGGGCATCATGCTGATACTGAATCGATAGCGATGATAAGTGTCTATGAGGCGGCGCTGATAATCATAGGGATGATACAGCATGCGTCCGCGCACCGGATGCTGGATAAAGAAAAAATTGTCCATGAAATATATGGCCCCAGTGTCTGGATCCGCACAGGCTGAAAATTCTTGCAGTTGCTGATCTGTGTAGATTTCGGGTTTGTAAGGCGTTTTGATCAGTGCGGGTTCAGAGTTTGACATCACCGGCGTCCAGTCGACTTGTATCAATATCAAATTGTCGCAGATCCACGGGCATCACCCGGTGTTCCCAATCTCTGTAATCCAGCATGAGTTCTCGCATGAAAGAACCAAAACGCCTATGATTTTCATCATTGAGATGCCCCCACCTACCACAATTGATCGGCATGGGTCCGGGGCTGTCGGTTTCTAGGTTGCTTAGAGTTTCAAACGCAAAATCTAAAAGCACGCCTTTGGTATGCCATCGTCGGGCCAACTCGCGTGATTGTTCCGTGTTGGGTATGATCACAAATTTGATGTCTGGATACTGTTGGGGCAGTTCCATGATCCAACGTATTTCCAGCTCGTGATCAAATTCGCGCCAAGCATGATCATAGATGTATTTTTTATGCAATCTAATCGCTTCAAAAAACTCTTGGTTGTCTACGTCTGTGGCTATATCGGGATCATCAACAAAAGGCCTCAGTTCAGAAAACGCGCAAAATTGTTCATTGCGATAGGGGAATATACTGAAAAGTCGTTGCGGCCAAGTCAAGGTGAAAAAAACAAATTCGAAATGCTGAGGTGCAACCTCTTGTATGCGATGTTGCCATTGTCTGATAGCATAGTATAGATTGGCACCACCTTTGCCATAGACTTCAAATTTATGCTTGGGGCTGTGCCGGTCTAGATGATTGATCCATTTACTGGACGGGCTAATATAGCTGTCACCAAAACATCCCACGTTTTTTTTAATCAACTGCATGCCGTTATTTACGGCGCGATCGGAAGCCAATGGGTTTTTCGCCAGTGAGATAGGGCAAACTGAACCACAGTTGAAACCATTCGGCAGTACCAGGTTCTATGTTGTGCTGTCGCTGGAGGTCGGCTTTTTGCTTGGCCGTAATCGAAATATTGCTGCCTTCTGATGCTGGTGTCGCGCTGTTTTGGTAACCCGATCGTATGCCAGCGAGACGTATGAGATCTTGCAGGCTTACTGACACCAGCTTTTCTTCTT
>Ga0180434_10006361_pt1 | contig 13614 bp, 11 predicted proteins | sample SS_ome_7_FD_132453 | JGI IMG/M metagenome (GOLD analysis project Ga0180434, IMG submission 132453) | Hypersaline lake sediment archaeal communities from the Salton Sea, California, USA - SS_1_D_2 metaG | ecosystem: Environmental > Aquatic > Non-marine Saline and Alkaline > Hypersaline >... | reverse complement strand
TTTAGAAATTGTCGTTGTGAGGTTGTTGACGAAACCGAGCTTTCAAGGATTGTTTCTGTACAACCTAGAAAATTCAATGTAGGCAAGGATTCGACAATTCATCACCAAATGATTGGAGGAAAACTCAGTGCCGCTCAACTCGCTAAAAAGGAGGGATTTAACATTCGATCCAATAGTGTGCTTGCTTCTGCGAAAAACATGTTTGAGTCTAGCGAAAAAGCGATTCAAAAGATGGATCATTACAAAAACGTACGTTTTACCTTGGATCGTTGGAAACATCTTAAACGAGCGGGAATTGATAATAACGAAGAAATCGGACATTTAGTATTGAGCAGATCACAAAGAGGATCTAAAATATCATTACAACGTGAAAGACATATAAATATAATTATCAATGAGGATAAAAAACAGACCGATGCACATCTATTTGGAGGCAATGCAGTTCGAGGATGGGTAGATAAAGATTCTGTTTTTTGGGTTGTTCGCGACGACGAATCTCCGTTTTTCCAGGATATAATTGAAGAATGTATTGCCGAATCAGAGCTTTCAATGCAAGAAATGGGAGAACTTTCTGAGATATATCAAGAATGTATAGATGCGTATGAAGAAACTTCGGGAAATTTGGATCAGTGTACATCAACGTGCAAACAACATTGTGACGATTCCGAAACTTGTAGTGCTTTAGCCATAGCTTTCTGGCCTCTTTTGGGAGTATCTATTTTGTTGTGCATTGTAGTATTTTCATTGGGCGTTTGCTTCATATTCCGACCTTACCGTTATCGTCGGAGTGTAAGAGCTGGTGCTTTATAAAGTCATCTCTGTACGAAGTTTTTTCCCGTAAAGGAAACCCATAATTTTTTTTATTTATTTTAGAAGAAATGGTTATGATATGGGAGAGATAGTTATGACTTTGTTATTTCTAATACCTATCTTATTTTCCAATTACAACAACATTTCACACGGTTGTACTGACCGTCCTTGGAACGATGGAAGAGGATTATGTTAAATATAACGTGAAAGTAGCCATTTATATCGATAACACACCGCCTATTAAAGACTGTACACTGGTCGAGACTACACACTGGATTGATAATTTTCTGGATCAAGGATGGAGAGATATTTTTTTAGAATGGAAAAATACCAAAGGGTTTGTTGAAACGGAAAACGATCATGTTCTGGATTCTTATTTTACGTACGAAGACAACGGTGCATGTCAATATATTATGGATCTTTTATTACATCGTCGGTATGTTTTACCAAATGAAACGGAATCGTACGCAAAATATAATGTTAATATTTGTGCGCAATTGTCAAGAGAGTAAAACAATGAAAGTTAATAATTATTAAAAAAAAGTTAATTTTAATATATGTATCTTTTTGGTAGGGCATTGTGTTTATATGCAATAACTGAACTATGCTGCGGGGAACTCCAACCCGTCATTTACAAAATACAAGTTCTTATGGAAATTATGCGGGTCCGGAACAAGATTCTACCGAGCTATCGTTCAAAAAAATGTACATGGGCCTTCCGGATATGCACATGGTCCCCTCGTTACTATGTGCAATCTTATTCATAATGAGCTTATTTTTGATTTTTGCACTTGTCGGACTCGTGGGCGTTTTCAATAATACTGGTACTACACATCAGATGATAACATATATGGGTGATATTGCTGAAATGACTCGCGATTTAAAAAATGGAACAGAATATGTCAAACGCCAAATTCCAGTCACTACGAATATTAGCAAGGTCGTCGGGCATGCAGTCAGTTTGAATACAACGGAATGGACAACTCTTGAAGATAATGCTAAAAAAACGGTAGCCGCGGGTGCGCATATTGTTCAATCTATCAGTAGCAATGATGTTTTTGCGGAAACATCAAAGCTTTTTACCGCAACACGGACTATCATGGAAAGACCTTCTTTTTTATATATGGTCGAAAAATTAGAAGAATGTATTCCCAAGTTTATGGATATGGTATACACCCAAGAAGCGTATGATATATACGTTTTGGTTCTAGATATCATGAAACGTATACCTACGTTATCTGATGTGATCATTCCCTATTTACAACCATTGTTCCAGAAAATTTCTGAAGAAAATACAGACGATTTTGCAGCTTTACTTCATACAATAGCTGGAAAAGAAGTTCGAGAAGCTATCGTTTCATCTTCTAACATTGTGAAAGATTTGGAAAACATAACCAAGTCTTTTGCAATTATTTTTGGAGATACATCTGTTCAACACAATTTGAAGAGAATCATTTTCCACTTCAGAGATGTGAATCCAAATGAAGTTATGCAATTCACTGAACAATTCTATACTAAAATACAAACTGATATGTCATCCGATCGGAGCGTGGCGACTTTGGACGCACTAATCGAACTTACCAGAGAAGTTTCTGCTACGATGCATTCTGCACGAGAGAAAATTGACGTGAATGAACTCCATCATGCTGCTAAAGAGTTGATTACACTTCTTGATACATTTAACAAAGTTTCTTCTATGTTATCCCCGAATGATTAAATATATAATTAAACACATGAAACACTTTTTCTCATACAAAAACGTAAAAAATGTAATTAAATAATCAAAGAACTTTTTCCTAAATTTAAAATATACAAATAAAAAATGTGTTATCTCATACAAATGAACTAAATATCAATTTTTTCATACATTTATACTCAAGTGTTCCGGATTTGGAAGAAAAAGAAACGATGGAATTATTACAATTACACAAAAAACGGAAACGAAACGATATTGAATGTGTTGATATAAATGAAAACAAGTCAAAGAAAAGAATTTTATTGAAAGATTTCGGTTTATCTGATTACACTTCACGATATACGTTTTACAAAATCTGGGTTGAAAGCTGTATCGCAAAAACGAACGAACACTGTTACTTGGGAATGTTACCCAAAGAACTGGTTTTTAAAATAATGAGTTTTTTGGAATGTGATATGTTGTGGTTAGTAATGTGCCCACATTCTATAATCCGTGGATTGAAAAAACAATGGGTCTTGGAAGATATATATGTTACGAGAACAAATTTTCGAACGACCACCTTTGACCAGCTTTCGGAATTGTGCGCACAACATGCAATCATGAGAACAAAAATAGAGTTTCCATATGGACCACCACTTCTCAGAATAACAGGAAATGATATGGAAATTCAAATTGTTTATAAAGGCCACACGAATCTAGTGGAAGAACGGGAGTTACATGTTCATAATGTATCATGGTCGAAGAAAAACACAAACACTTTACACGAATGCGGAATAAAACCAAACGATGTAGTGTTGATATTTTACGGCGATATAGAATCTGTAAAGAATACATACTATAGACATCCTAAAAGCACGCCTATGACGTACGAGGATGTAAAACACAAAATCAAGGAATTGATTCAAAAATGTCGCGACTGTTCGAATATGTCACCTAACCCCAAAATAAAACACTAATAATATTTGAACTTCTGTTATAAAAAAGAATGGAGAAAATCATATTAAGAAAGCAAAAAATTGTATGAATGTACGTTAAAAGTAAAAACAAAACATTATTTTGTTAACACTGTTACATATCGGTATATGATTTTTTAGAATTCTGTATTCTTTGTATTTGACAAAATAAGCAACCCAAATCCTTAGAAATTGATAGAAAAAGAAAGATATTGTTATACAACCATCTTGTATGTTGTCATATAATCCGCCGACTAGACCACAAGGTGTACCTACCCTCCCCAGTACCCCACGACAAGTTGATGACCGGACTCGATCAGAATTGGATAAACTGGATGAACCCGTGGTGGCCACTGGCACACAGGATATAATTTTAATGCAAGGACTTTGGAATGGTTTACAATTCGCTACCGACCCCTACTCGGAAAAATCGAAACATAATATTCAAAGGAGTCCAACAGCACAAGAATTGATTTATACGACGATCAAATCTCTGATTCCAATATCCGGACCAGGATCAGCAATACCTTATTTTTATCTTACGTTAATATTTTATATAATTTTACGAGATGTGGCGGTAGTGTTCTTGATTGCATTAATCTGGTCATATTTGATTGGGGCAGTATACTTTTTCGTGCGAGCTTGGGATTTTCCATTACCTTGGATTGGTCCCAGCCAAATTCCTCCAGTTGCAACATATGACGCACTGGCAGCCCAATTACTGGTCTTTAATCCCCTTTGGGCACTTGTCGGCTTATTGACTGCGGTGTTTACGGTAGATGCTTTTAACCTAGAAGAATTGCGAAGTTGTGACTTGTGTTGGGAACTTATCGTACAATCGATTATATTATTTTTTCTTGCGGTGAAACATGGCGAATATACCGCTTGGTGTGTGCACAACATTCTAGTTCCTGTATACGCTCTTGGTGGTGTGGCAGTATGGAATTCATACGGCGATGACGCGAAAGGATATTCAAGTTTTTCATCTTTTGCACCGTATTTGTTTTGGGTGCTTTTTACATGGTACATTGGCGCGGCATGGTTAATATCAAATGTAATGATAGGATGGAGATACGTTCATATACAAGGACGAACATTCGTATGGAGTGTCAAAGGAACATACGGATGGACATTGTATTTTAGTGTAGCAATTTATATATTTGCTGTATCTATTTACAGAATAATATACGATTCGGTGTGATTTTAAAAGAGGGTGCACCAATTTCCATTAAAAATAATCGTATCTTCATCCGGATGCTTGTTGTCATGTTCAATACATTCTTCAATTGACGAATAAGACATGTGTTGCAAGCAACTATCCCATCCCAGACCAGCTTGATTACGTGGACGCTTCCATAAATAAAAAATCCTTCCTTCTTTTTCCAATTCAATGTCAGAAATGATCATAAATCTCACATTTTGATACACCGCGACATCCGCTGTTCCACGTTGTGAACCACTTAACATAATACGTATATTGTACCCACTCTTGCAAAGCACTTTCGTGGCGTTTTCCAATTTTACAGGTTCCGTACAAAATAAAGTAGGAACGCGTACGACCTTATTAATACCGTTTTTCACGATGTTCCCAAAAAATTCTTGAATTTCCTTATCAATTGATATATCTTCTTTTTTTTTACAAAAAAGTGCACCGTCCAAAACGGATTTATCCGAGCCTTTGTCGTCTTCGCTATTCATAAAGATTGGTTTTCTACAACAGAATGATTGTTTTGCTAAGACCATCAATTTGGATTGTAAGAGAAAGATGTAATAAAAGTATTTAAAAAATGATTTACATCACCGTTGCAACACTGCGGGTAGCTCAGTGGTAGAGCGGGTGGCTGTAGTCCACTAGGTCGGGTGTTCGATCCACCCTCCGTAGATAAAAATTGCAAATGTAATCTTTTTTTTTATTACAAGAAAGAATATACACAGATGTTGTTCAACATTGTATAAAAATAGAAACTAAATAGTAAAAGATGGAATATAACTATTCAATATATTATACGAATTTATAAACATTATATTTTAACGGCTCGTATGAAACCAATGATAATTATAGGATATGTTTTGAATCTAAGGAGTCCTTTAACAATCTTAATCAACTTTGTTCTTGTTGCTATTTATGTAACACTTTTTTTTACATTACCGGACGAAGCATCAGGTGTATGTCTAGCGGTAGCAATTTTGGTATCTCTGTATGCTTATTGTATATGGGGATATTTATTGTTTCGTTATTTGTACGAGTATGCATTTAACCCGCCCTGGTCACCATTATTGCCATTATACGATTTTCTTGCTCTTTATACTGTCACGGTGATACAAAACATGGCCTTGTACTCCTCTATTGCTTTACTTCAAAATTCTGCCTTTATTGGTATTGATGCCAACGATATCGACCGATGGCAAATATTGTATTTGTCATTCTTTTTAGCTACGGAAACCCTTTCGGCTCTTGGAACTGGGTCCATTTTTGCAAATCCGTTTATAACTGAATCTGTTGGATTTATACCCGTATGGATAGAATCGATTCAAGCTTTATTAATGTTTACGTTTATCGGCTGGGGTGCTGCACGAGAAATCACTCGATATCCACTCAATGTTAAAAGTCGGTTATCATTAGAACATAAACAATCCAATCTTTCACAAAATAAACGTATATAATTCAATATTTATTTCACGTTAGATACACGATGACCCATTCCTACACGTCGTTTTTCGCGTTGTTTGGATTTCAATTTCTTGCCTTTGATCATTTTGGGTGTTTTTCCAGCGTGTTTCGTTGGCCGACAGTATTGGGATTTGTTTTTGATTTTGTCAGATCCACAAGGCTTACCGGTGTTGGTATCTTTCCATTTTTGTTTTTGCCAATTACGCAACGATTGTCCCTTCTTCGTTTTGTGTACGATACCTTTACTTTTTCTACATTTTGCTACATATTGGTTGGCTCTAGCACTGGGATATATTTTAAATTTTGCCTTTGCCTTTCGATAACATGCGTCGTGCGTTGCTCCTTTGCTTTTTCTACGCGAAGGCATGATCTTTTTCAAATGAATGTTTTCTATTGATATATATAACAAACATACTGACGAAATCAAACATTGATTTAGTTTATTTTCATTGTTTGCACACATCAAAACGTATTATTGTTTGGACATATTTTACATGGAATTTTTAGGTTCTTTGAGAATATGAAAGGTTTGAAACAGGCAAAATAACGTAATAAATTAATACAATAAAAAGCTGCAGTAAATCAAATCCGTACGGAACTACACCAGGAGCTACAAGTTGCCACTAGAATATGATATTGTGTAGCACATCGTAGCGCAAAAAGAAAGACCCATTGCGGGACTTGAGATAAGTCCCGCAGGATCTTTCTTGATTATCCATAATGTTGACCAAAGTAATAAGGTTGAAAATAAAATAACAAAACTATTTTATGGGATAGAGATTTGATCGTTCATCCGAGATGGGTGATGGCTGAAATGAACCCAATGGTATCATCCTGTTCATCAAGTCTCTTTTCAGACATACGATCTGTCATGACCCTGTTGTTACTAAATGAAAACTCTTATAGTTTTTTAAAATTTGAAAATTGAAATGAGCAAAATACAATTTTGGTAACACTTTCAGTGAAGAGCTTACCAATAATAAAATGGGCAAAATATGGTTTTGGGAACACATTCAGTGAAAATAATCCCGTTTGATCGTGCCTAAGTTTGGACTGTCATTATCGACATGGAGGCGACCCGAAAAAGTCTACATTCTGCCATTTGCCCGTCTGGTGTGATGACTTTGACAGCTAGTGCAAGCGGAGAAAATGGAAAAGGAATGGAAATTATAGGAAACCCCAACAATGAAGGTTACAATTTCGAGGAAATGCAGAAATGCATGAACGTATTTGAAGATGCCGGTTACATATGCGAATTCATTCATTTACATGAAAAGTTGCCACTTTCGATGCGAGACGAGGCCGAGAAAGCATATGTTCTTGTTGTGCGCAATGGCGTGTCACTATTGACAGATCCTGACGAATTATTCAAAGAATTACTGAAGAAATCGTGGGATAAGAAGAAATGGATTCGAGGAAGTGTGAAAAATTCAATTGCTCGTTGGAATACGATGTTTGTGGCGGGCAAAACTCAAGAACCTGATTACGAGGCGAAAAAAGGTTCGGTGCATGATATTGATGAAATTTCACAGCTTTCGGAAGTGCAGAAAAAGTTGCCGAACTTTCTTGGAAAGAAAGCGGTTAATTTGCTTTTTGAGGGCAATTTGTATTACGATCCCTCAAAGTGCGGTATTGGCTTTCATGGCGACGGAGAACGAAAGTGTGTGGCCGCGCTTCGTTTAGGAGGTACGATGCCTTTGGTATTTGAATGGTATAGACGGTCAAAGCCAGTCGGTGCACGTGTGGAAATTTCGCTGAACCATGGGGATTTTTATGTGATGAGCGAAAAAGCAGTTGGATGTGATTGGTTGAAGAAGAAAATATTGACATTGCGACATGCCGCAGGATGTAGCAAGTATACCAATCCCAAAGTGCGCTCTTCTTCTGGGAAAAAAAGAAAACGTTCCAAGAAGGAAAAAAATGAAGGAAACGAGCAAAAGAAAGTATGTTAAATGTTAATATATTTTAGAATTTTCCTGAGAATTTTTCGAACTCTACGAAACACAGAATAAATTATATTGAATAAATTAACCATACGTAGTTTATCCACAAAAAGGAGTCGCGATACTTTCAAATGTCTAGGACTGGAACGACGCATTGTAACCAAGCCCTCTTCGTACAAATGATCAGTTTATACGAAGACGTTTCATGGAACGACAACTAGTATCTACAAATCAACGATATAAATATGTTTTTCTCGTTGGCCACGACGCGCTGTACGCCAACATCAGTCAAACATAGACCTTAAAGATGAATTGTAGTATTCCATGAAACACAAACAAGTGAATTTCGGGAATCTCCTACGAGAAATAATAATCATGTCATTATTAAAAACGTAAAACTGTGTTTCCAAAAATTAATTATGGTTTTGAGTCATCCGTGGTGATAATAAATGGGCACAAATAAACGAAATTTCGTTTTAATTGAAGTGAAAATATGAATGAAGTGTAATAAATTTATTCTTATTATTTGTGGTGGTCGTCCTTGTTTGATTAAGACGAGGAGGGGAGGATTTCCTCATAACGAAGACCAGAAAAAAATTTAAGATGCGAAGGGTTGAAGCGCGTTTGAAGAAGGACTATGATTTTGAATGTGTTAAGATCACCGATGAAGAAGCATTAGATGCTTTCGTGAGTTTTTTACATTTTGAATGTTGGAATAAGGATGACGATGATGGTATTAGCAAAAAGCGTACTACAGAAGAAACGTTATTATATGGAATGACAGGTATGTGTCGAGCAGTGGAGCCACAAATTGAGGATGATGACTATTTGTTGATTCCGGTACCTTTATTTGATCCAAGTATGACTGGCGTTAAAGATGGACACGATTTGTCCTTTGCATATCCTTACAATGCATTTGAAAAGATTGTTGGGCCGCCGCCCGGGGACGATTCTCTTATGGAGGACATCGAAACTTCTTTCAGTCAGAAATTACGTTTAGTCTTTGTTGTCGGGGATATTTATGAACACGTGGAGAACAAATGGTGTTCACTGTTCTACAGCAAAAATCTATTCACTATTGGGGGGTTTTTTAAACACGCAATGTGTGATCCGATAGAAGATGGTCAGATATCGACTATTACATTGTTCAACACGAATTTCGTTTGGGGATATGTGGAAAAGGACTCGATACGAAACGAACTTTATCCATTTGCGTGGATAAGTGGAAACGGAGTTCGTTCATTGATACATATAGAAGAAAAAAAGCATACAAAACTGTGTTTATGTTTCAGATACGAAGCGATTAGCGAACCTCCTTATGCATTTATGTTGCTGAAAGATGCTATTTCGACATCAAATGCACGAGGACTTGGCGTTTTTTCTTTGGACAAAAACGAAGAGAAAAAGAAGATATTTATAGCGGCCTCGTATTCTGAAATTACGAGGCTTCGGTATATATTAGATCTTAAACGTATGCCGGATTATGTACGGGGGTTAAGGAAAGCAATCAAACAAGATTTGCATACATGGATTAACAAAATGGGAACAAAATGCATCAATGAGATCATTCTGGACGACTTTCCGACGAAACCATTTGTTGATTTGGATTATGACGAATACGAACTGAACAAAGATCTTTTTAACCCTGATCGAGTGGATAGGATCACAGAGAGTGTGATTCACTTGATGACGCGTACACTTGAACTACTGCTTCCTAAAGCAAAGATATCGAGAAAACATTTTATTGTACTTGATTCATCGAGGCCTCAAAAGAAGATATCTAGACATATTATTTATGACGGTGCTATATATCTTGGACGAAGAGAAGACGTTAAATATTTTGCGAATGTCATGAAACACTTGAAGAATATGGATGTTGTAAACAGAACACCCGAAGCAATGAACATGTTATGGATAGCAAACCCTTCGAAAAACGAAATGCGTTATTTTAACAAACACGGTAGCGATATCGTAGATTCAGAAAAAGGATACATGTTGCTCAGTAACGGGGAATCCAAATTTTTCAAATCGGTGATCGACTGGGGTGTTTACAACAAAACAAACGGGTCATTGAGGATTTATGATTGTATCAAAATGGATAATCCGGATTACCCTTTACGGTTAGTAGAAAAGCTATCCAAACCGGTCAAAGATATGCTTTGTCAACACGATAGCGCTCTTTTTGAGATACCGAAATTTGTTGCCAAGGAACAGGCTATCCTATATTCGAGTTTGCTACAATACGCACCAACTTACATGTTAAAAGGAGCACATATAATATCTGTGACAGACGGTGATAGTTCTAGAATTTTGAACGAGTTAAGGACACATTCATATGGAATGAGGACAAATGTTTTAAGGAAATTAGGATTTACACACAAAAAATCCGATAAGCAAAAATGCAACGTTACATTGAAAACGGGCAAACTTTCTATTTCGGATCACAGAAAACGAAAACTAGAAAATAAGACAAAAAGAATTTTGCAAACTACGGGAAAATATGCAAGCATACACGAAGCGATTGTAATTTTTTTAATCGGATTGGTGAAAGGGTGGTATGAACAATATGAAGAAACTTTACAACACGATCATCGCCGGGTAAAGGTAACGATTCGGCTTGAAACAGAAACAACAAAAAAGAAAAAAGAAAGGACGGAAAACACCATACAAAGAAAAGATAAGACAACGATCATAGACAGCATTTCGGTTTACCCATCTTTAAAATTCTGCCCAATCAAAGGATGTGATCACAGAAATTCAGGGAAAAATGGTATGGTAATTAACAAAGATGGGTCTTATTTCTTCACGTGTTTGTCATCTAGATGTAGAGCGACACCTAAAACGAAATCTCTAAGACTTGACGCCGAAAAGATGGATTATTTTAAAAGTTTGTGTAATAAACTCGTCGATTTTCATTAGAAAAACTATATATGATTCACAACAATTCGAAACCGTGATGTTTTGAATGAATTATTGTAATATCATTTCGTCGAATCATTCACTTAAGTATTTTACAAATATCAACAAATCACCACCAATTGAAATATCCCACTTTTATACTTTATGGACATGTCAAGAACTGACCGTGTTTAGATATTTAAAATGATATATTAAAGGGTGAAAAAAGGCTATGACCAAATGCTTATTATAGACGAACTAATTTGGTCACGAAAAAATTTTTTCACCCTCAGATTTTCACAGTTGCACTGACTCTTTTGGAAACCGTTTAAGGCGGCGTAATCACAATTGAAAATTGAAAAAAATTTATTAGAAAAAAATTTGAAAAATGAATTTTGGTCACGCCTCCTTAAAAGGGTTCCAAAAGAGTCAGTGCAACTGTCAGAAATGGAGGATGAAAAAAAATTTTCGTGACCAAAAAAGTTCGTCTATAATAAGCATTTGGTCATAGCCCTTTTTCAACCTTAAATATATCATTTTAAATATCTAAACAGGTTCAGTTTTCATCAGTTACGTTTTGTACCAAAATAGGATAATTCAGATAATGTATTTCAGTGTTAAATATTTTATATTTAAGGTTAAAAAAGGGCTATGACCAAATGCTTATTATAGACGAACTAATTTGGTCATGAAAATTTTTTTTCATCCTCTCAAAATGACAGTTGCACTGACTCTTTCGGGACCCTTTTAAGGCGGCGCAGCCACAATTGAAAATTGAAAAAAATTTCTTAGAAAAAAATTTGAAAATTGAATGTTGGTCACGCTGCCTTAAAAGGGTCCTGAAAGAGTCAGTGCAACTGTCATTTTGAGAGGATGAAAAAAAATTTTCATGACCAAATTAGTTCGTCTATAATAAGCATTTGGTCATGGGTCTTTTTCAACCTTAAATATATTATATACAATACTAAAACACGGTCAGTTCTTGACATGTCCATAAAGTATAAAAGTGGGATATTTCAATTGGTGGTGATTTGTTGATATTTGTAAAATACTTAAGTGAATAATTTGACGAAATGATATTACAGTAATGACATTATCCGATTTATGGATAAATATTTATTTAAACACGGCGTTCACGAAGTTGGTCAGAGGTCAATGATGTGTTTTGTTGGCGACGTTTGTATTCGGTTTCAATCAAGTTCAATGCTAGTTTGGATTCTTTAGTATTTGATCGTTTCATCGCGATTTCGTAATTTTTGATTGCATTCGAGCTCATAACAGGAAGTATTTGTTTGGTGCGTTCAATAGGCGTCATTCTTTCAATTTGATCTTTTGGGTATTTGTTTAAAAGTATAACCCCTGGATGATAATACGGATATCCGCCGTATAACGGGCCATAATAAACTGGACTGCTCCACCACAATCCCATAGAATTCTTTTTGAAACGTCTTTTGATTCTACTATAATGATTTGTTTATCCTTAGTAAATAGTGAAGTGTTTTTTTTATTTTTTTGTATTCTATAAAATACATTTTTTTGTATTTTCCCATTTTATGAGAATTATTGACTTAGATTTCTTCACTTATTTTAGGTGCGATATGAAATGTTACGCTACCCATTCCGTTTAAATCATAAACTAGTTTTGCTGGAACATCATCTCCGATGTATAAGTTGACACGTTCAGACAATACTTGCATTTTCGAAAAAACAGACATGTAAGTTCCGGCAAATCCCAGTTCGATATTACTTTTGATTTTCACCACTACCATTTTGTCATCAGTATCGCTCTTTCTATTTTGAGTATCCTTAAATACAAACCCACCCGATTTCAAGTCGTCAGAAACCGCATCAATTCTAAATTCCGGTTCTTCTGTATTTGAAATAGTGGATAAATTTATCGTCCCACTTTCCGAAGACACTTTCTGACACATAGAAACCGCTTTATCGAATATATCTGCATCCATTTCCACATGAACTTTGTAATCGCATTCTGGTATTGATAAATCGGGGTCATGGGATATATCCAAAAGTTTCACTTGCCATGTAGAATAGTGGTCGTCGTCTCCAAATTCGAATGTTAGTAGCGATGGTGTTGCGCTTTTTTCTGTAATGTACATCCGTACACGTTTGTTTGGACTACACGCCTTGAAAAATTCATTAATCGATGTCAAACTCAAACCTAACGATATAGGCCTATCACATTGATAAAATGACACCGCGTCCGTATCGCATCTAGGATCAATGAATACTTCTACCATAGAAATACAAGAAGCGTCCATTTGATTGCTTCGTATTCCACTGTCCGTACAAGCCAATACCATTTCCTCATATAATGGCTTCAATCGACCAAAGAGATTCTTTATAGCACTTCCGCTAGCAAATTCTATTAAAAACCCCGCATGCTCTATAGCAACCCTCGAATCAGTTGTATTTTCGCTTTTTAAACCCGATCCACTTTTTGATTTTTTACGATTCGTCTCTTTTGTTTTTCCCAATGGTCGTTTTCGTTGCTTACTCATCTTTTTCCAAAGCGTACAATTATGAAATGTAGTGATATACAATATTTCATTTGATTTGATACATTTTCAATATAATTTTCCATTTCCCATAATTCTTTCATTATTCAGCAAAAATATCAAAATC
>Ga0180434_10006360_pt1 | contig 13615 bp, 11 predicted proteins | sample SS_ome_7_FD_132453 | JGI IMG/M metagenome (GOLD analysis project Ga0180434, IMG submission 132453) | Hypersaline lake sediment archaeal communities from the Salton Sea, California, USA - SS_1_D_2 metaG | ecosystem: Environmental > Aquatic > Non-marine Saline and Alkaline > Hypersaline >... | reverse complement strand
CGTTCAACAGGAACACCTAGATTCCTCATTTGCTCGAATGCAAATCGATACTCCTCTGACCTTGGATCAGCGTTCTTAATAGTATCGATATGATTCGTCATGAAATCTGTGAGTGTGGCAAGCCTCATGGCACGAGTCATGTTGGTCAAATCTTGTAGACCGTTATACTTGAAGAAACGATCAACCATGTACTTAGACCAATCACTAGCAGCTTCGGTTGCACCCACTGTGGTAGCAGCACCAGCCTCCCAGTTCATGTAACCAAGGTGTGCCAGACGCTTAGTGAATGGGCTAGTTGGAAGGAACTCAGTCCCTGTCCACATTTCTCGACCTATCCTAGTCAGGAACGTACCGAGTCCCATAGCAGCTTCATGTGCGAGGTTGTTTATGTTGCCGAAAACTTGTTTGTTGGTTAGTCCGTTGGCAACAAGCATGAGTTCCACGGTAGAGGACAATGCTGCCAGTGGTAATGAGGTAAACAGTGACCACATAAGTACAAACCGCTGAACACCGAGTGCACGTTCACCATAAGAACCCTTCGGAGGACGCTTGTAGTTACCTGACTGTGCTTCCAGATAATTCTGGATAGTCTTGGCCATCATGTTGAGTTCTGCTTGAGGCACACCCTCTTGGGCAGCTTTATCAAGCATCTGAGCGATACGCCAATTGTCCCTCCCGACAAACTTGTGGTAAGTTTCAAACCTCGCAGCGTTACGAGTAGCTTCTTTGAAGTTGTGGAAGATGTCCTGATGGAAGTATTCGGAGAACTTTGGGTTCTGCGAGAGTGCCATTGTACGCTTCTTCGCGGATGTTTGAGGAACACCTTTAGCGATTAGGTCGAATACGTTATCATCGTGTCCGTCAAGAGGTTGGCCTTCCAAGATTTTAGTGGTTAAGTCATTTGCAGCTTGTGCTGACATGCCATACTCAGAACGGAGCAAAGTTTCGAAGTCACCACGGCGCTTACCAATTACATCCCGACGTAAAGACTTGAACTTACCGAAGTAGTTGTTCAGCTTCTTAATCTTGTCACCCATCTGTTCGTAACCGATAACACGACCGCTATCATCCTTGATAGGACGGGCATTCTTCCTCCACCAGAAGTTCTGACGGACTCTCATAGTTTCAGCAGCAGCCTCAAGCTGATCATGAAACTGACGGAGCATATTGTGAGTGTTCTGACTTAAATTATCACGGAAGTGCTTAGACTCAATTCCATCATACTGGGACCAGTCAAAGCTGTTCTTAGTGATGCCCGGTAGGAAATTACCTTGACTGTCAGTGTTCTGTTCGAACCACTCGTTATAGGCAGTCATCATTTCTGAGACCTTAGCATTAAAGTAAGTCTTAGACGTATCGTCGTTACCGTTTAGACCTTGATACCAATGCTTTTCGATAGCGCCTATCATGTTCTGATACCGTTGTGCTGACATATTCATAGAGTCTTCGTAGTTGTCGCCTGCACGAATACGACCAAGGGTACCACCGAAGATTGCTGCAAGGTTACGGTAGTTATGGCTACGAACAAGGGAGTCCTTAGCCATCCTAGCACGGATCATACCACGCCATAGAAGAGGGGCGTTCTTAAGGGTATCCATAGCCTTGTCAGTCAGAGTCCTGTTTTGTTGGTTATCTTGGTAATTATTTATTCTGAATGCAAGATCTGTAGTATTCTGATCGCTAACCTGCATAGTAGCCATCTCTTCGTCGAGGGCTACGTTGTTATCTTCTAGATTGGCGAGGGTGTCTTCAAAAGAAGTTCTAGCGTCTCCTCGGTTCCATGCAGCATCTGCCCAACCACCAACTTCACGGATGCCGCCAGCAGTGCCAAACGCGCCACCAAGCGTCCCACCAGCAATCGCTGCGTTGGTGATTCGGCCAAGGAAATCATCAGTGAACTTACCTGTTTCCAAGATACCGAGACCTTCCTTGTCGTAGTCTGCACCGATCTGAGCCAGAGTTTCTTGAGCAGCCTCAGTAACTGCCTCGGAGCCAAAACCCTTAGCAGCACGATTGAGAATAGTACGAGCAACATTTCTGGCACGTAGGTGTTGCTTAACGATACTGTCTGCATCATCAACCAATCCCATAAGTTCTGACTTTGTTGCATCTGCGACCTTCTTTTTAGCTAGTTCTCGTTTCATACCCTTGGCTACAAGAGCATTCTCTGCTTCCTTTAGAATACCCTTTAGACTCTTATTGGAGAAGTTACCAATAGCACCACGAACACCAATACGGTCTAGCATGGCTTGGGCAAGCCCTGATGTCATAGCAACCTTCCAATCCTTGTTTTCCTGCTCGTTGTAAACCTGACCTGCGTAAATAGCCGTAGGGGAGGCGAGGCCGACAATACCACCAATAACAGAGCCAGCAGCGGTACCAACAATAGGAACCGCAGAACCGATGGCACCACCAACGACGCCGCCTGCGACCATAGATGCCATAGTGTTTGCCATATACGGAGCAGACATGACCGCATTATTTGCAATATATTGGAAACCATCTGAAATGCTATCCACATCCCTATAGTCAATAATGACTTCTGGCATGTTTTTTAGTTTCTCTTGGCGTTCGGCTACTCCAATTCTGCCAGCCGTTTCCATTTCCTCAGAACCGATTGCATGACCTACGGCCTGCTTCATACCTTGTAGTGCTGCTCCCATACCGATAAGTGCAGTATCGAAGCTGGTAGCAAGCGGTCTGAGTGCTTTGTTGTCGATAGTCCGATCAAGGTGACGAAGAGAGACACCGGCATGGAGTTCCGGATCGTATTCACTCTCGTCAAGCGCAAGCGTCTTGAACTCCATACTGCCGCCGTTGGCTTCGTATGTTGCATCAATTGCTCGCTGAACGACATCATCCTTTTCACGACCGTGTAGGTCTTGGGCGGTACCTAGGATTGATTGGTCTACCGCACCCTTATCAGCCCACACGGCTGGGTTAACTACCTTCTGGTTAGCCAGAAAGTAAGAGAACCTCTCTCCTGTGTCGGGGTTGATGAGGTCACCCAATGTACGACCATAGACATCCTTCTCACCACTATCTTGGATCTCTGTGAATCCATACTCTCTTGCAAGAGCGGCAACCTGTTTATGGTATTCGCTACCGGCTGCATGGTAATCAGTTTCCTTTGTGTAGTCGTCTGTATGGGCGACCTCCGGTGTATCAAAGTTCAGGAGTCGAATGGATTCCCCACCCTTAGTACGGATGGTGTCACCATCGATCCAGTGCATATCATCACGAGTACCCACTCGGGTATCTGGTAGAGATGCTACAAACTTAGCAGGATCAAGGGCAGGGATATCTTCCATTATCATCTCCTATTTTCTTTACTTGTTCCAAATTGAGTTGTTAGGTAGGTATAGAAGCCATCCCTCTTCTCAAATTGCTTCCGTTGTTCTGGTGTTAGTGCACGATACTCTTCATAAGCATATTCCATGAATGTACTAATAATAGCTCCACGTTCTACCTTTGTGATATCGAAATCTCCGGGTGACGTTCTGGCAAAACTCATTACGCTGTCGGTTAGCTCTGCGATGTCCTGAGGGTCAAGCTGCTCACCATTCTTGTGTAGTTGCTGTGCCCACGGATTCTTGTTGCTCATGTACATAATCTGTGCATCCACGAAAGATGCGTAAGACGATAACTGATTACCGGTTGCTTCTGCCCACCTATCAGCTTGACGTACAGCATTACCAACGAGTCTGGCAGTAGCCCCCTGATCTAGACTTACATCATGATTATCAGCCCACCAGTCAATACGGTCTTGGATGACTTCAGCGTCTTCAGTTATTGATCCGATATACTTACGATTTTCATCGTCAATTTCCATATGCTCTTGGTGTTCCTTAATAATACGACGATTACGCTCTACTCGGTCAGGTCGAGTTTTCTGTACAGCACCATCCTTACTAATCTCCTCAACCTCACCTAGATAGGTTTTTCCTGTTTTTGGATCAACATAAGCTTTGGTCCCATTAGCTAGAGTTGCTGGGTAAACTAACTCGTTAGTTCCACTTTTGTATACACCTTTTGTATAGTCAAACTTAATGCCACCCTTATCACCCTGTACGGCCTTAAGCTTGCTGGCATCACCAGTGTTCTTATACTTTTCGATAGACTCTGGTGTATACTTACCGCTATCTGCAAGACGCGCAGCGACTGTACGACGGTCGATGAAGTCCTTACCAGCTACTTCGAATGCCCAAGACATACTTCCTTGGTGTTCATATCCTGCGATACGAGACCCGACATAAAGGAGTGCGAACCGAGCAAGATCGTTACCTGTAATGCCAAAGGTCTTCTGAATCCAGTTCATTGCCTTACCAAAACCGGTATCCTTAGCTGCTACAGCCTCAACATCTTCCTTAGTTACTTGTCGCGATTTACCATCCGGACCTTCCACTTGTGGGGGAGTCGGGGAACCACCTTCTTCTGTAGGTGGAGTGTAAAGGTTTGGTACCTCAGCAGTTACATTATCAGCAATCTCTGTTGCCTCTTCCAGAGTCGGAGTGTCAATCTCATCTTCATTCGGAAGCGCAGTCATGATCTTGCGAGTACTTGGTGGTAGTCCTGTCACTGACGGGAACTCACCTTCGACAATGTCATCATGAGTAACGTCTCTGTACTGATCCTTCTCTTCAACTGGAGGAACTCCCTCAGGGACCGGTGGCGGAAACTCACCATCAACCATATCATCCCAAGTCACACCTTGATCCTCTTCTTCAATTGGAGGAACGCCCCCTTCTGGAAGTTGCGGAGGGATCGGTGACTCGGTGATTACATCAGGTAGGTTACCACGAGGAATACCACCATCAGGCAACGACTGCCCGACATCAAGCGCAGGCCCCGTTTCAGTGGGTGCCGTCAGTGTAGGGGGTGCAACTACCATAGGGGCATTCACGGGCGGTAAATCGGGCATTGGGACAGGAGCGGAAGAGATTCTGTCTGCTTCCCTACGTTGTTCTGCCTGAGCAGCATACGGACTATAGGCAGGTACACCAAACAGAGACCCAGTCTGAGTCATACCCGGAGGCGCACCGTTGTTTACATAGATGTCCTCATCCTCTGCCGCCTTAACGATTGAGGGTTGAGGTTCCATCGGAACAGATTCACCTTGGAAAATGTTCTTTAGGTTAGCTAGATAATTCATGATTAGGTTTCCCTCTTTCGTTTGATCTTAAACATGACCGGCTGTTGCGCCATCTGCATTGGAGATGGGGGTGGTGGGAGTCTTGGTACGGGCATAGGTGGTGGGGTATTACCACCAGCTAGTTGTTTCTTTAGGTAACTACCACCAAGTGCCTTTAGAATATCACGACCACCAGTGAGCATGTCATTTACAGTCTCACTCCCGGTCCAGTCTAGGTCTTCGGTAAAAAGGTTATCTACCTTTGCCATTAAAGTTTCGTCTGAACCATCGTCTGATACGGGAGGAACCCCTTCCTGAATCGGGGGTACTGGCGGCTGGCTCCTCCCTTGTGCTAAAGGGGCAGGGGATTCTCCACCTGAACCCTGAACCGGCCCTGAGGCCATGTTTACAGCAGCACCCATTTGTGGGACACCGCCCTCTTCTGGTGGATGTAGACCGGCCATACGACGGAACCCGAGTAGTCGATCTGCGGCATAGGGAGCAACAGAAACACTATCGCCTTGGTTACCACCAAGAACAAGAATATTACCATTCTCGTCATAGCCCTTGAAGAAGCCTACATGTCCCTGCCATCCGTTAGGATCACCACGACTGAATACAGCAACGTCACCGGGTTTAGGCTCGTCAACAGCCTCGCCCCAATCCATATAGGAGCGGGCATTGAGCTTACCAGTACCCTGAAGGCCAGACTGATTTAGTGTAGCACCTACATAAGCAGCACACCAAGCGGTTACTGATGGGTCCAGATTATGCCCACCATTAGCCATGTACTCTTGCAGTGCTTCTCTCTGTGCACGTTCATTCATACCCATCTGTTGGGCAGCTAGATCGAGTGCATATATTTTCTCTTCGTCACCGGTCATCTGGTCCTCAGCCGGAGGAACACCATCGTATTGCAGTGGCATCGGTGGTGTATCTATGCCTTCACGAAGTCCTGTGAATACATGGCCACCGATGGTCAGATTCTGACCACCACGACGATCCTGCTCAGACTGTAGCCAACCGGGGACTTCGACAGTACCCTCACCGCGTTCAATATGAGCCTGCATTCCTGACGGAGAGTAGTAATGTGTAGCCCCAACGGTGGGGTCGTCTTGCGAACTGAGTGCGGATAGTACGTTGGCTTTAGCACGTTCGTATACCGGGTGACCGGGACCGTACTTACTTACCAAATCATTACCACCAACACCCTTATTCCAAGCAGAGAATTGTTTTGGTTGTAGTGCGACCTCAGATAGCGAATTTGGCCACCGTGAGTCAAGTAGCCTGTTACGAATAACATTCACAACTGCTACCTGACCGAGATCATTTTCTCCAGCGGCTTCACCTAGAACCGTTCTGGTAAGGATATCGATATCTTCGTCGGTGTAGTTCATATCACTTCCCCATTAGTTTCTTACCGATCATAGTTCCGATGGCTAGTGGTGCCGTTACTGGATTGGTGGCTGCGGCTGCTGTAGCTGCTCCTGCACCTGCTGCGGCTGGAGCGGCGGCTGCTGCCCCACCGAGTAGCGCCTTAGTGCCTGCACCCATAGCTGCATCCATTACTTTACCCGCAGCCATCTGACCTACTTGTTGTCCGATTGTTGGCTTAGATCCGGGCATTGGGGGTGCGGATGGCATTGCTAGAGGGGCATGCCGTGGCATCTGTTGCTGTTGTGGTTGCTTAAGTTTTTCGAAAGCCATTATTTGCCTCCTCCTGCCTTTGCTTTGTTACGTTGTGCCATACCGACGCCACGAGGGACGCCGATAGCAGAAGTCTGTTCTGATAGAGGTGCTGTTGACATGGTGCCGCCGCCTAGAGCCGAAGCTGCTGGGGTTCTGGCTGTTGCACCTTGACGCTCGGAGAGTGCCATCTGATTCTTGAAGAAATCAGAGCCTGAAATCATTTCTTGTTGTGATTGATTATGACCTTCGATAAAGGTATTTAGTGACTTTAGGCTCTCTTCTAGTTGAGTTGGATCAAGTGAGGAAGAATCACCACCGAGATCCATCTTCATATTGGCACTTTCTATGAGCTTATTATAGGCATCATCAGCACTCATACCATACTTCATGGTGAACATATCTGGCATGTCAGAACCACCGATTACACGAGAGTGTAGTTTAGTGGGTTCACCATAACGGCGAGTACTTGGCCCTATAGTAGCTGCTCTTATAGTTGCCATTTACTTACCCTGCTTTTGTTTTTGTTTAGTTCTCGATTCCTGAACAGTTTCTGTCATAAGGGGTGTGAATACCTGCATACCGGCAAGGTAGTTCTCTAGTCCCTTGGCATCAGCATCAAGCATTTCCTGTTCGATCTGACGCTGCATATCGCCTAGACCGGCATAACCCTGTAGTAGTGTGGCCTCTCCAGTACCAGAAGTCATCATGGAGTCAGCACCCCACATCGCCCGCTCTTGAACCAGATTACGCTGGTTGAATTCGAGTTCTGCGAGTGCGTTAGCCATCTGTGCTTCCTGATCACCGGCTGCGATACGAGAACGGGCAGAGCCTAGTAGACCTGCTTTAGCAATCTGGTCATCCATGAGTCCGGATTCAAGACGGGCTTCATCAATTGTAGCTTGCTTGATACCTTCGATGTCTAGTTCATCAAATAGTCCTGTACCGCGCATAGCATCTTCATAAGTGCTACGGGCAGAATCCATGACTTCCATACCGCGATCTAGTGAACTCTCAGCACGGTCAAATACCATTTGCTGTAGTTCAGATTCACCGGCTACCTGACCAAGCTTACCCTGATCGTACATAGACTTTAGGTCTGAGAGACCTTGGTCAACTACTGGTTGGAAGTCTTCATTAATTGCAGTACGTGATGTACTTCTAGTCTCTGATGTACTCTTTGAACCGCCCTTTTTCGGGGCGTAGTCCCATTGCATATACTTAAGGACCGGGTTCAGAATTAGTCTCACGCTCATAGTCTATCTCCATTGAAAAGACACGGTAGACTTCCTTGTATTTCTCACCAGCGATCCCTGTAACCTTATCAGTAGCCCTAGACCAACCCTTACGTCCCCAAAACTGTAGGTTCTTCGCACCAATTTGTCGTGCGTGTTCTTCTAGGGCGTAGTGGAAGTCTTCAAAACCAACATGATTGTCGGTTCCGGCAGTTATTACATGGACACAACGGTATCCGTCGAAGTCAATTAGTTCTGTTGATGCTGCTCCTACGATGTTTCCATCATAGAATGCTAGCCAGATTAGTACATCACCAAGGAAAGCGCGACCAAGGATAGTCTCCCATTTCTGTTCGCCTGTCCCTGTATCATATGCATTCTTTACATACTTGTTGATGTATGGTAACGCTTCATAAATCTTATCTGGTGGAAGTGCAAGTAGTCTTTTCATTTCGTGTCCTCAAGGTTTGATTTCTAGCAGAACCCAGTCTGCGCTCAGTCCTGTAAAGCTGTAGTTGTCAGCAGTCCATAGTTCGATGATGAGAATCAACTCACCATCTTCGTTGAATGCGATACGCACAGCCTCTGCTCCAACAGTGCCTGTCAGAGTAGTGTTTGAGAAGTTGTATACGTTCCCAAACCTTAGGGACAACTTCTCTTCCTGTAAGGGGACATAGCCAGTGTTTACTGTCACTGTCTCAATCAGGGTGGGTGCACCGGGTGATGCAGTGGCATCCGCGAAGTTGACAGTACCAGACGCCCTCTCTATGAAGATGTTCGCATCGGATACACCTTTAGATAGTTTTTGAAGCGTCTGGTAAATCTGCCTGTCACGGATACTCGTTGATACTTGTACTTGTTGGCCCATTACCGAACCCCCTCAATCCTCTGGTCAACCAAACAGGCTGAGATAGACGGATTAGTCGTACCATCCATCTGGAATCGTACAGTGTAGTACCTTCCTAACTGTCTGAAATCTACCTTGTAGTTAGACGCTGGGTTAAACGTCTTTGGTGTTACAGAAGCAATGTCTGGTGCGGCTGGAGTTCCGGCAGTGGTCATCCTGATTTGGAATGTGTCTTCGGAAGTCGGGTAGAGTCCGTCTACGGCTTTAACTAGATTGACATTACCCATACCACGAGAAGTCCATTGGATGTAACCATCAGCTACCATTGTATTAGCATCAAGTTCGTAGATAGTTCCTGCGACCGAAGAGTTAGGAGCTACATCTACAGATGATGCAAAGATTCGGATAGCGCCTTCGATTTCTGTTTCTACCATAGAAGTCACGTTAGGCAGAGACCGAAGGTACCATGTACCCTGCTGGTAGTTATAGACCAATGCTCGTGTACAACCCTTGTAGTCCGCACTTGTGCTAGCGGCCTTATGTCGGTAGCACACCCATACTTCTTTGTCTAGTGAGTTGTGGAATACGAATGTAAGACTACGATCATTGATCGCGGTTGGTAGATCGTTGTAGAAGAACTTCTCTACCTTCATATTCGACACTACTTCCTTTTCAGGACCACCAGAATGGATGTAGATACCATATTGACCGACAACGAAGTGCCTGTTGGACCCAATGTCTACTACGCAGCCTTCTGTTAGGATTCCGTCGTCAAGGAATGCGGTGTCACCAACTACGAATAGAGGTTCACCAGTGTCCTGCATGCGGATAACAGAGTCTGTCTTATAAACCATCAGGAATTCCCCGAGTTGTGCAGCATCAACTACACGACCGGGTGTTTGTGTTAGGAACGCATTACCAGCAGTATTTCGGAAGCTGGCGTACCATTCGACATCTAGGATAGTACCGATGTCGCTTACTGAGGATGAATATACGAATTCAATGGGTGAATCGATATCATTAGCCGGATCAGCATCATTTAGGTCGTTGAATAGGTTCACGGCTACAATACGACCATTATAGGTAGCCATCTTCTTGGCAAAGTAAGGGCGCATCTCCTTCACTGATCCGAGTGCTGAGATATCCGCGCTTGTAACGGTAGCAGTGAATACGTCACCGACTACCATCTTGGTTCTACCACCTACGGAAGTCCAGTCATCTGCCGCAACAGTCTCAACCTGATACACATTGTATTGGGTTGTAGTTGTTTGTGCAGAGCCTATAGCTTCACCGAACCAGTTAGGAAGTGGGTAGAAGTTCTCCCGGTCGAATGAGTACATTGGTCCAGCGGTTGTAGTATTTAGTACACAGACTTCGTTAAATACGAATGCGTGGATACCGTACCGCTGATCGTAGTCAATCGTATACGGGAAGGTAAACTCAGATACGGTGGCAGGATCATTACCTTGACCGACTAGATAAACAGTACCTGCATCAAGATTATCAAGACCAACGACTACAAGGTCTACCTGATCGGTGCCTGCTTGTGTCCATTGTGTGATCTCAAGAGGTCTGATTGATACTTCATCTGTGGGGTAGTCAGGCCCATCAGTGGTATTCTGGTAGAGCCTGACGGTATCCACGTCTGTGTCAAAGTCCGGAACACCCTCTAATGCACCTTCATATGAGCGCATGTCAAGGCCGGTGTCCCAAAACAGGATGTCTAGTGACTCCCGTGGTTGGTCGGTGTTTAGACCGCCCATACCGATGTTCTCAAGGGGTGCAACGGGCATTCCTATCTCCTATTCTCGTTTATCGATTCTATTTAGAACCGCTTCCTTTGCCTTTGTGTTGGTCTTTAGTGAGGTAAAGTCCTTCACGATGTTCTTACCAAACGCAGCAGAAATTGCTAGCATCACTGCGTAGCCGAACCAGTCCGGAAGTTCTGCAATGTTAGCGAATCCTCGCTGCACATAAACTTCCATTCCGGGGATGAAGGATAGTGTCAAGATTACTACGAAGAAAATAGTCCATAGTTCATCCTTCCAAGATGTCTCGGAAGCTTGAGCCATAGTCCTTTCCCATTCAATCTCGGCGGTAGCTTTAGTAATCTGAATTTGTGCTTGAGCTTCTGCCCGTGCGCGGGCGATGGCAATGGAACCTTCAGCGATTACTAGCTGCTTCTCCATCCACCGGCTTCCAAGCTTACCTACTACACCTAGTAGGGGTCCGATTATTGGAATTGTCATGGGGTTACTCCCGGTACAAGACCACCACTAAAGACGAAACCACCAATATATGTAAGAAATACTACCCCTATTCCCCATAGTAATTTGTTGATACCGCCCCTAGTCTGATCTAGTCCTTCTCGAATGTACTTTAGATCAATCTGGAGACCAGATAGTTCTTTGTCTATCTCGTAGGACTTCTTCATGAGTTCTTCCTGCCCACGTTCAAGTTTAGAAACCCTATTGATCAAGTCTAACATGAATGATTCTGTGTTTATTTTTACGTCTTCGGTCGCCATGATTAAATATTCCTTGTGTAATTGTAGATACGGTAGGCTGAACTCGTATCTGCGGGAATATCAAGTACGAAGATAGAACCTGTGTCAGCAGACACACAAACATCGATAGGCTCATCTAGAAGGAATTGCCTTTCGAAACCACTATCAACAGCGCTCAATAAGTCCCAAGCCGTTTCCATGATAATCTGTCTGGCAAAGCCAGCTTTCATTAGTACAATCACGTACCCGTCCTGAGTAATATCGAAGCAGGTTGGATTCCATCCGCTTAAGTTGAGTAGGTCATATGAGCCAGCGTCAACGGTGCCTAAATCCCAAGGGGTAGTTAGTTCGTATTTCCTTATATTGTAAGATCCATCGATAATGAACAAGAAATCACCATCAGGAGTCATATGGATGTTCCGTACAGTTGTTCCGAGACTCGGCGTTTGTGAAGCATAGTCTCTAAAATCGTACTGTCCGGACACAATTTCTGAATGCGTACTGATGTCACCAACAGTATACAGATGTCTTCCCTCCACAGTAAATGGAGTAGCAGTATCAACTGTAGCATACCAAGTCAGGTCTTCCCTCAGCCACAGGCAGGACCACCTTTGGGTCTTACTAAGTCCTGTGGAAACATCTAGGTATCCATCAGATGCACCATTCTGAATCTGCCAGTACTCTGAGTTAGTTAGTCTGCCGGGATTATAGTGCTTCATTGATCTGAGGACATTACCACCGGTACCATCGAAGGCTACTAATGACGCAGTCAGCTCTGGGTTTGAAGAAAACCCGACTGGTAGATTATCTCTACTCGGAGGGGCACCGCCCGGATCATTGATTTCTATACGAATATCACCAACTTCGAAACCCCCACCGATTACTCCCTCAAGCGAAATGTATCGAGTTGCGGCTTCTAGGTTAAACCAAGAACCTGTTAGTGTTCCGGTACCGCTAAAGTTATTCCTTAAGAAGCTAAAGTCTACGGACGAATTACCGGACAATTGGGTCGCTGATGATGTAAGATGTCTCGCAGTTACAGAGCAGCCTTGGGTAGTAAATGGACCACCGATAAAAGAGCCAGAAGCAACAACACGTACCTGAACTTGTGTTTTATCAGCAAGTGAACTATCAGATAGGTAATCATTTACATCAATCCATGACCTTAGTGCAGCCTCTGTAAAGTCAGGTGCGCCGAATTGGGGCCATGTGAACCAAGATGTACCGGGATTAGCATTTAGAGGAGCTACCAGATCAGGACCAGCCTGAGCAATAGCATTTGTACCGCCGCCGAGGGAATTACCACCCTGTGCAATTAGTGGAGCTTCACATACTAGGTCGCCGACAAAGTCTCCGTTCCTAATGTCAGGCCCACTCCTGAAGTCGGAGATACGGGCTACAGCAACCGCACCGGCCACGGGAACCGAGAGTGTGGCATCCTGATTTACGGTGAAGTTGATTTCGATTAGGTCAGAGTTTGATACAGGAAAATCGATTACTTCAAGCAACCAATCGTCACCGCCGCCACCGTTCTCATCGGGGCCACCGATCTCTCCAACACCCGGATCGCCGCCACCGGGATCACCAGTACCGAATGGATCGTCAGGGTTAGAGAGATCAGGCCAGATGTAGTCTGGGATCACTAGGGGTCTATGTACATTCTTCCACCGATTACCACCGGACCACCTGTATACAAACTTGTTTTGAGCTTGAAGCTCATCCCCGTTTGTAGGGGAGTTCGGGAAATCGATGTTAGCCATTATACGACCTCTATTGGAGCCACTATTGTTAATGTTCCGAAACCGGGTTCTGGTGTCTCACCGATTTCAAGGTAAATTTGTAGGTCTAGAGGGCCAATATACGGCCCCCTAGCATCATTGATTGTAACGGTACCACCAGTGCTTACTGTAATCTTATCAGCATCTCTGACATTGTTTACAAGAATATCGAATACTTGTTCCGATGCTGGGTTAGCTGATAGGTAGTGATCGAAGGTTGACAGGTCTAGCCTATAACCGTCTGGGATAAACACTTCCATAAGCTTAGTGATATCGTTAGGTGCTGGTCCTACCTGCCGGAATACAAACATCGGAGGATCAAGGTTTGGTACATCGTACTTAATAGACCTCCAGAATCCGGCAGATTGATACTGATAGGTAATACCTGAATCGGTATTTGTTACCTTATCACCAGCAACTGGATTAGCCGGG
>Ga0180434_10006356_pt1 | contig 13622 bp, 12 predicted proteins | sample SS_ome_7_FD_132453 | JGI IMG/M metagenome (GOLD analysis project Ga0180434, IMG submission 132453) | Hypersaline lake sediment archaeal communities from the Salton Sea, California, USA - SS_1_D_2 metaG | ecosystem: Environmental > Aquatic > Non-marine Saline and Alkaline > Hypersaline >... | reverse complement strand
GGAGCGACGGTCAGCCCGCCGCTGTTCGAGTCGATGGAACTGCTCGGCCGCGAGCGCAGCCTCCGCCGGCTGCGGGACGCCCGCGACGGAGCAGCGCGCAATCTTTGGTAGTCTGCTCGTCGGCCCGCACCAGCGTGCAAGGGTCGCCCTGCCCGACCGGTGCGCCGGCCGAAAGGGCGTCTGAGCAGCTGTTATAGGCCTCATGGGGTATGGTGTAATTGGCAACACAGCTGATTCTGGTTCAGCCATTCTAGGTTCGAGTCCTGGTACCCCAGCAGTTATGCCGCTCCCGGTACGTCGGCTATGCTGGCTCACCGGATCTGTTCTGGCCCCCGTCGTCTAGCGGCCTAGGACGCCGCCCTCTCACGGCGGTAGCGTGGGTTCGAATCCCATCGGGGGTACTCTTCTCGCCCGTTCGTCGGGGTCACTCTTCTCGCCCGTTCGCAACTCGACGGCGCAGATTGTCTGCCACGCCTGCGGGGTTGATCTTGGCGGTGGATGCTGTGGATGCGGTAGCCGCGCGGTTACGCGGCTGGGACGCCTTATCCCGGATCGTCGGGGTCGTCGGGGTCGGGCCGGAGGATGTTTTCGAGGTGGTGGTGGTCGTTGATCCGGCTCTGGCCGCGGTCGAGGTGTGGTGGTGGCACCCACTCGGTCCGGTTGTCGCTGGTGCGTTTGCGGGTGGTCCAGCCGGTGGGGGTGTCGTCGACCAGGCGGTTGTCGCATCCGCAGGCCAGGGCGAGTTCGTCGATGTCGGTGTTACCGCCGTGCTGCCAGTCCCGCACGGCGTGGTGGACCTGGCAGTGGTAGGGCGGGGCGGTGCAGCCGGGTTTGGTGCAGCCCCGCTCGAGGGCGAACAGCGCCAGGCGTTGCCCGGGGCTGGCGGTGCGCCGGGTGCGCCCGTAATAGAGCCGGATCTCCCGCGGATTGTCGAACAGCGCCAGGTAGGGGTGGGCCTGGGCGGCCAGCCGCAGCAGTCCCGGTATCGGGATCAGCGTCCCGCCCCCGGTGTGGGCCTGCCCGATACCCGCGGTCAGATCGGCCAGCGTCGCGCTCGCCACGATCGTGACCGGTAACCCGTTGTGCTGACCGAGCTTCCCCGACTTCAGCATCTCCTGGCACACGGTCTTGACCGCGTCGTGGGTGCGTTGTGCGGGGGAGCGGGTGTCGGCGCTGATCTGGGCCTGGGAGGGGGTGCCGTCCAGGCAGGGGTCGTCATCGGCGGGGTTGCAGTACCCGGGGGCGGCGAGCTTGGCCAGGATCGCATCCAGGGCGGCGCGCAGCTCGGGGTCGATCCACCCCGACAGCTTGCTCATGCCGTCGAGTTCCTGGCGGCCCAGGGTCAGGCCCCGTTTGCGGGCGTGCTCGCGCTCGTCATCGAGGGTGCCGTCCTGGTCCAGATAGCCCATCAGCTGCCGGGCGACCTGGCGGAGCCCCTCGGGGGTTAGCCCGCCGGCCAGCTGCGCCAGCTGGGATTCGGCCTGCGCCTGGGTGCCGGGGTCGATGTGCGAGGGCAGGTGGGCGATGAAGTCCCGGATCACCGCCACATGCTCGGCGCCGATCTCACCCCGGGCCTGGGCGGCGGCGGTGGCCGCCAGCACGGGGTCTAGCGGTGCGCCGGTGACCGCCTGCCGCGCCCCGAGTTCGGCGGCCTCGGCCAGCCGCCGACCGGCGTCTGATCCGCTGACCCCCAACCGGTTGGCCAGCACGGCCCGCCACGACTTGGCACCCAGCTCTTTGGGGGTGGCCTGGGACTGCAGGTGGGTGATCAGCGCGTGCTCGACCGCGGGTTGGCGGCGCCGCTGGACTTCCAGCCGGTCCAGCGCCGCCAGGATCTGCGGGGCGCTCAACGCCTGAACCGGCAACGAGGCCAGCTTGTCCCAGGCCGCGTCGAGCTCATCGAGTGCGGTCATCATCGCCTCGACTTCAGCCGCCGCGCCCATCACCATGATTCGAATGCTAGTTCGAACCACCGACAATTCCTGACACTGCCTGACCGGGAACCCGACAGCCCGGGGGCTCTCAGTTCATCCAGGCGCCGCCGTTGACGTCCAGGGTGTGACCGGTGATGGAGCCGGCTTCCGGGGAGCACAGAAAAGCGATGGCCGCGGCCACCTCGTCGGGGTCGGCCCATCGTCCGACCGGAACTCGGGCCTCGATGGCGGCCACCTCGTCCGGGGGCATCCCGGCGAGCCGGTTGACGATTCGGTCGGTCGCGGTGACCCCGGGGGCGACGCTGTTGACCGTGACTCCGTGCGGGGCGAGATCTATCGCGGCACAACGGGTCAGGGCAATCACCCCCGCCTTGGCGGCGGCGTAGAGCGGAGTCGACGTGGGGCTGCAATAGCGGCCCGCCAGGCTGGACACCGTGACGATCCGTCCCCAGCCCTGCCGGGCCATGTCGGGACCGACCGCCGCGATCAGCGCCTGCGCGCTCCAGACGTTGCCGCGCCACAGCAGTGCGGCGTCCCCCTCGGTCACCTCCCCTCTGGGCAGCCCGCCGCCGGCGTTGGCCACCGCGATCGACGCTCCGCCCCATTGGCGAGCCCGCGCGGTCAGTTCGGCGATGGTCTCCGCCGCCGCGGCATCGCCGGCGACACCGGTGACACGGGCCGGGCTGTGATCCGCGATGCGGTCAACCGCCCGCTCCAGTCGCACCGAATCGCGGGCGTTGACGACCACGTCGGCACCGGCGGCGGCAAGCCGGAGGGCGGTGGCCAGTCCGATACCGGCGCTGGCCCCGGTGACGATCGCGCACCGGCCCCGCAGGCTCGGGGCGGGCCCCGATGCGCTGCCGGAGTTCACCGCGGGGAGACCGGCGCCGTCGAACCGGCGACCGGCATCGCCGGCAGGCCGAGTTTGGAGTGATCCCAGGACCGCACCCGCTGCGGGGTGATGCGCACGGCGACGCGCTTGTTCATCATCATGTCCACCGCAGGCCGCAAATCCTCGGTGTAGGGGCCGTTGTAGCGCTCCCAGACGCTGACACCGACGGCGAATATGGTGTCGGGGTCGTCGCTGATCTCGGCCGTTCCCTCGAAGGAGACCCCGCGCAGGGTGTCATAGGTCATGCCGTCCTCGATCAGAAAGCTCACCCGGGGATTGCGGCGCAGGTTGACCACCTTCTGCGACTTCACCTTGGTTTCCACCCAGATGTCGCCATCGACGATGCCGTACCACATCGCCACCAGGTGCGGCTGGCCCCCGGGCCCGACGGTGGCCATGGTGCCGGTGCGGCTGCGGGCCACGAAATCGGCGATCTCCGGTTCGGTCATGACGATCTGGCGGCGCTGATTGGCTCCCATGATGGCTCAGTCTGTCAGGCGTTCCGTCAGGTCCGCCGCCGCGGTCAGCAGGTCGGCGGCCCAGCGCGATCCGGGCCGCCGGCCGATCCGGTCGACCGGACCGGAGACCGACACCGCGGCGACGACGGATCCGTGGCGGTCACGGACCGGAGCCGAGACACTGGCCACACCCGGCTCGCGTTCGGCGACGCTCTGTGCCCAGCCCCGGCGGCGGACCTCGGCCAGCGTGCGTTCGGTGAAGGCCGCCGAGTCCAGCACTCTCCGGACGGTGGCGGGGTCGCTGTAGGCCAGCAGGACCCGGGCCGCCGAGCCGGCCGTCATCGGCAGCCGCGCTCCGACCGGCACGGTGTCGCGCAGTCCCGCAGGAGGTTCCAGAGCGGCCACGCAGACTCGGGTGGTGCCCTCCCGCCGATAGATCTGGACGCTCTCGCCGGTGGTCTCGCGCAGCCCGGGCAGCACCGCCGCGCCCGCGGCCAGCAGCGGGTCGGCGGCCGCGGCGGAGAGCTCGCCGAGCGCCGGGCCGGGCAGCCAGCGGCCGTCGCCGTCCCTGGCCAGCAGGCGATGGGCTTCCAGCCCGGTGGCCAACCGGTGCGCGGTCGCGCGCGGCAGGCCGGTACGCACGCACAGTTCAGCGAGGGCGCACGGCGATGCCGCCACCGCGTGCAACACGACCACGGCTTTGTCCAGTACCCCGATGCCGCTATCCTGTCCCACATCCAGATACTAACTTCCCACGATGTGAGAAACAGCGATATGGCCGACACCCAGCAGCCCCGAACCCTCCCTGAGAAGGTGTGGGCGGATCACGTCGTGGTCGCCGGCGCCGGGCAGGGCGCGGCGCGTGAACCCGACCTGATCTACATCGACCTGCACCTCATCCACGAGGTGACCAGCCCGCAGGCCTTCGAGGGCCTGCGACTGGCCGGACGTACGGTGCGGCGGCCGGACCTGACCCTGGCCACCGAGGACCACAACGTGCCGACCGTCGACATCGACCGGCCGATCGCCGACCCGGTGTCGCGCACCCAGGTGGAGACGTTGCGGCGCAACTGCGCCGAGTTCGGGATCACGCTGCACTCGATGGGCGACCCGGAGCAGGGCATCGTGCACGTGATGGGACCCCAACTCGGGCTGACCCAACCGGGGATGACGATCGTCTGCGGTGACAGCCACACCTCCACGCACGGCGCGTTCGGTGCGCTGGCGATGGGCATCGGAACCTCCGAGGTGGAACACGTGCTGGCCACCCAGACCCTGCCGTTGCGGCCCTTCAAGACCATGGCGGTCAACGTCGACGGTCAACTGCCCGACGGGGTCACTGCCAAGGACATCATCCTGGCGGTGATCGCCAAGATCGGCACCGGAGGAGGGCAGGGGCACGTCATCGAGTACCGAGGCAGCACCATCGAGGCGCTGTCGATGGAGGGCCGGATGACGATCTGCAACATGAGCATCGAGGCCGGGGCCCGCGCCGGAATGGTGGCACCCGATCAGACCACCTACGACTACCTGCGCGGCCGTCCGTACGCGCCGGCGGGTGCGCAATGGGAGCAAGCCGTCGCGGCCTGGGACGGGCTGCGCACCGACGACGGAGCCGAATTCGACACCGAGATCTACATCGACGCCGCCGGACTGAGTCCCTTCGTGACATGGGGCACCAATCCGGGCCAGGGCGTCGGGCTGGCCGAGTCGGTACCCGACCCCGAGCTCATGGTCGACGACGCCGAGCGGCAGGCCGCCGAGAAGGCGTTGGCCTACATGGATCTTCGCCCCGGAACCCCGATGCGCGATATCGTCGTCGACGCGGTGTTCGTGGGCTCCTGCACCAACGGCCGCATCGAGGATCTGCGCGCGGTCGCCGAGGTGCTGCGCGGACGGCGGATCGCCGACGGGGTGCGGATGCTGATCGTTCCGGGGTCGATGCGGGTGCGCGAGCAGGCCGAGGCCGAGGGGCTCGGTGAGGTCTTCACCGCGGCCGGTGCTGAATGGCGTCAGGCCGGGTGCTCGATGTGCCTGGGGATGAACCCCGACCAGCTCGCGCCGGGCGAACGGTGCGCGTCGACGTCCAACCGCAACTTCGAAGGTCGCCAGGGCAAGGGCGGACGCACCCATCTGGTGTCACCGGCGGTGGCCGCGGCGACCGCGATCCGTGGCCGGCTCAGTTCCCCGGCGGATCTCGACGGCTGAGAGGAAAACCGAAACATGGAAGCCTTTCGCACTCATACCGGGATCGGGGTGCCGCTGCGACGCTCCAATGTCGACACCGACCAGATCATCCCCGCGGTCTACCTCAAACGCGTCTCCCGAACAGGTTTCGAGGACGGGCTTTTCGCGGCCTGGCGTGCGGACCCGTCGTTCATCCTCAACCAGAGTCCTTTCGACCGGGGTTCGGTATTGGTTGCGGGCCCGGACTTCGGGACGGGCTCGTCCCGCGAGCACGCGGTGTGGGCGTTGATGGACTACGGCTTCCGCGTGGTGATCTCATCCCGGTTCGCCGACATCTTCCGCGGCAACGCCGGAAAGGCGGGACTGCTCGCGGCCGAGGTCACCCAGGACGACGTCGAACTGCTGTGGAAGCTGATCGAGCAGAATCCCGGTCTGGAAATCACTGTCGACCTTGAAGATCGGACGATCACGGCCGCAACGGTGGTGCTGCCGTTCACGATTGACGACTACACCGCCTGGCGGCTTCTCGAAGGACTCGACGATATAGGCCTTACGCTGCGGAAACTCCCTGAAATCGAGGCTTTCGAGGCGCACCGTCCGAGCTGGAAACCCGCCATTCCGCAGCGCGCCTGAGGGTTTCTGGAGCCTCTTCGGGGGCTCGTGGGCCCGGAATCGCGGCCCCGGGAAGGGCAATCGCGGTCCAAAGCTTCCTGCTGAAACCGTGCGTGGCTCATGGATATCTGCTCGTCCAGGGTTTACCGTATTGCGCAGTCGGTCCAGAGCGGACCACTGTTTCGGAGGATGTGAATGAACAAAGCGGAGTTGATCGAGATTCTCACAACTCGAATGGACGCCGACCGCCGCCAGGCGACTGACGCCGTCGAGCACATGGTCGACGCGATCGTGCGCGCTGTCCAAAAGGGTGACAGCGTGACGATCACCGGGTTCGGGGTGTTCGAACAACGCCGCCGCGCGGCCCGCGTCGCACGCAACCCTCGCACCGGCGAGACAGTGAAAGTGAAGCCCACCCTGGTGCCGGCGTTCCGTCCCGGCGCGCAATTCAAGGCGATTGTTTCCGGAGCGCAGAAGATTCCGACAGAAGGACCCGCTGTCAAGAGAGGCGCCGTCGGCGGCGCAGTAAGGAAAGCTGCTGTGAAGAAAGCCGTCAAGAAGGCCGCCGTGAAGAAGGCGGTGAAGAAGGCTCCGGCCAAGAAGGTCGTCAAGAAGGCTCCGGCCAAGAAGGCCGTCGTGAAGAAGGCGCCGGCCAAGAAGGCCGCGGTGAAGAAGGCCGCCGTCAAGAAGGTCGTCAAGAAGGCGCCGGCCAAGAAGTCCGCCGTCAAGAAGGCCGCCGTCAAGAAGGCCGCCGTCAAGAAGGCCGCCGTCAAGAAGGCGCCGGCCAAGAAGGCCCCGGTGAAGAAGGCCGCCGTCAAGAAGGTCGTCAAGAAGGCGCCGGCGAAGAAGGCTCCGGCCCGCAAGGTCGTCAAGAAGGCGCCGGCCAGGAAGGCCGCCGTGAAGAAGGCGCCGGCCAAGAAGGGCCGCCGCTAGCACCGTTCGCCACTGCGCCGCGGGTCCACGCGACCCGCGGCGCAGTGCTGTTCTCAGCGCTGCGCAAGCGGACTCGGCAGATGATCGGCGGCGATGACCTTCCCCCCGGCCAGCGAGAGAACCCAGGTGCTGCCCTTACGGTTGCGTGACTTGGCCGGCTTGACCCCGTCGCGTTTGCACCACCACTCGATCAGCGGGGGGATCACCTTCCCCTGCGTGCAGATCACCGGTGTCCCGCCGGCCGCGGCGATGGCGAGCACCCTTCGGTGCGCGCGGTCGGGATCGGTGGAATAGGCCTCCTCGGTCAGGGTGGACTCCAGCCGGATGGGCACATCGAGATCGCCGGCCAATGGTTCGACGGTCTGGGCGCACCGGACCCGGTCGGCCGCGTGTACCGACGTGGCTCCGAATGCCAGCAGTTGCGGAACAAGGGATTCGGCCTGCGCTCGGCCCTTGGCATCCAGCGGCCGCATCCGGTCATCGCCCTTGTACCGCGCCCTGCGGCCAGCGGCGCCGTGCCGGACGATCAGGACGGTCGCGGTGTCGGCGGGCTTCTTGGCGAAGCGGGCCAGCACTTTGCGGTCGGTGGGATAGCTCAGCCGCTTCGCGGCTTCTTTCGGTGTCAGCCACACCAACTGGTCGACCTCGTCGCCGGCGCTGAAGTCGCCACCTCTGCCACGAGCCGCCCAGTAGTGGACGACCTTGCGGCCGCGCGGAATCGGATAGTTCACCGAGCCCAGAGACCGGCCGAGGCTGGAGCGCTGCCCGGTCTCCTCGAAGATCTCGCGGACCGCGGCGACAGGCTCGGTCTCTCCGGGATCGACTTTCCCCTTGGGAAGGGACCAGTCGTCATACCGTGCCCGGTGGATCACGGCGATCAGGGAGTCGGCCGATGAGCCGTCCGGCCGCCAGAGCACGGCGCCGGCCGCCGGTACCGGCGTAGCGGCACGGGTCTTCTTGTTAGTCGTCACGGGCGTGGTTGCTGCCCTTAGTCTCTCGGGAGCCTTTGTCTTTCGGGAGCCTTGGTCTTTCGGGAGCCTTGGTCTTTCGGGAGCCGGCGGTCTCAGGACTGGCGGTGGCGTTCCATCAGCCACACCTGGTGGTCGCGGACCTCTTCACCGCCCTGCGGGGAGGCCGTCCAACTGCCGTCGGATTCCAACTCCCAGCATCGGGTCGCCGGGTGCATCGCCGAGTCGAACACCTCGTCGAGGTACTCGGTGAGCCGGCGTTCTTTGACCTGTGCCATCACCTCGACCCGACGGTCGAGGTTGCGGTGCATCATGTCGGCGCTGCCGATCCAGAACTCGTTGATCGCGCGGAAATGCATGATCCTGGAGTGCTCGAGGAACTCGCCGAGGATGGAGCGCACCGTGACGTTCTCCGAGTAGCCGGGCTCGCCGGGACGCAGCGCGCAGATGCCGCGCACCACCACCTCGACCCGGACCCCGGCCTGGGAGGCGCGATAGAGGCCGTCGATGACCTGCTCGTCAACGATGGCGTTGGCTTTCATCCGGATCCGGCCGTTGCCGCCGTGCTGGTGGGCGGCGACCTCTTGGTCGATCCGCTCCAGAATGCCTTTACGCACACCGTGCGGCGCGACCAGTAGGTTGCGGTAGCTGACCTTGTGTGAGTACCCGGTCAGGGAGTTGAACAGGTCAGTCAGGTCGGCGCCGATGTCCGGCGCGGCGGTGAGCAGTCCGACGTCCTCGTAAAGCCGGGCGGTCTTGGGGTTGTAGTTGCCGGTGCCGATGTGGCAGTAGCGCCGGATCGTCGGACCCTCCCGGCGCACCACCAGACAGGTCTTGCAGTGTGTCTTCAGTCCGACCAGGCCGTAGACCACGTGCACACCCGCGTCTTCCAGGGCACGCGCCCACTTGATGTTGGCCTTCTCGTCGAATCGGGCCTTCAGTTCGACCAGGGCGACGACCTGCTTGCCGGCATCGGCGGCCTCGATGAGGGCGTTGACGATGGGCGAGTCGCCGGAGGTCCGGTACAGAGTCTGCTTGATGGCGAGCACGTCCGGGTCGGCGGCGGCCTGTTCGATGAACCGCTGAACGCTGGTGGAGAACGAGTCGTAGGGGTGGTGAACGAGCACATCGCCGTCTCTGAGCGTCGCGAAGATGCTCTTGGGCGTCTCCCGTTCGCCGAACGCGGGGTGGGTGGCCGGAACATAGGGGGGTTCCTTGAGATCCGGGCGGTCCAGGGCGTAGATCTGCCACAGCGCCGACAGATCCAGCAGACCGGGCACCTGCACCACGTCACCGGGATGGACGTCCAGTTCGCGCAGCAGCAGACCCAGCATGTGGTCGGACATGTGGTCGGAGACCTCGAGGCGTACCGGCGGGCCGAAGCGGCGCCGCGCCAGCTCCCGCTCCAGCGCCTGCAGAAGGTCCTCGTCGCGGTCCTCGACGTCCATATCGGCGTTGCGGGTGATCCGGAACGCATGCCTCTCGACGATCTCCATGCCGGGGAACAGCGCGGGAAGGAACGCGCCGATGAGCTCCTCGACAGTCAGGAACCGGGCGGTTCGGGGATCGCCGTCGGGATTGCTGAGCCGAACGAAACGGGCGACGTTGTCGGGCACCTTCACCCGGGCGAACCGCTGCCCGCCGTCCTCCGGGGACTTCACGGTGACCGCAAGGTTCAGGCTCAGTCCGCTGACGAACGGGAACGGGTGCGCCGGGTCGACGGCCAGCGGAGTCAGGACCGGGAAGACCTGCTCGTTGAAATAGGTCGACAGCTCCGCGCGCTCGGCGTCGGAGATCTCGCTCCACCGGACGATGTGGATGCCCTCGTCGGCCAGCGCGGGTCGCACCGACTCCATGAAGACCTGAGCGTGCCGGTTGGCCAGTTGCTGTGTGCGTTCGGCGATCCGGCGCAGCTGCTCGCGCGGAGTCAGCCCGTCGGCAGAGCGCACGGTCAGACCCATCTCGTCGCGGCGTTTGAGCCCGGCGACCCGCACCATGTAGAACTCGTCGAGATTGGACGCGAAGATCGCCAGGAACTTGGCCCGCTCCAGCAGTGGCAGCGAGGTGTCGGCGGCCAGGGCCAGAACCCTGGCGTTGAAGTCCAGCCAGCTCAGTTCGCGATTGAGGTAGCGGTCAGCCGGGAGCTGGTCCTCGGCCGCCGCCGCGGTGGCCGCCGGCGGTGGTTCCGGCGCACGATCGCCGCTGGGGGTTTCGGGCTGCGGCAGGCGGGACTCGGTCTCCGTCTCGGTCATGGCCACATCATCCCCCATTAGCGCGGTGCGTGGTCGGTTGCCCGCGAATCCCCGGTGAACATCGCGTGCGGCCCGATGGCCCGGCTCGTAGCCGGGCCGATGCCCAGCACCCGGGCCCGGGAGAGGTCGGCCGGGGTGTCGATGTCGCAGCGGAGCCCCGGCCAGTCTCCGGCGAGGTCCTCAGCACCACTGTCGCGGTGCCGGCGCGCCGAGCCGGGTCCGAACAAGGGGTCAAGTGCTGTGCCGAAGGCGAACAGGGCCGCCGTTCCCTCACCGGCCCGGTCGGCGACGAAGCTGCGCGGGTAGGACCGCGCGGCGGCCAGCGCCGAGGTCAGCTCCCCGGGGCGCAGCGCGGGCAGGTCTCCCTGTAGAACAGCGAGGTTGGACGTCAGCGCAGCCAGCGAGTCCGCCGCCGCCCGGATCGCGTTGTTCAGCGGGTCGGGGTGCCGTGGCGGTGTCGGATCGGCCAGCACCGCTGCGCCGAGTTCCCGGGCGGCCGTAGCGGCCGTGGGATCGGGGGTGACCACCGTGACCCAGCTGACGCATCCCGCGGACCGCACCGCGGCGAGGGTGTCGACGAGCATCCCGAGCACCACCCGTTCCCGGGTCGTACCGGCCGGGAACAGCGCCGACAGCCGGGTCTTGGCGGCGGGCAGGTCCTTGACCGCGATGATCAGGCCGACGTCACCGGTGCGGCTCATAGGCGCCATCCTGCCAGCGTCACCGCGGTCCGGGGGCGCGGCCGGCGGCCTGGCTATGGTGAGACGGTGCGGGAGCGCCGATGAGATGAGTGGCTCACTGGGTACCGCAGCGGTGCTGGGCGCCGGAGCCTGGGGCACCACGCTGGCCAAGGTTCTGGCCGACGCCGGCAACACGGTACGGCTGTGGACACGGCGCCCGGAGTTGGCCGAGGAGATCAACGGCGCCCGGACCAACGACCGCTACCTGCCCGGAGTGGTGCTGCCCGGGGCCGTCAGCGCCACCGCCGACCCCGCCCGGGCACTGCACGGCGTCAGAACGGTACTGCTGGCGGTTCCCTCGCAGACCCTGCGGGCCAACCTGGAGTCGTGGCGGGAGCACGTCGACGGTGACGCGACACTGGTGAGCCTGGCCAAGGGCATCGAACTCGACACCTGCATGCGGATGAGTCAGGTGATCGTCGCGGTCACCGGTGCCGACCCGGGCCGGGTTGCGGTGATCTCCGGGCCGAACCTGGCCGCCGAGGTCGCCGCCGGACAGCCCGCGGCGACGGTGGTCGCCTGCAGCGACTCCGGCCGCGCGGTCGCGCTGCAGCGGGGAATGGCGACCGGCTACCTGAGGCCCTACACCAACGCCGACGTGGTCGGCACCGAGATCGGCGGCGCCTGCAAGAACGTCATCGCGCTGGCCTGCGGAATGGCGGCCGGCGTGGGACTGGGGGAGAACACCGCCGCGGCGATCATCACCCGGGGACTTGCCGAGATCATGCGGCTGGGCATCGCGCTCGGCGCCAACAGCGCGACCCTGGCGGGCCTGGCCGGCGTCGGTGACCTGGTGGCCACCTGCACCTCTCCGCACTCCCGCAACCGCGGTTTCGGACTGCGGCTGGGCCGTGGCGAGTCGGTGGCCGAGGCCCGCCGGTCCGCCGATGGCTATGTGGCCGAAGGGGTCACCTCCTGCACCGCGATACTGGCCCTGGCGTCCAGCTATGGTGTCGAGATGCCGCTGACCGATGCGGTCCACCGGGTCTGCCACAGCGGGCTCTCGGTCCACGAGGCCGTCGCCCTGCTGCTGGGTCGCAGCACCAAACCCGAATGAGCCCGCGATGAGCGCCGTGCCCGAACGGTTCGGCGACTCGACCCGCACCGTCAAAGCCGTTGACACCGAGCCGGTGCCCGGCAGCCCGGTCTCGGCGACACCCGTCCCGGCCTCGGCGTTCCACCTGTCCGGACAGGAGGGATCCGAGGCCTACGTCTACGGCCGGTACTCCAACCCGGTGTGGGACCGGCTGGAGTCGGCCGTGGCCCAACTGGAGGGCGCGGCGTCCGCGCTGGCGTTCGGTTCCGGGATGGCCGCGGTCAGCGCGGCGATGCGAACCCTCACCCGTCCTGGCGCGGTGCTGGTGGTGCCCGCCGACGGGTACTACCAGACACGCCGCTACGCGGCGGAAAGCCTTGCCCCGCTGGGTGTCACGGTGCGCGAGGCGACGGCCTCCCAGATGTGCGAGGCGGCCGAGGGCGCCGACGTCGTGATCGCCGAGACCCCCACCAATCCCGGCCTTGACGTGGTTGACATCAACCGGCTCGCCGGGATCTGCCACCGCGGCGGCGCGCGGCTGATCGTGGACAACACCACCGCCAGCCCGCTGGGCCAGCAGCCGCTGGCTCTGGGCGCCGACCTTGTGGTGGCCAGCGCCACCAAGGCGCTGGGCGGACATAGCGACCTCATCGCGGGGTACGTCGCCGGCAGTCGCGGCGACCTGATGGACGCGCTGGAGTCCGAACGGCGGCTCGCGGGCCCGATTCCCGGAGCTTTGGAGGCCTGGCTGCTGCTCCGCAGTATCGGAAGCCTCGGGTTGCGCTTCGAGCGGCAGTGCCAGAACGCCGCGGCGTTGGCGGGGGCGCTGCGCCACCACCCGGGGGTGCGCGCGGTGCGCTACCCGGGCCTTCCCGACGATCCGTCCCACCCGGTGGCGGCCGGACAGATGCGCAGATTCGGCGGGCTCCTCGGCGTCGAACTCGCCGACGCCGAGTCCGTTCACTCCCTGGTACGGCGCAGCGAACTCTTGGTCGCCGCCACGAGTTTCGGCGGCCTGCACACCTCAGTGGACCGCCGGCAGCGCTGGGGAGACCAGGTCCCGGCGGGTTTTGCGCGGATCTCGGCGGGCATCGAGGACACCGACGATCTGGTCGCCGACGTCCTGGCCGCGCTCCAGTCCGGCTGACCGGGCTGTACCGTGTGGTGCTTGTGACACCCATCCGGGTCGCCGTCGTCTACGGAGGCCGCAGTTCGGAGCACGCCATCTCCTGCGTCTCGGCCGGCAGCATCCTCCGCCACCTGGATCCCCGGCGTTTCGAGGCAGTCGCGGTGGGAATCACGGCCGAGGGGGCGTGGCTGCACACCGACGCCGACCCCGACGATCTGGTCATCAGCGGCCGCCGGCTGCCCGAGGTCCGGGGGCAGGCGCCATCGGCGCTGGCCCACGCCGCGGACGTGCTGGCGTCGGTGGACGTGGTCTTTCCGGTGTTGCACGGCCCCTACGGCGAGGACGGCACCATCCAGGGTCTGCTGGAACTGGCGGGTCTGCCCTATGTGGGAGCCGGGGTGCTGGCCAGCGCGGCCGGGATGGACAAGGAGTTCGCCAAGAAACTCTTCGCCGCCGACGGCCTTCCGATCGGCGACTACCT
>Ga0180434_10006355_pt1 | contig 13624 bp, 11 predicted proteins | sample SS_ome_7_FD_132453 | JGI IMG/M metagenome (GOLD analysis project Ga0180434, IMG submission 132453) | Hypersaline lake sediment archaeal communities from the Salton Sea, California, USA - SS_1_D_2 metaG | ecosystem: Environmental > Aquatic > Non-marine Saline and Alkaline > Hypersaline >... | reverse complement strand
TTCCCGTGTCTACGGTGAAATAATTGCCGCCCATGTGGACCCGATCGAGAAAAAACCTCTCTATCACTATCTGCCGGGATCGACGGCTTTTTCGGTGGCCACCATAGGGTGCAATTTTCGTTGCCCCTTCTGCCAGAACTGGCAGATTTCACAGATGTCGAAGAGAAACGATGAGGAAATGGCCAGTCAATCGTATTCCCCCAAAGAGATTGTTCAAGCTGCCAAAGCCCAAGGCTGCCAGAGTATCTCCTACACCTACACCGAGCCGACTGTCTATTTTGAATTGGCTTATGACACGGCCAAGCTGGCAAAGGAAGCCGGTCTGGGCAATTCCTTCGTGACCAACGGCTACATGACGCCCGAGGCCTTGACGACGATCAAGCCCTACCTCGATGCCTGCAATGTCGATCTCAAGTCCTTTGACGAGCATTTTTACAAGGATATGTGTCAAGCTCACCTTCAGCCGGTTCTGGACTCGATCCGGATGATGAAGAGTTTGAATATCTGGGTAGAAATCACGACTCTCATCATTCCGGATCAGAATGATTCAGCCCACGAATTGACCGAAATTGCCAGGTTTATCGCCGGCGTTGACCCGGATATTCCCTGGCACATCAGTCGCTTCCACCCTGATTACAACTTGACGGATACTCGAGGAACACCCATCGAAACATTGCGCAAGGCCCATGCTATCGGGAAAAGGGAAGGACTCCGATATATTTATATTGGAAACGTCATGGGCGAATCGGAAGACACCATATGCCCGAGCTGCCGGAAAGAATTGATAAAAAGATCCGGGTTTTTTACAGGGCAAAACAAAATCGTTGAGGGCAAGTGCCCTTACTGCGGTCATCCCATCGCCGGCGTTTTTTGAGGAAGGCTTATGCCGAAGATATCTCAGGGCTTCAAATTTTTCGCACATCCGGCTGATGCCAAATTCCAAGCCTACGGAGGAAATCTCGAAGAAGCCTTTCAAAACGCCGCCTATGCTCTTGCTTCCTTGATGTGGGACAGAGATAGAGTGCGTCCTAAAATGGGCTATCCAGTAGCCGTCGAAGCCAGGGATCTCAAGCAGCTTCTCGTGAGTTTTCTCGAGGAGGTGTTGTATCTGCTGGATTCCCGCGGTTTTCTTCTTCATTCCGTGGATGAGCTCACGATAAGGAGGGAAGGAGATCGATTTTTGCTGAGAAGCCGGTTTTACGGGGATCACTTTGCAGAAGGGCTAGAAACATTCGGCGATGTGAAAGCCATAACCTACCATGACATGTTGATCAAGACGGATGGTCAAGCCATGGTTCAAGTCGTGGTGGATGTGTGAGGTAGACGATGGAACTGAAGAAAATAGGACCATACACCTACGAGATTGCTCAACACGGGGACATGAAAGTGCCCGCGATCATCTACTCGTCCCAGAATCTTTTGGAGGGTGTTCGAAAGGACTTAACTCTCAAGCAAGCTCGAAATGTGGCCTGCCTGCCCGGCATACAGAGGACGGCCTATGTCATGCCGGATGCCCACCAGGGCTATGGATTTCCCATAGGGGGTGTGGCGGCCTTTGACCTCGAAGACGGGATCATATCTCCGGGAGGTGTGGGATATGATATCAACTGTGGTGTCAGACTCCTCAGGACGGAATACTCAGCAGAAGATGTCAAGCCAAAGCTAAGGCAGCTTCTGGCTGCAATCTGCAGAGAGGTGCCCGCTGGTGTTGGAAAGGCCGGTGTGATCCGGCTCAGCAAAAGGATCCTTCAAGACGTTTGTGCCAAGGGGGCCGAGTGGGCTGTTGAGAATGGATACGGAACAAAATCCGACCTGGAGCGCACGGAAGAGTATGGCAGGATGTCCAGTGCTGATCCCGCTGTTCTCTCTCCGAGGGCGATCGAAAGGGGCATCCCTCAACTAGGCACTTTGGGTGCCGGTAATCATTTTCTAGAGATCCAGAAGGTCGATGAGATTTATGACCCGGAGACAGCGAGGGTTTTCGGGCTTCAGGCAAAGGGGCAAATAATGGTGATGATTCACTGTGGAAGCCGCGGGTTGGGTCATCAGGTGGCATCCGACTACATCCGAGCCATGGAGAACAAGGCGGGAACCGGTGGACTGCCTGATAGAGAACTGGTCAACGCGCCTATTCGGTCCGCATTGGGGCAGGAATACTACAAAGCCATGAGTGCAGCGGTCAACTTCGCTTTTGCCAACCGGCAGATGATCGCTCATTGGGTGCGGGAAGTGTTTGCCAAGGTCTTGGGAAGCGCCGAAGGAATGGATCAGGTCTATGATGTCTGTCACAACGTGGCCAAGTTTGAACGACACGTTATCCATGGGCAGGAAAGGAAAGTCTGTATCCACCGGAAAGGAGCCACCCGCAGTTTTGGTCCGGGCAGAGCAGAGATTCCCGAAGTCTACCGTGACAAGGGTCAGCCGGTCATCATTCCCGGGAGCATGGGGACAGCCTCCTATATTCTCCTCGGCACAGAAGCCGCTGAACAGTTGAGCTTTGGATCCACTGCTCACGGCGCTGGCCGGGTGATGTCCAGGCATGAGGCCAGACGGAGATTCCGTGGGGAACAGATAAAGCAAGATTTGGCTGGAAAGGGAATCGAATTGCAGGCCACAAGCTGGAGGGGCGTCTCTGAGGAGGCATCCCAGGCTTACAAGGATGTGGACGAAGTGGTTCGTGTTTCCCATGAAGTGGGAATCGGCAGGCTCGTCGCCCGAGTGGTTCCTGTGGGCGTTATGAAGGGATAAGTTTCAGGTGACGACCTTGTCGATGCCTTTTTCGGCATAATCCTCGAACTCCAGAGCAAGAGCGTATTCGCTTTTGAGCATCATATAGTGGCTGTGTTCCACTCCACTTAGGTAATTGAGGATTTTCTTAGGGGCATCCTGAACTCGTCCTGCCAGCTTGGCATAAAATATTTCTGCTGATTTTTCTGTTTCCATGGCTTGATGGAGAAAGTCCCCGAGCGTGGAGGTGGGTGTGATGGAGATGCGCTTCATGAGTTCCTCGGGAACCTGACCGGGGATTTGAAGCTCCACCTTCGGATGGAGATCGTTGAAGAGATTTTCCAGAATTTCCCTGTGCTTCTGCTCTTCCTTGGCCAGCCACTGAAATTTCTCCTTGAGCAAGGGGTTGGACAACTTATCCGCCCATGCCGAGTAGATTCTGTTCGAGTCGATTTCCGAACGGATGGCCATGCCCAGAAGTTCTTTGACGGTTTGCTTGGATAGATCCTCCATGTTTCTCTCCTCCTCAATAGATTATATGTCGCTCTTTTGTTCTTGTCGGAATTTCGTGATTTTTTTCTTAGTGAGATTGATTGTCTTCGTGATTTTGATCCCGCGAGGGCAAACACGGGTGCATTCATAGCGGCTTTCGCAGGGCCAAATTCCGTCGGCGCAGTCAAGCTGCGAGAGCCGTTCCTCGAAGCCTTCATCACGGCTGTCGTCATTGAAGCGGGCAGCCTGGACAACGGCGGCAGGTCCGATAAATCTCGGATTGACCTCTTGGATGACGGGGCAGGCGGAATAGCAGGACACGCAGAGGATGCATTTTGTGCCCTCCTCAAAGAGTTTTCTTTCCTTTGGTGACTGAGGCAGCTCCCTGTCCACTGGTTCTTGTTTGCGTATGAAATAGGGCTTTACTTGGAAATACTTGGCGAAAAATTGGGCCTGGTCGACCATCAAATCTCTCTGAACCGGAAGATTTTTGAGCGGCTCAATGTGGACAGTGGCTCCCTCCTCTTGGACGATATCCTTGATCAATGTTTTGCATGCCAGGGCCTCCTTGCCGTTTATAATCATGGCATCCGAGCCGCAAACACCGTGGGCACAACTTCTCCGGATTCCTAGGCTTGGAGCCTGGTTCGCTTTGATGTCCAGGAGCACAGTCAAGAGCCTGTCTGTAGGATTGACCTCCACCTGAAAGGTTTGTGTATAGGGGGCGGCATCTGTTTCAGGATTGAACCTCCGTATCTCCACTTTAATCTTCATGGGGTTTCCCTCGTCAATATTTTCTGGGCTTTGGTTTCCAGCGGGAGACATCCACAGGCTTATGTCCAACAGTCACTTGATCAGCGCTCAGCCAGGCCAGAGTGTGATGGAGCCAATTGGAGTCATCCCGTTCAGGATAATCCTCCCTTGCGTGTGCGCCGCGACTCTCTGTTCTGTGCAGAGCACACGTGGCGGCAATATAGGCCAGGTCCAGCAGATTGCCCAACTCCAGGATTTCAAGGACATTGGTGTTGAACGCTTTGCTGGGATCTTCAGCACGCACTGTTTGGTATCTCTCTCTCAACTGGCCGAGCGTTTTGACCGCCTTGGCCATTTGACGGCCGTTTCTGTAGATGCCCACGTTGGCCATCATCGTGTTTTGCATGCCCTGTCTCAGTTCATCCGGATGTGTTCCATCTCCCTTACTTTTGAACTTAGACAGGAGGGCCTTGGCCAGATCGGTCGCATCCCTTTCAGTTGACGGCCAGGCAGCTCCTTCGATATACTTCCCCATGTGCTGACCGGCCCGTCTTCCGAAGACAATCAACTCCACGAGGCTGTTCGTGCCCAGCCGGTTCGCGCCATGAACAGATACACAAGCGCATTCTCCTGCCGCATAAAGTCCCTCGTAGATGTTTCCTTCACCATCCGCTAAAACGCGGCCATCCAGATCTACGGGAATCCCCCCCATGGCGTAATGGGCTGTCGGGTGGACGGGCATTGGCTTATCCGACGGATCTATGCCCAGATAAGTCCGGGAAAACTCAGCAATATCGGGAAGCTTTTCCTCGATGAGTTCTTTTCCCAGGTGAGTGGCGTCGAGATGGACATAATCATCTGTGGACCCGTTTCCCTGAATTCCTCTCGCTTCGTGAATCTCGTTGTGAATGGCCCGGGCAATCATATCCCTCGGAGCCAGGTCGAGGAGAGTCGGCGCGTATCTCTCCATAAATCTTTCTCCCTTGGCATTCCTGAGAATTCCACCCTCGCCTCTAACACCTTCGGTGATGAGAATGCCCAGACCGCGAATACCGGTAGGATGGAACTGGAAGAACTCCATGTCCTCGAGCGGGATGCCTTTTCTGGCAAGCAGCGCCTGGCCGTCGCCGGTGTTGGCAAAGGCGTTGGAGGTAATCCGGAAGATCCGTCCAAAGCCACCTGTGGCGAAAAGGACGGCCTTTGCCTTAAAGAGCTGAATCTCGCCCGTTGACAGGTCCAAAGCAACAACCCCAGTGCAGATATGGCCTTGGAACAAAACATCCAGAACAAAGAACTCATCGAAAAATGAGACTTCGTTCTTGATGCACTGTTGGTACAATGTCTGAAGGATCATATGGCCGGTGCGGTCTGCAGCGTAGCAGGACCGGCGCACCGGGGCCTCGCCATAGTTCCGGGTATGCCCCCCGAAACGCCTCTGGTCGATAAGGCCATCGGGGGTTCGGCTGAAAGGCAGGCCGCGGTTCTCAAGATCATAGACAGCGCGGACAGCATCCTCAGCCAGGATGACGGCGGCGTTTTGATCTGTCAGGTAGTCCCCTCCCTTGACTGTATCAAAGGCATGCCACTCGGGCCTGTCCTCTTCCAGAATTCCCAGGGATGCTCCGATCCCCCCCTGGGCAGCTCCTGTATGGGAACGAACCGGATACAGCTTGGACAGCACGGCTGTTTTTCCGATTTTGCTGGCTTCCAAGGCCGCATAAAGACCGGCGCCTCCAGCACCAACAATCAAGGCCTCGAAGTCGAACATCCCTCTCCCTCCTCTGAATGACTTTTAACAATAAGTTCTAGCCCTGGGATTGTCAAGATGCCATTGACGATGAATTTGGACTTCTCTACAATGGTTTCAAAACGGAATTTTGATTGAATGAGGAACTGGAATACTCCCGCGTATTTTCTTGGAGATTTACCATGAGCGAAAAGGTCAGATGGGAGAGGGATTCTTTGGGTGAACTTGCTGTTCCCAGCGCCGCATATTACGGCATTCAGACATTGAGGGCCATGCAGAACTTCCCGATTAGCGCCCAAACAAACCCAAACTCCATGGTGACGGCGGTCGTCCGGATAAAAAAGGCTGCGGCTGGAGTGCATGAGGACATCGATTTTCTGGATCGATCGAAATCCAGGGCGATAATCCAGGCCTGTGATGAGATTCTTGCCGGGAAGATGCGAGATCAGTTCAAAGTCGATGTCTTTCAGATGGGGGCTGGAACTGCCTTTCACATGAACTGCAATGAAGTGATTGCCAACCGTGCTGAGGAGGTTCTTGGCGGGGTCAAAGGCGAATACAAGCTTATCCATCCCAACGACCATGTCAACATGGGACAGAGTACGAACGATATTTTTCCCACGGCTATGCGGCTGGCTGTGCTGTCTCTTTTGGAAGAAAGGCTCTATATGGCTCTGGATGCTATGGCCGGTTCATTCCAGAGCAAAGCGGTCGAATTCGATAAAGTCATCAAATCGGGAAGAACTCACCTCCAAGATGCGGTGCCCATCAGGCTGGGTCAGGAGTTCGGCGCCTATGGCAAAGCGGTCGAATTGGGAAGGACCTTTCTGGTAGGAGCTGCCAGATCACTTCTGTATTTAGGAATCGGTGGGAGTGCTGTGGGGACCGGCTTGAACACAACAGCGGATTATCCCAGGATGATGATCCAAAAGCTATCCGATCAAACAGGATTTAGCTTGCTGCCCTCCGAGGATTTACGGGAAGCCATGCAAAGCATGCGTCCCTTTACCGAAGTGTCCGCAGCCCTCCGGAATATTGCCTTAGAGCTGACTCGAATCGCCAATGATCTCCGCCTTCTTTGCTCGGGCCCAAGGACGGGATTGGCTGAGATCACCGTTCCCTCGGTTGCACCCGGTTCTTCGGCAATGCCTGGGAAAGTCAATCCTTCTATGCTTGAGATGTTGAACATGGTGTGTTACCAAATCATAGGCTGCGATGGCGTCATCGCTGGCGCTGCCCAGGCCGGCCAACTCGAGCTGAACGTGATGATGCCTGTCATTGTTTATAACCTGGACTTCATGATTAGGATTCTGGCGAATGCTCTTAAGGAAGTCCGAGTCCGATGTGTCGACGGCATAGAAGCCGATGTGGAGAGGTGTCGGCAGTATGCGGAGAGGAGTCAGAGTCTTGTCACAGCCTTGATCCCTCATATCGGGTATGCAAAGGCCGCAGAGGTGGCCAGGAGCGCTTTTGAAGAAAGGACGACTTTGAGGGAGGTTCTCGAGCGAGAAGGTTTGTTGACCGGAGAGAATCTCGACAATATTCTGAACCCCTTTAAAATGACTGAACCGGGTGTGGCGGATAAATCTCGAAAAAAAGATACCTGATTCGAGTTGAGGGGAACAATGAAAATCATCTTAGCCGGCTACAATGTCGATAGTGACGTTCTAGAAGAACTCAAAAACGAGAATCCTTCTCTAAAAAGTGTCACTCCTGAGACCATGTCAGCCGCGTATGCCCGCATCTCCCGCGATCCCAGATCGGTCGATAAACTGAGGGCCGTAGCGCGAACTGAAGTGGAAAGGGCGCGCCGTTCCAACAGGAATATCATCTTCAAGATGGGGCATCATTCCGTGGCCGAACATGCTGTTTTCAACTTTGACATCATTGGTGTCAGTCGACTGGCCATTGAAGAAATAGAAAAGTTTCGCCTGTGTTCCTTCACAGAGAAGTCACAGCGTTACATCAAACTAGAGGACGACTACATCGTTCCTGAAGAAGTGCAAAGGACCGGTCACCAGGGCTTGTTCCAGGAGACAATCAGAGCGCAGAATGTCCTCTACAACACGCTCTACCGAAAGCTTAAACCGTACTTTTTCAATGCCTTCAAAAATCTGGCGCAAAACCCAAAAAAGCAATCCATTCTGAATGGCTGGGCCAAGGAGGATGCACGGTATGCTTTAAGTCTTGCGACCACAGGACAGCTGGGAATGACGGCCAACGCCAGAAACCTGGAATTTCTCTTCCGCCGATTTGCCTCGAATGATTTAGCAGAAATACAAACACTCAACCGAAAGCTTTTCGCGCTAGCCAAAGAGGTGGCCCCCTCGCTTCTGCTCTTCACTGCAGCAAACGATTTTGATGCCAGGACCTATAAGGATCTGGAGGCACTGGCACGACCTTTAAGCAGGAGGGCCAGTCGAGCCGCCAAAGACTGTGTTTCTCTCGTGGATCACACGTCTGATGGAGATTCACGATTGATCGCGGCCTTGCTTCACACATCGTCAACGCTTCCCTACACAGGCTGTCTGCGCCAGGCCAAATCAATGAGTGACGGTCAAAAGCGGGAGATCTGCCGGGCGGCTTTCAGACATATGGAATTCTATGATGCGGTTCTCCGGGAGTTTGAGTACCTGGATGTGACTTTTGAACTTGTCGTTTCCGCCACCTGTTTCGCTCAGCTCAAGAGGCACCGCATGGCCACGCTGACTTCTCAGCCCTACGATCCCGGTCTGGGCTTCACAGTGCCTCCTTCAATCAAGGCTGTTGGGGAGGAGAGAGAATTTAATGACATGATGTCCCTGACAGAATCGGCCTACAATATCCTCAAGCAGGACTTGGATGCGGGTGCTGAATACATACTCACAAATTCCCACAGAAGACGGGTTCTGATCAAAGCCAATGCCAGAGAGCTTTACCACATATCCCGGCTCAGAGAAGATGCCGCTGCCCAATGGGACATACGTGAGATTGTCCATCAGATGACATGCCTGGCGAAAGAAGTCATGCCCCTGACTTTCCTTTTGATCGGAGCCAAGGACAGATATCCCGAGATCTACAAAAGCTTTTTCGGCCGGCTTCCCAGAGTCGTTCCTCCCAAGCTGTAGGGCTTACCCAAAGAAAATTGTTCCCTTCGCCTCACCCCTTCTCTCCTATGGAGGGTGGCGCACGTTCTCCTTTAAGAGTGAGCCTTCACGTGAATATTTAAGGACCTGAGCGCAGAGATCTGAAGGGATGTCTGCGTCCAATCCAGATTTTAATCCCGGGTTAGACGATGAAGACGCGGCGGTCCCGGACTTCCAGCTTGCCTTCAAAGTACAGCCGCACGGCTTCCGGATAAATTTTGTGCTCCTCCTTCAAAATCCGTTCGCTCAGTGTTTCCTCGGTGTCTTCCTGCAGGACAGGCACAACCGCTTGGATGATGATGGGCCCCATGTCGACTTCAGGGGTGACGAAGTGAACCGTTGCCCCGGAAAACTTTACACCCCAGTCAATGGCCTTTTGCTGCACATGAAGACCGGGAAAGGAAGGCAGGAGTGCCGGATGGATGTTGATGATTCTGTTGAGAAACGCCTGGCAGAATAAAGGTGTCAAGATACGCATGTATCCCGCCAGACAGATCAGATCGATCTTTCTCTCTTCTATGATTTCGACAATTTTTTGGTCGTAATCCTCACGAGAGGCAAAATCCTTTGGCCTGAGAAAGCAGGTTTCAAGATTCCTCTCACTGGCGATTTCAAGACCCCGAGCTTCCCTTTTGTTGCTAAAAACAAGATCGATATCGGCGTTGACAGTTCCGGCGAGGATGGCATCGTGGATGGCCATAAAGTTGGATCCTCTTCCGGATAAAAATACGGCGATCTTCCCTCTTTTCTTAGGACTCCGAAAAATGTTTCCCGTCACGGCCTTCATCCTTATTGAAATTTTGTCCTCTCATGACACTTCTCTGGTCGACCGATCTTCCTTCTCCGACTGGCGGGCACGGCCGATACAGAAGTCCTTTCCCTACCCTAAAGCCGTTCAGAATCGGATCATTATCCCGATTTTGACGGACAATCCTCCAAAATCGACGTCCACTTCCTTGACCGATCGATAGTACTCTCCGGACGGTTCGTCGGGAGAGATTACGTATTTTTCCTGCCAGAAATCCAAATCAGGATCATAGGCTTCCACGAAGAATAGAGTTCCTGTCGTGCCTGTTTTGTCGTCTCCTTCAAATCCGGTGGCCTTGGCCCATCTCCATGATCCTTCGACAAAAAAGCGAATTCCCGGCTCCGTCTCATAAAGCAGGCCGAGGGCCAGGAGGGCTGTTGTGTCTCGCGCTGACGCTTGAATGAATTGGGGATAGCCGTATTTCTCTGTCTCAACCTCCCTGTTCGATTCTCTTTCGACATATGTGGCCCAGAGATATCCCGCACCTGCCCTGACATATCCACGAAGAGATGAGGTGAGCGGTTGAAAATAATAGGCAGACAGAACCAGAGGAACACCGGTCATCTTGGTGGGTTTGCCCACCTCGAAGACACCAAGAACCTTCTCGATGATCAAGGACGTGGATTGCTCTGACAGACTTCCGTACATGTACCCGCTGGCAAGGCCCACGGCCAGGCGGGATGTCAGGATAAAGAGAACCTCGATTTCCAGGTCCCAGGCTGTCTTTAAGCCAGAAACTGTGCCGTCAAGATAAGTCCAGGTCTTCGTATTTTCCGCGTTGAGAATTTGCCATTGTTCCCAGTCTTCAAGAACCCGGTTGACCTCCCCAGGTTTAATGAAGCTGAGTCCGCCCCCCAGTTTGAGGCTGAACTCGACCGCTTCGCTGTGTGAGGTACAGATGAGGATAAGAAGTGCGAGAGTCGCAATCGTTTTGATCTTATTCACATTATCTAACCAGTCAGGTTGCGCCGATGGAGACAGTGTATCAAGTAATTTCCTTTTTTGGAATACAAAAGTGTCCAGGATTCCAAGATTTTCGCCAAAGGGGCAAACCGGTTGATCGCATCGGTGAGAATCGAAAAAATTCTGACCCTCAAGATGCACGGGAGATGTCTTGGGATAAAAGTGAAATTTCTGTTCATTTGAACTGTCCGGAGCGGGTAGTTCTGTTAAAGGCGAGGCCTCATCTGTGCGAGATGTATAGGGTGGGGGCCGGGGATTTTCTGGAAGCCTTTTTGACTCGCTTAGTCCCCAACTTCATCCAAGAATCTAGGCCTGTCAGAGGTGCTCATTTTGTGACAAACCGGCTGGGAATGGCCATCTTCCATGCCTGGAATGCCTCGGTCACTGGAATATCGATGAGGTTTTTTCCTCTGTGCGTGATGATAATCCTGTCTCCTCCGGTCATTCCGATGACTGCGGCCGGGACGCGTCTTTGTTCTGTCAGGTGAAGAAAACGGTCACGATTCTTTTCCGTGACAGTGACACAAATTCTCGATTGTGTCTCGCCAAAAAGTAAGGCATCTGCCCGCATGTTGTCATCCAGGTTGACTTGGAATCCAAATTTTGACGCAGAAAGGAGGGAGCCTTCGGCAAGACACACAGCAAGACCTCCCTCCGCAACATCGTGGGCTGACTCCAGCAGTCCTTCGTTGATAGCTTCAATGCAGAGTTCCTGCACTCTTTGTTCTTCCTCAAGATCAATGCATGGGGGCTTACCCTTTTCTTGCTGGTGCAGGTGTTTCACGTATTCAGAGGCCCCCAGTTCCTCTCTGTTTTTTCCCAGGAGGATGACGGCGTTCCCCTGCTGTTTGAGTCCCGGGGAAACGGCGTTGGCCAGATCAGGCAAAATTCCGACCACACCGAGCACTGGCGTGGGATAGACGGATTGCCCCTCTGTGTCGTTATAGAAACTGACATTTCCTCCTGTGACCGGAATGTTGAAGGCCTTGCAGGCCTCGGCGATTCCTTCAATCACTCTCTGAAACTGCCACATGATTTCCGGCTTTTCAGGATTTCCAAAATTGAGGCAGTTGGTCACACCTACGGGTCGAGCCCCGACACAGGCCAGATTCCGGCAGGCTTCGGCGACTGCGATTTTTCCACCGATCAAGGGATCGAGGTAGGTATAGAGGGAATTGCCATCCAAAGCTACGGCCAGGGCTTTGGTTTTACCCTTGATACGAAGGACTGAGGCATCGGCGCCGGGGAGAAGAACTGTGTTGACTTGGACCATGTGATCATACTGCCGGAAGATCCATTCCTTATCCGCGATTGTCGGCGATCCCAGAAGCTTCAAGAGTGTCTGATTGAAATCCTGAGGCAGAGGCACGTTGTCCAGCTGTGTCTGTGTCCGGACATAAGACGGTGGAGCACTGGGCCGCGTGTAGACCGGACATAGATTGACCACGGGATCGACAGGGATGTCCACGACGACATCTCCGCCGGCTTTGACGATGAGCCGGTTACCGTCAGTCACCTGACCTATGATCACTGCATCCAGATCCCATTCGGCAAAGATCTGCTGGACCTCCTTGACTCTGTCCTTCCTTGCTACGATGAGCATCCTTTCCTGCGATTCCGATAGCATGATCTCGTAGGGTGTCATTCCTTCTTCCCGCTGAGGGACAAGATCCAAGTCAATGGTGATGCCGTCTCCGGAATTCGAGGCCATCTCTGTCGTGGAACAGGTCAGCCCCGCAGCTCCCATGTCCTGAATCCCGACAATCAAATCCTGCTGCATGACTTCCAGGCAAGCTTCGAGCAGCAGCTTCTCCTTGAAGGGGTCACCCACTTGGACATTCGGCCGCTTCTGTTCCAAATCTTCACCGAATTCCGCCGAGGCCATCGTGGCTCCGTGAATGCCGTCCCGGCCTGTTTTTGATCCAACATAGAGAACAGGGTTTCCGATGCCCTCAGCTTTGGCATAGAAAATTTTGTCCTTGTCGACCAGGCCGAGACAAAAGACGTTGACCAGCGGATTAAGGGAATAGCAGTCGTTGAAGTAAACTTCCCCCCCGACTGTGGGCACTCCGATAGAGTTTCCGTATCCGGCAATACCCGAGACCACCCCATCCATAACCGATCTATTTTGGGGGTTATCTATAGGCCCGAATCGGAGTGAATCCAGCACGGCAATGGGCCTGGCCCCCATGGTGAAGATGTCTCTCAAGATGCCTCCGACTCCTGTGGCTGCCCCCTGGTAGGGTTCGATGAAAGAGGGGTGATTGTGGGACTCGATCTTGAACACGGCTGCCTGTCCATCCCCGATATCGATAATTCCGGCGTTTTCACCCGGTCCCTGGATGACATTCTCTCCCTCGACCGGAAGATTCTTCAGGTGTATCTTAGAGCTCTTGTAGCTGCAGTGTTCCGACCACATCAGGGAGAATATCCCCAGCTCTGTGATGTTGGGCTCTTTCCCGATGAGCTTCACAATCAGCTCGTATTCTTCGAGAGTTAAATTGTGTTCGTCCAGTAGTTGTTTATCGATCATCGCGGGCTAATCCTCTGCCTTTCTTCAATAGATCCTCTGCGCATGGGCGATGAGGGATTCGAAAATCATCCGGCCATCCTCGCTTCCGAGAATAGCTTCGGAGGCTCGCTCCGGATGGGGCATCATCCCAAGGACATTTCCCTCCCTGTTCATCAATCCGGCGATGTTTTCCATGGATCCGTTGACATTGGCTTCCTCGGTAGCACGACCATCGGCCTCCACATACCGGAAGACAATCTGGTTGTGTGTCTTGATCTCTGTGACTGTGGTCTCGTCAGCGTAGTAATTCCCGTCGAAGTGGGCAATCGGAATCTTAAGCACATCGCCTCGCTTTGTCTTATGGCTGAATGGTGTCTGATCGTTCTCTGTGCGGATATGAACATGTTGACAGAGGAATTTTAAATTTTTGTTCCTGAGCATGGCTCCCGGAAGAAGACCCAATTCCAAAAGCACCTGGAATCCGTTGCAGATCCCGA
>Ga0180434_10006352_pt1 | contig 13628 bp, 12 predicted proteins | sample SS_ome_7_FD_132453 | JGI IMG/M metagenome (GOLD analysis project Ga0180434, IMG submission 132453) | Hypersaline lake sediment archaeal communities from the Salton Sea, California, USA - SS_1_D_2 metaG | ecosystem: Environmental > Aquatic > Non-marine Saline and Alkaline > Hypersaline >... | reverse complement strand
TGCGTCTCGAACATCAGCTTAAACGGCATCGGCTCCGTAAAGCGGCCCACTTCGCCGCACGCCGGGCACACTTTGTTGCTCAAGTCATGAGGTTTTGCCTGAGCCGCCTCGATCGAAACATGCTCGGTGTGTTCTTCCGAATGCTCGACATCTTTTTCCTCGAGGTGGTCAACACGTGTTCTCGTATTACACTTCTTGCATTCGGCAATAAGGTCAGCAAATTTATCGACATGGCCGGAGGCCTTCCAGACCAACGGGTGCATCAGGATACTGCAATCCAGCCCCACTACATCATCTCGCATCTGCACCACGCTTTTCCACCAGGCCGCCTTGACGTTGTTCTTAAGTTCAACGCCGAGCGGCCCGTAGTCGTAGCAACTGGCGAGTCCGCCATAAATCTCACTGGACTGAAAAATAAATCCGCGCCGCTTGCATAATGATACGATGTCATCGAGTTTCGCAATCTTAGCCATACATCTTCTCCGTAATCTTTTAGCCCATTATACAGGCCGAGACGCAGATTACAAGGCTTGCGAAGGCGCAGCTATTCTCGAACGTGACAGTGCCAGCGCGGAGATGACAAAAGTGGAATCAGCGATATGTCCCCTTCTCACAGGGCGCGGTTTACCAGGTCTATGATTTCCTGGACGAGGCCGGCGTGTCGCTGCTCATCCTGCGAAATGTTATTGAAGATATCTTTTACGGCTTGCTCTTTGACACGCGGATCCGAGGCAATCTTGGCATAGAGGTCACGCGCAGATAGCTCGAACGATTTCATGAGCTCAAAATCTCTGATGGTCTCTTGCTTAGTCTGATTCTTTGCCATCGGTGTATCTGTTCGTCAACGCCAGGATTGTTTTCTTGTGCCTTTTCGTATCTTCGATCAGCGTGGCCAGATGTTTTCTGACTTGCAGAAAGACGTCACGCTTAAGGCCGGCAGGCCAGTTGTCGATGTCCATATATTCTTCGTAGACTCCGCCGCTCAGCCGCTCCTCCATATCCAGAGCCGAGGCCAGGTAGCCGCCCAAGGTTCTTGGTCCGGCGCCGGCCGGTTTATTGGTGTTTTTGTCACGTGCATTTTCAGCCATAGCCTTAGACTATCGGCTGTCCTGCCTTCTGTCAATCTCTTTGACTTAGCCTGGACTTCTCGTGTGTGACCAGATTCTGTGGCAGGGCCTTGTCATTGCGAGCCCCGACTTGTCGGGGCGCGGCAATCTCAAAATTATCAAGGCAGGAGATTGCTTCGGTCGCTTCGCCCCTAAGGGACAGGCTCACTCGCAATGACGATGGCAGCTATGCTGCACAGCAGATAAGATTTTCTCAGGAATAGACTTACGCAGTGCCACAGAGATTAGTCACATACGATCTGATACGTAGATTATCGAGTTGCACTTGACTACCGACGGAATCTATGTTAACCGCTGATGGCGGTGGCTAACCAAAGTATGCGAATTGCGGGGGGGGTTGGACGGAATTGTATTTCTGGACTACTCCGGCAAATCTACGCCGAGTTTCTGCAGCGCTGTTCGCACCTGCTTCTGAACTTTCCGTGCGAGCGCAATAGCTCGCTTAGCCTCGGCTTCCGTAACCTCTTGTTCCTCTCCGGGATAGCGCGTGGTGATAGAATAGAGAGTCAAGTGCTCTGCATCTTGCACTTTCGCAGGCCAATCCGCACGCTTACCACATAATTCGAGCAACGTAGATATATTGTGTGTGTATGGGAAATCCACACCACAATATACAAGAAAGGCCTTTAAGTATTTTTCCGCACATTGTTGGGCATGATACGCGATTAAACGGTATGGAGCTTCTTCACGTGGCAGCTTCATGGCGTGTCTTGCCAAACGTAGGTCTTCCTCGCCATGGATCAGCCATTGCTTAACATGATGTAAGAATCGCTCACTGGGCACTTTCATAAAGAACTCTTCCTTCTTTCCAGGCGGGTCTGGCGATTGTACCCGGTATATGGCGGTCCAGGTCAAACTCTTCGGGGGTAAGGACCATTATATCTCTTGCCAGGCCCAGACCTCGTAGGGTCCTGTCCATTTCGAGCATTAAGTGACGGCGTTTACCTTTGAACGAACATACGACAAGTATATCAACGTCGCTGCGGTCATCCGCTGTGCCCCTCGCCTGCGAGCCGAAGAGTATGATCTTCTCGGGATGAAAGGCATCAACCAGTCGCTCTTTGACCTTGTGTAGTAACTCATCAGAAATCATAAACCGATTTCACTCCTGGGCTTTGGCCTGATTCTTTAGAACTGCTTGCTTCCGGCCGGTAATACCGCATGGCTTCGGGGATCAGATTCTGAATGTTGCGGATGCGGGTGGCGTCGGCGGGGTGCGTACTCAGCAGCTCCGGCGGCTGCGCCTTGCCCTCTTTCTCCGCAGCCATTCGCTGCCAGAAGTCGACCGCCTCATGCGGGTCGTAGCCGGCCATCGCCATAAAGATCAGGCCCAGCCGGTCCGCCTCATTCTCGTGCACCCTGCTATAAGGAAGCAGATACCCCAACTGCGTGCCAATGCCGTAGGACTGCATAAAGAGCTGCCTCGTCTGCGCGGGACGGCTTTCCAGAGCCTCAGACAAAGCCATGCCGCCCAGGTCCACCACCAAGCCCTGCGTCATTCGCTCGGAACCGTGCTTGGCAAAGGCGTGCGCGATTTCATGGCCCATCACCACCGCCAGGCCCGCCTCATTCTTCGTCAGCGGCAGGATACCCGTATAAATCACCACTTTCCCGCCCGGCATGCACCAGGCGTTGACGCTGGGGTCCTCAACGAGGTTAAACTCCCACTTGTAGCCCGCTATTCGCTCGGCACAGTAGTTTTCCAGGCAATATCGCTCGACGGCGGCACTAATGCGGCTTCCCACACGCTTGACCATCTGCGTCTGTTCGGCATTGGTGCTGAGCTTGTTCTCGGAAAGGAACTCATCGTAGGCCTGAAAGGCCATCGAATTGATAAGGGAATCGGGCACGATGTTGAATTGCTTTCTGCCGGTGATGGCAACCTCCGAACAGGAAGTCCCGAAAAGCAGAAGACCGCACACAGCTATCAAGCCCCGCTTCATTGCAGCTTTCATGATATTCTTCTCCTTCCTTGTCAAGAGATACTAAAGCCCTTGGAACAATATGGCTGTGTATTCTACAGAGTCACCAACGCTATTTTACGAGCACTTTCTGCGCCGCGTTCTCTATTTTTCGTCGATTTCCTTCTTTATTTGACTGAGCAGGTTTATAGCCTCGAGCGGCGTGAGGTTATCGACGTCACTTGATACCAATTTGTCCAAGACAGGTTTGTGCTTCTGAACAAAAAGAGTTTCCTTATCGGGGTCTTTTGTCTTGTGACGTGCGAGACGCTCGCCCGTCGCTTCTTTTGCAAAAGCGGCTTCGAGCTCCTCCAGTATATCGGCGCTGCGCTTGACGATTGATTTGGGCACGCCGGCCAGCTTCGCAACATGGATGCCGTAGCTCTTGTCGGTTCCGCCGGGCAAAATCTTGTGCAGAAAGACCACCTCGTCCATCCATTCGCGGACGGCGACGTTACAGTTCTTCACATTGGCGAATAGCTCTGCCAATTCCGTCAGTTCGTGATAATGCGTGGCGAAAAGCGTTCGGCATTTCACCTTGCTTGCGATGTGCTCGGTAATCGCCCAGGCGATAGCTAAGCCATCGTACGTGCTGGTTCCGCGACCGACCTCGTCAATGATAACCAGAGATTTGTTCGTAGCGTTATTAAGGATATTTGCGGTCTCGGTCATCTCCACCATGAAGGTCGATTGGCCGCGCACCAACTCATCGGAGGCACCCACGCGGGTGAAGATTCGATCAACCAGGCCGATGGTTGCATCCTGAGCGGGAATGAACGAGCCCGTCTGTGCCATCAAAACCAAGAGAGCAACCTGCCTTATGTAGGTGCTTTTGCCGCTCATATTCGGCCCGGTGATCACGAGGATATCGCCGGCACCGCCTCCAAGTTCGACGTCGTTGGGCACAAACTCCGGCCCCAGCGTTTCCGCCAGGACGGGGTGCTTGCCCTCGCGGATGACCAGTTCTGCGCCGTCGGTTATTCTGGGCCGGACGTAGTTTCGCCGCTTGGCCAGATAGGCAAACGCGGCCAGACAATCGCATTGCGCGACCGTCTCGGCAAGGCCTTGCAGCCGGCTGACGTATTGGGCGGCTTGCCTGCGAAGCTGATCGAAAAGCTGCTGCTCCAGTTCCAGCGCCTTTTCCTCGGCGTCGAGGGCCTGAGTTTCGTAGTCTTTGAGCTGCTCGGTAATGTACCGCTCGGCATTTTTGATGGTCTGCTTGCGGACGTAATCGGCAGGGACCTTCTCTGCAAACGAGTGAGTGACTTCGATGTAATAGCCGAAGACCTTGTTGTACCCGATCTTTAGATTTGGGATACCGGTTCGCTCAACCTGCTTCTTTTGATACTGCCGCAACCAGCTCTGGCCGTCCCTGGAGATCGAACGAAGGCGGTCAAGCTCCTCGGAGAAACCGGCCCGGATTACGCCGCCGTCACGAAGGTGCGAGGGACAATCAGGCTCGATTGCCGCTTCGAGTACGTCAGCCAATTCATCCATGCTATCGCATCGCCCGGCTAACTGCACCAGCAGATCCGCGCGGAATTCCTGCAGCATTTGGCGCAGCCGCGGTATTTGCCGCAGTGTGCCGGCCAGAGCCACCAGGTCCCTGGGCGTTGCCCGAAACGTGCTGATGCGAGCGGCGATTCGTTCGGTGTCGGATATATTAGAAAGCAGTTTGCGAACGTCAGGCAGTGTAGGCTCGGCATTCTTGAATTCTTCAACGGCATCCTGGCGCAGCTCTATGGCACCGAGGTCGCACAAGGGCATACACAACCAGGCTCTTATCATCCTGCCGCCCATGCCGGTGACCGTTTCATCGAGACACTCCAGCAGCGAGCCTTTTCTGGTTTCGCTGCGAATTGTCCGCAGAATTTCCAGGCTTCGCAGGCTGGCTTGATCGATTTGCAGGAATTTTGTTCGGCTGATTCTCTTTAGGCTCTGGATATGTCCGAGCGCGGTCTTTTGCGTTTCGTTGAGGTACTCGATCACGGCACCCGCGGAGCAAATCAGACCATCGTCATCGTCGCTGATGCCGAAGCCTTCCAGAGTGGCCGTGCCAAAATGCTTCAGCAGCCGTTGCCGTGCCTGGTAGGGATCAAAGTACCATGCCGGCCGCTCGGTAATAATCGCCTTGGTCAACTGGGTTATGTCTCCGGCCAACTTCCGCGTCTCCGCCTCGAACAATTCGCCGCGCCTGTCAGGCAGCAGACACTCCGCAGGGCTGAGCCGAAGAAGCTCATCGAGCAGGTTCTCTTCGGGCAGCTCCTGCACAAAAAAATGACCCGTGGAAATATCCACCCAGCTAATCGCGGCGGCATTCGTCCCCAGGCTGACCGCACAGAGGAAATTGTCCTCCTTCGCTTGCAGCAGAGTATCATCAGTGAGTGTGCCCGGCGTGACAATTCTCACTACATCTCGTTTGACCACGCCCTTTGCGGTCTTGGGGTCTTCGACCTGCTCGCAAACGGCGACCTTGTAGCCGGCCTGCAGCATCTTTTTCAGGTATCCGTCAACAGCATGATAAGGGACGCCGGCTAAGGGAATGGGATTATCGCCTTTGCTTCGGCTGGTAAGGGTCAAGCCCAAAACCTTCGAGCAAATCTTGGCGTCCTCGTAGAACGTCTCGTAGAAATCGCCCATGCGAAAGAACAGTATGCAGTCGCCGTGTTTCTTCTTGAATTGATGAAACTGTTTCATCGCCGGCGTCAGTTTTTCACTTATTGGGGTCATACGGCAGATTATACACGAACCGGCTCATTTAACAAGTGGCCGAGCCACAAGTTAAGAGGCTTTCTGTGTTTATTGCTTTATACCAAGAAGCCAACTTGCCCCAAATTTGTAGCAATTCGTGCTTGAGCAAATTCACCAAATGTGTATAATTATGTAAAAACTACACATTTAGGGAGATTGCGTAATGAGAACAAATGTTGTCCTTGATGACGATCTGATCAAATCCGCTCTTACGCTTTCCGGATTCAAAACCAAGAGGAAGGCGATTGAAGAGGGGCTGAAATTGCTGATTGAAGTGAACCGCCAGAAGAGAATCAAGAACTTTCGCGGCAAACTGAAGTGGACCGGCAACTTGCATAGGATGAGGACGGATAAATGATCCTCGTGGATTCTTCGGTCTGGATTGATTATTTCAACGGCAAGATCACAAAACAAACCGATCTTCTGGACTCTCTGCTGGGCAGTGAGCCGATTGTCATCGGAGATCTTATCCTGACCGAGGTTCTGCAAGGCTTTCAGGAAGACAGAGATTTTAACAAGGCCAGGAAGTTGCTCGATTCTCTTCTTTTCAGGCAAATGCTCGGAAAAGAACTAGCCGTCAAGAGCGCGGAGAATTACTGCATTTTGCGAAAAAAGGGCGTGACGGTAAGAAAAACGATTGACGTGATCATCGCCACATTTTGCATTACAAATAATCTGCCCTTATTACATAGCGACAGAGATTTCCGCCCTATGGAAAAACATCTGAACCTCAAAGTAATAGGAAGGATTTGACGCCAAGAAGAACCAGATAGGCATCGTCAGCGAGGCAATTGAGGAAGGAATATTCCTATGAATGGGAAGCCATCTGCCCTCATTTGAAATAGTCAAGACCTTATTCTTATCCTGTCTTCTTCAACGACCCATAAGCGTTGTTCTATCGGCTCTTCAGCGAATAGACGCATTACGCGCCGAAAGACCTCGAGGACATGGGGCTTATCCTGTCGGCTCAATCGCATTACGATAACACCGCAGAATCTATTAGGCCGGTACGATCTAATGTCAGCAAAATCAGTATCCAACGTCACCATCGTGAGTCTTTCCTTCTTGCAGACAGCAGCGAGATGTGTATCAGGGGTACCGATGAGATTCTGCTCCGACACGGTGGTAGCATCGTATCCTGCTTGCTTGAGTAATTCTGCGACTTCTACCGGCAGATTCTCATCTATTTTAAAATTCATGACTAGCTCTTCGCCGGCATTGGTACAATGCGTTCACGCGCAAGTTCGGCTGCGTAAGAAATGGCGGCCAGAACCGACTCTCGCGTGAGAGATGGGTAGCTACTCAGAATTTCTTCTACGGGAAGTCCTGCGGCTAAATTGTCCAGTACAACTGACACCATGACACGTGTGCCCTTGATGCAAGCATTACCGTGACAAACCTTTGGATCAACTGTTATATAGTTGTCCCAATTCATAAACTAAAGTCCTCAAGTTTACTATTCTGCAATACCTACAATTACGCACAATAGATTTTGTATGCATGCCTGTCAAGCTTTTCTTCTCTCAGCAAAACATTCTGTTGAACATTATCTTCGGTGACCCGAGCGAATCTCATACTCGCCCGTTTAACAACTCCGTTATGATGGAAGCTGCCCGCCGGCTGGATTTGGCTAATGTTAGTCGCCGTAGCAGTTTTTCTTGCCGGCGTGTGAAACAGATGGGAGTTTTCAAATCGAAATCGGCCACCCCACATACCTGCCGAATTGTTTCTGTTAATGCCTCAATCCCTGTGCCGAATTTCGCGCTTATCTGCACACTGTTGGTAAGACCGGTCGGCAGCTTATTCGTGTCAAACGCACACGGCAAATCGCACTTATTCAAGACCGTCACCACTTTTTTGTCCGCGATCTTTTCAGCAAGACGACGGTCAAGCTGTTCTACAGGCTCGCTTCTATCTAAAACAAGTAGAACCAGGTCCGCTCGTTTGATAACCTGCAGGCTTCTTCTCTGCGAGGCTCCTTCCACGGTGCGTTTGCGAGTCGCTGCAAGTTCTTCATCCAGGCCGGCGGTGTCAATCAGCTCGACGGCAAGGGGCGGCATTTGGCATTGGGCCGAGACCCAGTCGCGCGTGGTGCCTTCGATATCGGTAACGATGGCTTTTTGCCGGCCGCTGAGGCGATTTAGCAGCGTGCTCTTGCCGCTGTTTGGCGGACCAACGATCGCGACTTGACAGCCGGCGATGATCAGTTTCGCCGGGACACTGTCGGCCAGTATCTGCTCGGCCTCGGTCTTGACTCCTTCAAAAGCCTTTTCGTTCATTTGCCGCAGCCACCTTTTTGCTTTCATTGTTAGGCCGGCGTTGACCTGATTCGCAATGATCTTCGCGCCTTCGAGAGTTTTGGCCTGCATCTGCGCCAATCGGGCCTCGATTGCAATTGCATTGACACCTTTTCGCGCTTTCAGAGTCTTGATAAGAAGTTTTTCAGCAGATACAAGCTCGGCGCCGCAGCGCTGCAGCAATTGCATGATCATCTCCACAATGAGCGGATTGCCGTGGCAGCTTATGGCAAAACTTCTGGGGGCTTCACAGCCCACCGTCACTTGGTCGATAGTCTTTGTGCCGTCGTGAATGACGCCCAGCAGGATTTGGCCCGTTTCGAATTTGACGGGCTTGCTGCCGGCGGACCGAAAGACCTCGTTCATAATTGCCTCGGCAGAGTCCCCAAAAAGCTGGATGGTTGAAATGGCCCCGGTGCCCTTGTCGGTCATGACTGCGGCGAAAGCGCTCATAGGCCGGGTATGCTTGCTTTTTCCTCGATGTATTTCTTGTAGGCCAGAACGATGCCCTTAACGACGAGGTTGGGAACGTAGGCGTCCACGAAGGGACAGTCGTCCTTTATGGCTTCGGCGGCGGCGCCGGTGATAATGGTCTGGGGCCAGCGACCAATCTTCTCTGCGTACCGCCTGACGATCTCCTCCATTGCGCCGATAACGGAGTAATAAAGGCCGCAATTGATCGCTTCAGCAGTCGTCTTGCCGTAGGGTGCCTGCGGCCTGCTGACTTTGACCTTCGGCAGTTGCGCGGTTTTGTCCTTCAGGGCCTGTGCACTCATCTCAAAACCAGGGCAGATAACGCCGCCCTGAAAGACTCCGTCCTGATCGACCAAGTCAATGGTGACAGCGGTACCGAAATCAGCGACCACGACGGCATCTTCAACTACGGCGTAGGCCGCCGCGGCCGAGACCACTCTGTCGGTGCCGACTTTCTGGGGCTCGTCCATCCACACAGGCATGGGCAGAGGTATCTGCCGGCCGATGATGTAAATCTTCTCGCCGATCTCGCGCTTTGCTATCTGTGCAATCTGCTCGGTCCAGGCCGGTTGTACGCTGCTGACCACAATGACGCCGTCGCGTTTCTTTTCTTTTGAACTCTCGACGACGGGGATCTTGGCCCACGCCGATTTGAGACAATCCCTTACCTTTGCTCGCGACTTTCCCGTAATTGACTTGATGAACTGCTCTTCGCCGTCCAGGAAAAAACCGATATTAATGTTTGTATTTCCGATGTCTATCGCGATTATATTCATAATTTATCGCCCTGCGAACCCCGCGATAAATCGCGGGGCTAAATACTTTCTACTCTTACCTTTTTACCCTATTTTCTTGCTGATGTCAACTCATGCTTTGGAGCGATTAATTGTTTACGCGGACGTTTTTTCCGGTATAATTAGTGTATGGACAAAGCCGATTTTCCGAAGGTACAAAGAACCGCGTTCACGGTAGGGTCACTTCCTTCGACTACGCTCAGGACAGGTTTCGACGAATCGGATAGTAAATCCTATTGGCTTTCCAAAAACCCTATGAACGCTTGCGAGCCGTTGAATTGACTCGCCTACTCCTCTATGGCTACGATCCATCTGCCACCCGACTTCAAAGAATTCTCACAGTTACTCAACGCTCATCCGGTTGACTATCCACTAATGGACTGCGGCGCACCAGAATGTAGCCCACCTCGGAAATCTGCCTTTTCCAGCAAAAAAACTAACTTTTGAGTCCTTTGACCTTCTGCCACGACAATTCGACCAGCTCTTTGATCCCTTCCCCAGTGACGGCTGAAATGGGCTGGATATCTTTGTTCAGGCTCTGCCTCAACTCTGCCAGAGCCTTGCCATCCGGGTCGAGGTCGATCTTGTTGGCAACGATAACCTCTTCTTTGTGGGCCAATGCTTTGCTATATTGCTCCAGTTCGTTGCGGATCGCCCTGTAATTGTCGGCCGGCTCGGAGCCATCCGCCGGCATTATGTCAATAATGTGGGCCAGAATTGTAGTTCTTTCTATATGTTTTAAGAATTCAAAGCCGAGACCCGCGCCGCGGTGAGCACCCTCAATCAGGCCGGTAATGTCGGCCATGACGAACCGCCGAAAGCCACTTAGCTCCACGATGCCGAGCACCGGCTCGGTGGTAGTGAAGGGATAATCGGCAATTTTCGGCCTGGCCGCCGAGCAGCGAGAGATCAGCGTGCTTTTGCCGGCGTTCGGCATACCAATCAGCCCGATGTCGGCGATGAGTTTCAGCTCGAGCCTGATGTTTCGCTCCTGGCCCTTTTTGCCTGGCTCGGCATGTCTGGGCGCCTGGTTGGTGGCGGTTGCAAAAGCCTTATTACCCTTGCCGCCTCTTCCACCGCGGCACACGCGTATCTTTTGTCCGACCTCATCCAGGTCTTTGAGCAGCAAGCCGAGATCGCTATCGTAGATGAGCGTGCCCGGCGGGACGCGAATCATCAGGTCCCGGCCGGCCGCTCCATGTCTGTTGCCCCCGGAGCCAGGCCGACCGGTTTCAGCACGCCAGTGGTGTTTGCCGGCGAAGTCCAGCAGCGTACTGAGATTCTCGACCGCTTGGAAGTAGACGTGGCCACCGTTGCCGCCGTCGCCGCCGTCCGGCCCGCCTTTGGGGATATACTTCTCGCGGCGGAAGCTCACACAGCCGTTGCCGCCGTCCCCGGCCTTGACCCAGATTCTTGCCTCATCAATAAACATTTGCGCTTCGTTTTTTGCTTTAATATAAAAAAGGACGGTATAATTGCCATCTTTTAACTTGCTGATATGCCGTCGAACGACTCTGCCGGCTGTTATTAGATACCCTCAAATTGGCTGATTCGTCGTTCTTTGAACCAGGCCCATGAACCTGTTTCTCTAAACATCCAATTAGCTGCCGATTAACCACTTAGATATTCTCCACCCCCCCCCGTTGACCGTCGCAAAAGCATCCAATTTTTCCTTGCATCAGGGCCGATAATCTGTTATAAAATTAATATAGTATGCTCGGGTCCATGATTTTGTGCCGGCAGAATGATTCGGCTGTAAAATCATGCATACGTGGGAGGAGTAGAGTCCGTAGGCTGCCGTGCCGTCAGTTGCATTTGGTGCCGGGGGATGGTGGTGCTCCCCTCCACGAGCAGATGGTATCGGATTGTTGTTGAAGGAAGGAGGTGCCGCCAAATCGCAACGACCATCACCGTATCTGCAAACAGAGCGAAATTCTTGGCGAATGCATAGTCTTCATCTTTTTACAGGTGACCCAAACATAGTTATCCTAACCTTTGTGAAGGAGGAATAGTATGTGCAAGAAACTAATTTGTTTGCTTCCTTTCGTCTTTGTTGTCGCTGTGACCTCCGGCACTGCCACCGCAGCCGCATACGATGTTCCGGCTGACCTGTGGACGTACATCTACACCGGTGACACAGCGAACGGCGGCGGAGGCTACTCCGCGTTGGACGGGACCTGGAGTCATGATAACGGCTCCGATGAGTGGGACGAAACCGCAATTGGGCAGGGCAGGCCGGGCGGCGTCAGCGTCTTGACGGAAGGTGATACGACCTATGCCCGTCTGCAGGAGACCGGCGACCCCAGAGACCACGGCCTGGATGACCCGGGCAGCAACCGCAAAATTTTCTTCGGCCATAGCATCACAAACGACATTGGAAATACCGGCAATACCATCCTTGACGATGGTGTCACCATCTGGTTCCGGGCCCGTGTCGCCACGGGTGGCCTGCTCGATGACCTGCATCCTGACGGCGGCGGTGCGACCAGCCCGTGGCCTGCCGACGGCGACGGGTACGTAGGTCACGATGGAGGTAAGGACAACTTCGGCGTGCGCCAGTCCGACGGAGATAAGGTCGTGTCCTTCGCCCTATCGTTGGCGTCGGACGACGATGAACTTACGGCCAACGGGCTGACAATGAACAAGCTCAACGGCGCCTCACCTACGGGGGATGTGGACCTTCAGGGTAGCGAGCCGGGCACGGTCAACATCCTGGAAATCGAGGACATGACCGTCTGGCATGAGTTCTGGATTACTGTTCAGGCCGATCCCACAGGGACAGGCACACATCTGGTACAGGTCTATATGGACGGTTCCGTGGAACCCGCAGAGTTCTATGTTACCGCCGGCGACGGCGACGACTTTTCCGACAGTTACATCAGTCTTGGTGTCGGCGCCACGCCGCAGAGCGGGGCCATCGATGTGGACTTCTTCGCGTACGTTCCAGGTGCAATGGGGCCCGGCGACATCGGTAAGGCCGGTAACGTCACCCCGCCGGACGGGGCCCAGGACGTGCTTGCGCCGCTGCTGCAGTGGACACCGGGGGCAGGTGCACAAGCGCACGATCTGTACTTCGGCACAAACCCCACTCCAGGCGATGCCGAGTTCATAGCCCAGTTGCAAAAGAACATGACCATGTACTGGCACCAACCGGGACTTACGCCCGGCACGACCTACTACTGGCGGGTCGATGAGGTTCAAGCCGATAGTACCATCATCACCGGTGACGTCTGGACCTTCAGCACCCCGCCCGAAAACGCCTATAACCCCGTACCGTGCGACGGCATGAAATGGGTGGACACCGAAGCACAGCTCAGTTGGACAGCCGGCTTCAACGGCACCTCACATGATGTGTATTTTGGAACGGATGAGAATGCCGTGGCCAACGGCACCGATAACACCTTCAAGGGCAACGTGCCCGACACCATCTATGATCCTGGCACCCTCGCGCAGAACACCACGTATTACTGGAGGATCGACGAGGTCGAGAGCGATAAAGTCACCAAACACCCAGGTGCTGTCTGGAGCTTTACGACTGTCGGTCCGGTTCCTGCCAGTGCAGGTCTGAAGGCGGAATACTATATCTGGTCTGGAACCGGCCCACCGACTCAAGCCGTAGCCTTTAGTACGCTGCAGTTGACTCGCATCGATCCGACAGTGAACTTTAACTGGGGCGACCCCGGTTCACCGGATCCGTCCATCGGAGCAGATAACTTCTCGGCCAGATGGACCGGCGAAATAGAGACACCGGTAACCACAGATTACACCTTCAGCACCAATACGGACGATGGTGTGCGTGTGTGGGTTGACAACCAGTTGATTATCGAAAATTGGACCAACCACTCTGCTACCGTGAACACAAGCGACCCGATAGAGCTGTCCGCCGGACGCCATTCCATTCGGATGGAATACTATGAAGATACCGGCGGCGCCGTGGCACAGTTGTACTGGCAGAGTCCCTGTTTCGAACGGGAAATCATACCGGCCGCAGCGCTGTCGCCGCCGCTGAGAGCCAGCGCTCCGAACCCCACCAACGAAGCCGTGGACATAACGCAAGCGCCTACGCTTCGCTGGGATGCCGGCTCCAAAGCCATCCAGCACGATGTATACTTCGGCATGGACGCAGATGCCGTGGCCAATGCTGACACCACAACGACCGGCGTTTATCGAGGCAGGCAAAATACTGTCAGCTACACTCCCGGAACGCTTCAGTGGGACACCACG
>Ga0180434_10006351_pt1 | contig 13630 bp, 10 predicted proteins | sample SS_ome_7_FD_132453 | JGI IMG/M metagenome (GOLD analysis project Ga0180434, IMG submission 132453) | Hypersaline lake sediment archaeal communities from the Salton Sea, California, USA - SS_1_D_2 metaG | ecosystem: Environmental > Aquatic > Non-marine Saline and Alkaline > Hypersaline >... | reverse complement strand
TGTTCATTTTTACTATTCAAAAATTTGATAATCTTTTAGGCTTTATCACTGATATGAAGAAAACATTAACACCGATAATAAACATTTCTTGTACTCATGACAACGATACAATTTTATATAATAGTTTCTCATTTTTAAGAAAACTAAAAAGATCCTGCGAGAATATTGAAAAAATAGAGGAATCAAACAATTTAGAATTACTAACATTTAAATGCAAAGAAAATTATCAAAACATAGAAATATTACTCTCAGAATATACATCCTGCGAATCTACTTTTAAATCTATTTACGCAGTAATTCGCATGGAACTAAATAGTCAAATAAAAACCTTAAGAAATTTCGGAAATTTACATAAACAATATCAAGCGCTACCAAGGTCTTTAATTCACAAGAAAAAAGCACCTCAACCGACCAAGAAAATAACTAGTACATCAACACAACCGGCAAAAGATGTTGATGCTATTTTGCAAGAAATGGGAGAAGGCTACAAAAATCCACAAAAGCAAAAAAGAAAGAAAAGAAATCGACGCAAAAGACGTTAAAACAATTACTAAATAGAGAAAATTAGGGACATTATGAAAAGAAAAAAAACAACCTTATACGGAATCACATTATTTTTTTTGATCAATTGCATCTGCATATTTAATATTGATGGAATGGATGAATCAGCAATGCCTTCCGCTCTTACATTGAGAATAAAGAATCCTTCTTCATCTGAAGATAAATACGAAGCCGTCGATACGCTTATTGATATTGCATATGCTCTGCAAACGCAATATGACACATTTAAAGATATCAAAGACGCAATTGAAAAGAACCGTTTAATAAGAAAAGCTATTGAAGCTTCAAAAGAAATCAACGAATTCATTTCAGACTTATTACCAACCGACTCCGTGAAGACCTATCTAAAGAACAAAAACCCAGAAAGCGCAAACAAAATATTCGAAGGTGTTTCAAACAACCTAGAGCACATGAAAAAATTGTCATCTAATCCAAAAATATTAAAAGATATTCTTACTGCAAAAACAAGCTCAAACGAATCAATGCAACCCCCAGAAATGTACAATTTTCCCGAAAACTTTTATTCAATTTTTAAGAAGATGCTTCTGATTGAACAAATCAATCTTGAAGAACTCCCTGAAAAAAAAGATATTTTTCAACTTTCGCGACATGTTGATAAACATAAAAAAGATATAAATCCAGAATTCTATTCATATCTTAAAAAATTTTCTACTTGCAGCATGAGATTAAAAAGAATTATCTCAAACCTATTTACCCGGCACATGGAATATCTCACCGATGTCGCAGAATTAAATCAAGCCCTTTATCAACGGGATATTCTCCAAATCTATAAAAAGTGTACATATTTAACTCAATTAAAAGAGCTCAATAAAGAGATCCTTGATGCCAAAAAATCACAGGATCTAGAAAAAATTATCAGGACATATAGAATCACATATCAAAAATTAGAAATACTTATCGAGGAATATAGAAAAAAAGAGCTTGCATTTAGTAAATTATATGAAACAAGTTATAAAACATTAGATTCTGCAACAAGAAATTTACGTGGTGATCAATTTTACTTAAAAAAAGACTTTTTAGGCCTTAGGAAAAAAACACTTGAGGAAAACCCTCAAAAGAAATCTCAACCAAAGCAAAAAGAAGATTTAAAGTCTTTAGAGCCCGCAAGAAGCATAGAAGACATTTTGGCAAATGTGGATGCGAGTACAAAAAAAACGACCAAAAATAAGCGAAAAAAACGGAATAAGAAAAAAACAATAAAAATAGCACCAATACAACAACCATCAGAAAAATCACAAAAAAAAGAATCCCCCAAGGCACATCAACAAAATATCCCTGCATATCAAACAGCGTGGATAACAGAAAAATCAAGTGCGAAGTTATCTGAACTCTGCAATGCACTTCAAATACAAAAAGAGATAATTTTATCCTTGAAGAATTTGAATAAAAAAAATGCAAAACCTCTTTTGACAAGTATTTTAAATAAATACACATATTTAACTAAAGGCAGTTACACAAGTCATACATTCCTTCAACATATGCGTAATATCATTAAACATAGCGAAAAATTCTTGGATAAAAGCCGAAAAAGAAATCTAAGCTCTTTCAAACAAGCAATCAGAACATTTGAAAATGACAGATGCGCACTTGAAGACCTAGAGGTTTCAATCTTTTCAGCATTGTTAAACAAACATCATGAAGAAGCCGTTGGCTATAAAAAAATCACATTAAACATGAACCTTTCTGCCCCAGAAAGTCCTCAAAAAAGCTAATGGTTAAGTGGAGATTATAAACGTGAAAATTAAACTAACAACATTTTTATCTTTTATATTGTTTTCAAATATCTGCGCAATGAAGCAAAACGAATCTTCTAAAAGCATGGAATATAAAGGCACACCTTTACATGTTGCAGCCATCTATAATGATGAAACCACAATTGAATTTCTTTGTAAAAATGAAGCAGATAAAGAAGCTCGAGATTCCATTAAACTTACGCCTTTACATATTGCAGCATATTATGGCAATAATGCCGCAGTTGAAACTCTTTGTAATTATGATGCAAATAAAGAAGCTCTGGATCCATATAAATATACCCCTCTACATATTGCTATAACAAAAGGACATAATACTGTAGTTGAAACTCTTTGTAAGTTCGGCGCTAATATAGAGGCGGCCTGCGAAGATGATAAGTTCACCCCATTATATATTGCCGCCAAAGATGGTAACGATAAAATTGCCAAAACACTTTGTGCTCATAAGGCAAATATAGAAATTAAGTGTAGCCCCAAAAAGTTCACACCATTATTTATTGCTGCACTAAATGGTCATGATGCAACAGTTCAAGTTCTTTGTGATTATGGTGCAAACAAAGAATATCTTTGTGCCCCAGACAAATTAACGGCTTTGTATATAGCGACCCAGCATGGACATAAAAAAGTCGTTGAAACCCTTTGCAATTGCGGCGCAAACAAAAATACTCTTTGCGGCCCGAAAAAAAACCTAACAGCTCTATTTTGTGCAGCTAAAATGGGAAACGCCGAACTTGTTGAACTTCTTTGCAAAAATAAAGCCAATACAGAAGTCCACTGTGCAAAATATGAATCAACCCCCTTGTTTATAGGAGCCTCAGAAGGATATGACAATGTTGTAAAAATCCTTTGTAATTACGGTGCTGACAAAGAAGCAGTCTGTAACATAGACAATATGACACCTTTATTTATTGCGTCTTTAAATGGCCACGATGAAGCCGTAAAAATTCTTTGCGCTCACGGAGCAAAGATAAATGCTAAAAATATTCATGATCAAACACCTTTGCATATTGCGTCTCAAAAAGATCATACAAACATTGTTAAAATTCTTTGTGATACCGGCGCTAATAAAAATGCTTTAGATAAATTTGGCCTAACTCCCATGATGTACGCAATATTAAGTAATAACGTTAAAACCGCAATGATGCTTGTTCCAAATAATATGCAAGATATAGTGAGACTATTAAAAGAGCTTATTCAAATTCCCTTTGAAAACAACCACAAAAGAAAAACTACTCCTAAAAATCCGGTCATACAAAAAACAAGCACCGCTCCAGCAAAAGATCTTAATCAACTTTTGGCCGAATTTGCCCAGATAGATAAAAAACCCAAAATACAAGGACAACAGCCAGGACACAGACAAAGAAGAAAAAAACAGCGCCGTAGAAAAAAGGGGAAAACTCCATCACAAAAGGCAAATCCCCAAAGAAAAAAAACGCCAGCTACGGAAAAGGACAATCAGCCTCATAACAGTCAAAAAGCAAACCTGAGTTCTGGACGATTCCAGCCCCTCGTAAAAGGCATTAGTAATGATACATCTTCCAGCTCCTCAACAATAGCTACGGAAAAACAAAAAGATTCAATTAATGTTACCTCTACTACAAAAAAAGTCGATGAAGAATTTCTCGAGAATGAATCATCTGAACATGTTAAAGTCATTTATGACAAACAAAACAAAATGAAACTCTTTATATACAAGATAGCTAAAATAGATAAAGTTGATATACCTTCTATCATACTTCCTCCTCTATATACAAAAACTATCCATGAATGGTTTCGCTCCAAAAATTCAACCAATACCAATGACTTTCGCATTCATTGTTTTAGCAAACTTACTGATCGTTTTATCACTGAACATGGAGTTCAACAATATGTATCCAGCAGGCGAGTCATTGGACAAAATGACATTTGTATAACGCTTCCAGGACACGTTACATATGATGAAGACCCGGTACCCAGAAGATGCCTATTTGTCTATCTATTTGATAGGAGCAATGGCCGATGCTACCATCGCAATATTGAATTCAAAAAAGATGAAGGCTTTATTATTGAATACTTGGTTAACGGGAAGTACCAGGTTGAACTTCCACCGCTAAAATGGGCGCTGAGAACAAAAAAATAATGAACTATAATATGTCTTTCGGTTAGACACTTTTTATCTGATACGCCTAACCGAAAAACATATCGTTTATTACTTTACAACAAAATTAATTAATCTATCCGGAACAAAAATAACTTTGACAATATTTTTGTCGGCAAGCCATTTACCAATTAATGCACGTGCATCAAGTTCAATCGATGATTGATCTTTCCCTTTTTTCACCTGCAAATTAGCACGGACTTTACCGTTAACCTGAACAACAATTGTTACTGTCTTTTCTTCAAGAAGCACCGGATCCCATGTTGGCCAATGACAATCTTGAAGTTTTTTCCCGGAAACTTTTTCAAGCAACTCACTTGCAATATGTGGTGCAAAAATGGATAAAGAAGTAACAATTTTTTCAAATGACTCTTTACCTATCCTCATCTGTTTATTCTGAAGGTGATTGAAAAGTTCCATCATCACAGAAATTGCAGTATTTGTTTTCATATGCTGCATACGATTTTGAAAATCATGTACAAAACGATTCACTCGTTTTATCACCACTTGCTCTTCCACCTCATTTGATTCATCGATAAAGTTTTTAGAATCGGTGAAGAATGCCCATAATTTATCAACAAATCTGCGTATTCCTTCAAGACCGCTGTCCTGCCACTCACAATCCATTTCGGGCGGCCCCATAAACATCACATACATACGCAAAACGTCAGATCCATAATTTACGATAATATCATCTGGATTTATGACGTTACCTTTTGATTTTGACATTTTTTCAACTTGGCCGCTCTTTTCAGAATATTTAAGCACCATCCCTTGATTAAACAATCGTGAAAATGGTTCTTTAAACGGCAAAAGCCCTTCATCATACAAAAAGTTTGTATAAAAACGCGCATACAACAAATGCAGAATAGCATGTTCAATACCACCGACATAAAGATCAACCGGCAACCAATAATTCATATCTTTCATTGACCAAGCTTGATCACTTAAATGTGGATTAGGAAAGCGTAAAAAATACCACGAAGATCCGGCCCACTGAGGCATAGTATTTGTTTCTCGCTTTGCCATTTTCCCACATTTTGGACATGGAACATTTAGCCAATCATAAACAGTTGCAAGCGGTGACTCTCCCGTTCCGGTTGGTTGATATTTTTCAACAAACGGAAGTTCTACCGGCAATTGATCCTCAGGAACCGGAACAATGCCACATGATGAACAATGAATAATAGGAATCGGCTCACCCCAATAACGCTGGCGAGAAAAAACCCAATCACGCATTTTGTAATTGGTTGCACGTTTTGCAACGCCTTCTTTAACTAAATAATCAATAATTTTTTCGGCACCCTCGGTCTCTGCATTTAAACCATCAAATGGTCCCGAATTTACCAATTTACCACCACCTGAATACGGCTTATTAACATCACCTTGAGAATCAACGTTTACATCTTCGGAAAAAACGACTTGTGGTCGACGTAAATCAAACTTTTCTGCAAATTCAAAATCACGTTCGTCATGCGCAGGAACAGCCATAATAACGCCGGTGCCGTACCCCATCAAAACATATGCTGATAAATAAATTGGAATATAATTATCAGTCGCAGGATTATGTGCATATGCGCCACTGAATACACCTGTCTTTTCTTTGTCATCTCCAGGCACTCTGCCAAAAGCAAGCGTCGCTTTGACCATATCACGGTAATTTTCTACTTCATCTTTTCTATTTTTTGGAACAATTTTATCGACATCTGGATGAAGCGGAGACATAACAATAAAACTTGCACCAAAAATTGTGTCCGGACGCGTTGTATAAACCGTTAGATCTATTTTTTCTTCAGTTGTTATATCTGTTGTCCTAAAGACAATCTCTGCACCTTCACTGCGACCAATCCAGTTTCGTTGCATTGTTTTTATTTTTTCAGGCCAATCGAGATTATCAAGTCCCTCTAAAAGTCTGTCTGCATATTTTGTTATCTTGAGCATCCATTGGCGCAATTTTTTTTGCTCAACCGGAGTTGAACAGCGCTCACATTTACCAGCAATAACTTCTTCATTTGCAAGACCCGTTTTGCATGAAGGACACCAGTTAATTGGAACTTCGGCTTCATAAGCAAGACCAGCTTTGTACATCTGCAAAAAGATCCATTGTGTCCATTTATAATATTGAGGATCGGTACTATCGACTTCTTTACTCCAATCCCACAATGCCGCAATATGCTTCATTTGTCTTTTAAAATTAGCAATATTTTGAGCGGTACTCTCTTGTGGCGGTAATCCATGTTTAATCGCAAAATTTTCGGCAGGCAATCCAAACGCATCCCATCCCATTGGATGTAAAATATGATACCCTTCGAGCCATTTTATACGAGTATAAAGATCTGCTAAAACATATGCTCGCCAATGACCAATATGAATACCTGTTCCTGATGGATATGGCCACATATCAAGGCAATAATATTTTTTTCCAATGGCAGGCTTTAATTGTGTTGGCTCAGGATTTTTTGCCCATTCATTTTCCCATTTTTGCTCAATCGCACGGAAATCATACCGCATTGCATCCTCGCTTGGTAATCCATTCGACTTTAAACTACATTAAACACAGAAAAGTCGAACAGAATAATGTAGATTTGCCCATTTTTATTAAATATAGGCATTTTCCCGAACTTAGTCAAAATCACAGAAAGAAACATAACGCTCAAATTATTTCTATTTGCATGAAGCTTGATTTTTTGCTAATATTGATACAATAAAAACAAATAAAAATCATAACCCATCAGAAATCTATCGTGGAAAGTTAACATGAAAAAGCAAAAAAATAGCATGTTGTTTATTATACTTCTTTTCAGTTTAGTTTTATCACCATGTCAATTAATCGGAATGATAATAACTCAAGAAAAAGATGTCATTTCTATTGTTTCCTACAATGACAAGCGCGATAGAAATGCAGTTGTAGCGATTCTTGACGCATATCCACACTATTTACGCTACGAAACAATAGGAAAGCCTGCTGGCACAACAGAAAAATATTTAACAACCAAAAACTACTTTACATATGTGCTCCGCAAAAATGACAAAACTATTGGATTTATTAATTATTCAAGTTATGAAAAATATTTTTTAACATTTTATTTTGGCCGACAGGGACTTATTCACCTAATGGGAGTTGATAGTAAAAATCAAAAAAAAGGGTATGGCTTACTTCTTTTAAACCATGCACTCAATCACTTAAAAGAATTAAACACGCCAGATATTATGCTTACTGTAAAACGCGACAATGTATGGGCACAAAAGTTATATAAAAAAGCAGGCTTTGAAGGGTTATTAACATATCAATCAATGGACGATTGGTTTTTTACCAAAAAACTAAATGTTGACACATCGAAGCACCCAAGAGGAAATATTATTCAACGTTATCCAAGAACGTTCTGCTTAACCTTATTAGGTAGCGTTGCAGCAATCGCTTATTATGCATGGAGACGTTAAAAAACAATCCAAAGAAAAACTTATAAAACTTTAAAGACACATATTTTCGGGTCTTATTGACTTGCAATAGTTGTTTAGCCTCCCTAAACTTGGTATAGATCAATCAGCAAATTACCAAGAAAGGATGAAATGTCACAACAAACACAAAAAAAAACAAGCAAATCCGTAAACCTGAAAAAAGATGAAAAAATACTCGTCGTTAAACGAAAGCATCTCTTTAATGATGGAGAATGGAGCGGGCTTAAAGAGGTCTCGTTTGATAACTACCTAGATATCATTACGACTAAACAAGAGTTTTTGTGGCGCTCCGAGATGGAAGAAAATAAAAACTATAAACAGATTATTCCGTATCTTGTATTCACCCACAAAGGAAAATACTTTTTAATGCAACGCAAATCAACTTCATCTGAAGGTCGCCTAAGCAATAAATTTTCACTAGGAATCGGTGGCCATATTAGACAGGAAGATATCAAAAGCAAATCAATTTTTGATTGGGCTAATCGTGAATTTCATGAAGAAGTTGAATATCATGGCAATCTTTCAATAAAACCTCTTGGTATCCTGAACGACGACTCAAACTCCGTCGGCCAAGTACATATTGGTTTTGTTTTTTTGCTTGAAGGTGACACGGAGAACATAAAAATAAAATCTGAACTTAAACAAGGAAACCTCGTCCCTCTTGGTACATGCAAAAAATATCTTGATCGCATGGAAACATGGAGTCAAATTATCGTTGCCTTCTTGCTTAAACAATAAAAAAATCCGTTGCATCATCTTTATATTCTTGGCTATACTTCTTGCAAGTCATACCAACATTTATCAAAGAAGGAGTGTAATGAATAATTTTTTAAGTAATAGCAATGAGCGATTCAAAAGCGGATTAAATCTTGCTTCAAATAGTTTTTCATTATTGTGGCACCACCCTGTTCTTCTCGTTTATCTAAGCATCAGTATCGGATTATACCTAATTATGCAAACGATAAGCGATAATGTAAGCTTTGATTTAAATTTTACAACAGGAATAATAAATGTTGGATTGCTTTTTGATCTGTCTCGTTGGCATCATTACATACTACTGTTTGTTTTTACATTCGCTTATGTATATTTATCGACATTTATAACAATATGTTTACTCAGACATGTTAATCGACTTTTGCGATACAAGAAAGTTGATCTAATAACTAATATCAAAAAAAATAAAAAGAAACTTAGAATAACCTTTTACTGGTCTCTGATCATAACATCTCTTGCATATCTGATTCAACTCATTAGCGGACAGATCACAACATCTCGCTTGCTTAATCCATACATGCTTTTTACAAGTCTTTTTGGAATAATATGGAGTCTCCTTACACTTATTGTTGTTCCAATTATTGCTCTTGAAAAAACAACTATTATTCAAGCGCTAACAAAATCTAAAAGAATTGTTATCTCCCTTTTTATAGAAATAATTTCGGGAGAGTTATGGATAGCCCTTGTTGCATTTTTAAGCTCAATGCCGTTTATCATTCCGCTAATCTTAAAGATGAATGTAAACATTCCCAATATTTTGGTTCTCCTTGCAACCGTTTCAATTTTATTAATTGCACTTATGATTTCAACCATACAAGGAATTTTTAAAACAATGATATATGTTTATTACATGCAGCCACTTGAAGAATTAGATCAACTAAGATATCCTCGTTTTTAAAAAAGAAAGAACAAAGTATATGAACAACAACTTAATTGATCACAAAATCAACAACATCATAAAAGATGAACTAGACCGTGAAGAACAAACAATTAATTTAATTGCATCAGAAAATTATACATCTCAACAAATCCTTAATGCTACCGGCTCTGTTTTGACAAATAAATATGCCGAAGGATATCCAGGAAAACGATATTATGCCGGATGTAACGTTGTCGATAAAATAGAAGAATTAGCTCGATCTCGCTGCAAACAACTTTTTGGTGCTGATCATGTAAATGTTCAACCACACGCAGGATCACAAGCAAATATGGCCGCATATATGACAGCACTAAATCCGGGCGATACGATTTTGGGAATGGGTCTTTCTGAAGGTGGTCATTTAACTCACGGACATCCAATAAATTTCTCTGCTCAATTTTATAATGCAATTCAATACGGAGTCGATAAAGAAACTGAACAAATCAATTATAACGAAATATCAGAACTTGCACACAAACACAAACCGAAACTTATTATTGCCGGAGCTTCTGCATATTCGCGAACAATAGATTTCGCTAAATTTGCTCAAATTGCACACGATGTTGGAGCAAAATTTATGGCTGATATTGCACATATTGCAGGTCTGGTAGCAGCAGGTGTTCATCCATCACCAATTGAACATGCAGATTTTGTAACAAGCACAACACATAAAACATTGCGTGGACCTCGCGCAGGACTTGTCATGTGTAAACAAGAACATGCAAACGATCTAGACAAAACCGTAATGCCAGGAATGCAAGGCGGACCATTCATGCATGTTATTGCAGCAAAAGCACTATGTTTTTACGAAGCTCTACAACCATCATTCAAAGAATACCAACAACAAATAATCAAAAATTCACAAAGAATGGCAACAGCATTTCAGGATCTTGGCTACCGAATTGTCAGCGGTGGAACCGACAACCATATGTTTGTTGTTGATTTGAGATCAAAAAATGTAACCGGCAAAAAAGCCGATCATGCGCTCGAACAAGCTGGCATTATTGTCAGCAGAAGTTGCATTCCATTCGATCCAGAAAAACCATGGATTACCAGCGGAATCCGCATTGGCACACCAGCAATTACAACACGCGGCATAAAAGAGGACGATGCTCAAGTTATTGTTGAATTAATAGATGACGTGCTAACACATAGTGATGATCTAAATCACTTGAAAAATATACGAACCAAAATTGAACAGTTATGTAATAAATATCCGGTTTATCGATAAAAAATTTTGTTAAGTTAATTCTAATCAATTATTCTTCAAAACGAATGGGGCTTGTTACATCCCATAAAACAGCTGACTTAATAGTAGATTTTAGAGAATGCCTTAATTCATCCAAAGAATCGGCATCAATATTATTTTCGATAACGTAATCATAAATTTCATCATATAATTTGTTCTTCTCTTTCAAAAAGTACTCATATGCAGCAGCATTCTTTTTTGATACAAACTCTCTAAATTTAGCTGATTTTTTGAATAACAATGTTTCTATGACAACGGCAAAAAGATTACTCATAGCACCAATTAAAAGACCAGATACCACACTTTTTTCTTTTGGATATAATAACTCAGATATTAATACAGAAATCGGAACACTCACTGCCATTTCAAAACAAAAAGCCTCTTTCGTCCATCCAAAATCCTTAGCTGAATAATTAAGATCAAGCGTAGCCTTTTCATATCTTGTTAAAAGATCCTGTAATGGTTCATGCGTCTCCGAACAAAATGCCGCTGTTGAACAGAAAACTAATAATCCTAAGAGCTTATCCGAAAATTCCACACATTTTAAAAATCCTTAAAGAACAGGCTATTTGAAGCGCAGATTGAGCTGAAATAATTGTTTTAGACCAGCAAGTTTTTAATCCACGAAACCAGGAAAGTATTCCAAAAGTTTGTTCAACAATCCAACGATGAGGTACATTGAATTTGTGCTTTTCTTTGTTACGACGTTTATTAGGTGATGCAATGAGAGCTATGTTTTTACTTTTTGCATAAGACCTCAAATCTTTTACATCAAATGCACTATCAGCGGCGATAATCCTAATTTGCTTTGATCTTCTCATTTTTGATACGGTTTCCTTAAAAATTCCTGAATCATGTTTATTTGCGGGAGCAACTCCTACGAATAAAGGTGCTCCTTTTCTATCTACAATTAGTGACTGCTTTATGCCTCGCTTGCCACGATCAGTTGGGTTTTTTCCTCCAAATCTTGCAAAGGGAGCTTTCTTGATAAGTGTATCAATTGCATACCAAATATTTTTCTTATTTTTTTTACGATAAAATTCTCTTGCCTTAACCATCATCTTTTCAAACACTTTTGCTCGAGCCCATTTCATGTATTTTCCATGAACGGTTGTATAGATACCGTATTTTTCCGGAAGTTCACACCACTGACTGCTCGTTCGAAGTATGAAAACAATACCTTCAAATGCTTTTTTGTTATCAAATTCTGGGCGCCCAACTTTTTTATTTTTCTTAGGCAGTAATTTTTCTATTTCATTCCACAATTCTTCTGATATACTTCTCATTGAAAGCCCCTTTTTTTTAATGTTTTTTTTGGTTAATATAACCAATTTTTAGGGGCTTTTTTACCTCAATTTAATTTTCGGATAAGCTCTAAAATACGTTTCATCAAATTATTCCTTATTCTTAGAAATTAAACGTCAACATTGCTCCAACTGATGGACATAACGCCACACGTTTTCCGTTGAATGGAATTCGTGCATAAGCCCCAATTGTTGGCAATAATACAGAATCCTCACTCATGTGATATCCAATATCATATTCTGCTTTGAGCAATATTTGATGCGCTGTCCACTCTTTCAAACTTTCAGCACTGTTTGCAATCTTATCCGAAAAGCAGTTGCCTTCAAGCGTCAATATATCATCATCATGTTTGATATAACGGTATCCAACATCAAAAGAAAAACCGCTATAAAATTTAAAAATTCCTGCATGTAATGTAAATTGCTGCGTCAAACCATAATCTTTATACGTACACGCCTTTTGCAAAAAAAGAAGATCCGTCTGGCACAAGTCAGTCTTTATTCTTCGTTCTTTTCGATTACCAAATATATGATTTAATTCAACATCAAAGCCGCCTCGTATATAATCTGCCCACACAAGATCAAGGCCGGCACCAAACATTACACTCCATGCACCGTCAGCACCAAATGGCAATGCAAATATTTTATCCTCATCACTTCTTAAACCGGTAGGGAGACCTAATCCCAAACGAATATCCAGAACAACTTGTTTAAGAATGGGCTTGTGCTGTTCAAATGCACCTTGCCATTCACCAACAAGCATCATGTCACCAAGACCGGTTCTATTCCATCCGCAAATATCAAGACATCCCAATTCCATAATGCGTGCGGGAAAATTATCGGTTAAGTTTTCACGAATTAGCACATTACCTGATGGAGTAAGATCTTGCCATACAACATTATCAAGTTTCATAGAATAAATCGGAACATACAAACCAAGCGAAATGTTGTACGGAAATATATAACGAGCAGCAAGCGTCGCTCCAATTGCTCGCAAATCACCATCGACACAAAAATGTCCTGCAACACCATCATTGTCACCAAGACGAGTTCTCAATTGTCCTGCCGTTGTTAATGGATCAAACCCATTAAGCATAGCAATCGCATCTTGATTTTTGTTCCAAATCTTTAAAACATTTACTTTGTCACCGCAAGTATCATATCCTTGTGCATCAAAGCCATATTCACCCCATCCAAAAACCTGAAAATGCTTTCCTTCGCATGGAAGTTGTGGCCGCAAAAAAATATCAAATGGCTTGATAATATTCATAGCTGCACATTCAACAACAAACAATAAAAGAATCAGCGATCTAAAAATTAGTTTTTTTGTCATATTAACTATCCCAATTTGCTCATGTAATTACTTACATTACTCATTAATATAAAGTTCATTATTCCCAGCCAACAACCATGATCCGGTTGCAGAGTTTCTCAACAAGGGCCATAAATAACATG
>Ga0180434_10006349_pt1 | contig 13634 bp, 9 predicted proteins | sample SS_ome_7_FD_132453 | JGI IMG/M metagenome (GOLD analysis project Ga0180434, IMG submission 132453) | Hypersaline lake sediment archaeal communities from the Salton Sea, California, USA - SS_1_D_2 metaG | ecosystem: Environmental > Aquatic > Non-marine Saline and Alkaline > Hypersaline > Sediment... | reverse complement strand
TCATACATGCTGGGGTGTCTTCTATCATCCCTTTTTTGTGGTGCAGGAAAAAACGGTGATTCCAGCCTCTTATTGATCGGAGAAATACCTCGGCTCCAGCTATATTTATTTTAGTGATCTCCATTACTCTTATCTTGCCGGTCTTGCTCCCTTGCGTCTTCGACGAACAGGATTTCGTCCCGAGTGGATGGTCCGGTGAAAAGTAAGGTTGCGTTCGATTACCTTCCCAACGGTGGACCTGCGAGTATCTCATCTGCTATATCTGGAAAATTGGACTTCTGGGATCAACGTTTACGATAACGGTTCGTCGTGCTCGCGTAGACCGGCACAGAATGAGTTCCATGTTTCATCTTGATTTATGGCCGTAACCTGTCAATATGGTGGTGCAATTTTAGACCTAAGAATTTCTTTTGAAAGGAATCTGTATGGAAGCTGAAAGAACCATTCGAACTTTCGAGGGTGCGACTGCGATTGTAACCGGTGCTGCGTCCGGAATCGGCCGAGGGCTTGTGGAAGAGCTGACCAAGCGCGGCTGTGAAGTTGTGCTGGCTGATCTACAGATAGAATCGGCGGAAGAGGTTGCATCAGCAATCAACACGGCAGGCGGAAGAGCTACCGCAGCGGAATTGGACGTAGTCAATTTCTCCGAAATGGAAAAGCTCGTCAGGGAAACGGTGGAGCGTACGGGGCGACTCGATTACATGTTCAACAACGCTGGAATTGCCATCACCGGAAACACGAGTCAATACGGCATCGAGGATTGGAATCAAATCCTGGATATCAATCTGCATGGTGTGATCAATGGTGTCCAGGCTGCCTATCAGGTCATGACGAACCAGGGGTTCGGGCACATCGTGAACACCGCCTCTTTTGCGGGTCTCGTGCCCACTCCCGGAAATGTTGCCTATGCGTCGACCAAGCACGCAATTGTCGGACTTTCGACTTCCCTTCGAGCTGAAGCCGCCATGCTGGGGGTCCGTGTCAGTGTCCTGTGCCCCAGCTTCGTCCGTACAGCCATTCTGGAGGATGGAGGGAAATTCGGCAGATCATTGCTGGATCTATCGCCCGATCAGAAGCGAAGATTGCTGGAAAGCTATGAGAAATTCAAGCCCATGCCCCCGAACTCCTTTGCAGCAAAGGCCCTGGATCTGATTGCCAGGAACAAGGCAATTGTCGTTTTGCCCTCACGGTGGAAGATCGTTTGGCTCTTCTGTCGGCTGTTTCCGTCTCGAAGCATATCTATTGTTCGGAAGTCATTTCAAGACATGCAAAGAGACCTGGATATCACATAGCAGGTCCCGTTGGGTAGACGTGTGGTGGGGGGCATCAGGGCCTCGAAAGAGGATGGCCCAGGGGACCGCGGCAGTCCGCGTTTCGTTGTATTCCTACACGTCGGGCTGATCTTCTTCCAGTGGGGCCTCGTGCGGCTGGCACGTCTGTCTGCAGGCCGACTCTACGTCTGTTTCGTTCTGGACGAATGCAGAACCCCCGGCGTCCGGGTACTGGACGAGTCTTTCGCCTTCAGAGAGAAGGGCTGCGGCAGTTACCGCGGCCGAGGTCATCATCACCGCCGGAACGGCCACGCAACCGCTCGACACGACAGAACCGAGACCCAGAGAAAGGGCCAGCAAGATATATTTGAGTTGCTTCATTTTCGTTCTCCCCGCTTGAAAACACCTGGTAGCTTAAGATGCGCTTGTTATGGGTAATGATCCAGCGAGAGGAGAAGAGGTTACATCCAGGATAAGATACTGAAAATGTAATGGTATTTTAGGGTGGGGTGGGGGCCTTGCGCTGGGGGGACGACTTGGAGATATCGATACGTTCCTCTGGCAGGGCTCGAGTTGCTCGGTGGTGTACCGGGTTCACTCGTAGATTTGCGCCGGGCGACTTTGCAGGGGGAGCGAGGGAGGGAGCCCAAGCAAATCGGAGAGGGAGCCCGGTACACCACCGAACGGCGGGCCTCTTCCGGAACATGGCAATATTTTCAAGTCGTCCCGCTAGCGCTCCAGGACGTCTTTCCAGCAATCCTCGGGGTAGACGTTGCTCTCTTCCGGATCGTGGTTTGGATACCAGACCTGCGCGAAGAAGGGGTTTCTCCTGGCCTCCTCATCGTAGTTCCATGCGGGAGGAGCGCAGTGGGGGCACCAATGGCCGCCCTTGAGAACGATGTTGGGGGTCGCTTCGAACTCGTGATCAAAGGCACACTTCCACTTGAGCCTCGCAAAGAGATCTCCGCTGACCATTGTTCCGGACAGACAGGCACCTCCTCGGAACGAAGCGGCGGCCTGCATGTCCGCGAGGTCGAGCGTTTCGGTCGGCTTGCCCTCGTCGTACCCGTGGTCGAGACGAACCGGGTGGATGTTTCGCGGATCTTCCGGCATGTCCACGTCCCAGCCGGGAATCCTTGCCCAGTCCTCTTTGCTCTTGAAGAAGGCGCTGACTCTCATCTCCATGTTGTTGTTGATCCAGTACATTGTGCAGTCAGGGGTCCCCGATGCGACGGGTTCCATGGCGCCCTTCTTGATGGCTTCATGCGATGTCTCTCTGCTCTGGCCTCTTGCCTCGACCGGGATCGTCTCTTCGATTTGCCTCAGGTGGTCTTCGTAGCTTTCGGTCTGGTAGTGGAGATAGGTGTCCAGGACGCCGGAGTCCTCGAACCAGTGGCAGTGGAAGTTCCGCAGGGCGAACCAGTTCCTGTCCATGATCTTTCTTGAATCCATCCCGAACAGTTTCATGGTGCGGTTCATGTATTCATGGAAAACGAGCCGGCAGTTCGGCCCCCCTCCTATGTTGTAAAAACGGCGCCAGAAATCTTCGGACAAAGCGTCCTCGCAAGCATTCGCGAGCATCAGGCCGGCATCGTGTTCCGTACAGAGCTCGATACAGGTGTTGATGGGTTGGTGAAACATGATCGGGTCCTGAAGTAGATTCGTCGTGGCGATGTAGGTCTGGCGGCAGGATGCCCAGTATCGCAGGCCCGATTCCGCAACGACCCTCTCGGCCGCGATCTTGGAGCAGGCGTACATGTCGAATATACTGGGCTTGAGAGGGTCCCCGGTCCTGCCGAGATGGATCGGGGGAAGCCTGTCTCCGGTCTCCGCGACGGTTCCTATGTTCACGAACTTGATTGCATCCGGATCGGGCTGGGCCTTGATCGCCTTCACGATGTGCTCGGCCGACCCCACGTTGATCTTCCAGGCCGTCTCCGGATCGTGGTCTGCGGCCGGTGCAATAAAGGCCGCGGGATGAAGGACCATGTCCGCCTGGGTCACGCACTGAAGGACGTCCTCGTATCGGGTAAGGTCCCCCCAGACGATCTCGAGGGCGGACTCCCCGGCATAGGTCTTCATGGCCTCCTTGTTCTTCTCAGAGGGCCTGACGAGGGTCACGATATCACATGTGCCCCTTTCGAGAAGGTGCCTCAGCGCGGACCCGCCCATCGAGCCCGTTGTCCCGGTGAGAAAGACTCTCTTTCTTGTCATGGGTGCGTTCTCCTGGTCTCAAGGGATTCCACGCTGCGCCATTCCGGCCCCTGGTCCCTATTCTTTTGCCCACTCCCTGATAACCTCGTGGGTCAGGTCCCGGAACTCCTTTTCGTCCGGAAGAGGCCTGGCGAGCCACTCCCGGTAGAAACTGTCGATGTCAGTCAGGATATCGAACAGGACGGGGTAGCCCACCGGTGCGCTGTCCACCTTGAGCAAGGCGGCGCATTCAGGGCAGTAGAACTCCCGTATTTCGCACAGCCTTGGGTCCGGACTCTTGAAGCCGGGATACACTTCCTCCATGGTCTCTGTAGTGTCTCTGACAAAGATCAGGGCGGACAGTTTCCAGTTCTTCCGCCAATCCCCGAATTCGTGTCCGCAGTCACACTTGACGATCCGATCTTCACCCTTCCGGACCACGGACAGGTGTTCGCCCAGGGGCATCAGGATTTTTTCGGGCCAGGGAACCCGCTCTTGTAGGATCTCGATGTACTTTTCGAAGCGATCATCGTCCTTGGGCCTGCTCATGATGGACTTCATCTTTTCCCAGGGGAGCCTGCCGTCAAAGAGATCTCTCAGGTCTTCCTTGCCGTATTCCATTGCTTCTCCGTCCTTGAGGGCCTGTTAGAGCACAAAATCTTCCGGAAGGGCCCAGAAGCCCTTGAGCTCTTCTGCAAAGACCGGGCTGAGCCTTGCACTGCTCTGGTACATCTCCCGGATCTTCTCATCCATGTTCCTTGCCACAAACTTCTCCCGGGCCTTCTTCCACCATTCCTTCACGGGTACGCCGCGGTTCAGGCGCTCTTTCCTCCTGTCCTGTCGCAACTTCGAAGTGGCATCCGGGTCGATCCTCCACTCCTTGGCCTGCCCGTCGTACGTGGCTTCGACACAGTAGATGTTCCTTGCCTGCCACTCGGTGGAAAGCCCGTTGTCGAGATCCTCCTTCACGCTCGCAGGGTCCCTCTCGATGGGATCCCCCAGGCCGCCGCCTGCTCCGGAACCGGCAATCAGAAGATCCCCTTCAACGACTTCCATGGGCTCCGGCAAAAGGCCGTGGTCCACGATTTCTCCGCCCATTTCTCTGACTCGGTCCTCGAGGTCGCCCGGGTGGCCCAGCTCGTAGAGGAGGGGTCCCCTTTTCTGCAGCTTCTCCTGAAAGTTGTCGAAGCGTACATGAATCGTGTTCCGTCTTCCGCCGCAGTACCCGCCGAACTGTCCGATATTCGGGATGATCCCGTCTGACGCCGTCCCGACGGCCGCGCTGGCGACACACTTCTTCGTGTTGTGCACCATGGCCACGGTGGGGATGGCCAGGCCGGACCGAAACCTGCCGTAGCCCACAGAGTACGGATCGAAGCGTCGTGACATCTCCATGTGGGGGACGAAGAGTTCCCAGACCTCTGCGCTGCCCAGGTCGACTTCGGGCGTGGCCAGCCATCCCCCGCAGTCGACTCCGTCACACACTCCGCAGGCCCCTGGCCCGAAGTTGCCCGTCCCCGCCGCCAGGAGCGGACGTTTGTTCCCGAGTTGATCATAGCCTGCCATCTGCCAGCCGGCAGAGGATCGGTAGTTGAAGGTCTCTTCCCGGAAACCCCGGAGGAAGTAGGTATTCCCGAGCATGTGCATCCACATGCCGAACAGGTCCAGCATGGGCGCCCAGGGGGTGGAAGTGGCCAGCTTCTTGATCTCCTTCGGGTTCAGCAGGCTGTCGAGGAGCGGTTCCTTCACGTCGATAGGAAGCAGCGACCCCAGGTTGCCGCGCCCGTCGTAAGAGAGGGTCTGGACGGTGACGATGGAGATGCCCCCCCAGAGTGCATTCGGCGTGGCGTTGTATGCATGCCACCCCCACTCTCCGGCGCCCTCGAAGTCGAGCAGGATGCGTCCCTCCGGCAGAATGTCCATCTGCACCGGAATCAGCCGAATCGTGTCCACCTTTGCGGGTATCCACGCGACCGGTTGCTTGGACATGGGAAACTCTGCCGTCACCACGTTCCGGTATCGGCCGGGGACCATGCGTTGTTTGATCCTTGCAACCTGGTTGCGCCTCTCTTCTTCGATGAGTTCCCGTGTCGCCTGCTTGTAGAAGTCGAGCCCGAACTCCTTCACGATCTTCTTGATCTCTTCCCTCACGCGGATGTTGGCCGCCATGGCCCCTTTCCGGTCCAGGAGGAAGATGTGGTACATGTCGAGGCTGTTCTCGATCTTGTGTTCGAAGTCCCGGTGCAGCCGGTCGTTGGTTCCTATTCTCTCGCAGAGGAACTTGAGCCCGTCCGTACCGCGTTCGACATTGGCCGTGGGCATGCAGCCGGGGCTCACGGCGCCGATGTCCATTTCCATGATCACCGTGGACACCCATCCAACCAGTTCCTGGTCGCAGAAGATGGGGAGGATGTCGTAGACATCCGCAGCGTGCATTCCGGATATGACCGGGTCGTTGGCGATGAAGAAGTCGCCGTCACGGATGCCCACCTCCTCTTCATAGTCCTTTCGGATCATCCACTGGATGTTGTCTCCCATCAATTTGATGTGGATCTGAATGCCGGTGGACTGGGCAATGTTGTCCCCTTCCGGCGTGTACAGCCCAAGGCAGAGTTCGGCCACCTCCCGCACAAAAGGAGAGCCCGACACCATGCGGCAGGTCTCCCGGCCCGCAATCAGCGCTGCCATGAGGCGGGAGTGGAAGAGCTCGGCACGAACCGGATCCTCCTTCAAGACATGGGGGTCCGTCATGCCCGCATAGCACCCCGTCTCCCTATACAGCTGCTCGTTCTCCTCGAGCATCTGCTTGAGCGTCTTGCCCCCTTGGCCGATTCCCTTTGGATCGCTCATTCGGTCCTCCGCGATTTCAACCCAAACGTCAGGTCAGCCAGAGCAACGACCATTCATCCATTTTGACCTTCCTTCCCGGCGGCAGGACCAGGGTCGTAGAGGGTGCCTCGATGATCGCCAGGCCGGTGATTTCATTTCCCGGCACGATCGAGTCCATGTCCACAATGGAGGCCTCCTGCCATTTCCCATCCATGTAGACTTGCCTCTTCCCCTTGTACGCCTCCGAGGCAAGGACCTTCTTTCCCAGCGGCCCTTTGACCAGTTTTGGCTTGACCTTCGGGATGGAGGCAACGACGCCCAGTTCCATGATCTGGTACCCTGCCTGCGGATGCTTGGCCACACCTGCATAGACCCTCTCATAGAGGTCCTCAAAGGCAGCGATCAACCCGTCCATGTCTTCGGGCTTCTCGATTCGTGAAACCGGGGAGGGGACCTCCAGGTCGTCCATCTGAGAGCCGTAGCGGACATAGGCGATCTGCTGGATCGTGGCTTCTTCCCACGAGAGCCCCTCTGCCTCGAAATCGGCCCTGGCCAAGCCTTCGAGTTCTTCCCACCCCCCGTTCAACATCATCTGTCCCATGATGAGCTTCATGTCGTCTGTCGTCCCCTCTTCGATCAGGACACCGGTCGACTTCTGGTAGCGATGGCTGATGTTGACCGCCGCGCATCCGAAAGAGGAAAAGGCGGCTGCCCAGGGAAGGGTGGCCACTCCCTTGAAGGGGAGCCCTTCCGAATAGCCGGCCAGGTGCATGGGGCCCGCACCGCCGTAACAGAGCAGGGTGTAGTCCGCCGGCGAGAAGCCCCGCACGGCCAGCACCGTGCGTATGTGTTCTTTCATCCTGCTGTTGATGAGCTTGTACACCCCTTCTGCGAAGGAGTAGGGGTCCATGTTCAGCACATCGGCACAGGACTCCTTGACGGATTGGAAGGCTTTCTCCTTGTCGAGCTTGATCTTGCCTCCGAGGTAGTTGTCTTCATTCAGCAGTCCCAAGATCAGGCAGCAGTCCATTACGGTGGGAACCTCGTTGCCCATATCGTAGGAAACCGGCCCGGGATCGGCACCTGCGCTCTCAGGGCCCAGCTGGATACGGTTCGTGATCGGGTCGATGGTCACGTACATGCCGCAGCCGGCACCGACTGTGTCCATGAGCAGGGTAGGGATGTTGTAGATCCGTCGGTTGATGACAACCTCTCGAACCATGACGGGTTCGCCGCCCATGATGAGACCCACGTCAAAGCTCGTACCCCCCATGTCCGTGCACACCCAGTTTCCGATGCCGAGCTTCTCTTCAAGGTATTTCGCCCCGAGGAGACCACCGATGGGCCCGGAAAAGCATGCTTCGTGGATTCGCGGATATCGGATATTCGTCAGCCCGCCGTGGGAGAGGACGATCTGGAGAGGGTACTTGTACCCGTGGTCCTTCAACCTACCCTCGATGCCCAAGAGCTGTTGCCGGCCCGGCTCCGCAGCATAGGCGTGGAGAACCAGGGTGTTCAGCCGACCCTGCTCCCGTGTGATCGGGCAGAGACGGTGAGAGAGATACAGAGGCACCCTGCGCCCCTTTGCATGCATGATCTGTTCTGCAAGCTCGGCTGCCCGGAGCTCGTGTGCCGGGTTCAAGTACGAGTACCACAGGCAGATCGCAATCGCATCCACACCTTCGTCGAGGAGTTCCTCCACCCCCTTGACCACCTCATCCTCGTACAGGGGGATGGCCTCCATGGTGAACATGTCGATCCTGCCGGAAACCCCCTTCACGAGCCTCCGTGGGACCAGGGGCTCGTTGTGTCTGTGGGTCACGTGGTGGAGAAGGTCCTGATAGGCATACCCGGTCCAGGTCTGTGCGCTACGCTCGTGCAGGAAGACGTCCTCATCCCCGCGCTGGGTAATTACGCCGACCTTCCTGCCGGTCCGGGTGATCAGCACGTTCATCATCGAGGTTCCGCTGTAGACAAAGGCCTCGACACGAGGAAGTATCTTCGGCGCGTCTTCCCCAAAATCAATGTCCCAGTAGGCAAAGGCGTCGCCCAGGGCCTCCCAGACCCCGATGGCCTGATCACTCGGCGTAGTCGCTGCCTTGCCGATGCGGAACCGGCCGTCGGCATCCACCACGATCATGTCGGTCATGGTGCCGCCGGCATCACTTGCCATGATCTGTACCCTGTTCGTGTCTTCCACTGTGTCCTCCTCGCAGGAACGGGCCTGACACGGATTTGTCTCGCACGGAGAAAATAGAGAAAGAAACCATTGGCTGTCAAGGCCGTGATAGTGTCCTGGGACACGGAAAAATCCTTGCCGACCTCGCACAGGGTTTGATAAGATCCCGCCATGCCTTCTAGTAGTGCTCGGCAAAGGGGGTTTTGAGGCATCTCTATCTCGCTCTGGTGGAGGGACCACAACCATGAAGCAGACATCTGCGCAGCTGGCGGCAGAACGTTCCATGGACGCGGTGAGAAAGAAGGACAGGCAAGCGTGGCTGAACAATTTCGCTGATGACGCCTGTGTGGAAGACCCTGTAGGGGTTTCGCCCTTGGACCTCACAGGCCTGGGCCAGATGGGCAAGGACGCGATCGGGGTGTTCTGGGACACGATGATTGCGCCGGGTCGAATCGAGTTTGCCATGCGGGAATCCTGGCCTGCGGGGGACAAGGCTGTGGCCAACGTGGGGTCTATCTTCAACGAGATGCCGGACGGCACCAGGATCGAGGCAAAGGGGGTCTATGTCTACCACGTGAATGATGAAGGGAAAGTCACCAACCTCCGTGCATACTGGGACTATGATGCTACCCTGGCGGGTGCAAGCAAGTAGTGGTCATCACCTGATATAACCTCCCTGAGAACAAGACTTTTTGCACACTTTTTACATTGTTTTTACCCCTCTCTGACAACTTTCCGGGTGGGCTTCGCTACTCTGACGGGAGACCGCGGTCCGACTGTGGAGGACAGCTCCTGACCCTGTCTTGCGTTCAGTGAAGCAACCTAGAAATCATCGTGGAGGTGTAGGTATGAACTGTGATCTGCTCGTGATTGGAGCCGGGGGAGCCGGGCTGGCCGCAGCGGTAACAGCAGCCGAAGCCGGGGCAAGCGCCATTATCCTTGATCGACTGCGCGTTACCGGGGGTGCAACCGTCTTTGCGAAGGGCATTTTTGCAGTGGGGAGCAAATTCCAGAAGGAACTGGGCATCGATATTTCTGCAGATGAGGCCTTTCTGCAGCACATGTTCTACACGCACTACCTGGCCAACGGCCGTCTCGTGCGATCGATCATCGACAAATCCGCGGATACGATTCACTGGCTCGATGAAAGGGGGACGGAATTCATCAAGCCGGCCGAGCTCTATCCGGGCGCAGCTCGAACCTGGCACACCATGAAACGGGAAGGGAAGAGCATCACCAAGGCCCTGGAGAAGACCGCAAAGGAGCTGGGGGTCCCGATACATTTCCGCACGAGAGCGAGAAAGTTGATCATGAAGGATGGCCGTGTGGCCGGCGTCGTCGCGGAAGACAAGGACGGGAACAAGGTGGAATACACGGCAAGAACGGTGGTCATCGCTTCCGGCGGTTTTGCGAACAACGAAGAGATGATGGAGAAGTACACACAGGCAGGTAAACACACGATAGAAATGGCGTTCGGCCAGGTGGGCAAGGAAGGGGATGGCGTCCTTATGGCATGGGAGGCCGGAGCCGCCAAAGAAGGAACGAGCGTAATCCAGCGGGGCCTTGCGGGCGTGATGAAGAAGAAAGAGGTGTTGAAAGAGGCGCCCACGAAGAGCCAGTTCGATAAGCATATCACGGCGATTCTGAAGCAACCCACTTTATGGGTGAATGCGAATGGAGAGCGGTTCTTCAACGAATCCGAATTTTCCTTCGCCCATATCGGGAATGCCATGTCCAAACAGCCGGGCCAGGTCCTGTTCAACATGTTTGATGACGACTACAGGAAGTATATGGAGGAACAGGGTATCGATGTGGGGCTGGGGGTGTTTGCTCCGAAGGGAACCAAGATTCCCTGTGTGGTGGATGCCATACAGGCGAGTATCGACAAGGACGAGGCATGGGTCTGCGATTCACTCGAAGAGATGGCAGAGAAGGCCGGTATGGACCTTGCGACCCTGAAAGAGAATGTGGATGAATACAACATGTCCTGTGATAAGGGGCATGATGATTTGTTTGCCAAGAGCCCGGAATACATGAAGCCCGTGCGAAGGCCCCCTTTCTATGCCATCAAGGGGCACCCGACGCATGTGGGGACCCTGGGAGGAATAAAGATCAACCACAAGACAGAGGTGATAAGGGAAGACAGCGAGACGGGGCTGGATGTTATTCCGGGGCTGTATGCGGCCGGGAATGTGGCCGGCGGAATGTACGGGGATACGTATGACGCATCCCACACCCTTGGCCTCACTCTCGCCTTTGCGCTCAACTCAGGGCGTATTGCCGGAGAGAGCGCACTGAAGTACATGGGCAAGTGATGCGTAGTTGAATGACGGGACCTGCCCCCGCCAAAGGCGGGGGGGATGAAGCCGAACGCCGGAGATGGAATTTTTTGGGAAGCCTCCCAGGAGGGATTTGTGTTTGAGCATTTACTGCAGCCGGGCAGGATAGGGAAGATAAGGACGAAGAACCGGATCCGGTTCGCCCCTCAGATCACCAACATGTGCGACCCGGAAACCGGGGAGGTAACCGAGCGGGAGATCAACTATCTGGTGGAGAAGGCCAAGGGGGGTGCCGGGATCGTGACCGCCCAGGGAGGGTATGTACAGCCCCTGGGCAAAGGGTACCCGCGCCAGATGGCCATGGACCGGGATGAAAACATCCCCGGTTTGAGAAGACTGGCGAAGGCGATCAAGGATCATGGGGCAGTGGCCATGTCCCAGGTCATGCACGTGGGAAGGCTGGCCCATCCGAAGTATGCCGGCCTGGATGAACTGCCCGTAGGCCCCACCGCCATGGAGCCCATGATTCCCCGCTTTGAACCGTGCAGGGAACTCGGCAGGGAAGAGATAAGAGAGATCGTGAGGCTGCACGGGGATGCTGCAAGGAGAGGCAAAGAGGCCGGTTTCGAGTGCGTGGACATATGCGGGATCAATGGATACTTCATCCACAGCTTCCTCTGCGCGTGGAGCAACAAGCGGACGGACGAATACGGCGGGCCCGTGGAGAAAAGGGCAAGGGTCCTCATCGAGATACTCGAAGCGGTTCGAGATGCGGTAGGCGCCGATTATCCGATTCTGCTCCGGCTGAACGCAACGGATCTCAAGAACGGCGGCAGCCCGGAAGAGGAATACACCCGGATCGCCCTGATGTGCCAGGAGGCCGGGGTCGATGCGCTCAGCGCTACCGTGGGCATGTATGAATCGGATTTCCCGGCCATCACTTCCGACATCAAGCCGGGCCAGTGGCTCTACCTGGCGGAGAATTGGAAGAAGGCCGGGGTCAAGGTCCCGATCATGATGGCCTATCGGATGAACAGGGCCGAAGTGGCGGAGAAAGCGATTGCCGACGGGGTCATCGATTTCTGGGAAATGATGCGCCCTCTGATGGCGGATCCCTACATCCCGCAGAAGCTTGTGGAGGGTCGGCCCGAGGACATTGCCCTGTGCGTGGCCTGCAACTACGGTTGTTTCGTGGCGGCCGAGGCTTCACAGGCCTGCACCATGAATCCAAGGTTTGGGAAAGAGGGGGATGAGAGCCTGCTCATCAAGCCGGCTGCGGAGAAGAGGAAGATCATGGTGGCGGGAGGGGGGCCGGCAGGGATGGAAGCGGCCCGGGTGGCGGCCCTGCGCGGTCATGACGTAACCCTTTACGAGAAGGGTGACAGGCTGGGAGGACAGTTGAACCTGCTCGCCACGACTCCGAATTGGGAGGAGTGGGCGGATGTGGCGAAGTACTTCATGACCCAGGTGCGAAAAGCAGGGGTGAAGGTCGAGCTGGGCAAAGAGGTGACCCCTGAGCTGGTTCAAGAGGAGAGACCGGACAAGGTCGTCGTCGCCACCGGACCGATCCCCGACATCCCTCTGGTTCCGGGCGTGAAGGGGAAGAACGTGGTCACCGTTTTTGACGTGCTGGCCGAAAAGGTACCCGTCGGGAAGAGGGTGGCCATCTGGGGGGGGAGGCATTTCGCGGTCTACACCGCCGACAAACTTGCAGCTCAGGGGAAAGAAGTGATCCTTGCCACCGATCTCCCGAACTGGGGCAGGGGGATCTCTCCGACCATCATCATCGGCTACAAGGTCCGGTTCAGGATGATCGGCATCAACGCCATGAGAGATGCGACCCTGGACAGCATCACGGATACCGGGATCGTGTTGATTCACAAGGGGGAGGAGAAGGTCTTCGAGGTGGACACGGTGGTGATTGCTACGGTGCAGAGGGACAGGGAGCTTGCCGAGGCATTGGGGGTTGGGAAGGATTTCATCGCAGGGGACTGCAGGGCGCCGCGAAGGGTATTCAGCGCCGTTCACGAAGGTTACGCTGCAGGGCTCAAGGCATAATGCGGATTCCACGGGCAAGAGACAATGTATCAAAGGAGATCATTGCCGATAGATTGTCAGTCCTCAGGGCCCTGGGCGTCGATCTGCCGAACACGATTCACTACGCCTTTGATCCTTCCTGCACGACCGGGAACATAGAGAACTTCATCGGGGTCGCGCAGGTGCCCCTGGGGCTCGCCGGCCCCATCCGGATCAACGGGGAATCCGCCAAAGGCGACTTCATCGTGCCGCTGGCGACAAGCGAGGGGACGCTTGTCGCCTCTTACAGCCGCGGCATGAAGGCCATTTCCCGAGCAGGGGGATGTCTCACGCGCATTCACTCCGATTTCTTCATGGTCCCCTACCTGTTTAGAATTCTGAGCCTCGAGGATGGAATTCGATTTGCCGAGTGGTGCGAAGAGCACGCCGGGGAAGTTTCACGCGTGATGGAGGCAACGACCCGACACGGCAAGTTTCAGGGGATGAGAATCAAGCATGTTGCCCAAGGGGTAATGGTAGAATTCGAGATGGCAACGGGGGACGCCATGGGTGCGAACATGGTCGTCGTCGCTGCCCATGCGGCCAGTCAATGGATCACGGAAAACGCCCCTCACCTGGAACCGGAGAACTGCCATCTTGTGGATATGGGGAAGAAGGCCGTGTCATCCCGAGCCATGAGGGGTTTTGGAAAGAATGTGACAGCAGAGGTCCGGCTTCCCCAAAGTGTCTTGCAGGAGATCTTCCACACCACCGCAGCGGAGTGGATGAGCCTCTACAGGGCTGTCCAGGAATGCTGGGCCGCTACGGGAACGCACGGTCACCAGTGTATGTTCGCAAATGGTCTCG
>Ga0180434_10006348_pt1 | contig 13635 bp, 5 predicted proteins | sample SS_ome_7_FD_132453 | JGI IMG/M metagenome (GOLD analysis project Ga0180434, IMG submission 132453) | Hypersaline lake sediment archaeal communities from the Salton Sea, California, USA - SS_1_D_2 metaG | ecosystem: Environmental > Aquatic > Non-marine Saline and Alkaline > Hypersaline > Sediment... | reverse complement strand
TCTTCTGCCTCGTGACTCGCGATTCGAGCCCCCCCGATCTTCCCAAGATCGGACCGCGCACAGAAACGCGGGATGACCGGCCGCTTGCAGCCATCCCGCGCGTTGGGTTACGCATCTGCCGGGCTACGCGAAGGGATCGTAACTGCCGGGCGTGGGGATGGGATAGTCGCCGTTCTCGTCCTTTTGGACCGGGGCCGGGGCATCCCAGGCGAGGTTGTCGGGGAACTCGGTCTTGCCCTTCTCGGCCAGCTCGTCCCACTTGACCACCTTGCCCGAGTAGTTGGCGGTCCGCCCGAGCACGGCCGTCATGCTGCTGGTGGCGCCGTAGTGGCCTTCGTTGTAGCGCTTTCCGGCGCGGAGCGCGGCCAGCAGGTCGGTCTGCTCCTGCTGGTGGCCGGCGTCCTTCTTGTCCTCGAACTCCCACATGCGCTTGCCGTCGGGCCCGAGCAGCTTGAAGCCGCGCTGGGTGTCGCCCAACGAGCCTTTGGTGCCGTGGGCGGCCTCGGAGACGCTCCGGAAGCACCCGGCCATGTGCCGGCACTGGCTGTACATCTTCGTTCCGTCGTCGTAGGTGAACTCGACGAAGTGGTGATCGAAGATCTGGCCGGTTCCCTTCAGATCGCCGAGGTACCGGGCCGTGCACCCGCCCATGCCGTTGGCCTCGACCGGGTGCTTGCCGCCCATGACCCAGTTGCCGATGTCGAGGTTGTGGATGTGCTGCTCGCAGATGTTGTCGCCGCTGACCCAGCAGAAGTGGTACCAGTTCCACACCTGATACTCCATCTCGGTGGGCTCTCGGCCAAGCACCTCCGCAAGCTGGGTCCGCAATCGGTTCCAAATGCCTTGGCCGTTCCAGTAGACGCGGGTGAACATCACCTGGCCGATGGCGCCGTCGTGGATTTTGGCGATCGTCTCCTTGTACTGCGATTCGTGGCGGCGCTGGAGGCCCACGCCGACCATCAGCCCCTTGTCATCCGCCAGCTTGTTGGCTTCGAGGAGGATCCGATAGCCGGGCGCGTCGACGCAGCACGGCTTCTCCATGAAGATCTGCTTGCCCGCCTGGACCGCCGCCCAGTATTGGGGGGGGCGGAACCCGGGCGGGGTGGCCAGCACGACCAACTCCGCGTCGGTGGCCAGGGCCTGCTTGTACGCGGTGAGGCCGGAGAAGACGCGGTCGGGCGGCACGTCCACGTTGTCGGGGTGCTTCTGCTCGATAACTCTCACCGCGTCGGCCGCCTTCGCCTCGAACGCGTCGGCCACGGCGATCAGCCGCACCCCCTTGTCGGCGTTCATCTGCTGCACGACGGCCCCCCGGCCGCGACCGCCGCAACCGATCAGCGCCACCTTGATCACGTCGCTGCCCTGGGCGTGCGCGGTGCGCCCCACACTCAGGCCCCCGGCCAAGGCCGCCGAGGCCGCGGCCGCCGTGGAGCCCTTGAGAAAATCCCGGCGTGACGGTCTTTTCGTGTCGCTCATTCGCTGCGTCTCCTTCTCCAGGGATCATCAGAAGAATCGTAATCGCATATCCGCATCCGCGGAATCGACTCGATCCGGGCCAGAAACACCGGCCACCGAACGTCGTCGACGCCCCGCCCCTCAACTCTCAACCCTCGACGCTCAACTCCCAACCAACATTTTTTACCCTACTGCTTTCCACCCTGCGCCTCCTTGTACTCTTTCATGATTTGCGGATCCGGCTCGTACAGCTCGGCAAACCGCTTCACTTCCTCCGGATCGTCCCACGAAGGCTCGTCGAGGGGCCGAACCACGCGGAAGCCCACGAAATCGGCGTCGGTGAGGTACCAGATGCTCTGCGGGATCTGCGGGTCCTGCATCTTCCAGTCTTTGTGGGAGCCGCGCCGGGCGGCGCTTCGGAGCATCTCCGGGTCGTCGTCCCAGGAGCCGCCGCGAACGCAGCGGGGGAAGAGCGTCGAGGGTATTCGGTAGGGGTTTTCGAGCGTCTTGTCGGCGTACTCCTTGTACCCGTCCGGCGTGTACTGGTCGAGCACCCACTCGCACACGTTCCCGTGGATGTCGTGCAGGCCCCACGGGTTCGGCTTCTTCTCGCCGACCTTCTGGTACTGGTCGTCCGAGTTGTCGAAGTACCAGGCGTAGTCGTCCAGGTCGTCCGGGTCGTCGCCGAAGGAATACGCCGTCTTCGTGCCCGCCCGGCAGGCATATTCCCACTCCGCTTCGGTCGGCAGACGGTAGTAGCGGCCGGTGTTCGCCGTGAGCCACTTGCAGTACATCTTGGCCGCGTATTGGGTCATGCAGATGGCCGGGTAGCCGTCGTGGCCCATGCCGAAGGTCATGTCGCTATAGGCGTTGGTGGGTCGGGCCATGGCGTCGACCAACATGTCCCAGTTGGTCACTTCCTTGGTTTCGGCCTCGCGCTTCAGCTTGCGTCGCTGCACGTCGAGCTTCAACGACCACGCGTCGTACGCGTCCCAGGTGACCTCGCACTTGGCCATCCAGAACGGGTCGACCTCCACCTCGATCTGCGGCCCTTCGTCCTCCCTGCGGTCCGCTTCCCCCTCCGGGCTTCCCATGACGAACTCGCCGCCCGGGATCGGGACCATGTCGAACGCGATGTCCACACCGGGGATCGTCTCGGTGTACGGCTTCATGCCCGCCTCGTCCTTCGCTTCCGCGTCGGCGTTCTCATGCGCCGGGCTTCGCGCCGCCAAAGGCATCCACGAGGCGGCCGCCCATTCGTTCGGATCGAAGTACTCCCCTTTTTCGCCCTCTTCGCCGGCCAGCAGGACCGACGGGGCGAACGTCGCGATCCACACGCCCAACACCCACAAGAACGACGTCCGAAACGCTCGGCAACCAGGAAGTGTGCGAGTCATAAAGAATCCTCGTGCAAACAGGAAGGAAACAGGCCGTTCCGGAAGCGCGGAAGCAACGCCTCCCAACGCAAAAAAACGGAGGAGGCTTCCTGACGCAGGAAGCCCACCGGAATCGACCGGCCTTGGCGTGAACTCGTATCGGGGGTGAAGTGCCGGCAGGCACGCCGAGTGCGCCGGAACCTCGCATGCTCCAACTTGCCCAGCCAACGATCTTTGCGCCGGGCAACCCGCTTATTCTACGGTAAGCCCTATGTGCCTGCAAAGGGGCGGGCGACGATTGGATCGACGCCCCCCTCGGAAGGACGGGGTGATCGGGCTCCGGCCAGTGACGGCGCGAGACCGACAAATGGGTCCGCCAGTGCGCGTGCCGACCGCCAGCCCGATTGCACGCAGGCGGACCCGCGGTCTAAGCTGGGGAGGAGACCTACGCTTTCCCGAACGCTCGAGATCCGAATGCGCGCGAAGTGGGAAGAACCGAGCAAGCCACACAGACCTCGGCCCGGTCGACGCGCCGCCACCTTGCCCCCGGCAGCGCGGCCGCTGGCCACGTGGCTCATCGCGACCGTCCTCTTCCCGCCTACCTCCGCGGTTTCCGCGGGGCCGGCCGATCGGCCGGCCCTGGAGCGATTCGAGTTCTCGGGCGTCGAGATGGCCGTGCCCGTCAAAATTGTGCTTTACGCGTCGGACCGTCCGGTCGCCGAAGCCGCCGCCGAGGCGGCCTTGCGGCGGATCCGCGAACTGAACGGAATTCTGAGCGACTACGACTCGGCCAGCGAACTGCGACGTCTGGGGGACAGGTCCGAGCCGGGCAAGCCGGTTGCCGTCAGTGACGAATTGTGGCGCGTGCTGAGCCATGCGCAGTCGCTTTCGGAACGATCGTCGGGTGCGTTCGACGTTACCGTGGGGCCCGTGGTCCGACTGTGGCGTCGGGCCCGGCGGAGGGAGCGTTTGCCCTCCCCCGAACGGCTAAAATCGGCCCGAAAACTCGTTGGGTACCAGCTCGTCCGGCTCCATCCCGAGTCCCGGTCGGTCGAGCTGTTGAAGCCGGGCATGCGTCTCGACCTGGGCGGGATCGCCAAGGGTTACGCGGTCGACGCGGCCCTCGATACGCTCCGCAAGAACGGCGTGACTCGGGCGCTGGTTGATGCCGGAGGCGATATCCGGTTGGGAGCCCCCCCGCCGGACCGCCCGGGTTGGCTCATCGGAGTAGCGGCCCTGGAGGCCGATGCCCCGCCCAGTCGATACCTGTGGCTCGCCGATCGGGCGATCGCCACCTCGGGCGACACGTGGCAATACGTGGAAATCGAAGGCCGGCGCTACTCGCACCTGGTCGACCCGCGAACCGGCATCGGCCTGACGGATCATAGTAGTGTCACCGTCGTCGCTCGCGACGGCATCACGGCTGACGGGCTGGCCTCGGCGGTCAGCGTCTTGGGGCCCGAAAAGGGGCTGAAGTTGATCGAAGATACGCCGGACACCGTCGCGTTCATCGTGCGTGCGCCGGGCGGGCACGTCGAAGTGTTCGAGTCGTCGCGATGGAAGGACCTTCCGGTTGCCCGACCCGAGCCCAAGGGCCCGGTCCGTCCGCCAATCCCGTAGCCCTGCCTTCCCGCCCGCGGAGCCCCGTTCCGCGTTTCCCCCCGTCCGCATTGCCGAGCCTCGTTGACCACCACGCGTTGGACACACCTCGATGAAGCCACCCCGCTTGTCTCACGGATCGACGGCTCACGAATCGGCCGCTCACCAATCGATCCCGCACGGCAAGCTCGCCGGGCGGCTTTGGGTGCTCGGCGCGGCGCTGATGTGGAGCTCCGGCGGGCTCTTCGCCAAGCTGCCCATCTGGGACGATTGGACGCTGGAGGTACGGGGGCCGATGTTCGCGTTTTGGCGGGCGTTGTTCGCCGCGCTGGTGCTGGCGCCCACGATTCGCCGGCCACGGTTCAGCGTGTATCTCGTACCGCTCGCCGTGGCGTTCACGTTCATGAACATCACCTACCTGCTCGCCCTGACGCGGACCACGGCGGCCAATGCGATTTGGCTCCAGTCCACGTCGCCCTGGTGGGTATTCGTGATCTCCGTGTTACTGCTCCGCCAGCCAATCGTGCGCGGCGATCTCATCCCCCTCGTGTTCGGCGGACTGGGCGTAGGCACGATCCTATTCTTCGAGGTGCGCGGGCAAACGCAGTTCGGCGTGGCCTGCGGTCTTCTGTCCGGAATCGGCTACGCCCTGGTGCTGATGCTCATGCGCAAGCTGCGGAGCCAGAACTCGGCCTGGCTGGTGGCGCTGAATCACGCGGTGGCCGCCCTCGCCTTGCTGCCCTGGGTGATCTACATGGGCCGCTGGCCGTCACCGGTCCAACTGGTGGTCCTGGCGGGATTCGGAGCCTTGCAGATGGGGATTCCGTATACGTTTCTGCTCCGCGGGCTGCGTTCGGTGCGCAGCCAGGAGGCGGTCGCCATCGCCCTGATCGAGCCCGTGCTGAATCCGCTCTGGGTCTTCCTTTTCGGGCTGGAGACGCCCGCCTGGTGGAGCGTGGTCGGGGCCCTGCTGATCCTCGTCGGGCTGGTGCTCCGCTACGTGGTGTGGGAACTGGTGGCCGGCGATTCCGGCGGTGGCCCACCGGCCCCCTCGATCCCGCCCGGCTGACGCCGCAGGACGAGTTCCGGTCCTGAGCCCATCTGTGCGGCATGGGCCGAGGAGCCCCCTCTCGGCGGAATCCGTTGTGGCAGGAGACCTTCGGTCGAGCCGTCGGCGGGGTCGGGAGACCCTCGCCAAACACGGCACGCTCGCCGAACACGAGACCCTCGCCAAACACGAGAGCCTCGAGGAACACGAGACCCTCGGCGAACACGAGGCCGAACCCTCGGGCGGAGAAGAACTTTTCGCCCCGCGGCCTCGTCTAAGCGCTTGTGCCGGGGCATTCCCGGGCCTATATACTCATGGGGCCCCTCGCTTGTGGGGGAAGGGAAGCCCTCCACGATCCGCGGCAGACCCAAGCACGCCGGCTTCTCGTGACATCCGCCCAATCCTTTCTTTCCCAAGGACTTTTTCCATGACTGGCAAGACGCATCCTTTCATGCTCGCGATCGTCCTGGCGGTGATCGCCGGGCTGTTTGTGCCGTGCGCGTCGGCCGGAGCCGCCGCCCCGCCAAGCGCCCAGGCGAAGTCGCCCGAGGGCGCAATTCCCGACGCGCCGGCGCCCGTTGCCGAGGCCGTTTCCCGCGAGGGCGTGGCCCCGAGCGAAGAAGCGGGCGCCAGATCGCCCTCCGCCGGTGCCGAAGGCGCGGGCCGGATCATCCGCGAGCAGAGCATCTACATCCCTTACGAGAAGCTGCGAAAGGTCTTTGAAAGAGAGGGACGCGGCGTCTTCCTGCCTTACGAGAAGTTCCAGCAGTTGTGGCAGGCCGCCCGAGAGAAAACCGAGCCGCCCGCCGGCGAGCAGCCGCCCGTCGGGGCGCTGATCACCGAAATCGACAACGAGGCCGTGGCGGAGAAGGACGTGGTTCGCGTCCGGGCGACGGTGAAGATCGAGGTGCTGGCCGAGGGCTGGAACGAGGTGCTGCTCCATCTGGCCGACGCCGCCATCACCAAGGCGACCTTGGGCGGTCAGCCCGCCCGGATCGTTTCCCAAGGGAGTGCCGGCTACAAGCTCCTGCTCCACAAGGAGGGCGACCAGCCGCAAGAGATCGAGCTTGCGCTGGAGTATGCCAAGGCGATCACCCGGGCGCCCGGCCAGAACAGCGTGTCGTTCCAGGCCCCGCAGGCCCCGGTGAGCCGTTGGCGCGTGCGAATCCCGGAGCCGGGCGTCAAGGTGAACCTCCACCCGCTCATCGCCGCAACGGAAGTCCCGGATGCCCCTGAAGAGGGGGTGAAGCCCGCCGTCCCTGCCCCCGAGCCCGACGAGACGGTGGTGCTGGCGTTCGTGGGAGCGGCCCCCACGGTACGCATCGACTGGACCCCCAAAGCAGAGGGGGCCACCGGCCTGGAGGCCCTGGCCAGCGTCCGGGCCGAGCAGCAGGTGTCGATCAACGAGGGGGTCGCGCGGACCCGCGCCGAGCTGGCCTACGCGATCAGTCGGGCCGAACTGGGCGTGCTCCGGATCGAGGTGCCCGCCGGGCAGAAGGTGGTCAACGTCTTCGATCCCAACGTGCGCCAGTGGAGTGTCGAGGCGACGGACGCGGGCCAGCAGATCACCGTCGAGCTGTTTCAGCCGGCCAAGGGCTCACAGAAGGTCGTCGTCGAGCTGGAGAGATTCGCCCGCGACGAGGCGGAAGGAGAAGCCCCCGACGAGATCGCCACCCAAGTGCAGGTCCCCGTGATCAAGGCGCTGGGGGTCGGCCGGCAACAGGGCGTGGTGGTGGTCCGGTTGGCCGAGGGGCTCAGGGCGGAGGCGAGCGAGGCAAGCGGGCTCGTGCAAGTCGACGCGGCCGAGTTGCCCGACGCGCTCAAGCCGGGCAACTGGACCTTTTCCTACCGTTACGCCGCCGTGCCTTTCGATCTCACGCTAAGCCTGGAAAAGGTGCAGGCGCGGATCGTAGCCGACTCGCTCGTGGAGGCCCAGCTCGAGCCAAAGCGCATCTCGCTCGACGTGCTCACCGTGTACACGGTGGAGCGTGCGGGCGTGTTTCGCTTGGATCTCGACGTGCCCGCCGGATACGAAGTCCGCGACGTCCGCGGTCGGAAAGCGGCCGGGGCGGCGCCCGTCCACGTCGATTCCCACCATCTGGAAGACGACGACCGGACGCGCTTGGTGGTCAACCTGGCGCGCAGGGCGATGGGCCGCGTCGCGCTGGCCGTCCAGCTCGAAAAGGACCTCGACGAGCCCGAGCTGCTCACCCCCGCCGGCAAGGCCGACGTGCCCTTGGCCCTCCCGCAGGTGGCCCCCGATTCGGTCGAGCGGGCTTCGGGACGTTTGGTCATTTACGCCAAGGAGAACCTGCTGGTCAACCCGGTGGAGGACGAGCCCGAGGGATTTCGCAGCATCACCACCGGGGCGGCCCTCGAAGGCATGGGGCCGGCGCCCGGGCGCGACCGCTCGCGGGTCCATCCGGTGAAGGCGTACGCGTACACCGAGAAGCGCGGCCGGCTGGTGCTCCGCGCCGAGCGTCGCAAGCCGCTGGTGCGGGTCAGGCAACTGCTCGTCGCGCGGGTCGAGCACGGCTCGGTCGACTACGAGGCCACCTTTTTCTACGACGTCCTGTATAGCAGCGTCAACTCGCTGCGGATCGACGTGCCGAAGGAAGTGGCCGCCGACCTGAGGAACACGACCGACGCGGTGCAGGAGAAGGAGATCGTGCCCGCCCCGGACGACGTCGCCGAGGGCTACGTGGCCTGGAGCTTTGCGGGCGAGGCCGAGTTGATCGGGCCGCAGAAGATCGAGCTGGAGTGGAAACGGCAGCTCGACGAGCAGGTCGGCGGCGGCAGGCCCGTCGAGATGGTGATCCCGCCGCTCAGGCCGAGGGGCGTCGATCTCCCTTGGGGCCAAATCGTGCTCGCCAAGGCGGAGACGATCGATCTCGGTGAGTCGGCCGAGCCGGTGGGACTGCGCCCCATCGACCCACGGCACGATTTGATGCCCGGCGTCGAGGTGCGAGGAGCCGCACGCGCCTACGAGTTTCACGACGACTGGTCGCTCCGCATCGCCGCGGCCCGATACGAGCTGGAAGAAGTGCAGCAGACGAGCATCGAGCGCGCGGTGCTGCGGATGGTCGTCACCCGGGCCGACAAGATCACCGTCCAGGCCCTCTACCGGATGCGGAGCGCGCAGCAACGCCTGGCCGTCCGGATCCCGAGCGGCGGGCAGTTCGACAGCGAGCCGCGGATCGACGGGCGACGCGTCCCGCTGGAGGTGGAGCAGGGGCGCGCGGACGAGTACCTGATCCCGCTGGTGGGCCAGGACGCCGACGACTCGTTCCTCCTGGAGCTGCGCTACACGGTTCCGTCCAAGGGGCAAACGTTCCGGTTGGATCGTCCGGTCTTCCCGTTGTACGCGGCCACCGGCGACGGGACTCCGGCAGAAGACGACGCCGGGGCGGAGGCCGAGGCGGCGCCGAGCGCTGCGTCCGCCGGGCCCGTGGAGCCCGCCACACAGGAGATGTATCTGTGCGTCTACGTGCCGGAGGAGCTCGACTTGGTCGACAGGGAAGGGCCGTGGACCGAACGGTTCCGCTGGGGCCTGAACGCGACGCTCAACTTCCGGCCCATCGCCGATCCGAACGACCGGCAACTGCTCGACTGGGTCGCCGACGGAACGGACCTCGGTGAGTCGTTTCCCACCGACGGCCGCCTGTACGTTTTCTCCGCGTTGCGTCCCGCGCCGCCGCCCGACGGCTCGTTGCGCCTGGCAACGGTCGGCGCCGACTGGCTCGCGACGTGCGTGATGGGGGCCGTGGCGCTGGTCGGCTTGCTGCTGCTCCCCTGCCGGGCGGGCCGGCGCGTGCTGGTCGTCGGGGCGATCGTGGTGGCCCTGGTGATCTGCGGGGTCTTCTACCCCGTTTTCCTTTGGCAGGTGTGCGACGGCGCCCTGGCCGCCGCCTGCTCGATCGTGCTGGTTGTTTGGGCCGTATGGTATCTCATCTGGACGCGTCCCCGAGCGATCGCCCGGCGTAGCGCCCGCCAAGCCGACCGGCCGCCGCCCCCCGCGCCGCCCCCCGCGCCGCAGCCGGCCCCGCTTGGGCCGGAGTCGCCGTTTGCGGGCTCGACCGGCGATCGTGAAGGCGCGCTTCCGTCCGAGACGTCGGACCAAGAAGAGCCGTCGGAGGTGATCGTGGTTGAAGAGCCACCGAGGGAATCGCCTCCGGCCGAAGACGCTTCGGCGAGAAGGCCGTCCGAAGGCACGGCCTCGCAAGACGCCCCGCGCACGCGCAAGCCCGATCGCGGCGAAGGAGGTCCGACCGATGCCTAAGCACGCAACGTTGCTGCCGATCACCCTTGCCGCCACCTTCCTCGTCGCCGTCGGACCGCCCGGCGCCGGCACGCGTGCCGCCGAGCCTCCGCCGGTGGTCCGGGAAATCTACGTCCCCTTCGAAGAACTCGACGTCCTGCTCGAAGACCAGCCGCAACGGGTGCTCCTCTCGCGAGAGGAATACGAAGCGCTCGTCGCCAAGGCCAAGGTGGTGCCGGAAACCCGCGCCCCGCAGCCGGCAATCGTCGTCTCGGCCGACTACGTGGGCACGCTCCAGCCGGAGCGGGCCCGCCTGACCGGCACCTTGACGGTCGACGTGCTCGAAAAAGGGCTGCACGCCGTCAAGCTCGACCTATCCGGCGTGGGCCTCCGCCGCGCTGCGCTCGACGGCCAAAACGCCTCCATCGGCCGGGCCGAAGGCGGACCGCTCGAGCTGTTCGTCGAGGGCAAGGGACGCCACGAGCTGATCCTGGAGATGGTCGCGCCGGTCGAGACGACCGCCGCCACCCAGGTGCTGCACGTCCGCCTGCCACGACCGGCCGCCGCCACGCTCCGCCTCACGGTGCCGGGCGACGTGGAAGTGAAAAGCGGCGCCGACGTGGCTGCCCGAGTGGTCGACGAGGCGGCCGGGCTGACCCGGTTCGACCTATTGCCGAAGCAGGGCGACATGACGCTGGCGATGACGCTCAACAGCCGGCTCATGCGGCGCCGGCGCGCCGTCGTGGCTCGCAGCGTGGTGGTCGACGAAGTGACCGAGGCCTACGAGCGATTGCACGCTACGGTCTCCATGCGCGTGCTGCATCAGGCGGTCGACGGGTTCCGCTTTGTCGTGCCCGAAGGGTTCGAAGTCACCGACGTCGACTCGCCGCTCGTGGCACGCTGGGCCGTCGAGGAGCCGGAAGGCCGTCGCGTGCTCGACGTGCGCCTGCGCGAGCCGACGACGGAAACCGTCGTGCTCACGCTTTCGGCCGTCAGGACCGCCGCGTCGTTGGACGCGTGGACCTTCCCGCGGCTCGAGCCGTTGGACGTGGTCGGCCAGGTCGCGGTCGTCGGGCTGTTGGTCGACCACCGGCTCGACGCCCAATCAATCGCCGCCGAGGGGCTCATCCCGATCGACACGGTCGTGCTCCACGAGGCGATCCCCGAGACCGTCTTCCAGGCCGAGCCGGGCGCGGCCGCGCTCCGCTCGGTGGTGGCCTTTTACGCGCCGCAATCGGAGTTCTCCCTGTCGGCCCGGTTCGCCCGTCCGCCGGCGAGGCTCTCGGTGATGACCAACGTGCTGTTGCTGCTCAGGGAGCAAGACCAGCAGGCTCGCGGCGAGTTCTTCCTCACGCCGCGGGTCGAAAAGCGCTTCGGCTTCGACTTCTCGGTGCCCGCCGCCTGGCACGTTACCAGCGTCAACACGCCCGACGGGAAGCCGCTCGCCTTTGAGCGATACGGCCCGAGCGACGCACCCGGGCGGATTCGCGTGCGCTTGCCCCGGGGCGTGCCGCCGGGCGAGGAGTACCGCGTCTATTTCAACGCCCAGAGCACGCCCGCCGATTGGCTGGGGAAGTGGGAATCGGCGATCGTCGAGTTCCCCCGTTTCGCCGTGGCCGGTGCCGTCGACGACGTGGGCGCGATCGCCGTCGAAGCGCCCGACGGGGAGATGGAAGTCCGGTTGGGCCCTCAAAAGAACCTGGTGCCGCTCGACGCCGCCGAACGCAAGCAGTACGGGCTGGAGGAGTCGGACACGGCCCGGCGCGTCCTGGCCTATCGCTACGACGCCCAGCCCTACGCGGCCACGCTCTCGGTGCGGCGCACCGCTCCGCGGTTGACGGCGAAGACCTTTTCCTTCCTGCAGATCGAGTCCGACGCGCTGGCCGCCCATTACGAGGTCGCGTACCAGGTCGATGAGGCGCGGGCGCACGAGCTCTTGCTCCTCTTGCCGGAAGACACGCCGGCCGATCTCTCGATCGAGGCGCTCGACGGCGTGCGACTCAAGCAGTTCACCAGCGCGCCGGCCGACGGTATGCGGCGCTGGACCGCGCTATTGGAGGAGCCGCGCAAAGGGGCGATCCGCCTGGCCGTCGACTTCCGGCAGCCCTTCCCGGAACAGGAGCAGAAGTCCGCCCAGCAGGAGCTTGAGGAGTTCGCCCTGCCGGTCGTCCGGGCCGACGACGTCTCCTATCAGTCGGGGCTCGTGGCGGTCGAGGGCGACTCGGAGCTGGAAGTGCAAGTGACGACCGACGCCCGGCGCGTCGACGTGGGCGAGCTGGCCGAAGCGCGGCGCCGGCCCGGTCGCGGGCTGCTGGGCGCGTTCGGGTTCGTGGGCGATCCGCCCGCGGTGAAGGTCGACGTGTTCCGCCGGCCGGGGTACCGGCTCGATCCGACGATCGTCGAGCGCGCGGAGCTGACCACCCGGCTTTCGGCCTCGGGCCAGGGCGTCACCGTCGCGCGGTTCGATCTGCGCACCAAGGCGGTCTACCTGGAGGTCGACCTGCCGCCCGGGGCCGAGCTGTGGTCGGCCGACTTCGACGAGGTGCCGCTCAAGCCGCAGCGCGAAGGCGACCACCTGCTGGTCAGCCTGCCCGCGGCGTCGGCCGAGACGCCGCGCGTGCTGCGGATTGTCTACGAGATGCCGGTCGAGTCGATCGGGCTGACCGCCGACGTGGCGCTTCCGGCCCCGTCGCTCCGATTGCGGGCCGATCGGGGCACGGAGGGGCGCGACGTGCCGATGGCGAACCTCGTTTGGCACCTGCACCCGCCGCCCGGTTATGACGTGGTGCGGTCCGACGGGACCGTGGTCGCGGAGTTGGAGCGGCCGGAGCCGGCCATTCTTCGCGTTGCCCGGGGCGTTTGCGGCGTGACGTTCTTCAGCCCACTTCTCACGTGGGCGTCGCTATCTGAGGACCTCGGAGGGCGAACGCTCCCATCACCCGCCTGTATGAGCGACGACGTTGAGTACTTCGAGCCGTCGGCCGAATCCACGGTCGCCGGCGAGCGCCTCGCCGGCCAGGCCGAAGCGCAAGCTGCCAGACTTGGTGAGGCATCGGCCGGGGAAAAGGTGGTCGACGTGCTTGATCCTTCCGCTCTTCTGATGGAAGAAGACGAAGCCTCGACGATGAAGGAGGCGCCGGAGGCCGCGGAGGAACAACCCACGCAGGTCTTCGGTCGAGTTATAGAAGGGGAAGCCAGAGACGCACGGCTTTCGGCGGAATTGTCCGACCTGGCCGGCGAAGCGCGTGGCCGCTTCAGGACGGCAGAATCTCAGGCAGCGACCAGACCGGCGCCACAAACGCCGCCGCAGGCGCCCGGGCCGGTCGCGGGCAAGGCGGTTCGGTCGCTCGGGCGGCTGGAGGGCGTACGCAGCTTGAAGATCGGCCTGGAAGCTGCGCCGGACGCCGCCGGGGCGGTGACGTTCCACAGCCTGGGCGTCAAGCCGCGGCTCGTGGCCCGGCTCGCCCATCGGCCTCGCGTCGATTCGCTCGCCTGGGGCGTGGCCCTGGTCGTGGCGCTGGTGGGCCTGGCGCTGACCAACCGGCGTGCGCGGGCCAAGTTCCGGTTCATCCTGCTGGTGATACTCGTCGGCAGCCTCGTCCCGCTGGTCCCCGGCTGGGAAGCGACCGCGGCGGGAGCGAACGCGGCCGTATATGCGGCGTGTTTGCTCGTGCCGTACTACCTGGTGGCCGGGGCAGTGAAGTGGTTCGCCGGGTTGGTGCGACGCGGGGTCAAGGCGCCGGCGGTGGCGGGCGGAGCGGCGGCTGTTCTGCTGGCGGCCGTTCCATTTGGCTCGACCCAAGCGGCGGGGCCGGCGAAGCCGCAAGCGGCGGGGCTGCCGTACGTGGTCCAGGTGGTCGAGCCGCCCGAGCCGGTTACCGTGCCCGAGGACGCGGTCC
>Ga0180434_10006347_pt1 | contig 13635 bp, 15 predicted proteins | sample SS_ome_7_FD_132453 | JGI IMG/M metagenome (GOLD analysis project Ga0180434, IMG submission 132453) | Hypersaline lake sediment archaeal communities from the Salton Sea, California, USA - SS_1_D_2 metaG | ecosystem: Environmental > Aquatic > Non-marine Saline and Alkaline > Hypersaline >... | reverse complement strand
TCACCACGATCGGGTCATTCTCGTCATCGTAGGTGATGGTCCCTTCGTAACTGATCTCTGCGTCAGCCTGATGCTCACACCGCAGCGACGCTGGCACAAGGATCCCTTTCGTCGCGCTGTACTTGCGGTGCACGGAATCGGCATCCCGCGTGCCCCCGTCCTCATGCGCGTACGCGTAGGCGCACAGCCCGCCCGACATGTCGGCGATCGAAGATCCCGTCAGACCGCACGCCGCCAGGGCCTGAGCGATGCACCGCGTGGTAAAGTCGATCCTCGGTTTCTGGGCGACAATGGACTGCGTGCGGGCGTAGACATCCCCGCCCGCCGGCTCACCCCGCACCTCCGTGCCCGTCACGATATTGTTCGCCGTCACCCCGGCGACCTTACTCGCCCCGACCCCCACCCCATATACGTCATAGCGTGCCATTGGTCTGCCTCACAATAAAACGGGGCCGCACCCATACAGTGCAGCCCCCGGAGGCAGCGATGGTGCCGGGCCATCTCAGCGGGTCATGACTCCCACCTCTCGCCCGGATTGGCCGCACTGCATCAGTGCGGCCCCTGGTTGCTCTGTCTTATACTCCGGCGACGCCGATAGCCATTCTCCTTATCGAATGCGCGTGGTCGACCGGTGTTCGTTATGCCGGATCTGATGCTCCAGCCGGTTATCAAACCACCACCCGATCTGTTTTTCGTCCGCCCACGATACGCGGCCCAGCTCCTGGTGCATGTTGATCTGGCTGTGCGGATTCCGGCGGTTGAACCCGCGTGCGTGTGTCATAACCTTGGCTCCCTTACTGGTCGCCCGCACATCCCGGATCCGAGTTAGTCGCCGGCTCTGCCCGCTCCACTCCAGCGGCCGGCGGTGGCCCTTCTCGCGTAGCTTCCGACCGGTATAGCTCGCCCAGAATCCTTTCCGGTGCGGATTGCCGGGCTCCCCCTTGCGGGGCAGGTATCCGTACTCCCGCGCCCCGCTCTGCGTAAAGTGCTTGGGCAGCATCTCCTTATGCCACATGGCCCCGCAGAACGCGTACGCGGCCTTCAGGAAGCCGTTGAACACCCGCTTCGTGACGCGGCCCTTATAATCGATCGTGCTCTTCAGGAGCATGGCACACCGTTCCAGACCCGTACCGCCGGTCAGCTTACGACGGCGTTGCGTCATAGACACATTCGATTTTCAGCGTCGCCGCCGACCCGGACGCATTGGTCACGTAGAGGGCGGTCACATCCACCGTCAGCGGGCAGTCGTCATAGCTATCGCTGTTCCAGACGTAGGGCACATTCGCGACGAGCGAGATCGTATCATCCGGCGTGTCACCGTCGTTGGTTTCCAGCGTCAGCACCTGGTCCGCCAGGATGATGATCGATGCAATCTGGGACACATCCAAGGCCAGATCGACCAGCATATCCGACGACTCGTCCGGCACCGCCACTTCGATCGATGCCTGCCCGTCGCCGGAATATGTGTTTTCGCTACTGACCGACCGGCCGCTGACCGTGAGTTCCTGTAACACCTTATGCGTGAATGCCATCGAAGTCCTCGCTTTCTGGTCATAGACAGACAGAATGTACAGGATTCACAAGATCGGATTTCTCGTTTTCTATCCTGTCTCTTTTTGCCACAGAGAGCACAGAGCGAAAGAGAGGAACTGGACACCTTGTCAATCTTGTCTATTCTCTTCTTCTCTTCCGTCTCAGTATTCAAACAGCAGTTCGACCGCCTGCACATCGCCTTCAGTGGCGAGTTCTTCTTTCGTCGATCGCCACCACGGTTCAGGCACGGCGATCCGGCGGATCGCCAAATAGCCCGCATCGCCCGACAGTCCCTTCATATCCACAACGATCCCATCGATCGTATTGATGAACCGCCGTCCGACCTCGCCTGGATGGTTTGCGATCGCGGACGGCACATCCTGGACGAACGCGCACGAGATCGTCCCGTGGGGCGCCCCATATCCAAACGGCCCGCCGCCGGCGTCTTGCTCCAAATTCCATGTCCGGGTAAAGAACATGGCATAGGGCCGTACCGCCTGCAATTCGGCCAGCGTATAGGTATGGCCATCGTCCGGCGGCGGCAGCCCTTCCAGGTGGATCCGGTTCTTGGCCGCCGCCTGGTCCGCCGCCCCGACCCACGTCCGGAACGCGTCCGCGTCCGCCAGCGTGAGCACGAAGTTCTCTTCGGCCTTACCAATGGACCCTACCGCCGCCGTCGTCACGGGTTCACGTCTCCCTCAGACACGGCCGGGCCAAGAGTTTGTCGTGGACCGTCCGCATCAGTTTCATTTCGTCCCGGGTCCGCTCGTCCACGTCCCGGATCGCCTCGGTATTGGCCGCGATAATCGCGTTCGTTTGCTCCAGGAGTTTGAGCAGCTTGGCGATCAGCCAGACGATGATCACAATGAGCACGACCGACAGGCCGGCGAATCCGTATTGAATGATCGGATAGCCGATCAGCGGCATCGTTTCCGTGCCCATTTACTGCCTCCCGCGATAATCGCTATAGGGTTCCTCTCGTATCCCCGGCCGCGCCCGTTCGGCCGCCTGGCGCCGCACGACGCGCAGGACCACCCGCACATCGCCCTCGCGTTCGGCGGGCTGGCGAATCGACCATTTCACGCCGTCGATCGTCACTGCGGTATACCGGTCCACTGGATGCGACAGCACGGCCGGCGACAGCGTCACCGTCCGATACGTCTGCACATCGCGGCCGCCTTCGTCCCGCTCCTCCTCGAACCCACCCGCCGCCGACACCATGACCGCCTCGACGGTCTCGTCTTCGATATTCGTACCATGCAGAACGACACTCACGCCGGCCAGTGCCTGCATGCTGTCACGCACCGCACCCATCATATCGGTCATCATGCCCACGCCGGCCACCTCGTTACCGGGTCTGCAGTTGGATTCGCCCCGGGTTCAGCATCGCCGTCGACACCTCGACCAGGTCGACGCCTGGCGCCGGTCGAAATTCGGCCAGCACCATCCCCGCCGGGCGGGTCCCGTTCCCCAGCGGCATTTCGTGCATCAGCACCAGCGACACCGGCGGACTCGCCGGCGGTTTCACCGGGTCGGCCGGGGCGAGCGTCGCCGGCCGGGAATCCCGCCCCGCGTCGATCACCGCTGCGGCGGGCACATCGGGTACCGTCGCCGTATCGGGTCCCGGCTCCACCGGCTCAGCCGCCGGCGTTTCCGCTGCCTTCTTGCGTTTGCGTGCCATTATTGACTCCCTGTCGGGCCAGCTCGCCATTGACCCCGTTTAGGACCTGCAACGCACCGTCCACCGCCGCCAGGTCTCGTTCGGTCTGGCGGCGGGCGGTGGCGAGCGACTCTTCTTGGGCGGCGACTTCATACAGGCCGGCGGCCAGCATCATCCGCCGCTCGGTCAACTGTTGGACTTGTTGTTGCAGAGTTGCATTCACACGTTCACACACTTTCATATTCACTCCCGTCATGGTCCGGCATATTCCGGCACACCGGACAGGTTGAATGCGTTCGCCCGCTTACGAACAGGAGGTGCCAACCGTGATATAATGGGTAACTCCGTCAATGAGGACTCGGATCCCCTTCCCCGTGCCCCCAACGGTACCCGTCTTGACGGAGGTCGAGTTCATGCCCTCGAAACTCAGCACGTTTTCCAGGTTGGCATACCCGGTCGCGTTGCCGGCGTTAATGAACCGGTGGATAGCATGCGTCGTCGTCCCGCTAATGTCGGACGAAGCACCATCGCAATACAGCTCACTGATCGCCGCGCTGTACGTCCCGCCCGTCAAGGCTGCGTTCGGCACGTGGAGCGTCGCCCGCACCCCGGCCGCCTGGCCCGTGATCGAGCCGGTGGATCCGAAGTTGACCGACGAGTGCGTCCCGATCGCGTTGGCCGCGGCCACATCGCTGACCGTCAAGAACGCCCGGAGGCAGTCACTGGTCACCCCTGCCCCGGTCAGATAGTGTCGCAGATACGCCAGCCGCTTATCGCCGCTGGTCGCGGCGGTTGTGGTACGAATCTCGATGAACTTATCCAGCGCGGTCGGCATACTGACGGGGTCGGAATTGATCCCCATCTTCCGCATCACACATCCGTGGGCGTTCAGGTCCGTCTTGACCGTCAGTTGCCCGTTCGTCTTGGCTTCGACCGCGGTCCCGAGATAGAGGTCCGCGTCCGCATCCGCGCTGCTCTCAGCGACGGCCACACTCTCCGACGCATCCCACCAGACATCGTCGCCGGCACTGAACGTCGTGGCACTGGCCGCCTTCACACCGAAGACGCCTGCGGTATAGACCGTGACCTGGTCGCCGCTGACCGCCCCGGTCAGACCGCCGACCACGCCCGCCCGTTTGTCGTCCAGCTCGATCACTTCGCCACTGGAATAGGTGGTTCCGGCGGTAAACTGCCGTTCGCCGGCCCCGTATAATGTTTGAGCTTCTACCTGGCTCATGATTCGTTCTCCATTGTTAAGTATTTTTCCACTTCTTACGTTTATCAGCGTTTATCAGGATGCGCCGGTCGCCTTGTAGAGACCGCGATAATCCAGCGCCTTAGCTCCGAGATCGAGTTTAATGTCCCAGCCGATCCCCCACTGGCCCTGGTCGAGCACGTACTGCCGCAGCTCCGGCCGCCGTCCGGTGCCGGACAGATAGCCCACCTCGATCGTCGGACCCTGGCTGGGCGAGCAGGCAAGGAACCAGTTCGTCGCCGTGCCCGCCTGGGCGGTCCCCGTGATCGGGTCGGTTACGCCGGCGACGCCGAGCCGGTTATCGACCCGCAAATCGATATTCAGGTCGCGTAATGGATTGAATGTGCCCCCGGAACTCGACGCGATGACCCGCTCCGCCGACTTCAGCAACACCTGGGCGGTGAACCGAAGGTCTTGTGGCACAAGTAGATACTGCGCGCGAAGGTTGAGATTGACGCTACTCTGCGTCTGCTTGGCCATGGCCACAATCCCTGCCTGCAGTGTGGGGGCGGCCAGGGCGGTCCCGCTCGTGCCATAGTTCGCGTGATCGGACGCATCAAAAAGAGCGACGCTATCCGCCCCAAGCGCCGCATTGGCGAGCAGAATATAGTACACCATATCCGGCCGCACCCGGGCCGCCGCCGCTCCCAGCTCGGCCGGCGTCTGGCGGAGCACGTCGAACCGGTCGTCGATAATATCCATCTCGTCGACCTGGAACTGGCCACTGAACCGATGGACCTTGTACTCTTCCTTGGAGTCCGATCGCGTCGTCTGGTTGGCCGTCCCGCCACGGGCATGCCGCGTCAGATTGCCGCCCTTATCCAGCATGGTCCGCTCGTTCGACTTGAAGTCGGCCACATCCGTCTCCCGGACCCATCCCTGCGTCGTATCCGGCGCCTCCTGGTACGCCTGCACCAGCGACGCGTTGACCGCAGTGGAGAAGATGTTCGATAGCGACCCGGTCGACCCGGCCGCCCGCCGCGACAGCTCAATGGCGTGCCGTACAATCTCCGTCCGCGTAGTCGGCGTCCGGCCGCCGCAGAGCCGGATCGACTCGCGGCAAACATCCAGCAGCGGCAGATCGCGATACCGGTTCCCCGCTTCCGCCGTCTGTTCCTGCTGCCGACGCACCGCATCCGAGGCATTCGGATCGATGACCGGGATGCTATTTCGATGACACAGCCCGGCCGCCAGGGCCTGCGCGGTGCAGTCCGTCTCATGACTTCGCGAATGGCCGGCCGGCGCGTTGCCGGAGACCGGGCCAGTCCGCGCCTCGCGGATCGCGGCCAGAACCTCGCGGCTGGCCCGGGCATCGTCCCAGCCCTCGTCGATCGCCCGCTGCAGCAGTTCGGGTGTGCCGTCGGCCCCGACGATTGTCCGCATCCGGTCGATCCGGGCCCGTTCCGCCAGGGCCGCCTGGGCGCGGATCGCGTCGGTATCGACCACCGTATTCGCCGGCGTGCTTCCCGCTGGACTCGCCGGCGTCGCCGTCGGCTCCGTCGCGGCCGCCCGCTGGCCGCCAGCCGGCTCCGTGGCCGGCGGATCGGCCGGTGCCGACCGCTCGCTGTCATACTCAGTTTGCAATTCCGCCCGGCGTTCGTCGCTCAACGTCGCCGGGTCGAGCCCTCGCTGTCGCAACCACTGTTCAAAATCCATTGTTCTGGTCTCCTCTAAACCCGTAGGTCTCCCGAGGCGTCCCGGCGGTGCCTCCCGTACTTTCGCCAACTCGTCGGCCCCGATCGGGACCAGCGAGACTTCACGCAAGCTCCACCGTTTCGTAATCCGCAGCGTCCGCTCGCCGGCGGAATATTCCTTTCCGTCCACCCGCCGCGTCGTGTTCGGCGGAATGTCGTCGTGTTCCAGTACGCGATAGCCGGCCGACACGTCGGTCAGGTGCCCCTGTTTGATCTTCTGCCAGCCGCGTTCCGCACGTTCGTCGCCGGCGGTCAGCACCAGCCGGCCAACCGTGTGATCGCCTTCCGACCGCAGGTTCCGGGCCGACCCGAGTACGGCATCGAGCGACGCTGTACTATGGGATTCGAGGAGCACCACCTGGTCCGGCAGCTCCGCTCCGCGGGTCAGGAGCACCTCGTCGATCAGCTCCCACCGCTGCCAGTCCATGACCGTCACCGGCGTCTCGGTCGAGACCACCGCCTCGATACTCCGCCCGCTCTCGTCGATTGTTCCTGCCCGCACGGAGAACGAGCGCGTGGTCAATTCCCGGTCCACCCTCTCGCGTTGGCCCATCGGTCCCTTCTTATGTGCCATAATTACGACCCTTCGTCCCCAGTTCTGAGAATGGACAGGATGAACATGATGAACAAGATTTCTTCTGGTTTTTAATCCTGTAAATCATGTCAATCCTGTCTCTTCGCATTCTTCTCTCATCCTCTGTGGCCGTTTTTCCTTCCCGTCTTGTTCATCTTGTCATTCCTGTCGCTTCTTCTCTGTTTTGCCACAGAGAACACAGATTGGGCGAGTCGCCCGTTTAATCCAGCTTCTGTTTTTCTTCTCTGCTTTCTCCTAAACTCTGTGGCGATTTTTCTCCCCGTTCTTACTCCTCATCCGTATCCGTTTCGGTTTCCGTCTCCGTCTCGTCCCCTTCGGTTTCCGTCGCCGCGTGGCTATCGCCCGCGTCGGTATCGTGATCGGCTTCGCGGGCGTCGTCCGGCGTGACCGCCGCCAGGTTCGCCCGGCGGACCGGGACATCGCCCCATCCCACCGCTGGCAGGTTGAGTCGCCCGCGAGCCTCATTGATCGTCAAAACCCCCGATTCGATGTGGTAGGCGAGGATGTCCTGATCGTTGAACCGCAGCGTCCCCTTTTCGGTGTCCGGCTCTTCGGGCGGTCCCAGCGCCGTCCGCGCCTCGCCGACCGTGATCGGCACACCCGCCCGCACCGCGCGGGCCAGGTCCTCCATCGCCTTGCCCGTAGCGGTCGACGTGTCGTACAGGCCCGCCTCTTCGAGCCGCTGCCGCTCGCGTTGCCGCTGCTCGATAATATCTTCCCAGTGGGCTCCCGACCGGGCACATTCATCGCGGAGCGTACTGGTCCCCGCGTCCAGCCGATCCCGCGACGCCTTCGCGTCCTTCGTCTCGTCCACCGACGCCGGGGCCGGCCAGTTCCAGGAGTATGTGACCGATTCCGGCCGTTTCGGGACCACGCCGGCCAGTTCGGCCTCCCGGGCGATCAAGTCGACCAGGAGGTCGAGCGTATCGGTCGCCAGCCAGCCCTGGAGTTTCTTGTTGCCGCGGTGATAAATCTGGCCATCGAACCGGGCGGACGAATAGTTGTGTTTTCGCGAGTCGAGCTTCACCATCATGAGCGGCATATTCACCGGCCGGCCGATCCGGCGCAGTTGCTCTTCGACGAACTCGACGTATCGCGTCGACGGCTGGGTCGGATTGACCGAGTACGGCTCCCAGCCCGGCGGCAGCGTCGATTGCGTCCGCCGCTCGATCTCGACCGACTCGTTCACGGCCACGTACTGGGCGTCGGGGTGTCGGGTATAGAGCAGCACGGACATATCCGCCGCCTGCCGGGCCGCGTCCATGACCTGTGCGTCGTAGTCCCGCAGATCGGCGGTCGCCTGCAGCCCACCCGCCAGCCAGGGCACACCGCGTACCTGGCCGTCCTCGACGACCCGGAACCGGTGGATGATCTGTGCGGCGGGAATGGGTTTATCTGGCGTGACCGCGACTCCGGCGAACGCCCCTTCGTCCGTCTGGTCGATCCAGTAGTTCAACGGCTTGCCGAGTGCGTCCAGCTCGACGCCCATCACGACGTTCTGTTTCCCGATCGCACCGACCGGCGTGACCAGCCGCTCCGGGGCCAGACTATGGATTCGCGTCTGGATCGGTCCGGCCGTCTTGGAATCGGTCACGATCTGGGCGAGGAACTCGCCCTTCGTCCAGCAGTTGCGCAGCCACAGATCGAGCAGTTCGACGCCGGAGAGCCGACCGTTAATATCCGGCCGCTTCCACCATTGGCGCCAAACCCGCTCCAGTTTCTCGTTGTAGGTCGCGTTCTCGCTCTGGATCTGCAGTTGCGGCCCCGCCGCGCCGATCACATCGATGACGTGGGTATTAATCACCCCCTCCACGTCCGGGTTATTCGCCGCCTCGTAGCAGGCCCGGGTCCGCAGCGTCGACAGTGCCCCGGCCAAGTCGGCATTGATCGTCGTCCCGGTCACCTTCTGCCAGTGGGCCTTATTGAGCCGATCCGTCTTAGCCGCATCCCATCGGCGCAGCGTCAGCGGCGTGGCCTCTTTCGCCCGCCGCCGGAACCGCCGTCGAATTTTCTGGATCAGCGTGGCCATTGATAGCTGGCTCTCTCAATCCGTCGTCTTGGCGTAAGTGGTCTTCGTCCGTTGCACACCGCCGGCCGCGGTCGTCCGCTGTTCGCCCGCCGCGCGGCGGATATTGGCCAGCAAGTCGCGGATCGTCTCGCGCCATTCGACGCGGTTCCCGTCCAGTTCGCCGTCCGGAATCCCCGCCAGACACGTCTGGGCTTGGAGGGCTTCCGATTCGGCGGTCGTATAGTCCGTGATTCCGATCGCGGTCCGGGCTGCGTCGAGATGGCTCTGGAATTGGGCGACAGTGATGGCCATGCCGGCAGCGCAACACATCCGGCACGGATTTGGAAGATGATTTAATGGCGGGAATTACAGATCCTGTAATTTGACCGAGAAGAAAGGATAGGATGAACAGGATTGACAGGATCAGATACTGGGTTTTTCATCTTGTTCATCTTGTTAATCCTGTCGATTCGCTTTCTTCTCTTCTCTGCTTTCTCCGAAACTCTGTGGCTATTCTTCCTCACTCTTCACAGCTTTTGAACCGGGCGTTGCAGTCCGGGTTCCGGCATTTATGGTGCCGGATCGGCGATCGCGTACTGGTCACCACGGTATCGACCGAGCCGCACTCCGGGCACCGCACCGGGTGATAGATCACTGCCGGCCGCCGGTCCGCCTCGCGCTCCTTGGCGTCCAGCGGTGCGGTCTCCGCGGCGGTAAAGAACGTGCGATTGCAGAACATGCACACCCGCTTCTCGCGGTCCCGGCTATATTGAGTAATGCGCCGCACCACGACCGTATCGCTACACCCACAGAGGGGACATTCCGGGCCACCCATTCGTGTCAATCGCATCCGTGCGACCTTTCGCTTATGGCTATTGGCTTTCAGCTGTCAGCCATAAGCCGATAACTTCCCATCTTGTCCATCTTGTTAATCCTGTCTCTTCGCGTCCTTCTCTTCTTCTCTCATCCTCTGTGGCTATTTCTTCCCCTTCTCTTCTCTGCTTCTCCGAAACTCTGTGGCGATTCTTCATTTTCTTCGTCTTCCTCTCCCCTTCTGTTGGGCGAACCAGTTGGTCACCGGCTCCGGCTGATGTTCGCTTTCGGCGATCACGGGCAGCCGCACATCCGCCGCTAAACAGCCCGCCATCTGCATCGCCTCCGCGTCCAGTAGGTGGTTTTCCCGGCTGACCACCTTCCACGTCCCGCGTCCGGCGTCCCACTCCTCCGCGCACAGGTGTTTACAGTACCAATCCCGGATTTTAGCCGGCATATCGTTTGGTAGTGCCATGGAACCCGGCTCACCGGGCGGGATGGCCAGGATGTCCCGGACCCAGAGCTTGGCTCGGTTGGTATTGCACTCCCAATAGAGCCGGCGGGTTTTCTTTTCTCGGGTCGGCCGCGTGGTCCCCGGCCAGACGGGCGCTTTCCCGCGCGCCTTGGCTTGCGACCCCTCGACCGGCAGCCACTTTCCGCGTGCCTGGCCGCCGTTGCGCAGCTTGCAGAACATCTGCACTGTCTCCCGCAGGTATCCGCAGTCGATCAGGCACCAGCTCGCGTGCGCCGTGCCGACCAGTTCGCCCGTCGGGGCAACGATCGGCCAGCCGTCCGACTCTTTGCGCCACAGCCCTTCCAGCGCCTGCATGACCCGCGATTTATACAGTTCCGTCCGGTCCCGCTTCGTCGGCAGCTCGCGGGTGATCGATTCCAGTTTCCGGCCGAACTTCCCCGCCTCGATCACCCAGCTCCGCCCGTTCGACCTCTGCCACGCCTGGACCAGGTACCAGACATACCCCGCCTGCACGTCGGCGGTCACGACCACCGCACCATCTCCGTCCTGCACGCCCGCATCGGCCGGCACCGTCTTCCAATGGTGACCCGTAACCGCATGGCCGGCGATCTCCTCGGCGGTCATCGCGTCCTCGTCCGCGCTCGGCTCGACCCACGGGATGACTTGCACGTTCTGTTGAAAGTCCTGGCGCGAGTCCGGGTTCCCTGCCCGCAGCAGCCATTCGGCCGCCCATTCCCCCCACGTCCGCCCCCACGGCCAGTAAAACGCGTTACACCAGAACCCCGCCGCATGCGTCGGCCGGCTGGTGTTCGGGTACAGGTCCGCCGTGTCCCGATCGATCGTCACCCCGCCCTCGGTCGGCTGCGTAACCCACTGCTCGTCTGGCGGCATGGACGCCCACACATGGCGGGTGAGTATAGCCGGCAGATCGTCGAACGTGATCCGGCGGTCACATTTCGCGTTTGCGCATCGCATCCACGTCTCGGCGATCGCCGCGTTCGGGTCCGGCTCAAAGACAAACCGGTCGAACTCGATCATCTGGTATGTGCCGCATTTCGGGCAGGGCAGAAACGGGACAAAGAGCGCCGACGCCGCCATCGCCTGCCAGAGCCAGTCCTCTTGTGTGGTCGCCGTACCGATATAGACCATCGTGATCGCATCGAGCGGGTAGGATCCCGTCCGGGTCGCCGCGTAGTCCGCCGGATGACCCAGTTTCGGCAGCGTGCCGTACGCCTGGACATCGTCACAGATAATGACGGGCGAGGTCTTGGCCGACAGGTTCCCGATCGACTCCGACCCGACGGTGTGCATACAGGTTCCGTTCGTGAAGTCACGTTGCAACCGGTTCCCCGCCAGGTCGGTATTGTCCGGGATGAGCGATCGGAGTTTCGGACTGGCCAGCATAGCTGGCTTGATCTTCGTCTTCCATTGCGAGTTCGCCAGATCGGCGTTGCCCGCCACGTACATAACCGGCACCTGCCGATGCTGCACCCCGTGCAGGAGGGTCGGGACCGCGGTCGAGAGTGTCTTACCGAACGCTTGCGGCGCGGTCAGCAGGCAGACCCGCGACCATCGCGGATCGTCCAGGGCCCGCATAGGCGTGGTTTGCAGCGGGAACGTATCCGCCGACCAGGCCACGGACGTTCCATGCTGGCCGATGAGCGGCCCTTCGGTGATCTGAACGAACTGCGGCGCCCATTCGTAGATCCGCAGCGGCTCGACCGGCTGAAACGCCGCCCGCTCGTCCGCCTCGAACAGCTCAAGTTGTCGCACTGCACACGTCGTCGCTCACCTCGAGGTACTCTCCCCTCTGATTCATTCGCCACAGAGAGCACAGAGTTCAAAGAGAGTAAGATTGGTTTTGTTTTCCTCTCTTCCTTCTCTCTGTGTCCTCTGTGGCTATTCCTTCTTCTCTCTTGTTCTCTCGTTCCCTGAGGCCCATTTTTTGTGTTGTGAAATCAACGCCAAAAAAAATCCGCAGGACGCTGCTCGAACCAAAAGCGCAGTCGGCGCTCGGCGCGAGCCTGGGTTTGACGAACCCGCTCGCGAGTTACCCCAAATAACCTGCTAGTTTCTAAAAGAGTGTGAGGCATATGTGAGCCCAAACCGTAACGCATCTCAATTACCCTACGTTGGCGAAACGTCAAACAGGTAAGCGAAACCGATACGTAATCGCGTAAATCGATCAAATCAAAGCAATGTTCATCGCACGACCAGTCGGGTTTACGCACTACGCTTTCACCTTTCGAGAATGGACAGATTGAACAGGATGGGCAGGATCAGAATCAGGGTCTTTTGAATCTTGTCCATCTTGTCAATCTTGTCTATTCGCTTCTTCTTTTTTCGCTCTCTTTGTTACCTTCTGTTTATCTCTTCTATTTTTTTCGCCAGCTCACCCGCCGCCACCGGGCCGCATCACCACCGAGTCTGGCAGCTCCCACAGCCGCTGCTGCCCGCGGTACGGCACCGGTTTCGCCAGCGGCCGGACATTGTCAAGAATCCAGCACCAGGGCCCCGTCGCGAAGACGTGCGTCCGAAGCCAGTGAAAACCCGCCGTCTCGCGCGCGAACCACTCGAGGTTATTAACCCGCAGGCAGGCGACGAGATCGACCACGCCCACCACCGCCCCGAACGCCATCGACTCCCGATCCGTCAGCGGTCCGTCATAGGCATCGAGTTCGGCCAGCGACTTCCCCGCATGAATCGCCAGCGGCCCCCGGTGCTCTGTCGGCCAGGTCCGGTTCTCTACTCGCTTCTCGCCGCGGACAATCAAGTGCGCCCACGGCTGACTGATCGTGATCGCTTTCATGTTTCACTCACCCGCCGCCACCTCTCGTCGTAGCTTGTCGAAGTAGGCGATCACTCGCCGTTTCGCCTCTGCTGGCTGTTTGCCCGCGATCGCACTCGCCAACTCGGATCCCGCCCGATCGAACACGCCGACCACCCAGCGCACGATCGCCATCCGCCGCGCGTCCGATTCGGTGACATCGATCAGCGACCCTTGCAGCCGTTGCACTTCGATCGTCTCGCGTTGCGCCCGGGCCGCCTCCCGCGCGAGCTTCGCTTTTGCCATCGACTCGCGCAGGTCTTCGCCGATTCCGCCGACCGCTCCCGTGCCGAAATGCCGGTGGTACCAGCGGCAGATCTCGGTTACATCCCATTGCCCCTCGTCGCCGGGCATCCCCGCCTTGCGCCAATCTTTGACCGTATGGACCGACACCCCCCAGACCTGGGCGACCCGTTCCATCGTGTCGACCAAAAACACACCCACCACGGGCGGCGACTCCGTCGCTTTGATAGGGGGCTGGTGTTTTTGGGGGGGTCTCGCCGGCGTGCGTCCTGGTTTTTTTCTGACCGACCGGCCGGGGCTGGGTTTCGCAAGGTCCTTTATGTTCGACGCACGCGTCGGAGTTTGGGCCCGCTTTTTCCCAGCCCGACCCGCCGGCTTTTTCCGTGTGGTCCGGTTGGATGTGGTTTTTCCTCCCGTTGCGTTGGGCTGGATCCGTCGTCTCGCCATACCGTTGCATTCACCAACGGGTGGGTGTCCTGTTTTTCACCCCTCGCGCGCAAAAAAAACGTTTAAACGTGGGCGGCGTGCCGCC
>Ga0180434_10006346_pt1 | contig 13636 bp, 13 predicted proteins | sample SS_ome_7_FD_132453 | JGI IMG/M metagenome (GOLD analysis project Ga0180434, IMG submission 132453) | Hypersaline lake sediment archaeal communities from the Salton Sea, California, USA - SS_1_D_2 metaG | ecosystem: Environmental > Aquatic > Non-marine Saline and Alkaline > Hypersaline >... | reverse complement strand
TCTAGTTCTTTAAATACATAATAACAATGTTTATACCAAATATCTTTGTCTCCTCTAATTATAATTTGTTTAGTCATTGCACTATTATAATCTTCTAACATCTTATCAAGTAATTTTTTCCCAGGTAATATTTTTGGTTGTGATTCAATTGGTATAATAGTAGGTTCCTCTATGGTTTCTGCTGATTTAATTGCCTTTTCAACAGCTTTATCAACCTCTTCATCTGTTTCGTCATCGGCTTCTGATAGTACACTTAAAATTTTAGGAACTATTTTTAATGTTTTACTTTTTGATATACTAGCAACATCACTAATATTTACTTTTATTTCTTGATGTTTATATGGTATTGGTGCACTACGTTCATATATAGATATATTGTCACTATTTAGTTCTATCGGCTGGAAAAAATAGTAATTGTCTATATTAATAAGTTTGCCATATCTACCATATTTGTCACTTATTAATTCATTATTATCAATTAATTCTGTTAGTGCAGCATATATTTGAACAGTAGGATATTGTCTAACAACATTTATCTCTCTTATTAAATTATTTTTTTCATAAAAATATTTTTCTTTCATCAATTGTTTAATTCTTAAAGTTATTTTATCAATATTCATTTCTATAAAATTTTTTGTATAACTTAATGTATTTACTTCACCAATTAAATTTTCGGGTTTACATTTATACATACAAGTATCTTGGAAATCACATTGTTGTGTAAAAGGTTTATCACCAACTTGATAATCAATTATTTTACCATCAGAAATTTTTTGTTTTAATGTAATTTTCATATTTTCAGCACTAAAATTTGTCTGTTCACTATTTAATAAACAATCTACAGATATCTCTTTTAATACTCTAGTCACTTTACCTATTTTAATAGCTTTCTGTTCTGATAATCTATATACATAAAGGTCAGCAGCTTCAGAAGAATTATCTATTAATTCACTACCATATAAATATACTTGAACATTTCTCTCTTCTAATGGTAAATCTTTATGACTACAATTTCTTACAGCTCTACCGATAATTTGATCTATTCTACTTAAATTATACCAAGGTTCTAATATATGTACTTGGCGAAGAAATTTAAAATCTAAACCTTCTGATCCTGCTTGTGAAATTAATATAACTTTTATCTTTTCACCATTTAAATTATTCTTTTGTCTTGCAGCTTTAACTTCAGAAATATTATCAGGAGAAAGTTTGTTATCGCCAGTAATCATAATATATTTTGCTGGAATACTATCTTTACTATTAGTATTTGTATAAGTTTTTAAATCAAGATTCTCAACTGGACGTTTTTCAAATAGTGATGGAGTTGAACCATATCGGGTAATACCCATTTCTTCTAGTGCCAAAGCAATTGGTACTACACCTCCATCTAAATATTGAGAATAAATTAATACTACACCAGTTGAATTTAAAATATTATCAGTAATAGCTTTAATTTTAGCACTATAAGTTTCTATATTATCTCGAGCAAAAATACGCCCATATTGATCTAATATCTCTTCACGATATTTAAAATTTGTAATACTAGGTGGTGATATTGTCTTTTTATATGTCATAACACTATTTAAACCTTCTTTACCAACTAAATTTTTTATATTAACAGTTGCGTCAATATCGTTTTCAAATACATCTCTATTAGGATATATAATATTTAAAGCTTCTAATGGTTTTGTTAATTGTATATAACCTAATTGTTCCATCTTTTCAATATTAAAATCTTCAGTACTAGACAACTTACTTACAATATAATTGTAAGCACTCGTTTGATATCCTCCAGTAGATACCATATAGAGAGATAAAAATTGAATAGGCTCGCTTACGTCTTTACTATTTATTTGAACACGTGGGTAGACGATACTTTTAATAGATTTTTCTGGAGCAAACTGTTCAGGCCAAATTTTATATGGAAAAGTATATGGATTATCTCCTCTTACAAAAGAAACATATCCAGTTGCCTTTCTCTCTAGCAAAGCTTGTCCTTTATCTTCTCCTTCACTATTTGGTAAAAAATTTCCATCTTGATCAAAAACATCTTTTAATCTAATTGTACTTCTTTTATCGTTTAAGTTCATGATATTTATTAGCCAGATGATTTCCTTATATGTATTATATAACGGGGTAGCTGATAAAAATAGTAATCTTAGATTATCTACATTAGTAACTAATTTTGTTAGTTCTGATGCTATACGTTTGCGTTTATTGTCATCAGTAAAACGAATATTATGTACTTCATCAATAATAATAAGTCTATTATTAAAAACTTGTTTTAATTTTTGTTTTATAATTTTTTCACGATCAATAGTTAAATCACCTGGAACAAAACTTTGTTTTTCTATAAAATTAGCAAAACCTGTATATCCAATAAATAAATAGGAACTGTTTATTAAATTTTTTATTAAACTAATTACACGAGCTCTAGGCATACCACGCATATTTAATGGATTTATTTCTCTCAATAATTTATTTCCTACACAACTATTAATATTCCATAAACCATCTACTAATTCTAATCGACTTTCATCAAATAATTGTAATTTAAAATTATCTTGAACATTAGGTGATGCTACAACTATTATACGTTGACTTATACCCATCTGTTTTGTATAATCTCTCATCTCTTCAGCTACACCTATTGCAGAACAAGTTTTACCAGATCCTAAACCATGAAAAAGTAATAAACTATTATATGGTGTATATAGTGATAAAAAATTTTTAACAAATTGTTGATGTGGTGATAGTTCAAATTCACTATTACATAAACGCTCAGCCTCTTTAGAAATATCTAAAATTTTTCCACTATATCTTGTATCATTAAATTCGCGTTTTTCAGCTATTTTTTTATTAAAAAATGGATCATTCAAACTAGGATATAAATATTTTAATCTTGATTCATCTTTTTTCCATTCTTCTCTCTCTTCTAATTCAAAATTATTAATTTCACTATTTGAATCATCACTAGATGCCATTTATATATAATTATAATATTAATGTTTTATATTTAAAAAAACTCATAAGATTGTAGTATATGATCTACTCTACTTAAAGTATCTATTTTTTCTAAATTATATGGTCGTATTTCTTCAATACAATCACTATATGTTTTCCATTCAATTTTACTCACTTCACTTTTTTGAAAATTATTCAAATTATTATCTTCTTTATCCATATAAGCTATAAAATATTTATGCTTGTATGATTTGTAATTTGAACCTGTAAATAATTCTTCAATTGGTAAAACATTACATATTATTTTTAAATTATTCTTATTACATCCAGTTTCTTCTTCAAATTCTCTTAATGCACATGTTAAATCCTTTTCTTGAAAATTACGTCTTCCTTTTGGAAAACCCCATTCTGGTTCATTCCAGTTATTTTCACATTCATTTATTAAAGATTCTAAATTATATTCATTTGTTGGTAATTTAATACCTGCTCTTAGTGAATTAAATTTCTCTCTTGATGTTTTTTCTTCTCCCCTATATTGAATACCTATGTGTTCTCCCCATAATTCTCTCCATAATTGATCAAAATCTTTTGTTAATAAATTTGTTTTTTCATTTAGTGTCATTTCATTAATAATATTTAATAAGTATCGTTTATTAAATAAAGGGTACTTACCTCTTAAAAAATCCACATATCCTAAGCTATCTTTACGTCTAATCATCAAATATTTAAGCTGATCTGTATTATTAAATACTATAAGACCTATACTTGTTATAGGATTTTTACATTGATGAAATAAATGTCCATGTTTTCCACAATTATTACAAAAATTATATTCTTTCATCATTTCACTGTTATATGTTAATTTAGTTATCTTTTTATATTTATTTAATGTAATGAGTTTAAATCCTAAAGTATGGGGACCACATTATTGGTTTGTATTACATACAATAGCATTAACATATCCATTAAAACCTAATGAAACAGTAAAAAAAAAATATTATGATTTTATAGAAAATTTACCAATTTTTATTCCTATTGAAAATATAGGTAATTATTTTAGTGAATTACTTGATAAATATCCTGTAACTCCATATTTAGATTCTAGAGAATCGTTTATTAAGTGGGTTTATTTTATTCACAATACAATAAATAAATCGCTTGGTTATGAAGAATTAACATTATCTGAAAGTCTAGAAAAATACTATAAAAATTATGAAAACTCAGAAAAAGAATTTAAAATTAATAATAATAGGCGTGAACAATACATATATTTCGGTATACTTTTAATCTTAATAGTAATTACTATTAGTGTTTATAAAAAATCTTAGTATATATATAAAGTATGAAACAAAATAATAAAAAAACTAGAAAAAAAAGTAAAAATAAAGGAGGAAAAGCAATTGATAGTGGAGGTTTTGGTTGTGTATTTAGTCCAGCATTAAAATGTTATAACAGTAAAAATCGCACTATTGGTATCAGTAAATTATCATTTGTTGAAAATAGTAATCTAGAATGGAATGTATTAAAAGATGTAAAAAAATTACTATCAAAAATACCTAATTATAATAATTATTTTTTAATATCTAATATTTCTACTTGTATACCTGACAAATTAACTGCTTCAGATAAAGAAAATTTTAACAAATGTACTTCATTGGAAGAATCTGGATTTAATGCTACAAATATTAATGAAAACTTAAGTAAATTTAAAATTATTAATATGCCTTATGGTGGAGTGAATTTAGACAAGATTATTGATTTTAATATTGTATCATTTAAAGAACTAAATTTATTGCTACAAAATTTATTAATTTACGGAATTATTCCTATGAATAATTTAAAAATATATCATTTTGATATTAAAAGTAGTAATATTCTTTATAAAAATGGAAAAATTAGAATAATAGATTTTGGTGAAATTGGATTCAGTACAAATTCTAGAGTAGTCCCTAGTATATTATTTAATCGCACCATACAATTTAATAGTCCATTTAGTAGAATTTTATATAATAGTTTTATTAGTGAAAATATAAGAAAATTTTTTATTAAACATAATATTACAAAAACGACTAAGAGAGAAAAAAAAGTGAAAATTTTTAAAGATGTATATAATGCATATTATAATTTAGGTAATATAGGTCATGAATTATTCTTAAATAAATTTTTAATACCTGGTATATTTAATTTAATACCAAATAGTTTAATAATTGAAATATGGAAAATACCATTAGATGAAATTAATATTTCAGAATTACTAACTGAGTGGATTGTAAATTATTGTGTAGAAGCTATTGATAACTATTTTAATTATAAAACAATGTCATTTAATCACGACAAATATTTTTCTGAAATTTATTCTAAAAATGTTGATGTATATGGTTTTATAATGTCTTATATGAATTATATTATTACTCAGAGTGATTTATATTCACATAATTTAAAAGTTAACATATCTATTTTACTAATAAAATATTGTTTTAATTCAACTTATGCAATTACTCCTATACCTATTAAATTATTACTTAAAGATTTAAATAAACTACCTATAAATTAATAGTATTTAATTATAATATTAATTTATTGTTTTGGAAGGCATTGTGAATAATAATCATTTTGAAAGGTACAATGGGTATCAGGTGAACAACAAGTTGGACCATTCCATAGTTTGCCTCCACATTGTCCCCATTTTTGAGCACACGCTGCGGGTGCAGGTGGTGTTGGTGGTGTTGGTGGTGTTGGTGGTGTTGAAGCAGGTGTTGAAGCAGGTGTTGGTGGTTGTGGTGGTGTTGGAGCAGGTGTTGGTGGTTGTGGTGGTATTGGAGCAGGTGTTGGTGGTTGTGGTGTTGTGGGTTTTACAAATGTTGAAGTTTGTGCTGGTAAAGGAGTATTAAAAGCTCCATGTCCTAATATTGGGTTTTGAGCTTTGGATACCTGTGATATATGTGAATTCATATTCATATAAGAAGGAGGTGGTTGTGTTCCAGGTGAAGGACTATATCCTTCCATTAAATTACTTGTTAAACAAGTAACTATTACTAACAATAGTATAATCGATAAATATTTCATATATATTATTTAAATATAATTTATTTTGTTAAAGTTTCACGTTTTAAAAATGTTGCATCTTGTATTGGCAAAGGAGTATTAAACTCTCCATGCCCCATTATAGGATTTTGAATATGTGACACATGTGAATTTATATTCCAAGGAGCATGAGGTGGTGGAGCTGGTGGATGAAATGTTGAAGACTTTTGAAATACTGCAACCTGATACCCATTAGTACAATTTGATTCTGCTACATTTAATTTTGTATTACTTGGAAAATTATTATTAAAAACTAAACATCCATTATTATTTTCTAATCCATAATATTTATTATTTGTTGATAAAGCTTTCTTTTCACAAATACTATTTCTGTTAGGATTATTTTTTAAATTATTTGGATCCCAGTTAGAAAAAACTCTGGGATTATTAGAGTAACATCCTTCAAATCTAAATTGTGATGATGATGGTGGTGCTTTATCTGGTTTTTTATAAAACCAGGTAGTGCCTCCTTGGTCAACATTACATGTCTCTTCTTGAAAAGTTACTTTTGGAAATCCTTTACACCAACCGTTTTGTATAGCATCACTACTACATCCTCTTGCTTGAAAACTTCCATTATTTTCTTGTAGAATTGCTGTACAACTTGGACTACCACCTTTTTGATTCCAATCAAAACAAAATTGTGATGCCGATTCTTTTGAAGTAAAATTATTATTACCAGGTAATATACTTGGTGCACAATTACCTGATCTACTACCTAGATTAACATAACCACCTGCTATCATAGCATCATTATTTGCATCTAAACCTTCTCGATTACAACAACATCCAGTATAACTAGATACTACAGTTATAAATAATAATAATAATATAAGTAATAAATAATTCATATATATTCTTTAAATATAATTTATTTTGTTAAATCAGTTATAAATTTTGCATTTTCTACTGGTAAAGGCGTATTCCAAACACCTTTACCTAAAATTGGATTAGCTAAAATATTAATATGTTGGGTTAGTGGTGAAATTGTCCCTGGAGCTGGTGTAGTTTTTGTATTTTTATCTGTACCAAGTAGTGAAGAAGATTTATCCTTACCAACTGGTGAAGATGTTTTACAAACAGAAAGATTTTTAAATAGTCTCCAGCCAAATGCTCCTAGATTACAAAGTGGATGAAATAAATGATGTACTTCATCACCTAAAAATTGCATTATTCCATGTACACTATTCACTATACCACTTTGTATTTTTTTCTAAATCAGCACATTTTTTAGTATTTGTAGGGTTTTTACAACAGTAATCTTCAATACCTTTAACAATTTCATCAATAATCATTCCTACCCCAGGAACAGTTCCTAATAAATTAGTCGATAATTTATTTAGTTCTGGAAAAGGTTTTCCATCAACCGAATGACAAGGATTACTTCCAGGCTGACTTCCATAAGGTGGCCGAGCACTGTATTTTTATATATAATTGTTTGTTAAACAATTAACTAGTATTAATAATAAAACAATTGCTAAAATAGACTTGATATATATATGAATAAATATATTACCTATTGCTAAATAAATATATACATAAATATATAATGAAATTGGAATTATTAATATTAATAGCAACGGGATTTATAGTTATGAATATATATCATGATGGTAAATATATAAAAATGATAAAACAATGGAAAAAATATTATCAAATGGCATTTTATGGTTTCTTAGGATTATCATTAATAATTTTTATGAGAAAATATCCTTCACATAGTAAAGATTTATGTTCACATGCACACAATTTTGTTAAATATATGCCAATAGATAAAGATAGTGGTGATATGTTGTCTCCAATACTTAAATTATCTTCACAAGGATCATTATTTAGTAATAACTATTCTCCACAATTTAAACGTATGATGAATAGTGGAAGTAGTAATAATAATCAGGTTAAACGATCGGTTAGTGAAACTAAAAAAAAATATATAGCTTCTCAACAAAATTGGAAATGTGGTAAATGTGGTTGTCAATTACCAGCCTGGTTTGAAGTTGATCATAAAATTAGATTAGAACATGGTGGTGATAATCATATAAATAATTTAGAAGCATTATGTCGTAATTGTCATGGAGAGAAAACAGCTATGGAAAATTTCTAATAATATTAACTAATATATAAATATAATATATATGTCAGATACACCTGCAACTATATTTAAAGTTTTAATAAATGATAAATTATTATTAACTTTGATGATATTATATATATTATTAGTAACATTAGCATTATATTTTAACAGTAAATCTTGGATGCAATATAAAGGCGATTATAAAACATCAGTAGATGAAGTATTAGATGATAGAGAAGATAAGTTAAGATCAACTAGAACAAGATGGTGGAATCTACTTAGTAAAAACAAGTTATTTTTTTATATAATTTTTGTAGGAGTAGGATTTATTAGTTTAGTATCAATGTGGATATTAAAATGGTGGGATCAAGTATATCCAAGTACAGAAACATCATCAAAATATTTTATGACATTTATGAAAGTTATTATGGGCTATGCAACAATAATAGGTCTTATAGCATTATCATTTTATTTTCTCTCTTATACCCCAGCACCATTAACAATAATAGTAAATATTTTAAACATTTTAATTCTTTCAGGAGTTGTAGCAATGTTTTTTGAAAAAACAACAAAGGTAGCTGCATCAGCAGCATTATCAGGTTTGTTTACTTTAATATTTTTATTAATAGGTGGTAAGGTTTGGTTAGGAGCTATTATAGGAGGATTAATAGGAATGTATATTGGAAAGCCAGTAACAGGTACTGGTGCAAAAGATGTAAAACCAAAACCATTTAGACAATTCTTAAATTCTGTAATATTATATTTACCATGTTTGTTTATAAAATTGGTAGATTATTTAAAAAGAGAATTTGGTTTAGTAAAAGGCGATAAGAGTACACTAATACTAATATGTATAGAAATAATATTAATATCACTAAGATTTTTAATACCATTTATTTATAAATTATTTCAAAAACAATTAATGCCTCAAGGAAATGTTTTAATCAAAAATCCTATATCTTTACATAATCCTACAAGTTTAGGTGTTTTTGAAAGTATACAAGAGAGAAAAGATAAAGATTTAACAGAAAAAACATTTATGAATTATAATTATGCTTTATCATTTTGGATATGGATAATACCACAATCATCATCAATAAGCAGAGCATATTCAAAACCAACAGATTTAGTAAATATAAATGATTTAATAAAAATTATATTCAATAAAAATAAAATAGAATTTTGGGGAAATACAACCCGTGTTAATGAGTTAAATGAACATATGGTAAAATTATATACATTAAAGAAATTTAGATATCAAAGATGGAATAACTTTATTATAAATTATTATGGAGGAACTTTAGATATTTTTATAAATAATAAATTAGTATCATCAACGCCAAATATTACTCCTCTAAATAATATTCAAAATGCAACAGTTGGACAAATAGATGGTGTATATGGAGGTATAAAAAATGTAGTATATTTTAAAAATACTTTAACTAAACAAGAAATAAATATAATAAATAATTTTTAGAGTAAATCTATTAAAACATCTATTAATAGATTTATAAATTTAGAAAATTTATCTAGTTATATTATATTATGGGATTATTAGGAATAATATTAACTGTTGCTTTAATCGCATTTGTTGTATATGCTATCTGGTGGCTTTTTCTTAAGAAAGCCAAATTATTAAGCAATTGTAGATCTGGTACAAAACAATTAGTTATTTCGCCAAAAAAATTAGATGGAAATAGTAATAGTAATAATTATGCGTATTCAGTATGGTTTTATGTTACTGACTGGTCTTACCGTTTAAGTGAACCTAAAGATTTATTAATTAGAGGTGGTGCAGCAGGAACAGCTAATCCAAGAATTACTTTAGCGCCTTATGAAAATAATCTAACTATTAGTGTTAATACATTCCCAACACATGGTGGTCAGCAAAATAGTGGTCAACAACCTTTAGGATCAAGTGGATTGCCTGCTGGCTCACATCCATTAGGTCCAGCTCCAGCTCAAGCCCATACTTGTGCTGTAAATAATTTTCCACTTCAAAGATGGGTAAATCTTATTGTAAGTCTTAACAATCGTACTATGGATGTTTATTTAGATGGTAAATTAGTTAGAACTTGTATTCTTCCAGCTCCAGCCAAAATTGATCCTGATGCTCCAGTTATTTTAACACCTGGTGGTGGATTTAAAGGCTGGACATCTAATACTCAATACTTTTCTGGTCCATTAAATCCACAAGAAGCTTTCAATATTTATGCAGCTGGACCAAAATGTGGTGGTATGTCACTATTTGATAAATATAAATTACGTGTTACATATTTAGTAAATAATCAACCAGAAGCATCTGTAACTATTTAATTAATTATAGAATAAATTCTATATTATATTCTATAATATATATAAGAATATGAATCAGTTTGAATCATTTAGTAGTAGAAAAAATTTAACTGGAGGAGCTAATTTTTTAAATTCTAATGGAATTGTAGCAAAATTAGGGTTTCTTATATTAGTTATTTTTATCTTTGTTGTATTACTTAAATTAGGTACACGTATTTTATCGTATATTTTTACACCATCTAGTGATCCTATTCTATTAAATGGAATGAAGGATGGCTCAACTCTAACATTAGTACCAGTTGATCCTAACCAACCTAATGCTGTTCCTATATTAAGATCTGTAGATCAAAATGATGGTTTAGTATTTACTTGGTCATCATGGATATTCTTAAAACAGCCTGACTTACCTAATCATGGTTGTGCACCTGGTGCTTGTCCTGACCAACAGCAAAGATGGAGACATATATATAGTAAAGGCAGTGATACAATGGGTACAAATGGTATGATGCAACCTAATAATGCACCAGGGTTATATGTTTCAAATGATTATAGAAATTTAGCAGTAGTAATAAGTACATTTGATAATCCAAATGAAAAAATTATTATAGGTGATTTACCGATTGGTCACTGGTTTAGTGTTATAATAAGACAAGATCAACACAGATTAGATATATTTATTAACGGAACATTAACACGTAGTGCAATATTAAATGGTGTTCCTAATCAAAATTATGACCCAGTCTATATGGGATTAAATGGAGGGTTTTCAGGTTATTTATCACAGCTACAGTATTTTGCTTATGCATTAGGAGCAAATAAAATTCAAAGTATTGTGGCAGCAGGACCAAATCTAAGATCGCTTGATGGAAATCTAAATAACACTGACGCTGATTATTTATCATTTAGATGGTATTTCCCATTACAAAGTAGTGAAATGCAATAAATTTTTTAACTTTATATTTTATATATAGTAATTATAAGATTGATGTCAATTACTATGTGTGATTTTAGTATTAATGTTGATAAAGATAATCCAAATATAGAACCTTTTATTAATGGTACAACAACAACTTTGATATCAGGTGATCTAGATGTATCATGTACAATATTATCTGGTGAATGTAATAAATCATTTTGTGATGATAGAGGAATTATTAACCAACGTAATTATCAAATTAGAAAACAAAATTTTAATTTACAACGGGAAACTAATAATACATATAGACCAGATATATTTACTGCTGCAGCTAATAATACAAAAAGAGAGGCTGGAGCAAAATTTATTACAACATTTCCTAGTTATTGTCAAAAATGTTCGGGATTTTCTAGAGTATCAAACTCAAATGAATATCCTAAATGTGATGCTGATATTACATTAGAGGATAATTTATTAAATAAAAAAGCTTACATGTTTAAGAGTAGATTAAATAACGTAATAAGCGGACCTATTATTAATTATACAAATACAGGAGTTAAAAGTGCAGTATTATTTGGTGGTAATACTGGCATTGGTTTAACTCGTAACCAACAATTATCTAATATAGGTAGAGGTTTATTACCAAATGGACGTAAAGGATTAAAATTTGGTGTTCAATCTTTGGAAGGTATTTCTTTATATTCAAATTCTAATATTTATAATAGTAATCCAAATGGAGTATATGGTGCTACAGTAGTTAGACCAGCTCCTCTAGATAGAAGATTTGCTAGTAGAAGTATTCCTGCTTTAATTCCTATATGTCAACGATAATATTAGTTAAATTATAATGTAATTTATATATTATAATTAATATATATAATGGATATATTGACGGGTGAAAATAATGTAAATCCAAGCACTAGAACACTAACTTCTATAAAATCTAATATAAATAATGACTTAAATTTAGATAATAGTTTAACACCTGAATCAGAAAAGTTTTCATTTTTTAGCTATATTATGAAAGTAGTTCGGTATATTTTAGTTATATATTTAGTAGCTTATATTATTTTAACAATATTAAATAGATTAGATCTTTTACCATTATGGTTAAAAGATTTATTTAGTCGTTTTGATTTAGTTGAAAGAATATATTATAATAAAGATAATAACACTAAAAAAGATAAAGATAATAAAAAAGATCAACAACTAGCAACTAGTATTCAAAAAGAAAAACCTAGACCTGAATACATTCCACCAACACCTCTACCACAAAAAGATAAATTACCGAAACCAGATTTGTCAACAAGCACAACACAATCAAGTAAAATAGCTAATAAATCTGGGTATTGTTATATCGGCGAAGATCGTGGTTTTAGAAGTTGCATTAAAATTAAACAAGGTGATAAATGTATGTCTGGTAATATATTTTCTACAGAAGCATTATGTATAAATCCTAATCTAAGACCTTAATTATTTTCTAGTAATAAATTCATTGTTTCTAATTTTTTTATTGATTTGTCTATATTATTTTCTTCTTTTATTCCATCAAATAAATAATCTGTATTTGGTGTTTTTTCATTTTTTTTTATCTGTTTATAAATCAAATCTATATTATTCAATATATTTTTTATTATATTATTATTTTTAATTAATGGATTATTATAATTAATCTCTTCTGTTAAAATACTAATTGCCCAATAGATTAAATATTTTCTTGCCTTGTTACTAGATGGTCGATATTTAATACAGAATAATGATAATAAGGCATTTATTGTCATTTCATTATTTTTTTTATCTTGAGACATAAAAATTATTCCTTCCCATAACATCCATATTATATTCATTTGATATTTATTTTCTACTGGTACAAAAGATCTTCTTTCACATTCCAAAATAATTTTTTTTTGTTTATATATACTTTCAAATTTTAATATCCATTCTAGCCAATAACAAGCAGCCACAGTATCTCGATTTGCTTCTGATATATTAAACATAAATTCGTTAATTGCTATAAAAATTTCTTTAGGATCTTTATTAGTAAAAATCTGATTTGCATATTCAATATTATTTGCATTTAATCGGTTAGTTATATTTGTAATATCAAATTCCTCATTATTTTTAATAGCATAATTTTCATAACAATGTCCCTTTTTTGAATAACAAAGTATAGTAATAATTTCTGCAAAAAGTTTACGTATATCATTATTATTTCTTAAATATAATTCATTATCATGATATCCATTATTTACTATATTTTTAAACACATCAAATCTTTTTGATAAATATAATGGTAATTTAGG
>Ga0180434_10006345_pt1 | contig 13636 bp, 19 predicted proteins | sample SS_ome_7_FD_132453 | JGI IMG/M metagenome (GOLD analysis project Ga0180434, IMG submission 132453) | Hypersaline lake sediment archaeal communities from the Salton Sea, California, USA - SS_1_D_2 metaG | ecosystem: Environmental > Aquatic > Non-marine Saline and Alkaline > Hypersaline >... | reverse complement strand
TGGGTAGCGTCTTTGGCATACCTTCTTATTACGATGAAAGTTTTAAACAAAGAGATATTCGACATCCACGCCTCGTTCTGCCGGACCATCGCCAACCCCCAGAGACTCATCATCATCACCGGTCTTGGCAAGAGAGAGATGACGGTCGGCGAGATCGCCGAGCTCCTGGAACTCCCGCTGGCCAACACGAGTCAGCACCTGAAAGCACTGAGGGACCGCGATATCGTGAAGACCCGGAAGCAGGGCCAGAAGATCTTCTACTCCCTCAACGATCCGAACCTCGTGGAAGCCTGCAATGCGATTCGCAGGATCATCCTGGATCTCTACAAAAGAAAAGGACAGCTCATAGGTGGCCAGACTGACATTCAACACCTCATCTCGGAGTAGCGGAGAACGGTTTGCCCCGGGAAGCGCCGTTCTGAACCAGGCCTGGATCACGGTTCCGATCCGGAATCAACCGGCGGGATGGAGATTTTCCCGCCGGGAACATGCATCAAGCTCAACCATTCAATTGGGAGGATAACATGGCAAAGAAAATGTGTATCGGTCTTTTTTCCGGAAGCATCGACAAGCTGACCGCCACCGGTGTGATCATGAGCGGTGCCGCGGCCGAAGACATGGAAGTGGATGTGTACGTCCTGCTCATGGGTGCCTACGCGTTCAAGAAGGAGAATGCGGAAGGCAACGACAACCTGGCCGAGCTGCCCCACCTCAAGGATCAGTTCTTTTCTTCTCTCAAGCGGCTGAAGGTTCCCACCTGGATCGATTTCTTCAAACAAGCCAAGGAACTGACCCAGGTCCGGGTCCACATCTGCGGCCTGGCCGGGAAGATCTGGGGCGGCGAAAAACTGGATGATTTCAACGACCTGGCCGACGACATCTGCGGTATCGGAGAATACGTGGCCGCGGCCGAGGAAGCCGACATCAGTCTGTTCATTTAAAAAAAGGAGGAATCAAATGCCGGAAGGACAAGATCTAAAAAGCCTCAACGTGGACAAGGAAGTGGACGCCCGGGGTACCGCCTGCCCGGGGCCCCTGCTGGCCGCCAAACGCGCCATCGCGGAAATCGGCGTCAACCAGATCATGGAGGTTCTATCGTCGGATGAAGGGACCAAGCGGGACATCCCCAGGTGGGCCAACAAGATGGGCCACGACTACCTCGGATGTGTCGAGGAGGCCGGATACTTCCGAATTTACGTTAAAAAACTGAAATGACCACGACCCAACCCGCCGACAAAAAGCATTCCCCGCGGATCCTGGTGTTCTCAACCGAAAAGATCTCCGACCCGGGCATCGACCTGGCCGGGCTGCTCAAAATGCACTACCCGCCACAGGTGTACACCATCATCCTTCCCTGTTCCAGCGCCGTCAAGCCCCGCTGGGTGATCCGGGCGTTGAAAAAAGGGCTGGACGGCGTTTTCGTGGCCGCGGACGGCACGGATTGCCCGTGCCGGAGCGACTGTACCGAATTGACGGCCCGTATCATTCGCGAGGCGCAGGAAACGATGAAACGCGAGGGATTCAACCCCGCCCGCCTGAAGATGGCCGCCATCTGTTCGGTGTGCGCCGAGTCCTTCGCCAACCACATGCGTACGTTCGCCCAGCAGCTGGTCGACATGACGGACACGGCGAGTGAACCGGAGGTGCAGCCATGAACCGCAACGACGCAGACGTTCTCGTGATCGGGGCGGGAATCGCGGGCCAGGAGGCCTCCTTGAACCTGGCCAACATGGGATTCCGGGTTCTGCTCGTGGAGAGGGACGCCTCCATCGGCGGCAAGATGATTCAGCTCAGCAAGGTGTTTCCGACCCTCGACTGCTCCGCCTGCATCGCCACGCCCAAGATGTCGGAGACGGCCCGTCACCCCAACATCAACATTCACACCCTGAGCGAAGTCCGATCCGTGGTTCGATCCGGGAAGCACTTCGATGTCACGATCCGCAGACACCCCCGCTACGTCGACGAAACCCTCTGCACGGGCTGTCAGGAATGCGAGTTCAAATGCCCGGTCGAGGTGGAGGACCAGTACAACTACGGCATGATCGGTCGGAAGGCGATCTATATCCCGTTCAACACCGCCATCCCGCGCGTGGCGCTCATCGATATCGATCAATGCATTCTCTGCGGCGCCTGCGAACGGGTGTGCCCGGCCGATGCCATCGATTTCACCCAGGAACCGGAAGATATCACGATGCGAGTCGGCGCCGTGATCCTCGCCACGGGATTCTCCCTCTTCCAGGCCGGCAAAAAAAAGGAATACGGGTATGGGAAATTCAGAAACGTGATTCACGCCATGGAGATGGACCGGCTGCTCTCCCCCACCCGGGCGTACAACACGGTGCTGCGCCCTCTGGATGGGAAGGTACCCGAAAACATCGCCTACGTGCTCTGCACCGGATCGAGAGACATCTCGATGGACAACCCCATTTGCTCCCAGGTCTGTTGCATGTACTCCATCAAGCAGGCCCAGCTGCTCATGGGCGCCCTGCCGCTGGCAGATATCACCCTCTATTACATCGATATCAGGGCATTCGGAAAGGGATTCGAAGAGTTCTATCAGCAGTCGAAGGACATGGGCGTGCAATTCGTCAAGGGAAAAATCGCGAAGATCGAGGAACGAGAGAACGGCGATCTGGGTCTGTTCTACGAGGATATCGAACACATGGGTGAGAGCAAGGAAGCCCAGCACGACCTGGTCGTTCTGTCGGTCGGTATCCTCCCGGGAACCGATCTGCGGTCCGTGTTCGAAGACCTGAGGCTGGAGCTCGATCCATCCGGCTATATCGGGCAACCCGATGAGTTGGTCCATCCGGGTAGAACCAGTGTCGCAGGTGTGTTCGTGGCCGGAACGGCGTCCGGGCCGATGGATATTCCCGATTCGATTCTCTCCGCCGGAGCGGCGTCAGCGGAGGCCGCCAGTTATCTGAGGAGTCTCGAATGAGAGAAAAAATCGGCGTGTACGTCTGCCACTGTGGAGGGAATATCTCGGATACCATCGACGTGGAGCGGGTGCGAGAGACGGTCGAAAAATACGAGGGTGTGAGCCTGGCCAAGACGATGCTGCTGGCCTGCGCGGATTCCTCGCAGAAAGAGATCGTCACCGACATCGGAGAAAACCACCTCGATGCCATCGTCGTGGCCTCCTGTTCACCCAAGCTCCACCTGAACCCCTTCCGCGCCACCGCCGAACGGGCGAATCTGAATCCCTTCAACTACGTTCAGGTCAACATCCGGGAGCAGGGATCGTGGGCGCACTCGGATACCCCCAAGGAAGCCACGGAGAAGGCGATCCGGCTGGTGGAGGCCGGCATCGCCAGGGTGCGTCATTCCCGTCCCTTGATACCGGTCGAAATCTCGGCGGTCAACACAGCGGCCATCATCGGGGCGGGTGTGTCCGGCCTGCGGGCCGCCATTGAGCTGGCCGACATGGGAACCGAGGTGTTTCTGATCGAGAGGGACCACTTCGTGGGCGGCCGCGTCGCCCAGTGGGGCGCGCTCGCCCCGACGGATCAGGACGGCGGTGCGATCGTGGCCGATCTCTTCTCCGAGGCGAAGCGAAGACCGAACCTCACCCTCCTGACCGGTGCGGACCTCGAGTCGGTCTCCGGTTGCGTCGGAAGCTACCAACTGAGCGTGAGGATTCGGCCCAGGTACGTGAAGCCGGGGATTCCCGGTGACGCCCTGGCCCAGGCCATCCAGCGCTGCCCGGTGGAGGTGAAGAACGAATTCGATTTCGGAATGGCCCTCAGGAAGGCCATCTACCTTCCTTACGCCGCGGCCGTGCCATCCACACCCGCCATCGACATGGCATCCTGTACCCGCTGCGGCGCCTGCGTCGAGGTATGCAAGGAGCACATCGATCTCGACCAGCCGGACGAAACCATGACCATCGACGCGGGAGCGATTCTGCTCAACACGGGCTTCGATCCCTACGAACCCGCCGAAGGCGAGTACGGATACGGGCAGCATGACCGCGTGATCACCCTTCAGGAACTCAAGAGACTCATGGAAAAAAGCGGGGAAAAACTGACATGCGCCGGCCGTTCGATCGAGCATATCGCCTTCATCTACTGCGTGGGCAGCCGCCAGAAACAGGGAGACAATCACCACTGCTCCAGGTACTGCTGCACGGCGGCCATCCACAGCGCCCTGCAGCTGAAACAAAAATTCGCCGACATCCACACTTTCCATTTTTATCGTGATATCAGAACCTACGGCAAACAGGAACGCCTGTACGAAGCCTCGGGAAGGCAGGGGGATATCTATCTCAAATTTTCCGAGGACGATCCACCCCGGGTGGAGACCGACGGCGATGATCTGCGCGTCCACGTCCACGACCTGCTCACGGACGGTGAAGAGATCACGGTCGAACCGGATCTGGTCGTTCTGGTCACGGGAATGGTTCCAAGCCGCCAGGAAAGCCTGACCCAGATTCTCAAAGTTCCCGTGGGAAGGGATCGCTTCTTCAACGAGATACACCCCAAGCTGAGACCTGTTGAGACCGTCATCGACGGGGTGTTCATATCAGGCAGCTGCCAGGGTCCCAAAAACGCCGCAGAAGCCGTCCATTCCGCACTCTCGGCCGCTTCCAAGGCCCATGCCAAGATCAGCAAGGGCAAAATCGAGCTCGATCCCCTGCTGGCCACCGTGGACGCCGCCGCCTGTGAATGGTGTGGAAAGTGCCTGGACATCTGCACCTACGACGCGATTCAGCAGGTGGACACCGACGGCAAGCAGGTGGCCCTCATCATCCAGGCCAAGTGCAAAGGCTGCGGCGCCTGTGCTCCGGTTTGTCCGCAGGACGCCATCGATATCATCGGATACTCAAATCCTGAGATCGACGCCATGATCGATGCCCTGGCCGAGGAGGTCGTCTGATGGATCAGACCAAGGAACCCACAATCAACCATATGAAGCGCAAGAGGGACGTCCCGGAAGAGGCCAGAAGCAGATCGAAAGAATTCGCCCGTCTGCGGAAGGCCATCCGCAATGCGATGCAAGCGGAACCCCAATCCATACCCGACATTGCGGCGAAGACGGGTCTGCCCACCGCCGTCGTAACCTATACCCTGATGACCCTGAGGCGGTACGGTGAGATCGAGGAAACCACCGAAATCGACGACACCGACCACTACCTGTACTCGTTGAAAACGAAAGGCTGAAACCGTCCCGCGCGGGTCGCCTCTTCCGGGCTCTCCCCAGGATGTTTCCGGCCCACACCCGCCGAAGAGGCGGGCTCAGACCTTCCCGGATTCCCGTTGCCGCCAGCCGATGAAGGCGGTCACGGATTTCTGGGGAATCATCAGCAGGGATTCGTTGAGATGGATTCCGATCTCCTCCAGCCGGAGGGTCGTAAAGATATGGCGCTGGATGTCGAGATCCAGGTCGCCGTAACCGGGCGAGAAACGCCGGGTGGGGTCATGGCCCGATTCGGTCACGGTTTCATGAATGCGATCGGCGACAAAGGCCGCGGCCGCCTCGGCGCACTCAGACCCCATGGCGTCCAGCACAAAGGCCTCCAGCATACGGCCCTGCGCCTGGAATTCGGCCATGGCCTCCTCGACGCCGGCCCCGATGGTGACCCCCATGAGGCTCACCCGGCGACAGCGGTCCAGATGCCGTGCCAGAGAGAGGGACCGCACCAGGGGACCGGGGGAGAAGACCACCGTGTCCAGCTGGGCATCAAGCTTCACGTCCAGCCAGCGGGCCCGTGGCTCGACCCGGGGGAAAAACCGCCGGATCAGGCCGTCGTATCGATCGACCGAACCGTCCCTGGGCAGCTTGAGCCTGCGGTGGATCCGCACCAGCGGCAGGGACAGCGAAAAGCCGATCAACTCGGTCACGGACATCATTCGAACCAGCGCTTCCGCAAGGCCTTGATCGTGAGGTACAGGAGCACGAACCCGGCCACGGCTCCGGCGTAGCGCCAGGGATGGGTGATGACACCCGTCAGGCGCACCCCACGCAGCAGGAGGATCAGTATCAGCATGATGCCCCAGTTGAGCAGCGAACTGTTTTCCCGCACCAGGACCCGCCGCCAGTGGAATTCGAGACCCGGAGACCGGAAACCGGAAAACCGGGGCAGGAGACGCGGCACGCGCTCACAGTACACCCGGTAGTCCTCGCCGTATTTGTCCCGTAGATAGGACTCCTCCGATCGAATGATCAGATGATACTGGCCGAACAGGAAGAGGTTGCAGAGCAGGAGGGCGAAGAGATTCCCGTACACGATGACCAGCCCGTTGAACATGAGTATGTTTGCGAGATAGAGGGGATTTCTCGACATCGAGTACAGGCCGGTGGTGTTGAGGCGGTCGGCGCGCAAAAAGCTCTCCCGTCCGGAGGTCCCCGAGTGGGCGAAACCCACGGCCAGCACGCGGATGAAAATGCCCAGGAACGACACACCCAGGCCGCCGGCCACCAGGAACGGCGCGAAGCCCCCCCCATCCCGTGGGGGCACGCAGAGAAATATCACCAGGATGAGGGGCAGCGGCGTATAGGAGCGCCAGCGGAACAGGAACCGCCCCATCCTCGTGCTCATGAACCCCTCCTCGCATTCTGGTTCCGTCTGGCGGCTGTTCGGCGCCGGTCGGCCTGGATCACCGCTTCGATGTAAGACAGGTCTTCGGGTTTCACCGGAGTCAGGCAGACTCGTCGAACCGAGTCGGGAATCATCTGCAGGTACGCGTCGATCTCCTCGCGGGGGATCAACCTGCCGCTCCGCCAGTCCCTGATCTGCAGCTTGGGGATCATTCGGTCACCGCACAGCGCCCGGGCACGCTCCATCATTCGGGCGAAGAGCCTGCGATTTTCAACCTCGCTCAACTTCATCTCCTCCCGCATCTGCCGGTGATAGGACATCAGATACACATAGTCGATATCCGTCTCCAGGATTTCGGCCAGGTTGTGGCCGTACCACTCCTCGGCATGCCGAACGAAAAGCGGCGTTTCATAGTAGATGTTCATCCCGATCTTCAACCGGGGGTTGACAGACCGGCATTTGGCCACAATCTGACGCAGCACCCGTATGATCTGCCTTTTCTTCACTCTCACCCAGTGACGGTTCTGCGGTGACCCCCGTTCCATGATCTCCTCTTCACGGACCATCCAGGACGTGCCATCCACGAAGGCGGCCTTCCCCCACAGCGAGAATCCCTCGTTGTGCCTCAGGAACAGATCGTCCTGAATCAGGATGCCGTCGATCCGTTTACCGGCCAGTTCGCCGAACACCGCGGTCAGCTGATTCACGGCTTCGGTATTGAACAGATCGAGCTTGTCGACCGTGCGCAACCGTCCCCGATGGTATTCGTTGTCATAGAGAAGCGAACGGCCCAGCCAGTTGAATTGGCGCGTGATCATCCAGGCATAGAGGTCCACGCCGGAGCCGGCGAAGGTGTCGCCGATCCGTTCCAGTACGGGGGAAAGGACGCGGAAAAGCGAGTTTTCGAAGAACAGTCCGCCGTGACCGGGATCGTTCTGGAACACCCGCAGAATCACCCGGTCGATCCCCATCGCGTGCAGGCGTTCGGGCGGCAAGGCGCCCTGGATGTTGACGGTATGCAGTTGAATCTCGAATCGCCGAAACGGTTCAGCGGAGGTCTCGCCCCGTATCCATACCGTCCCGCTTACGAGCAGAAACAGAAGGCTACAAACGGAAATTCCAATCCCGGGAGGCGTACTTTCTGCGAAGTGGGGAGATATCCTTTTCATCATCGATCTCGGTTCTTTCCAGAGGCATCTGCAGGAATTCCTCGAAACTGTCAACCAGAGCCCGCACCAGCTCGGATCGCCCGGCGTCGCTGACCTCTCGAAGCGTGGTCATGCTGCGGCGCAGGGCCGGGGCCTCATAGCGGGCCCCGTCGGCATAGCGCCGGTGGTCCATGGTGATGGGGATAGAACCATGCTGCAGGAGCGCCTGCTTGTCGCGTTTCTGCGCCGAGCCTATGATCTTCTTCCCGTTGACCTCGATTTCATTCGGCGTGGGGAAGGAGAAGCACGGCTGGTCACTGCGGGCCAGTCCCCGGGGATCGGCTTGGGCGAGTGTCGCATGGATCGAGAGCCTTCGAAATGCCGCCACCAGGACACGGGATATGAGCATGTAAGACCGGTAGAGATCGTGGTCCTGGTAGAACACATCTTCCGAGGAGGCCACGGCATAGGTGATCTCATCGTCATGAAGCACGGTTTTCCCTCCCGTGATGCGACGGACGAATGCCATCCCCCCGGATCGGATCACGTCAAGGTCCAGGGCTTTTTCGATCTTCTGGGAGACACCGAAGGAAAACGAGGGGATCTTCCAGGCGTATATTCTCAGGAAACCCGATTTTTCGTGATGGCAACGCTGGAACAGGTACTCATCCCGCGCCATGTTTTCCTCGGGCGACAGGGGTGATTCGTCATGCACCAGGAACCAGCGCGGCATTATTTCTTCACATCTTCTTTCTTAGCCTTGGGATCCGGCACGGGCGCCGGTGGTGCGGGTTCGGGTTTTTTCTCCTCTTTTGCGGACATATCGATGTTGCCCTTGAAAACGGCCCCTTCGGCCAGAACGACTTTCTGGGCGATGATGTTTCCGTTTAAAATCCCCTCGGGTACGATCTCCACCTTCTTGTCGGCCGACACATTCCCGTCCACGCGGCCGTGAATGACGATTTCGCTGGCCTGGATGTCGGCTTTAACGATGCCGCTTTTACCGATGATCACACGGTGGTTGACATTGATGCTTCCCTCGACCTTACCCTCGACGACCACCTCCTCTGCGGCGCGCAGCTTGCCTTTGATGACCACCGTCTTGCCGATCATGGTCATTTTTTGGGGGCTGACGGGGACATCCCTCCGCTGGGGGATCTCCGGTCTGACGGGTTCAGTTCTTTTAAATACGGCCATTTGCTCCGTCCTTTTATATTGGATTGCTGGTCCAAGAAAGCGAGAAAACCGGCTTTTGAAAAGCAAAGCGGGCAACGGGGATCGAACCCGCAACCCCAAGCTTGGGAAGCTTGTGCTCTACCATTGAGCTATGCCCGCCTACTTCTTCGTCTTGCCTTTGGTCTTCTTCTCTTTCTTCTCGAATTTGTAGTCCACAAATTCCAGAATCGCCATCGGGGCGCCGTCCCCCTTCCGCTGCTCGGTCTTGAGTATCCGGGTGTAACCACCCTGCCGGTCCATGAAGCGGGGCGCCACATCGTCGAACAGATGATGAACGGTCTTGCGCCTGTATAAAAAGGCCAGGGCCCTGCGCTTGCTGGCCAGCGATCCCGATTTACCCAGGGTTACCATTCGCTCCACCACGGGTTTTACGGCCTTGGCCTTGGCCAGCGTGGTGGTGATCCGGTTCTTTTCGATCACGCTGGCCGTCAGATTCCGCAGGAGCGCCTTGCGGCTGGCGGGGTTTCTTCCCAGCTTAAAACCGCCTTTCCTGTGTCTCATGGTCTAGTCCTCCTGGTCGTTCTCTTCCGCAACCGTCTCCCTGTTGTATTTCTCATTCAACTCTTCCCTCAGGTTGTCGGGCAGTTTTTGTCCGAGGGCCAGATCATAGTCGTTCAATTTCTGTATGATCTCTTCCAGGGATTTCTTACCGAAGTTCTTCGAGTTGAGCAACTCATGCTCCGTTTTTTCAATCAACTCATAGACGTAGTCCACGTTGAGGCGCTTGAGGCATTTGAGGGCGCGTACCGACAGGCCCATGGCCTCCACGCTCTTTTCCAGAGACTCGGGCTTGTTCTCGATACCGAAAACCCCCTCCTGTTCCACCGCCGGTGTCAACGCGTCCTTGTCCTTATAATCCAGAAATATCGCAAGGTGGTCCCGTAATATCCGGCCCGCCCGGGAAACCGTCTCCTTGGGGGAAACGCTTCCGTTGGTCCATACTTCCAGGGTCATCCTCTCGTAATCGGTCCGCTTGCCCACCCGCGCAGGCTCGATGTTGTACTTGACCTTCTCCACGGGATTGAAATTGGCATCCAGGGGGATAAAATCCACCGGAAGGGTCTCGTCGTAATTCTGTTCCGACAGCTGATACCCCACGCCTTTCTTGATCAGCATCTCACAGTTGAACTTGCCGCCTTCTTCGAGGTAGGCGATATGAATGTTCTTGTCCAGTACCTCGACATCGTTGTCACACAGGATATCTCCCGAAAGGACCTCACCGGCTTCGCTCTTCTCTATCCGAATCATGCGGGGCTCGTTGACATTCAATTTGAAGGGAACGTTTTTCAGATTGAGAATGATATTGAGCACATCCTCGTACACGCCGGGTATCACCGAGAATTCGTGCAAAACCCCGTCGATACGGACGGCGGTGATGCCCTCGCCCTCGATCATGGAGAGCAACACCCGTCGCAGGGCGATGCCGATGGTGCTTCCGTAACCCCGCTCAAAGGGCTCGGCCACAAACTTCCCGTATGCCTTGGTCAGCTCCTCCACAACCAGCCGGCGGGGACGTTGGTAGGTAAAATTCATCATTCCCTCCTTATTTAGAATACAACTCGACGATCAGATGCTCTTCGACATCCAGGGAGACATCCTGACGCGTGGGGGCACTGTTGATGCGCCCGTTGAACTTCTCCGCGTCCACGACCAGCCACTCGGGAACATCGACCAGCCCTTTCAAATCCTCCAGCATGGTCTTGATATTCTCGTTCTTCTCCGCCTTTTCTCCGAACGAAATTTCGTCTTTGATTCGCACGATGTAGGATGGGATGGACACCTTGCGGCCGTTGACACGCAGATGGCCATGCCGGATCAGCTGTCTGGCATGGGACCGCGAATAGGCGAAGTTCATCCTGTACAACACGTTGTCGAGTCTCATCTCCAGCGAGCGCAGCAGGTTTTCACCCGTGATACCCTTCTTCTGAACCGCTTTCTGGAAGATGTGGCGGAACTGTTTTTCCTCGATTCCATAGAACCGTTTCACCTTCTGTTTCTCACGCAACTGCAGCTTGTAGTTGGATTTGCGCATGAACATTCTCGAACCACGCTGCCCGGGAGGATAGCTGCGGCGGTCCAGTCCGCACTTCTCACTCAAGCAGCGTTTGCCTTTCAGGAACAGCTTGGTCCCTTCGGCACGACACAATCTACACAGGGGTCCGTTGTATCTTCCCACAGTATATCTCCTTAGACTCTTCTCTTCTTTCTCGGCCTGCAGCCGTTATGAGGCAACGGGGTGACGTCTTTAATCGATCTCACCTTGAACGGGGTCGATCCCACCGTTCGAATGGCGCTCTCACGCCCGCCACCGGGACCCTTCACCCGAATATCCAGGGTTTTAATGCCGAACTGCTCGGCGTCCCTCAGCGCCTTTTCGGCTGCCAGCTGGGCGGCGAATGGGGTGGACTTCCTTGATCCTTTGAATCCAACGATTCCACCCGAGGCCCAGGTCAGCACGTTTCCATCTTTGTCGGCGATGGTCACCGTCGTATTATTGAAAGTGGAATAAATATACATGATGCCATGAGGAACGATTTTCTTTTCTTTCTTTCGGCTCTTTTTCACAGCGGTTTTCTTGGCCATGGTTCTCCTCCGTTATACCCGGTTCTCGTCGCCGGTCGCCCGCGGCGGGCACCCGACTGAAAGCACGTGGTCCATTACGCCTTCCTCTTCTTGATCATCGATCCCCGCGGTCCCTTCCGGGTTCGGGCGTTGGTTCGGGTTCGCTGTCCGCGCACCGGCAATCCACGTTTGTGGCGCCGGCCCCGATAATTATTGATGTCCATCAGGCGCTTGATGTCCTGATTGGTGCGTTTTCTCAACTCACCCTCGACGATTTCACTGCTCTCGATGTGCTTGCGAATGCGTGAGAGCTCATCCGCCGTCAGGTCCTTGACCTTCTTGTTGACGTCGACCTTGGTCTCCACCAGAATCGTTTTCGATTTGGAGCGACCGACGCCGAAAATATAGGTGAGACCGATTTCAACCCGTTTGTTGTTGGGTATTTCAACACCTGCTATGCGTGCCAAACTGACCTCCTTCTCCTGTGACAGTTTCGCGGGCTGGCGGGAAGCGGATCACCCCGACCCACCCCGTATTCTTTATTCCTCGGCGACATCTGCGACTATCCCTGTCTCTGTTTGTGTTTGGGATCCTTGCAGATGACCCGTATCACGCCGTTCCGTTTGATGATCTTGCATTTATTGCATATCTTTTTGACCGATGCCCGTACCTTCATTGCAGCCTCCTACTTGTATCGATAGGTGATCCGGCCCCTGGTGATATCGTAGCGTGATATCTCCATGAGGATCCGATCCCCCGGTAAAATCCGAATGTTGTTCTTCCTCATCTTGCCCGATGGATGGGCCAGTATCCGGCGTTTATTCTGATTCACTTCCACCTCCACCAGAAACATCGCGTTGGGAAGCGATTCAATGATGATACCGCGTACTTCGATGACATCTTTTTCTTTGGCGGCCATTATAACCTCGTTAAAATTTCCGGACCATTGTCGGTGACGGCGATGGTGTGCTCGAAGTGGGCGGACAGGCTGCCGTCGCGTGTCACGACGGTCCAATCGTCCTCAAGGGTGCGCACCTCGTAGGTTCCGTTGGTGATCATCGGCTCGATGGCGAGTGTCATGCGAGACTGCAGCTTGGCGCCCTTCTGGCCGGAGTCGTAGTTGAGGATCTGGGGTTCCTCGTGGAGCTGACGGCCAATGCCGTGCCCGGTGAGATCGCGGACGATTTCATATCCATGGGCCCGGACATATCGATCGATGGCCACCGAGATGTCCCCGACCCGATTTCCTGAACGGGCCTGTTCGATGCCCTCATACAATGACTTCTCGCAGGTTTCCAGGAGGTGATAGGCTTCCGTGCTGATCGCTCCGACCGCGTAGGTCTGGGCGCCGTCTCCGTAATAATCCCGATAGATGCAGCCCACGTCGATCCCCACGATATCCCCTTCCTGCAATACCCGTTTCGCCGAGGGTATCCCATGAACGACCTCTTCGTTGATCGAGGTGCAGAGGGTGGCCGGGAATCCGTGATATCCCTTGAAACCCGGGGTGGCACCCAGGCCGAGAATCCGTTCTTCCGCCCACCGATCCAGCTCCAGTGTGGTCACTCCGGGTCGAATCCTCTCTCCGATCTCCGAGAGAACGACGGCGATGATGCGGTTGGCTTCTCTCATGGCCTTCAGTTCGCTGGGACTCTTCAGGTATATCATGACAGTCGTTTCTCGATCCTGGCAAACACATCCTCGATGGAACCGGACGAATCCACCTCGGTGAGTACCCCTTTCCGCTGGTAGTAATCGGTCACCGGCCGTGTTTCCCGATCGTAAACCTGAATCCGGTTACGAATGGTTTCGATGTTGTCATCGCTTCGACGGTACAGCTCACCCCCGCACTCATCGCAGATTCCCGTCTGTCTGGGCGGGCGGTTGTCCTCGTTGAAGATCGCGCCACAGGCCCGGCAGGTCCATCTTGAAAGCAGGCGCCGGGAGACCTCGTCTCCGTCGACGTTCAGCAGAATGGCAATCTCCCGGTCGACCGGAATTTTGGAAAGCTCCTCGGCCTGATTCAGGGTTCTGGGGAATCCGTCCATGATGTAACCCTTTTCGACATCGCCGCGACCGACCCGATCCCGGATCAACGTGACGATGATCTCGTCGGGTACCAGGTCGCCGCGGGCCACGATGTCTTCCA
>Ga0180434_10006343_pt1 | contig 13637 bp, 6 predicted proteins | sample SS_ome_7_FD_132453 | JGI IMG/M metagenome (GOLD analysis project Ga0180434, IMG submission 132453) | Hypersaline lake sediment archaeal communities from the Salton Sea, California, USA - SS_1_D_2 metaG | ecosystem: Environmental > Aquatic > Non-marine Saline and Alkaline > Hypersaline > Sediment... | reverse complement strand
GACGAGTCGGACCTGTCCATCTGTCCACTGGGTCCACTTCGTCCATGTGCCGGCCGGCGGCCTCAGTCGGGGGTTAGGCTTCCAGCCTGCCCCGGCGGCCGAAGGCCGCCATTCTGGCTTCTTGCCTTAGAACGTACTGGTGCTCCTGGTCTCCGACCACGCAGTTACGTTGCCCACCGCGTCGCGGGCCCTCACCCGGTAGTTGCAAATCGTCGAAAGCCCGGCCTGGTAGGTGTAGGTGCTTTCCGCCTGCCAGCCGCTGTCGAGGCAGTTTCCCGACACGCAGCCGAAGTAGTACTCGACCGGCGGGTTGTCGGCGTCGGTGGCGTCCACGGCGGCCATGTTGTGGACGTAGGAGCCGCCGTCGAAGGTCTGCTGGGGCGACACCGACCACTGTGCCGGATCCGGCGTCGGCGGCGTCACGTCGTCGGTCGGACCGGGCGGCTCGTTCGGATCGGGCTCGTCCTCGCTGAGGGTGGTCGCCGGCGCGGCGGCCGACCAGTCGGTCTCGTTCTGCCAGACGGATTTGTCGCGTGCCTTTACCCTGTAGGTGTAGGTCGTATCCGGCACCAGGTTGGGATCCACATAGGCGGGGCTGTCCTGCCAGCCGCTGTCGTGGCCGCCGAATGTCAGGCTCTGGAAGTAGTATTCCACGCCGCTTGCATCCAGCGCGGTCGTGGCCGTCATCGATATCGACCTTGAGGAGCTTGCGTAAGGCACGATTGACCAGGTCATCGGATCCGGCGCCGGCGGGGCGATATCGGTCGAATCCACCCCGGTTACGGCGTAGCCTATAAGCGACCAGCCGGTCTCGTTTAGGTTCGCCGAAGTGTCGCGGGCCTTGACCCGGTAGCCGTACTTTTCGCCTCCGGCCAGGCCGGTGTCGATATAGGTCGAGCAGGGATCCCATGGCCGGTCGTGGCAGTTGCCGTAGACGCACTGGAAGTAGTATTCGACCTGGGTTCCGGTGGAATTGTCGGTCGCGTCGGAGGCTATCATCGCAACGGACCCGGAACCGAAGGAAACCGGCGGAACCTGCCAGGTCATCGGATCCGGTTTCGGTGCGACGGTCTCCTCGAGGCTGTAATTGCGCGAGAAGATCGCCTCGTCCCGCAGGTTGACCTTGCCGTCCTCGTTCAGATCGGTGCCGCGGCACCAGTCGGGGAACCGGCAGTCATCGGCCAGCCAGTTCGCCAGCAGTATCGCCATGTCGGCCATGTCCACGTCGCCGTCGAAATCGAAATCGCCGATCAGGTCAGTACCCAAAAGGTAATGGAAACCCAAATCAGCCAGGCCTGAATCGAGCACCAGGTCCGTCCGGGTGGTGTGCCTGTACAGTCCTAATGCGTCGGCTGTGTCGCTTCCGGCGTCCACAGCCGGCGAGAGAACCAGCTGATTGGGATCCGGCGGAAAGACGTCCGGGTTGCTCAGGTAGTAGCAGATGTTCGGCCTTAAGAAATTCGGGTCCCCGCACACGAAATTCGGGTCCGAAAGGACCGTTCCGTCGAGATTGCTGGCATCATCCCAGATCAATACACTTCCGTTTTCAATATAAGCACCGGTTGCGCCATACTGAATGTCGCTGTAAGAAACGTGGACCTCTGCGGGGCTCTTGTCGTACTCGAAGCCGCTTCCCACGGCCAGCTGCCTTCCCCTGTCGGCCGAGTTGCCCCAGATAACGCTGTCGATAACACTCGTTACCGCCTCGTAGGAGCTGTAAAGCCCCCCGCCGTAGCTGTTGGTGAAACCCTCTGAGGTGGCCGCGTTGTCGGCTATGGTGGAATTGGAGATGGTAAGCTGACTGTAGAGGTTGGCCGATACGCCGGCGCCGTCCCTGCCGGCGGTATTCTTGACGATAAGGCAGTTGCTTATTCCAGGAAAGTTCTCGCCTCCCACGTAGACGCCCCCGCCGGACGACTCGGCCTCGTTGAAGCTTATGTCGCAGTCGATCAGCTTTACCGCCGTCCTCCAGAGGTGGACGGCGCCGCCCTTTCCGAGCGTCTCCTCGAGGGCCAGGTTCGGATCGTTGAAGTCGAATATGTCGGAGGCCGCCTCGTTGTAGAGCATGTTGCAGCCGGCGATAACACCGGAATCGTCGTTGGCGAACACCGCCCCTCCGTGGTAGGCGGAATTGGCTATGAAGTCGCAGCCGCGTATGTCGGGGTCGGCGTTGGCGAACTGCATCCCGCCTCCGATCGAGGCCTTGTTCTGCCGCAGGACGCAGTCCGTAAATGTCACCTTTGCGGTGTCCTCGGCGCATATTCCGCCGCCGTGGCCCAGGTACGGGTCGACGTGGTACCTGAAACCGTTGTCGTCATCGTTCGGGTCGTTTTCCGGTTCTGATGCAATGTTGTCCGATATGGTGCAGCCGGTGAAATCCACCGTCGAGCCGCCGGCGCAGTAGACGCCGCCGCCGAAGCTAGGTATCTCATAGCTCACAACCGGTTCGGTTCGTATCCCCATGGTGGGGGAACCTCCTATACCGCTCATTCCGCCATAGGTGCGGTTGCCGCTTATGGTGCAGTCGGTGAAGGCCACCACGCTGTTGGCGTCGCAGTAGACGCCTCCTCCGTAGGCCGAGTACCAGCGGTAGTCTCCGATGTAAGGCGGAAGGTCGATCTTTATCTCGTTGCCCTCCTCGTCGATTCCTAAGATAAACCTCTCCCATACGCTCCAGAGATCCTCCTCGACGAACTCGATTATCAAGCTGTCCGAATGCACGTTATACCACTCGGCCCTGCTCCAGTTGCCGCCGTAGTTAGGCGAGCCGGCGTCAGTACCGTCACCACCGTTGCCGCCGTTTCCGCCGCGGGCTATGTTGTCGACGATCTGGCAGTTTATGAAGCTCGGGGTGCTGCCGATTCCGCAGTACACCGCGCCTCCGCGGGCCCATCCACCCCAGCCTCCGCGGCCGGCGTTCTCCTCGTCGGTGGCGTCCTCGCCGCTGCCGGCGTTAGCGCCGGTGATCGAGTTGTCCCTGATCACGCAGTTCTTTATGACGGGCCCGGCGAGGTCTCTGATATAGATTATACCGCCTGCGGCGCCTCCGCCGTCGAAGCCGTCGGGATGTCCCAGGCCCCTGTCGCCGTCCATGGCGTCGACGACGAACCAGGTGGCGTTTTGGAAGGTAAGGCCGTTGAGAACCGTCCGGGCGTTGTTCTTTCCGGGCTCCAAATAGACCCTGGGGCCGGCGTATTCCGAACCGTCTATGATGGTGGCGGCCACCACCGCCGGATCGTCGGGATTGAGGCTCCTTACGGTCACGGACTTGTTAAGGTGTATCGGGGAGCCCTGGTACACACCGGGGTAGACCACGATCGTGTCGCCGTCCCTGGCGGCGTGGTTGGCGGCGTGTATGTTCGGGTAGTGCCCCTCGAAGCTGCCCCCGACCGACACGACAAGTGTCCGCGGCTGCCCGAAAATCACTGTCACGTCCCTGTCGGTATTCATCACTATGCTGTTGGTCGTTTCCGTAGACACGTCGTTATCGGTTCCGCTCCAGCTTTCGACCCTCCAGGCGGTATCCGGATCGGCTGTAAGTGTCACAACGGTTCCGGCGAAGTAAGTGCCGCCGGCGGGCGTTACCGTGCCGTGGTCGCCGACCACCGTCACCGTCAGCTGGTACTTGACGGCCGCCGAGGCCAGCTTGTTGTGGTAGCCGATGTCCACCTGGCCGGCATCGGGGCTGTCGGCCGGATCGGTGGTATACCCATCGAGGCCTGCGTTGACCGCCGTATCGCTTCCGGCGTCGATCGCCGGACTGAATGACTGGTCGAGGTAAAAACCGCCCAGCGGGCCCGAAACGAAAAGCGGGTCCCCGTCGATGTTGCCGGATGCGCCGGCGATTAGTGCATTTATCGCAGCGGCCCCGGTGACCGTCATGGCCGACTGGGAGTCGTGAAAGTCACCCTGGTAATTATCATGGAACAGGCAGTTTCTCAGCACCGCGTCGCCGCCGCCGTCATCCTCGTAGACCGCGACGCGCTCGGACCTGGTTATGATGCAGTCTTTGATGATCGTGCCGGTGGAGTTGAAGCTCAGGTAGACGCCGCCGCCGGAACCCGATGCGGAATTATCCTGGAAGGTACAGTTGGCTATCTCCGGTTCGGCGTTGCCGCAGTAGACCGCGCCTCCGTTGACCGCGGCGGCGTTGCCGGTCAGCAGGCAGTTCTTGAGCGTCTGGACGGCGGTGGCCTCCAGGCTGATCCCGCCGCCGCTGCCGAACTGGCCGCCGGCGGTGTTGTCGGTGATCCTGCAGTCCGTCACCTCAATGTCCGTTCCCACACACTTGAAACCGCCGCCGGTGCCGTCGGTCGTGGTGTTTCCACTTATAACACCGCCGTCGATCGTGACCTGACCGTAAGTCAGATACATCGCGCCGCCGGCCTGGGCGGTGTTGTCTATGTAATAGCAGTCGTTCACCGAGCCCGTGAAGTTCTCGCAGAAGAAGCCCCCTCCCCACAGGCCCCGGTTTTGCCTGAAGATGCAGTCGGACAGATTGACATTGCGGTTCGCGCCGCTGAAGATGTCCAGCCCGCCACCGAAGCCGTTGCAGTCGTTGTCGTTGAAAGAGCAGTTCGTCAGCGTGGCGCTGCTCTGGCACTCCATGCCGCCGCCGTCGAAATCGGCGGTGTTGCCCGTGAAAGTGCAGCCGGCCAGGTCGGCCGCGCCGCCGCCGGAAACGTAGACCGCGCCGCCGTAATCCGTCTCGGAGTTGTTGGTGAATACGGTGTCGTCGAAATCCAGTATGCAGCCAGTCTCGCAGTAGACCGCCGAGCCCGTATTGAGCTCGAAACGGCAGCCGTTGAGCCTGAGGTTGTTTCCGAACGCGGCGTATATCCCGCCGCCGGCGAAATACTGCGCCAGTTCCATGCCGGTGAACGCGCTGATCATCGAGACCTTGGCGGTGTTGTTGGTAAAGGCTGTGCCGGAGAAATTGGCGGCGCCGTTTATATCGTAGTAGGCCCCGCCGCCGGAAATCCGGCCGCCGTTGGCTACCTCGCCGTCGATACCGGATGCGGTTCCGCTTTCGCCGAGCTCGTCCTCGGTGAGATCGTCGCCGCTTCCGGGCGATCCGCCGACGCCGGCCAGCCCCTCGGTGGCGAGGTTGTCGCTGATCGTGCAGTCGATAACCACCGGCCGGCTCAAACTGTCGGAGTAGATTCCGCCTCCGAAGCCATCGCCCGCACTCTTGCCGCCGTCGCCGCCCTTGCCCATCTTGCCGTCTTCGCCGTCGTCTCCGTCGCCGCCGTCGCCGCCGTCGCCGCCGACGGCGCCGCGGGCGGTGTTGCCGATGATTACGCACCCGTCGATAACGGGACTGGCGCTGAGACATGCGATTCCGCCGCCGTATCCGTCGCCTTCGGCTTCTCCTCCGATTCCGCCCCACTGGCCGTCCTCAACCTCGATCTCGCATGCCGCCGGGTCAGGATCCTCGCATTTCGGATCCTCAAACGACCAGGTCCCGTCCTCTCCATCGGCTCCCCGGCCGCCCTGAGCGCCCGTTATGGTGCAGCCTTCTATCCTGCACAGCATGATCGTGGGTGAGGCCCCATCGCAGAGTATCCCCCCACCGAAGCCGTCGCCTACGGCGGCTGCGCCCCCGGCTGCCTGCGGGGGGCATGTATCCTCGTCGCACGATATCGGTTCGCCGGGTATAATCCCATCTTCTCCGACAGGACCCGATTCCCAGCCGTTTTTGATTGTAATGCCGATCAACCTGCTGGCCGGCAGTTCGCCGTTATCGAAGACAAAGCCACGAGAGTGGTTGTACTTGCTCCCCTGGCAGTCGATCACCGTGGCGTTGATAACGCCCCAATCCGGATTATTGGGATCGATGTCGCTGGTGACCGTTATCGCCTTGCCCCTGAACCTGAGATTCGTGTTGCCCACGCCCGTATAGGTTCCGGTGTAGCTGTAGGGCGGGCCGGGATTGGCCCCTACCACCACCACGTCGCCGTCATCGGCCGCGTCGATGGCCCTCTGTATGGTCGGATAGGTCCTGGTGGGAACGCGAATGTCGCGGGCAGCGGCCGGTGATGCCGCCAGCAGCGACGCCAACAGGGCGATATAGAGCGATAATCTCATGTCCTGCGTCTCTCAAAACTGTTTCGTCGGCCCCGGAGGCGGCCGGCTTTAATACACTCTAATAACCGGTCTGAAGCGAGCTGACCGCGTCGGCCTCAGCCTCGTCCCGCAGCATTATGGTCGGCTTGACCATGATCAGCAGGATGTCGTGTCCCTTGACCTTGCTGCGGTTGCTGAAGAGCCTGCCGAAAACCGGCACCTTTGAAAGCGCCGGCACACCGGCCTCCCGCTCGGAGTCGCGGCTTATCTTCTGGCCGCCGATCAGAAGCGTGCCGCCGTCGGGCACGCTGACCCTGGTCATTATCTCGGCCACTTCGGAAACCGGTATCTCGATCGGGAATGTATCGCCGCCCGCAACCGAGGGTATGTCCTGTATCCTGAAATCAGACTGGGTAAAACTGGTCGTAATGCGAAGCAGCACGTATTTCTTGTCATTGCTTATGGTCGGCGTTACGTTGAGGACCACACCGTCGAATATGGTGGCGATCTGCGGGTCGGCGATGACCCTTACCGGCTGGTCCTCGCCGGCGGTGGTAATGTCCTCGAAGTCGTAGTCCGATATGTAGTCCCTTTCCTTTTCGATCCTTATCGCCGCCGACTCGCCGCTGAGAACCGCCACCCTGGGGGCGGTCAGCGATTTGGTGTCCTCGCGGGTCTGGGTGGCACGGATCAGGAAGCTGGCCTGCAGATCGTCGAGTATGGTACCGTAACCGCCGCTTATCGTCGAGGCGATGTCGCCGGCGGCACCGACCATGCCGAAGTGATTCTGCTGGAAGTCTATCACGCTCCACTTGCCGCCGACATTGTTAAACCTGAAGTCCACGTCCAGGCCGATATCCTCGAGGAAATCCTCGCTGACCGAAAGGAACCTGGCCTCGATGGCGACCTGCCTGTCCAGGCCGAGGGCCTTTCGAAGGTCCTCGATGACCTGCTTTATTATCTCGTGGTTCGCCGGGGTCTGCTTGATGATCAGGCTTCGGGGCGGATTGCCGTAGGGCCTTACGGTACCCTCGCCGCCGGCGTCATACCAGCTCTCCGGATCGACGCTCTCCCATATGATCTGAACGATGTCGTCGGCCATGAACCAGGTCCGCTGTTCCCCCAGAAGGTCGCCGCCCATGCCGCCCATGCCGCCCATGCCGCCGCCGTAGCCGCCGCCCATGCCGCCCATGCCGCCGGCAGTCACATCAAAGGAAAATGACGCCGCGGCGCTTAGCAGTTCGCTGACGTCATAAACAACCGTTACCATCTCCTCCGGCAGCGACTCGGCGGTGGCAACGGTGATCACGCCCTTGCTGACCACATAGTCCAGTTCCACCAGGCCGCCGGCGACCGACTCCAGAAGCAGTTCCAGACCCTTGCCGAGCTGGATGGCCGGAACGGCGTCCATGTTGATAGGCGAGTTCTTATCGATGTCGGCGTTGTCCAGCAGGTCCCGCCACAGAACCACTACGGTAAGGGGCGGATCCACCGAGTGCTTGAGTTCCTCCATGGCCTCGCTGAAGGGCATCTCCGGGCTGAATGCCGAAAGATCGACCGTTTTCTCCAGTTGCCTGTAGACCGCCACGTTCGCCGGATCCTGGCCTATCGCCTCCTCGGGCTTGCGCCTGGCGGAGATCTCACGCCAGTTCTTCGGGTAGCTCAGTTCATCGGCATAGGGGATCATGGACTCGTCGGCGTCGAGCAGCACCTCAAACCGCTCCTCATCGGCCTCCTTCTGAACCTCCAGCTGCCGGCGAAAACTCACAGTATCATCGAGGGTCTGCTTCAACACCAGTGCTTTGTCGTGCTGGGGCTCTATCGCTATAAGGCTCTCAAGCTGCGCTATGGCCTCTTCGTACCTCTGCTGCTTCTGGTAGGCGAGGGCGTTTTCCCACAGCTCGGCGATCCTTTTCTGCCTGTCGGCTTCGGTTTGCTCCCGATACCGGCGCTGGGCCTCAATCGCCTCGGCCAGCCTTTCCTTTTCCCGGGCCTTTTCCGCTACCGACCGTGCTTCAGCGATCCTGGCTTCAAGGCGGTTCAGCAACTTGTTGTAATGTTCGTACAGTTCTTCGCCCAGATGCAGGCGGTTACGTTCCACAACGCGTTCAGCCCTTGATGCCGCTTGAGCCGCCTGCTCAAAATTACCGGCGGAGATATGCTCTTCGGCCGCCGACACCGCCTCGTTGACTACGGCGCGGGTATGACCGCGAAGTATGCTTTGCTTTTTCTTGACGACGTCTATATAGGTTTTTTCACCGGCCTGGGCTGAAGCATCACCCGTCGCGGCGGCAGGTTCTTCGGCGAAAGCTTCGGATTCAGTTGTTTTGCCCGCTTCGTCTGCCCCGACCTTAGCAGGTCCGACGGCGGCGGCGGCCGTAAGGGGCCTATCGTTTTCCTCAGCGTTTCGGACGGCATCATTGTCGTCGGTGGCTTGGCCCGCCAGATCGAGCCATTCATCGAGCTTGCTTCGTTCACCTGCGGTGAGGTATTCGGCGTAGTTCCGCGCCCGCCGGAAAGACCGCTCGGCCGCGTCATACAATCCCCTCCGGTATTGCTCTTCCCCGATCCGAATCCAGTCCTGGGCCACCCGCCTGACTATTTTTTCCTTTTCGGATTCCGCGGCACTAAGCGTGCCGGTGCCGTTCAAAACAGCAAAAACCCCGAAAAACAACAGCGCGCAGAAAAACATGCGCTTACGGCCGGCATCATTTTTGAAACAATTAAACGCCTTCAAAATCAAGCCTCCTCGACACGGCGGACAGAACCCGCGACCCTGCTCACACACACCCTGCTTCCTCGGTGAGGTTATTCCTCATAGTGATTATTTTAGGCTTTCAAGGCGTATTCTGCAAGAGAAAAATAGAAGCACGGTCCATCGCCCTATAATATCGCAGCTGGGGTTGAAAGGGGCCAAAAAGCGGGTAAATCAGAAGCCTGAAGCCCAAAATCGCAATGACATGGACGACATGGACGATGTGGACGACATGGACGACATGATCCTGTCAATTTCGCCCATTGAGTCCACTTCGTCCACTTAGTCCATTTCACCCGGGCAACTGCCGTTGCCCCCTCCTTGTTTACCTCTTATCCGTCAGCGCCTGGCTCTGCCGCAGCCCCACCTCCTCAATCAGGCGGTTCAGCTGCTCGTGATACAGGCTGAAGGAGTCCGCCGTTAGGTGCATCTCGTTGGACTCCACCGCAAGCACCGCGCCTCGCAAAACGTCCATTGCCTGTTCCAGCCTGCCGCGTTCGATGTGGCGGCGGGCCTTTTCCAGAGCGTCTTCAACCAGGGCGCGAGTGTGGTGACGTATGAGAATGGTTCTGCGATCGGGCTCCTCGACAACCGGCTCGACAGTCGGCAGCCGCCGTCGGGCTGCCACGTCATCCTGCACAACAGGCCCTTCTGACGGACCGGCCTCGGCGGCGGCAACGTCTGTTGCATTAGATTTCTCAAACGAATCAACCGCGGAATCAATATCACCGACGGAGAGACGTTCAGATTCGTGCGGCGGCGATTCAACAACTAAAGGGGACGAAACGTCAGGTACGTCGGCGAAAATCAGATCGATCTCAGCCAAGCACTGCCTGGCCTCCGGGATGCGGCCGTTGCGATAATGCTCGACACACCGCCTGTGGATATCATTTATCTTTTCGACGCGGTCGTCGATCCGGCCGTTAACGGCCGCCAGCCGCTTCCGGACCCGCTGCTTCTCAGCAGCCGTGAGGAACTCGCTGGCTTCGAGAGCCTGCAGAAAACTCCTGGCCTCGAACATGCTGTCCTGTTCGATCAAACTGTCAGCAGTTTCGAAATCGGATTCCAGACGCTGTCTCGCCTCACTATACTGCCGGGTCTTGGCCAGAAGTTTCTCAATTCGTTTGTTCTGCTCGTCGGTCAGAGCCCGGCCGTAGCTTTTTGCCTGTTGTAAAGACCCTGCCGCGGCCTCATAGTAGCCTCGGCGAAGCTGCTCAGTCCCTATGCGGATCCAGTCCTCGGCGACCTCCCTCACAACATCGTTTTTGCCGGCGGGCCGGTCCGAACCGAAAATAGCGCCGAAAGCAACGGCCTGGAAGAGAAACAACACCACGATCGCACATGGAACAGGGCGGTTCATATACATCGTCCTCATCTTTAGAGCGTATAAAATCACTCGCCGCGAAAACACTCTTGTATTATTATTGCAGGTAAGCCGGTTTGTCCACGGAAAAACCAAAGGAAAAACCAAAGGGGTCAGGTGTTTAGGGCGTGTTGCTCAAATGGCTTTGATGCCAAATTGCTTGAATTTTCGTTCGCTTCAAGGCGAAAAACGAAGCAAAAGCTATTCTTTTGCGAGGCTTTTCAACGCCGAAGCGGGCAAAAAGGCAAGTGATTTCGCTCGAATGCATTTGGGCAACAGGCCCTTTATTATTGACATTCGCTATATTCTCATAAAACGGTAAGAGCGGCAAGGATGGTAATGTCAATAATAAACACCCGACCCCTTCGCCGTACAAGGCCGCCGCAATGAGCAATAATGGCTTGATCCACGACCCCGGCGGGACCGCGGCCGCCGGTTCGCCGCGGGCCGAACGCGGATGTGACAACTGTCTGGCGCTGGCCGTGGAAACGTCCTCACTTACCGGTTCCGCGGCGTTGGCCATAGGACAGCGAATAATAGCGAGCCGACGGCTTTCGGGGCCGCTCAGGCATAACGCCGAACTTTTCGAAGCGGTTTTCGGCCTGCTCGACGCCGCCGGCCGCGCACCGTCTCGGATACAACATGTTTATATATCCGCCGGTCCCGGCAGCTTTACAGGACTCCGCATCGCCGTGACCATGGCCAAGATGATGTCCCTTGCATGCTCCGCACGGATAGTCGCAGTCGATTCCCTCGATGTGGTTGCGGCCAACGTGATCGGTGCCGATCGGTTCTCCGATGCCGCAAGCCGGATCGCCGTGCTCGTCGACGCCCGCCGCGGCTACTTCTACGCGGCGGTTTATGAAAAACGCGGCGCATCGACATCACACGAGAAGAACGCCGCTGAAGGCACCGTTTTACCCTCAGCGGGCTGGGGGAAAACCGCGGGCAACCTCGTCGTAACCCGGGATGAATTTGTCGGCAAATTCGTCCGGGCAAAGGCCCCGCTGTGGCTCCTCGGTGAGGCCCTGATCCGGAACAAGAACAGTTTTACCACGGAAGGAGCGAAGTTTCTCGACCGCCGCCTTTGGGAACCCTCGGCGGAGAAAGTCCACCTGTTGGGCCGCCGCAAAGCGATGGCGGGACTGTTTGTCGACCCAGCGAGCCTGCAGCCAATCTACATGTGCCGGCCTCCGCGGGCCCTTGGCCCGCAGAGCAGGTGAGCAGGGGATCAGGTGAGCAGGTGAGGAAACGGAACTGTTTGGGAAACAACGTTACATTTGGCGCAAATACAGCTCATTTGCGGTCTACTGCTCAACTGTTCAACTTTCAAGAAGCGGGCCTTCAGCCCGCAGAGCGGCACATGGCACTGACGGACCAAATGGACGACATGGACCCAATGGACGAAGTGGACGACATGGACATCCTTGTTGTCGATTGAGTCCATTAAGTCCACTTAATCCACATCGTCCACGCCGTCCACGCCGTTGCTCCTGCCGACCGTTTGGCCAGCCGACTGTCAACTTGACGGAAAAACACGCCCCTTTCGGTGCCAATATTACATGGCAGCTCCGGCCCGGCCGGGCCGGCCGATCAGCCGACAGGCCTATCGTGTTTGCGCAAGCCTTTACAAAACAAGGCTTTAGTGTGAGCCCTTGAGAAACACGCTGAAAAAGGCAAAATTGGTATCCGGTTTGCTCAACTACGGACGGTCGGTTTGTGCAGTCAATTTGATAGGAGAAAGCTGATTATGGCGGTCAAGGAACTGGCATTCAATTCACAGGCAAGAGAGGCGCTTTTGGCCGGGGTGGAGAAGCTCGCCGCGGCCGTCAGGGCTACACTGGGACCCAGGGGCAGGAACGCTGTGCTCGACAAGAGTTGGGGAGGGCCAACGGTGACCAAAGACGGGGTGACCGTGGCCGAGGAGATCGAGCTGTCCGACAAGCGCCAGAACCTTGGGGCAAAACTGGTAAAGGAAGCGGCCAGCAAAACCTCGAAGGCAGCCGGAGACGGCACAACTACGGCAACCGTTCTGGCTGAGGCCCTGTTCAAGGAAGCCTACAGGCTGGTGACGGCCGGCGCGGACGCCATGGCGATTTGCCGGGGCATGCACAAGGCCGCCGTGGCCGTAACGGACAAGCTCGCGACCCTTTCAAGACCGGTGGAAGCCACCAAGGCAACTGACATAGTGAATATAGCCTCGGTGTCCTCCAACAATGACGTCGAGATCGGCAAGACCATGGCCGAGGCTTTCAAAAAGGTGGGCAAGGACGGGGTAATAACCGTAGAAGAAGGCAAGGGCCTGTCTACAACCGTCGACTTCGTCGAAGGCATGCAGTTCGACCGGGGCTACCTTTCGCCTCACTTCGCAACCGACTCCGAAAAGATGACCTGCGAACTCGACAAACCATACGTCCTGATCTACGAGGACAAGATCAGTTCCGTTGCAAAGCTGCTCCCGCTGCTCGAAAAGGTTGCCAAGAGCAAAAAGCCCCTGCTGATCATAGCCGAGGACGTAGAGAGCGAGGCACTGGCCACTCTGGTGGTCAACAAAATCAAGGGCATACTGCAGGTTGCGGCCGTCAAGGCCCCGGGCTACGGCGACCGCCGCAAGGCGATGCTGGGCGATATAGCCATACTGACCGGTGCCGAACCCATATTCAAGGATCTCGGCATCGAACTTGACAGCGTAGCCCCGAAGCAGCTTGGACGGGCCAGGAAAGTCACTATCGACAACGACAACACAATCATAGTCGAGGGCGCCGGCAGCCCGGAGGCGGTAAGCGGCAGGATAAAGCAGATACAGAGCGAGATCGACGCCACCACAAGCGACTACGACCGGGAGAAACTGCAGGAGCGGCTGGCCAGGCTTACCGGTGGCGTGGCCCAAATAAACGTCGGCGCCGCCAGCGAGGCCCAAATGAAGGAAATCAAGGCCCGTACTGAAGACGCTCTGCACGCTACCAGAGCTGCAATAGATGAGGGTATTGTGCCTGGCGGCGGCGTGGCGCTTATCCGTTGCATAGACGCGGTCGAAAAACTCAAGCTCGAAGGTGACGAGCAGGCGGGTGCCGAGATACTCGCCAAGGCACTGACAATGCCCTGCCACTATATCGCCGATAACGCCGGCTCCGTACCCAACATTGTGGTGAGCAAGGTTCGCCAGGGCAAGGGCGGCTTCGGCTACAACGCCGATAAGGACACATACGAGGATCTTCTCGAGGCCGGCGTGATCGATCCCTGCAAGGTAACGCGCATCGCCCTGCAAACAGCCGTGAGCGTCGCGGGACTTTTGCTTACCACCGACTGCCTGGTTACTGAAAAGCCCAAAGAAAACGAACAATCACCGCAAGGCGCACCCGGCGGTGGAATGGGCGGCATGGGAGGAATGGGCGGCATGGGAGGAATGGGTGGAATGGGTGGCATGGGTGACATGATGTAGGTAGTAGGTAG
>Ga0180434_10006341_pt1 | contig 13640 bp, 9 predicted proteins | sample SS_ome_7_FD_132453 | JGI IMG/M metagenome (GOLD analysis project Ga0180434, IMG submission 132453) | Hypersaline lake sediment archaeal communities from the Salton Sea, California, USA - SS_1_D_2 metaG | ecosystem: Environmental > Aquatic > Non-marine Saline and Alkaline > Hypersaline > Sediment... | reverse complement strand
CCCTTCTCTCCAATATTTTGTCAGTAACTTTGAATGAGAATGAATCCGAGCCTGCGCCCGAGCCGTATGAAGTGACCAGAATCCTCTGGCCCGGCTCTGCGATATCGAGTACAGCTGAAAGACCCAAGGGGCTTGAGCCGGAATAGCAGTTGCCTATCCTTTTCACCACCAATCCCGGTTCCATCTTTTCCGTGGGTATGCCCAGCGATTTTGCGGCTACTATTGGGAACTTCCCGTTAGGCATATGGAACACAACATAGTCGAAATCGTCAATACCCAAAGACAGCTTTTCCATCAGGTTTTTGGTCGCTGAAATTAAATGGGTGAAATAGGCAGGCTTTCCCGTAAACCTGGCCCCGTGCATGGGATAGTCCTGCTTTTCCCTTCTCCAGAAGTCACTTGTATCGCTTGTGAATGAGCAGGTGCCCTCCAGCTCTGCCAATGGGTCTTTGCCTATCACAAATGCGGCCCCTCCTGCGGCTGCAGTGTATTCCAGCGCGTCCCCAGGCTTTCCCTGGGCAGTGTCTGCGCCTATGGCAAGGCCATAGTCTATTTCACCTGACTTTACCAGCCCGTAACAGCACTGGATGGCTGCAGTCCCTGCCTTGCAGGCGAATTCAAAATCCGCAAGCATGAGCGACTTGCCAAGTGACAGCGCCTCAGCAACGATCGTGCCGCTTGGCTTCACTACATAAGGGTGGCTCTCAGAGCCTATGTATAATGCGCCTATCCTGCCGGGCTCTATGCCTGCCCTAAGCAGCGCATTCCTTCCTGCCTCTACGCTTATTGTTATGGTGTCTTCGTCATTGTCAGGCACGCTTTTTTCCTCCACCATCAGGCCCTTTTTGAAGTTTTCAGGGTCAGCGCCCCATATTTTAGCTATCTCCTCTACGCTTATCCTGAAGCGGGGGACATATGCACCGTATCCCACAATACCAATACTCACAATCAGCACCTTCCTGCTAACAACATTACCAAAGAAAGCTTTTTAAGTGCGCAATATGCACTTCGACAATCCCTAATATTGATTTCTGTTTAAAAGTATAACCCTTTAAAACAATTACAGCGATTTTCATGATACCGATATCAAGGCCCGTTTTGGGCAAGGAAGAGATGAGCGCAGTCAAGCGCATCCTGGAATCAGGCAACATTACGACAGGCAGGGCAAACCAGGAATTTGAAAAGGCCTTTTCAGGCTATATTGGGACAGAGCACTGCATTTGCACAAGTTCAGGCACTTCCGCACTGCAGATAGGAACCGAAGCGCTGGACATAAGCAAAGGCAGTGAGGTAATCACCACGCCGTTCTCGTTCATAGCAAGCTCCAATGCGCTGCTTTTCAACTACCTTAAGCCGGTCTTCGCTGACATAGACCAGGACAGCTTCAACATAGATCCCGAGGAGATCGAGGAAAGGATAACACAGAGGACCAGGGCCGTCATGGTAGTCCACCTTTATGGAAACCCCTGCAACATGAAGGAGATAGTTGAGCTTTGTGAAGACCACAACCTGCTGCTTATAGAGGATTGTGCCCAGGCAGTTGGCGCTGAATACAGGAATAGGAAGGTAGGCTCTTTCGGCGATATTTCATGCTTCTCTTTCTACGCAACCAAAAACATGACATCCGGCGAAGGCGGCGCCATACTCACCAATGATGAAGAGCTTGCCGAAAGGGCCAGGCTGCTTAGGAACCATGGACAGAACGGCCAATATAACCATGTCATCCTGGGCTACAACCACCGCATGACAGACATCCAGGCAGCCATAGGCCTTGAGCAGCTGAAGAAGCTCGACAGGCTGAACGAAAAGAGGATAAGGAATGCAGAATACCTCAGCGAGCAGCTCAGTGACATAGAAAGCATAGAAGTGCCTCCTGTCTTCCGGGATACAAAGCATGTATTCCATCAGTACACCATAAAGGTGCTTGACGGCAAACGGGATTATGTGCTGCAGGAACTGAACAGGAACGGCGTTGGCGCAAGGGTTTATTATTTCAGGCCCATTTACCTGCAGACACTCTACCAGAGGATAGGGCTTGGCAACAGGTGCCCGAATGCCGAAGAGTCTTCAGAACATGTCATTTCGCTGCCCGTGCATCCTATGCTCAGCAAACCCGAACTCAAGACCATTGTCAGAGAGGTCCGGAACGCCGTGAAAAGCGTATGATTATTTCTTGCATCTTTCGCATGTATAAGGTTCTTTCTCCGCCCTTCTACCGCATTTGCATACATATCCACGGACCTGCGCGGGGTTGCCGAAAACAAGCGCATGTGCCGGCACATTCTTTGTGACAACAGAACCGGCCCCTATCATTGCATATTCACCTATCTTGACATCAGGCAATATTATGGAGCCTGCGCCTATTGATGCACACCTGCCTACGCAGGTCTTGCCTATTGACCAGTCGCATGCCTGCTTCAGGTTACCGTCAGGGGTGGTTGCCCTCGGAACCTTGTCGTTGGTGAATACGACTCCCGTGCCTATGAAGGCGCCGTCACCTATCTCTGTACCGTGGTATATAGACGTATTGTTTTGTATTTTGACGTTGTTTCCTATCTTGACGGCGAAGTCCACATAAACGTTCTTGCCAATTACGCAGTTTTCTCCTATCGAGGCCTCCTCCCTGATATGGGAATGGTGCCATACCTTTGTGCCATTGCCTAAAACGGCTTTACCGGAAACGTCGGCTGTAGGATGGATCCCGAAAGTGTTGAGTGCCACCTTCAATGCAAGAAGGCCGTCCTCACCCGTAACAAGGGGCTTCTTGCCGTTTCCGACGCAGTCAAGGAAATGGGCCAGCTCCAGCTTGAGCGGCTCCTCCGTGTTTATCTCTATCACGGACTTTTCCGGTGTGCCGAATTTTACCACATCGTTGAAGTTGTCAATTTCCATGGACTTGCTCCTGTAGACAACAAGCTCCTGTGTTATGTAGTTCAGCTCTGCATAACCCTTGTCACCGGTGACTGTGAGGTTCCTTATCTTGACAGGTGTTATCCAGTTGGCCTGGACAAATGCGTTGATTCTCCCGTAATCTATCAGTATGTCCGCAAAGTCATCTCTCTGGTTTATCAGGGCCTTGCCGGAGTTAATGTTTACCCTGACCGGAGCCCTTCCAATCAGGTAATTGAATATATCTATGTCATGAATCGCCATGTCTACTATGACATTGGCGTCCTTGATCTGCGGCGGGAAAGCCCCCACCCTCTTGGCTACTATGCTGTTTATTTTTCCGAACTCCCCGCTGTCTATCATCTGTTTGAGCTTCTGCACAGCCGGGTTGAACCTTTCCAGGTGGCCGACTGTAAGTGTCACGTTCTTCTTTCCGGCGGCCTCTATCAGCATTTCGGCGTTTTCGACCGTGTCAGCAATGGGCTTCTCGACAAGAACGCTGTTTCCGTTTTCGATGCATGCAAGCGATATGTCCTTGTGGAACTTTGTCGGCACAGCGATGGAAACGGCGTCTATGCCTTCTTTCTGAAGCATCTCATTATAATCAGTGTAGGGTTTGCAGTTGTGCCTGCTTGCCACAGTTTTCGCCCTTCCTTCATCAGAGTCGCAGACTGCAACAAGGTTTGCCCCTGGCAGCTCGGAATAAACCCTCGCGTGGTGCTTTCCCATATTCCCCGCGCCTATGACCGCAACATTTATCATATATCCCACACATACTGGTATATTTCGAATGCCTCCCCGAAGTCCCTGTTTATCAGCTTTCCCCGGACCCTTGCGATGGACCTTATGTAGTCCATGTCAAAATAATATCTTCTGGTTTGTGTCTTGTAGCACTCCAACGCTTTCAGCTTGGATTCCAATTGTTCATTTGTAAGGGGCACTATGACGTTTGGGACAAACTTAGGAGTTGATTTGAGGTCCTCATACATAAACACCGAGCTGTGCCTGAACACCCTTATGCTCGCCTCCGCAACTGCTTTGTGGTCTTGGTGTGTGTTGTTTATGTTATGGGTTACCACAAGCTCCGGCTTGAATGAATTTCTTATTTTCTCAAGCGCATTCCTCATGGCCTCTTCATTTTCAGGCAGTCTTGTATTTGGAAAGTCAAAAAGCTTGAAATTCTCAATACCAAGTATCTGCATGGAATCCTTGAACTCCTCGGTTATTCCTTCGTTTCCCGTCTGCTCTTCACAGTTGGAAAACACAACTGCCATCATTTCATTTTTTCCCCTGGATCTGGCGATAAATCCGCCTGCACCTGATTCAATGTCATCTGGGTGAGCTCCGATAAAAAGGATTCTCATCAAAACACCTTGTTGTTGTGTGTATTAATCAAATTTATAAACGTTATTCGCAAGTGATAACTATGAGCGGCATTACTATTCTCGCTACAGGCGCAGGGGCGCCCGGCGCGGCAAGCATATTCAAGGCCTTCAGGCTCGGGGCAAGGGAGGAGGGCCGCAAGCTGAGGATAGTGGCCTGCGACACGGACAATGACGCATACGGCTTCCATCTCGCTGATGCACAGTACACTATACCGGCAGGGAAGAGCCCGGTGTTTATCGACAGCATAAAGGAGATATGCAGGCGGGAAAGCCCTGACATCATGTTTTCATGGGTTGACCCGGAGCTGTATGCGCTGGCCAAAAACAAGGGCCAGGTCGAAGTGCTGGGGCCGAAAATTGTTATATCAAATACTGAAGCGGTTGAAATTTGCCTTGACAAGGGTAGGCTTTATGAATACGCATCCGGCCTGAACATAGTGCCCGAGCATAGGCTCGCCAGAACTCATGCGGATTTCGAGGAAGCCGCGCAAGCGCTTGGCTATCCGGACAGGCCCGTCTGTTTCAAGCCGCTTGAGGGGCACGGCGGGCGGGGGTTCGGGCTGCTTGATTCCAAGCTTGACAGCTCAACGGTGTTCTTTGCAGAGAAAGCGGCAAATGTGTTCACCAGCATCGAAGACATGAAGCCTATATTCAGGGGCGCCCAGACGCCTAATCTTATGGTAATGGAATACCTTCCTGGCAAGGAATACACTGTTGACATGCTGCTGAAAAACGGGGAACCTGTGGTCACCATACCGAGGGAACGGGCGCGGATATCACTAGGCATATCCAACATAGCCAAACTGGAAAGGAACGGGGAAATAATCAAGGCCTCTGAACAGTTAGCAAGAAAACTGGGCCTTGATTACAACGTGAACATGCAGTTCAGGACTGATTCGGAAGGCAAGCCAAAGCTGATTGAAGTGCAGCCCAGGCTGGCCGGCACCACAGCGGCTTCGGTCGGGGCTGGCGCAAACCTGCCGTGGATGGCAGCCAAGCTTGCGCTGGGTGAGGATGTGGAAAAGCCGAAAATAAACTGGAACACGATGATGAAAAGGTTCTGGGAAGAGGTTTACACGGACGGCGCAAGGGACTGGCGCCTTTGAAAAGCTTTTAAAGGACATAGCAAATTATAACCATGACGAACAGCGAATTTCTTGATTATGTGAGAACCAGCCTGGAAAAAGGGCACTCCAGAGACTCCATAAGGCGCAGCCTTAAAGAGCATGGCTGGCCGGCATCTGAGATAGAGTCTGCCTTCAGGGAAATAAGCGGCGAGAAGGTGCCGGAAATCCCGGATTACCGGACGCCTGTAAGCGCAAACAGACCCGCAGCTCCGCAAAAGACCAGCAGCAGTCACGGAAAATATTTCAGCCTCAATGATGGCGAAAGGGTTGTTTTCGAGAGCAAGCCTGAAACGGGGCTCAAATGGTACCTGTTCATTAGCTCGATTTTAGCCCTTTTTGTTTTTCTTGTGGTTTTCGGCCTCTGGGGTCTGGCTGTAATGCTGGTGAATCCGTACTGGTCTGGTTTGTCAATGATAATATTTGCAGTGATGTTTTTGATTTTGTTGGCGGATTATATCATAATCAGGCGAGTATATAACATGAGATACTACTGGATAAGCACCCAAAGGATTATAGTCAAGCGCGGCTTCATAGGGTATTCGATCAATTCCATACCCTTGGAAAGGGTTTCAGACGTCCTCATATCGCGCTCCCTTCTGGAAAGGATATTCGGGTTCGGAAGCCTGCATGTACAGACTCTTGCCGGACAGTACACAATGCGAGGCAGGTTCGGGGCCGAGGGAAACCTCCAGGCAATACCGGAGCCGGAAAATAACCAGCATCTGATTTTCGACCTCATCACCAAGAGAAGAAAAGATGCCCGTATAACAATGTAGGTTTTGCTTTTTTAATCAGATATACCGTATTAAAGTTATGGAAACCCTGGACTGCATCAGGACACGCACAAGCGTTCGCGAGTTCAGCCGGGAAGACATTCCGGACCACTTCCTGAAGGAGCTTTTGGAAGCCGCAACACAGGCACCCTCCGCCGGCAACACACAAGAATGGGTCTTTATAGCAGTGCGGGAAGAAGAGCAAAAAAAGCATATTGCTGAGGCGGCGTTCGGGCAGGAGTTTATTTTGCATGCCCCCGTTGTTGTAGTCGTGTGCGCTGACCTGGAGAGGATACAGGTGGCATACGGCGAGAGGGGAGTAAGCCTGTACGCATACCAGGATACGGCAGCCGCCATTCAGACAATGCTCCTGGCCGCGTGGGAAAAGGGCATAGGCTCGTGCTGGGTTGGCGCTTTCAACGAGACCAGGCTCAAGGGCGCCTTAGTAATACCTACAAACATAAAACCTGTGGCTATAATACCGCTGGGCTATCCCGCGGACAAGCCGGCAAAGCCTGAACGCAGGCCTTTGCAGGAGATTATATTCAAGGAGACTTGGGGTGGAAAATGGGAGAACTGATGAAGGAAAGGTTTGCAGCCATATTCATCGGCTCAGTTATGGTGCTTTCGGTGGCTGGATGGGCGCTTATGCAGATTGCGCCTCAGGACACGGGACCGGAATTCAGCGTTCCGACCATCGTGACAAGGGAGCTTAGCAGCGACGAGATAGTCTACGTGTTGCAGACTGGAAGGGTGCTGATAGAGAACTTTTATACAACCAACTGCACGCAGTGCCTTGAAGACCTGGGCGTGCTGGAGTCGTTTGCCGGGCAGTATGACGGGTTTGTTGTGCTTGAAGAGGTTGAGGCAAACTATACCAAGCTTGAGATGATAGGCATGGGCGGCCAGATAGTCGAGCTGGAGCACGGCAACATAACATTCAACGGGCTACTTGACATATTCTGTAAAATAGCAATAGCACAGCCTCCGGAATGCCTGCTGTAAAGAATTACATTTTCCCTGCCACTTTCATAAGTTTTGAAAGCTCGGCCTTGCCCTGTGCAAAATCCGTTCTGCCGCCGCCGGAGCCTCCAGCCTCTGAACAGAGCTCTTTTATTATCTTGTTCATATCCTTTTTTTTGTCCCCTGTCATGCCGACAACATCACCCACCTGATTGGCTAGTATCACCGTGATCCCCGGCTTCAAAGACAGCAACTCTTCGGCTATGGCAATCAGGTCCTTCCTCTCCATTCCTATGACCTCGAACAATTGCCCCTTATGGACTTTGTGCAGTTCCAGTATCTTTCTGGCTTCTGCCTTTGCAAACCCGGAGCGCAGCTTTTCAAGCTCCTTTTTCTGCCTTTTCCATGCATTGAAAACGGCCTTGAAGACATCTTCCAAGCTTTCGGCTCTCGTCAGCTGCAGGTAATCGTCAAGCCCCTTCTCCGGCTTGCCCATCCTTTTGAGTATTGAGTTCATGTCCTGGTGGTTTTTGAGTATCTCCTTACAGAACCTTTTGGCTGCGTTCTCCAACCCGCTGACAGGCACGGAAAACACCTCTGCGCTCTTTTCCAGCTGATGTATGGCTGTTTTTGAATCAAGCGTGCTTATGAAGGTGTCCGATAGCCTTACGAAGTGCAGGTCTCTTCTTATGAACTCTATCAACTGGTTCGCCTTGGCTATGCTTTTTTCCAGATGCCTTTTGGCAGCGCCCCCTGCTTTTATGGTTATCCTATCCACGCCATCCTGTATCCTCTCTGTACTTATGACTATCAGGTCGCCGACCTCATTTGTGTTAGACCTGTGCAGACCGCCGCAGGCTTCCACGTCCACAGAGTTCACCTCCACAACCCTTATCTCCTTGCCGGGCACGGCACCGCCCTGGTAAAGCCTGAAACCATATTTTTTTTCCGCCTCTTCCCTTGGCAGCCAGCTTGCTGTTATCGGAAGGGACTTCTTCACCATATCGTTTGCAATTTCCTCTATTTTGCCGCGCTCCTGCGCCGTAATTGGAAGGTAATGCGTTATGTCGAGGTGCGCCTTTTCTGTGCTCTTTCCGCTCCCTGCCTGCCAGATATGCCTGCCAAGCACCTTCCTTGCGGCAGCGTTAATTAGATGTATGGCAGTATGATGCTTTGAAAGCTGCTCCCTCCTTTCCCAGTCCAGTTCCCCTGTGAGCGTGTCCCCCTGCTTGAATGCCTGTTTCTCAACATAATGGAGAACAACGCCGCCTATCTTCTGCACATCATATACCCTTTGCCTTTTCTTCCCAGCTGAGATATAACCATGGTCGGATTCCTGCCCCCCTGACTCTGCATAGAAAGCCGTCTTGTCAAGAACGACCTTGTCGCCTATTGTCTTCAGCACTTTGGCTGTGAACTTCCTTTTGGATTGATCTTCGTAAAAAAGCAACTTTGTGTCTGGCAGTCCGGAAAGGTCAATTTTCTCATTCTCCTCTTCCTTTTCCCTTGTTTCATGCCCCTGTGTGATTTTCGAATACACCCCTGCAGGAATCTCTGCGTTTGTCACCTCTTTAACCATTTCCGGGCTTATCCCATGTGATTCGTAGAGCTTCACAAGCGTGGCTTCATCGAACCTTTTCCCCCTTTTCGACATCTTGGCTATTATCCCGCTGGCTGACTTCAATGTGCTTTCATACCTTTGCCTTTCAACATCAATTATTTTAGCCATCGGCTCAATCCCATCCCTGAGTTCCGGGAACATGGGCTTAAGGAATTTCGCATGCTGCTCTGCCGCGCCCACCACATCGAACTGGAACCCGTGCTCCTTCATGAACGAAAAGACCCTCCTGAGAAGAACCCTTAGGTTGTAGCCGCCGCCTACGTTTGAAGGTATCCCGCCATCGGTAACCGCAAACAAAAGCGTCCTTGTGTGGTCAGCTATTGCATACATTGCCTGCATGGGCTCAATCTGTTCCTTCAGTTCCTTTACGCTTACGCCTATCTCCTTAGCTATCTTCTCCCTTGCCTGCGTGGGATCCTTGATTTCATCTATGTCCAGCACGCCCGCAAGCCTGGAATATTTCATGAACAGCTTGGGCTCGGGCCTGACGCCGCTCTCCTTTTTGAGCCTGTCCAACATGGGGCCAAATATGCAATCATACATGGTCTCTGTGCCGTTGGAAAACCATACCAGCCTTTCATGCCCCCAACCCGTATCAATCACCTTCATGCCCAGTTCCCTGAAACCGCTGCCGGATTTCTGGAACTGCATGAAAACATGATTCACAAGCTCGAGCCCCATTGACACTGTCTCAATTGAGGGCCCGAAAGCAGAGAAATCAGGCATTGCCCACACGTCTTCCATATAAACCAGCTCCTTCTCCGGTATCCCCATCTGCGTTGTCAGGAAATTAAAATTAAGCTCCATGCAGCGGTCCTTGAAATAGCCCTCTTTTGGGTGGTTGAACGCGTGCTGGCCTGGCATGACGAAGGATGTAAGGTGCCTGCCGCTTATGCCAACTGAAGGGATGTCGGAAAACCTAAGGCAGGTCTGGGGGACAACCAAGGGGTTTGCGGGGTAAACGAATATCATATTCCCGTTGTCCAGCCTCTGGAAATCCTGTATCGATGCTATGGTAAAAAACAGGTCCGGCCTTATCCTGTCTATCACGGGGTAGCGCTGTATTGCCTGGTGCCCGTTCTTTTTGAAGAACTTCTCAAAGAGTTTCCATGTGCTGGTATAGTCCATCTTTTTCCTGGTTATGGGCTTGCCTATAAAGTCATAGCTCTGGCACGACGAGTCAGCGCATGTTGTTCTGGCTTTGTCCAGCGTCCAGAAACCCTTTCCGCATTTTTTGCATACTTTGCGCTCAAACCCCTTTTCCCTGAACACTTTTACCCGGTAGTGCTTTTTCCAGTCCCTGGAGAATTGCTTCCTTAAATTTTCCTTATTCAGCTGCGCTGCGGCCATATTATTTGTTTGTGGCCCAAACTTATATACAAATAAGGGCAGTAATTTTAACTCCGAAAACAAAACATATTCATGGAAAAAGCTCAGGCCAGTTTTTTCGGTGTGTTGGGGCTTTTGCTTGTGCTGGTCATAGTGATGTTTTATGGTTACACAAGCGACTGGTTCGGCCAATACGAACCCGTGCCGCAAGGCATAAGCCAGACTCAGCAGATGGTCAGCGATTCCGTGATAGACCTTTCAAGGGATTGCATACACAGCAAAGTCATGGAACTGGAAGACCATGGGGGCTATTTGACAGGGAGCGAAACGCCCTCGTCCACTATTGATTACCTCGGGTGGGATGTCCCTGTATGGCAGGCATGCCAGAATGACTATTCACCTGACAAGGCTGACGTCACTGAGCGTTTGGAGAGCGCAGTGGAAGAGTGCCTCAATGACAACGCAGCGGAACTGATTGAGAGCTATGCATACCAGAACGTCAGCTTCAGCCTTGACGGCATCTCAGTCCAGGCCAACATACTGGACAGCAAAATAGACTTTGATGTTACTTTGCCTGTAAGCGTTCATGGCCATGCTATTTCCCAGCCTTACCCGAAGATTTTACTGCCCACTGATTTCGGCCGCATTTTCAGTTTTGCCAAGGACTTTGTCACGGAAAACACCAAGCCCCCATCGGACGGGGGAAGGTTCTTTGAGTCATTCACCCTGCTCTCCATGTACCACAACAAATATCTGCCCACTGTGGGCGTGCTCACGGAATGCGGCGAAACTTTGCACCTCACCCCAGGCGAAGTAAGCACAGCGCTTATGCAGACCATAGTGTATGTGCTCGGCAACACCAGGCTATGGGAAGGAATAAGCAATGACGGAAGGAGTTTTGGGGTGGCGCACCTGAACGGAAACCAGTACACTGACTTGTTTGCTTCGGATGAGAAGGACAAGTACGGGTTTTCGCTCCCTGATGGCTTTTCATTCACCACATCCACGCCTGTAATGATAAGCAACAGCCAGCCGCTTTCCACTGTCTGGCCTTTCAGGATACCCGAATGCGTAACAGCATACCATCAGACCTATTCTATGTTTTACCCGATTGTAGTGAGGGCTGAAGACAGCCTTCTTGGGCACGGGTTCAATTTCGCTTTCGTGGCATACATATCATCCTGCATAGACGAGGACGGGGACGACTACTGCGACCAGGGCGAACCTGTCTGCCAGAACAGCGATGAATGCGAGATGTTCATTTCTGACTGCCAGACAATTGGTGAGCTGGTTACGGGCGGCGCATGCGAAGGCCTTGGATGCAGCGCCAGGGTATCCGTGACCAACACATCAGGAGACGCGCTGAAGGGGGCTACGGTATTCTTCGATGGCTGCCCTGTGGGGGACGGCCTAACCAACGAAAATGGAGTGGCAGAGGGTCAGATAAGCTGCGATGTTGGAAAGCTCTCCATGTTTTACAACACGACATATGAATTTTACAACGAGGGGGCTGAACCGGACTCCATAAACCGGACATATGTGCTTTACAGGAACCCTGAAACGGCCTACACTTTCAATGAGATTGAGACGGTGGGTTACTATGAACTTTACAGCGATAAGGAGTTTGTAACCTCAGAGGTGCTGCCATGCTCGCTCTCATCCGCAGGACAGTACAGCCAAGTGGGTTGCATAAGGAACGACCCATCCTACTCTGCATACATAGAGTTCGAGCCCAAGGACAGGTCGGACTGGTGGTTTATAACCAACATAGACTCCAAGGGCATAAGCGAGTCATATGTCGGTGATTTCGAATCCTGCAGGGACGTATGCAGCGAGGCTGAAAAACCGTGCAATGATGCCTGCGTCAGCCCGCCGCTTGACCAGACGCAAGAGGAATGCGAAGATGAATGCGGCGATGATTACGATGGCTGTGTTGTTGACTGCTCAATGGACTTTGCCGGGGTCATCGGCGTCTTGAAGGGTGTGATCATTGATTACATGCATGCGGGAGAATATGGGATTGATGCAGAGCTATGGGACTACCTTGGCATGCACGAAGTCGGCGGATTCAAGGCGGATTACGAACTGCAAGAGGACGCAGAGAATCTGTTTGTGAACATGCCGTTGCTGGGCACAGAAACATATGACATGACAGACTGGCAAAAGGAATGCCTTGTTTCTACAATGGAAACTTGTGGGATCGATCCCATAAGCGACGAGGAACCCGCTGACATAATAATAGCGTCCTGTTCCTGCAAATCGCTAAAATATATGGCACAATACAGCGGATGCCTGACTGAAGAGGAGATAAGCCAGTACTTCTGTTCTGCCGATCCGCCGAACTATGCAAGCAAACAGTTCCCTGGCGTGTGCAGCTATCCCTGCATAGACTATCCGTGCACGGTGTATTGTGATTCTGGAGCCGTAAGGTCCATATTTGAGGAGAGGTGCGGGGCAGAGTTGATGTGTTAGTGGTTGTTATGAAATACAAGATTGCGTTGACAGAGGCTGTTGTGGTGGTGGTGGTTGCCTGGCTGATAATCACCATGCCCGCTGCATATGCCACACAGGTCAGCGTCCTCTGGGGCGGTGAAATCCATTATACGGCAGACATGGACCAAAGGGACTGGGTCATAATAACAAAATCCGTGAACAGCAACAGGGTAACCATAAACGTGACAAATACCACGCCGGAATATGACATGGAATACCTCTACCTTTTCAAGTGCAAAGGCAAGAATCCCACTGACTGCGTGTCACAGTATCCAGGTGCCCCGGATACCAACCCAAATGTCATATATGATTGGGATGAGCTGGCAAGCGCATCAGGCATAGCCAATATCCTGTTCCTGGTCAAGCTCGCAACCGAGGATTTCTCCTCATGGGTGGGGTTCTGGCATACAATCGAAAAAGTCGGCTCTGAATACGTGCAGACAGAAAGCTCGCTCGGCAGCATGGAGGCCAGTGCCAGCTTATATGATTACAGATACCCCATAAGCACGTGGGCCTCTGAAAGATTTGCAATACCTTTCAACTGGCTGGGAAGCCCCTATGCCGTCCTGGAAGGCGTAAGCAAATTATACAAAATCAGCACTGACGATTTCTCTTCCTTCCAGTCAGAGGCTGTGCAGGATGACAGCATAACATCGCTGGATAATAATTTCTTGTTCGCCTTTCCGGAGTCCGCAACAGGGGATATAATGAACCCTGTAACTTTCTATTCCAACCCCCTTCCTGTATGCGGGGACGGCGCATGCGAAGTGAATGATTGCTGCTACGACTGCGGGTGCCCAAGTTCGCAATACTGCGACACCGCAGGCGGCACTGAAGGTGTGTGCAGGGTCAATAACATGGGACTGGAAGTGACAAAAGTCACCCAGACCTCCTTCTCTGACTGCAACACAGAGCACGAGCTTGAAATAACAGTCAGGGTTAAAAACCCGCCAACAGGCCTTGAGATATCGGGCCAGGAATACAGGCTTGACGGCGCAGGCTACACATCGTCCAGCTGCGAAAACCTCGGCGGCTATTATTACAGGTGCCCGGTGACTGT
>Ga0180434_10006340_pt1 | contig 13640 bp, 25 predicted proteins | sample SS_ome_7_FD_132453 | JGI IMG/M metagenome (GOLD analysis project Ga0180434, IMG submission 132453) | Hypersaline lake sediment archaeal communities from the Salton Sea, California, USA - SS_1_D_2 metaG | ecosystem: Environmental > Aquatic > Non-marine Saline and Alkaline > Hypersaline >... | reverse complement strand
TTTCCTTAGTATAGCACACTATTCCGTTTTGTCAACCTTCTCGCGGCGATTTTATCGGGATAGTTTTGCTGGTACAAAAAAGGCAGTGTGGATAGGGGGGATTAGAACCCCGCACTGGATTACCACCCAGCACTGCCCCACGTTTGCGGCCCAGAGGCTTGCTCCCTTTGTAGTGGGGTCGGCGGTCTGCTTAGGCTGGCTTAGTGTCTCAAAGCAGGATGATTTCGGATACCGTGACCTCACCCGCAACAGGGAAGCCATCGACCAGAACAACGTGCCCCGTAATAAGGGTTTGGATTCCGGTAAGGTGGTCGTCAATCAAAAGGGCGAAGTCGATAACGTCAATCATCGGTTCACTTTCTGTTGGAGTATTGTTTCCTCAATAATCTAAGTATATCACACGGTAGGAAAAGGTCAAGTGTTTTTTTTCGATTTGTCATAAGTGGTTATGCTGCAACGGTTTACGTCGGGCGGGGCGAGCCCCGCGCGTCCTAAGTCGTTACTACGTAATGGGTTACGTCAATTCCCGCTGTACTTCCGCCACAGGTAGAGGTCATAATCAGCTACACTACACCCCTCTGGAACGTGACGCATGAACTCTTCCGCCAATTCCTTATACCTTTTGGGGGATGAGGGGGTAGCCATTGGAGCGTCCACCCCACAGTCCCGTAGGAACTTCAGTATGTGGGTGTCCAATACGGGGTAGTCGTAATCCTCTCGCGAGTGGGTTAGGAAAAAGTTCGCCGTCTTATGGCTAACTCCCTTTATCTCCATCAACTGTTCGAGCGTACACGTTCGCAACATTAGTCCCTTGTTGTGTACTGCCCTCGCAGCATCATAGAGAAACCCAGCTTTCTGATTGTGTGGAGTGATACCGTAGTGGTGCAGCTTAGCCGCGAACCTCTTAACACCCTGGCTACGGCAATAGTCCCTGATACTCAGCAATGGGTGCGCTTGCCAGTGCATATCCTTCAGCAGTTTATCCACTGATTCCGCAATTCGAGGGGCTGGCTTGTTTGCTACACAGATTGAGAAAACAAGAAACTCCTCTAATTCGTAACCCGTGCGGTTGTAGTTGGTAACCGTGTTGACGTTAATCATTGCTCAATACCTCTACTACTTTCATCTCTTCAGCGAGAAGCCACGTTCCGCCTTGTGATTGGGGTCGGTTGAATTTCTTCACACGTCGCAGTTGAACCTTTGCCCACACTCTATCCTTCTCGGATAGGTGGGGTGCCACCTTCTCAGTGGTGGCGTGCCAACCAGGGCGATGTGCGTACCCTTTGGTGGGGTGGTCCTCTGCCGGGTACCACACCCCCAATTCGATACGCATTCGCCGGTTTATAAAGAGGGGGCCTATCGACCCATCCTTACGTTGGGTAAACAATTTGTAGCCGTTAATCACGTTCATTTTCGGCTGTAACCTCCCTCAGACTTCTTGACTAGCTTCCATGCCTCGGCAGCCTCAGACCCCTTCGGTTGGGTGCCATGCAGTAGGAGGGCGAAGTTACCCCCAACGGTGGCAGCGTGCGAATCGTCGTGGTCAATCGGCATAGCCGTTTCATCACGCGAAAACACCACCTTTGCGGTGCGGATTTCCAGCTTCTTAATCAGGTGGTCATACTTCCCCCCAACAGAACCAGTCAGCAGGAAATTGTGAAGCAACACCCCCTTGTAGAGGAATGACAGGTCATACCCATCGAGGTACAGCCGATGAATAAACGGCAGACTCTTGGTGTATGCGTAGAACAACACATCGGGGCGTTGCTCAGCGGCACGTACAGCCCCCAATAGGTGGGTGTACTTGAAGAAGTCCCCACTAACGTGGTATCGCAACACCTTACACTTGCGGGGGAGGGTTGCCAGAATGAGGTCGCAGACTTGTCCCGCACCCCTCATACTACGTAGTGCGTCGAAGTTCTGCCGACGCCGCTTGTAGGTACCCGGAAAGACTACCTCTTGTGAGGCAGAGAAGCACCTAAATTGGGTAAACCGCCCGTCCTTGATAGACTTGTTGCCAGCCTCATCGACTACCACTCGCGAGAGGCAGTCCCTCGCACCGGGGCACGAATACCCCGCAGGTAGGTCAAGACTGTAAATCTTTTCCCCCTTGCCCAGACCCAGGTACTTACCCAAAGTCTCTATCTTCGCATTAGCTTCCGAGAAGTAAAGCATACCACCCTCCAGTGTCATAGTGCAGTTGGTTGATGCCCCTATTATAACACCCCAGCGGGGATTGTCAAGCCCTGTCAAGTCATTTTGTCCTAAGTCGTTACTACCAAAGGAGTTACGTCGCGCGGGGCTGGCCCCGCTCGCCCCAAGTGCTTGCTACACAACGAGTTACATCAGTTGTTTCCTAGCTCTTGGATTGTCGAGGGTGCAAGTCTCCACAGAAACTCTTGCAACCCAATCTCATCATCCATGCTTCGGGCCGGTACGGGTAGCTCCCCCATCTTGCAGCTATGCCGCCACCCATCGGGGTCGATAATCCTCACGCCAACTAGTTCCGCCCATTTATGTGCGGTGTACTCTTGTTCGGCGTGTTCATAGAGCCAATCTAGTAAGTTGTTCACGGGCGAAGCCTCTTGGGTAGTTGAGAGTAGGGAATGTGCAAGGTGTGGGAATCAGGATGATTCACCTTGCGAACCACAACGGCCTTGGGCGTGATGGCAACCACGCGAACCTTGAAACGGTTGAAAAGAAAAGTGGAGTTAACAGCGAGTAGAGTCTGCATCAATAGCCTCCCCAAGGGTCAAGTCGTCCGTTGTCGTAAGCCCCATACGGGTCGTCGGGGTCTGGTGCGTCGAGGCACGATTGGCACAAGCTGGTGCCGCTCTCGCCATGATGTTTGGCACCACAGGTGCAAACCATGTTGAGTTGACGGCCAGCATCGTCGTAGTCGGGGCAGCATCCCGGTTCATGGCCGCAGCACGGGAAATCTTCACATCGAGCCATCATCTCTCTCCTCTAAGTGTCATTGCTTCAATACCACAATTATAACACGCGAGGAGAAAACGTCAACCCAAAAAACTCGAAAAGCCATAAGTGCTTACGCCGTAAGAACTTACGTCGCGCGGGGCGAGCCCCCGTCGCCATAAAGCAAAGCCCCGCAACAACTTGCGTCATTACGGGGCTAGTCGCGAGGCTCATACTTGTAGGCAGCAACCGGAATCACTTATGAGAATCGGCATAGTTCCGGTTTCGCCGCTCTCACTGCCTAAGAGGGAGTCGGGGGAATCGAACCCACCCATCGAGCGGTTAACAGCCGCTTGCTACACCAGCCAGCTTCACTCCCATCGCCAGCAAGGGAGGGGATTAGAACCCCTTATTAGGTAACCTCGCTGGTTTGTACGCGGCAGCACGTAAAGCCCAATCAACCTTCATTATTTCACTTTGGAATATGTTGGCAAAAGGGTTTAGGCCCGTCGTGCTGCTAAGTGGCGGGGGTGGGGGTTGCACCCACAGGGCTCAGCTTATGGGGCTGTGCTGGAAACTGTTCCCCCCGCGTCGTTTATTTCTTTGCTTTGGCCCTCTTGGGCTTCGGTTTCGGCTTGGCTTTAATCGCCATGCCCTGCGAGGCTACGAAAACGGCTGCCTCATCGCCACGGTTTGTCTTCAATGTTCGTCCGTTCGCCAGCTTAATCTCAATCACTTTTTCACCTTTTTCAGTTCGTCGGTGTGGATGAGGGTTCCGTACTCGGTTTCCAGTTCTCTGGCTTTCAATCCCAACCACATAACAATCGCAAAAACCTGATTGCCGTTCTGTTGGAACTTCCTGATTTGTACTCTCTTACCGCGATGCGCCCCGCTACCCCAATCGAGGCTCACGGTACACTTGTCGCCAATTTTGAAGCCTTTTGTGTCCATGCTACTATTATACACCACTTTCCGGCTTTGTCAACTTATCTTTCTGAATTAGCGGACACTTTTCCTGAGCGTCGTCAAACCCCTCAATCGAGGGTGCTGCCTTGCAGCCCACCAAGGTCATGACACCATATCTTTTTTGGATACCATCCTTCACTGGTTCCGTTATCCTATTCGCACACTTCCAACACATTGCCAACATGGCCACGCCTCTCAGATTTTCGCTGACTATAAACCACTGCCAGACCGACCCGGCAGGATAGGGTGAGACAACGGGCTCCCGCCTCTTGGCTGGGCATTAGGGGGCTGCTGCCCGGCCCCTTGCCTCACTTCTGTATTGTACCACACCACCCGAAATTGTCAACCGGATTCTCTCGATTTGCCGTAAGTGGTTACTACGTAACGGTTTGCGCCCGGCGGGGCTGGCCCCGCTTGTCGTAAGTGCTTACGCCACAACCACTTATATCATTTGCGGGTCATCTTCGTATTCCTCGGGGAATTGGTTGTTGATGTGCAACAGGTGAATAATGGTGCTTAGGCCAATCTCTTGTTCTTTTGGGTGGTCGGCATGTAATGCCTTGACGATGAAAATATCAGCGGGTAGGGGCTCACCTTCCGCAACGCATTCCCGCACTAGTGCCATACATGGCTCATACGGATTACCCCCGTCGCGGTAGTGAGTATTCCCATTCCACTGAATTTCGTACATGGCCTAGTCCTTTAGAGGGATGACATGGGCCGTGGCTTCATCGCGAAACCTAACCCCTCGGAGGTAGAGGGCAACCCTATCAATCCAGCCGAGTTGCATCACGTCTTCCGCAATTCCTTCCTCATAGAAGGACCGATACACCCCATCAGGACAGAGCCCGGTAATAAGGAACTGAGTGCGGTCGATGTTCCGCTTGAGTTCGGATTCCCTCAGAATTGGATGCTTCTTGGTATCGCGAACACTCGACACCTTACACAGGCGATTCTTGTTCCCGTACTCGGGCTGGTGATACACGAACCGCACAACATCGCCGGGGCGAACCATGCGGAGCCGAATCGAGCCGGTGAAAACGGGCAGGAACAGGGACGCTGCAACGAGCAGCACAACAGCAATCAAAACATACTCGAACATAGAAAATCTCCTTTCATGTTCTCTCTAGTATAGCACAACAAACTGATTTGTCAACCTACGCTGGTTGCATTTCTTGATTTTGTACGCGGCGGTAGCAGGCTTCGCTATCGCCGTATTCATCTTCCATCGGCTGAAAGCCGTTGAACACGTCACCAATCTTGGGGGAGTCGGGGCACCCGCACTGGTGAATATCGCCGTTCGGCTTGACCTGATGCGTTTCGCACATGCAGGAAAATTCGGGCAACTCGTCTTCTTCGTATCCCTCGAAAACCGTTTCCAAGGCACGGCCAACCGCCCCCGGCATACGTCCATCGGAAGTGGTGTTGCGAATGCCCTTACGTTCTCCCATGTAATCATAGGTGCCCATCGCCTCGAACGCTTCGACTACTTCGGGGTCAATCGGTTCGTGGTATTCGTCTTGTGACAACTGGGTTTCGACCACGCCAGCCTTGCCAAGTTTCGCGAGCATCAACGCACGCTTTTTGGCTTTGCCGTTGGTGATAATGCAAACGCTTTCTGCGACTGCAAGAGCCTCCAAAAGCATACGCTCAAAGTCGGGGTGCAAGGTAGGCTCACCACCGCCGATAGTAATGTAGCGGCCTGCCGCCTCAGTCAAGACAGCTTCCCAGACTTCGCGGCTCATATCCTCACCCTTTCCGGGCTCACAGGAAAAGCAGCAATGGTCGCACTTCATGTTACAGCGGGTAGTGATTTGCACGTACATGGTTTCTCTCTTGTGGTTGTCTCTCTCAGATAATTAGAGTATACCACGCCATGCGCCGCTGTCAACTGAGAAAATGAAAAATTGTAGGAATAGTTGTAAGTCCTTATGCTGCAACGGTTTACGTCGAGCGGGGCTGGCCCCCGGCGTCGTAAGTGCTTACTGCGTAAGGGTTTACGTTCCGAAGAACTCGTCCTGGCACTTCTGGCACAAACCGGACATCCGGTACTCCTTCTCGGAGAAAGCATCGCGAAACTCGTTCGCGGGGCCACCACAGCCGATGGGAGCGGGCACACACACGTTGCCCTTAATCTGGGCCTCGCGGTCACCCCCGGTCAGGGTGTTGATGAGGGCGTTGATGCCCGGCGCTTTTTTGGTGGGTTCAGCCATTAGTAATCCTCATATCCAAAGTCGTCGTATTGTCCGTGGTCCCAATCGTCACCACCCATGTAGTCCTGCCACTCTTCGTATTCCGTGGGCTGGCCATCGTCCTCGATGCCGTCGTAATCCCAACCGCATTGCGTACAGTATTCGTCGCCGTCCTCACCCACAACGAGTTCCAGCCCGCACACGGGACACTCGGCGGGTTCGTCACCAAAAACGTCCTCAAACGCGGGGGCTTCACAAGCCGCTTCCGCAGGCAGGGGGCCGCAGAATTCGCAGCCTTCGTCGTTGCAGTTGGGGCAAGCAGGAAGTTCAAAATTGTCGGCCATGATTTTTCTCCGCGTTCGGGTTCTCTCGTTTCAACACCTGTATTATAGCACGCTTCGCGGCTCGGTCAAGCGGAAAATCCAAAAATTTCCAAAATAGTTGTAAGTCGTTATGTAGCAACAACTTACGTCGCGCGGGGCGGCCACGGCTCGTCCTAAGTCCTTGCTACGCAACGGTTTACGTCACATAACAAATGATTTCCCAATGGCCAGTTTCGGGCATACGATAATACGTATAACGGATACGGCCCGCCTCTACTCCATCATCTTCGATAATAACCACACCCACGCCTTCATTGTTATAGAAAACAGGCGAATCTTCAAAGCGTGGCAGGAAACCATGCTCGAATAACATGGCCGTTAGTTCATGCCACCATTCAATGGCATTCACGTAATAGATGCGCCCATTGCTTGACAGGCTCGCAACCGCTTCGCGTATTGGGTGTTTAGCCTTTATCATTTAGATAATCCCCATGAGTATCAGCCCGCTCTTGACGCTGCCCTCTTGGCAGAACTCACACCAACCCCGGTCCTGGTCCGGTTCCACGTCGGTCGAGTAATCACAACCCTCATTCATGCAAATGCCAGGGCATACGCTGTCACAGATAGCGGCCTCTGCCATATCCATCGGGTCGTCGTAGCCGTAGTCCTCGGCCAACTGTTGTAACTTACCGTACATAACTTTTCTCCCTTTTAGTCGCCCGGCCCTAGCGGGCTGGTTTAGCTGTTCCAAGTGTCGTTGCACACATCCACAATCCACGCGATGAATACAACACCAACGAACAGCAGAAGTCCAATCAATACTATGGGGTTTGTAACCATGCTCTTAGTATAGCACACAGATTGAAAAGGTCAAGAGGAAAAGTAGGAAAAGTCATAAATCGTTGCTGTGCAACAGGTTACGTCGAGCGGGGCGCGCCCCCGTCGCCCTAAGTCCTTTCGTCGTAAGGCTTTAGGCCATGAAGTTTTTCGAGGCAGGCCATGTGGTACACCTTGACATCGCAATCAGGGGTAGTACCTTCGGGGAGGCCACCTTTAGTGGGTTTGCCACAGAGGGGGCATATCTCGCGGGGGTCTCTCTTCTCTTCGCACATACTACTTCCTTTCTACTATTTCAAAAAATCCCCCCGGCCACCCCAAATGGGTGCTACCGGGGGAACCGAGAGAGTGTCTCGCGGGCGTCCTATCCAGTAGACGACAGCGGAGCTACAACGTCGCTGTGGACGGCTTACGTATTATGGGGTATTCTGGTCAGCTACCTCCAGCCCCTACTCCAAGGGGGAGAATCGAACTCCCTTTTCCCGCATGGTTTGTAGCCGCCACCTTCAAGGTTACCTTGTCTAGCTCAGACTAATAGGTGGTAGGGGTCTGTTCAACTTAATGGTCCCAGCCCCTTCCGGCTGTTGTATTGGGCGGGATTTTTGTCATTTTAATTGGGGCTAACCCGCATCCCCCAAATTAGCTATAGCTCAGTGGACCTAGCCGGAATCGAACCGGCGTCCCTCCCCATGCTGCCTACCAGCTTTTTGGGGGGTCGATACCCTTCATAGGCCCAGACTCATACTTCAATCATCTCAGTGGGGCTTGCACCCCCCCAGAAGTCGGACCACTCATCGTCAGACTTCTCTACCACCTCAGCGGCATCCTTCTCAGCACCACCGTGGGGGTCGGTCAAGGCCCGCTCATCGAGGGCATAGCCACGCTTCGCCCACTCATCTACCCTAGCTTGCCGGGCCAGCTTATCTTCCCTACGTTTCGCCTCATCCTCCTTGCGGGTGGCATTAGCCAGCCCTGCGAGGGTTTTCTCAGTCCAAGGCTTAATCTCGTAAGCCGACTGCTTCGTTTTGGGGGTGAAGGGCTCGCCAGTGGCGGGGTCAATCACCTTGTCCAACTGAATGTCAAACAGGGCAAACTCGGCAACCTCGGGGGCCAAGTCGTCGGGGCAACCAGTGTAAGCGGCAAACTCTTTCGCGTTCAACATTTTGATTCTCTCTTTTCTCTCTCAACTAAGTTCTATTCTACCACACTATACGAAATTGTCAAGCGGTTTGTTCAGTTTTTTTCGACGGTTCGGCAAGAATCACAGACTTTGTAGACCACACCCGTTTGGGGGTTGCGAACCAGTACCAGTTTTCCACCACACACTTTGCACATATCACACCCCCTAGAGTTGGGATACGCCGAAACCGGCGAGGATTGCCAAAACTGCCGAAACTACCAAAGCTACCACAAATTCGATTATCATGATTTTCTCGCTTGTTCGGGGTTCTCTCTTGCTTCTACCTATATTATATCCGAAAAATCCGAAAAATCAATCTTGAGATTGTGTCTCATCGCAGTAACTCGTTGCTGTGTAAGCACTTGCGTCGAAAAAAAACTTTTCAAAGTCGCGAGGTGGACACTTGGTTTTCAGTAATTGTTGCTGTTTTATGTTTGGCTTTTGGCATTTCTCCGTTTATTTGTGTACGTTTTCTGTTTTGTCGTCGTAAGTCCTTATCCTGTAAGGGTTTACGTCGCGCGGGGCTCCCCGCCGCCGCCGTAAGTCCTTTGATACCAAGCACTTACGTCAATTATTTTCTCAAGAAAAACCAAACCCCCCGAGCTTCACTTTGTACTTCACTCGGGGGGCCACTCCAATCTCTCAAGGGGTACTTACCATCAGGAACTAGCCTGGGCAGCAGGCCCTCTTTCGAGGTATGGAACGTAAGGCATATTATGTATTGCTGGGTATGTTCGATTTTTGTTGTGCGGAAGGCATACCCTCTAAACCGCTTTGCCAAGTGGGCTTAGCTAGCTCACCCAAATGACGGGGTAGGTAACCCCAGGTGTATTGTGGAGGGGAATCGAGCCCCTCGTTGTAAGGCATCAGAAAGTGTTACGGGCCTAACCAAGCCTTTCCTGTGTCGATTTCGCGAATGGGTTTCCCCTCTTCACAGGCACCCTCTAATGGGTTATCCAAACAACCTCCAAGCACGTAGTTCTATTGTGGGCGTGCCCGTGGTCGGAGTCGAACCACCTTCGGCATCTGGATTTCCCCCTCGGGTGGCCTACCCTCAAGGGTCCATAATACCTAGTAACCTGAGCCGTCACACCTTACCAGGATTTATAGTCCTGAGATGCTCAAGTCTCATTCGGCCTACTGCTTCTGGGTGGCCTACCCTTCCGCATTATTCCCAGCAGAGGTTTAGTAGCATACTGGGGGCCTACACGGGCATATTCGGGATAACACTGTCGAGGGGTCTTATTTAGGTAGTAGGTAGGTTGCGAACCGTTTTTCCCTCATTTCGCATCGAGGTATGACGCTATCCTAACATCAACTCCTACTCACAGTGTTATCTCGGATACCCCCGAAGGGGTAGCAGTTTTGGTTGTGCCCAACTCCCTTGCGGCGGTCGCCTAACAAACTGCAAAATAAGGGAGCTTATAGCTATGCGGTTACATAGCCAAGGCTGACGTTACTTCAGTGGTCTACCCTCCAAAGGTAGTAGGTTTCATTGTTTGTGGCCGTCTGCCGCTTACTCGGCGGCTGCCACGCCTGTTTGGATGCCCCGCCAATCCGTGGCAAGGCTTACCATCTGTTGCCCTCTATTATACACTGAGGGGAGTGTTTGTCAAGAGAGAAAACTGAGTGAATCCCCGCAGGGTTGTCTACTTCTTGTTGTCTCTCTTGCCTTTCTACTTATATTATATACAGAAAATCCGAAAAAGCAATGATGATATTCAATCTCAAGAAGCTAAACCCTTTGCCTGCCTATACTTACGTCGAAAAAAACTTTTTTTTGGAGTCGAGGTGGACACTTGGTTTTCAAGAACTACTACCTTTTTATGTGTGGCCCTTGCTGATTTTACTGATTTTTGTGTGTGTTTAATGTTTGTCGTAAGTCCTTACTACGTAACGAGTTACGTCGCGCGGGGGGGCGCGCGGTCGTCCTAAGTTCTTACGCTGCAAGGCTTTAATCGGCTTTGTCAACTGTCTTTTTGTTTTTTTTGCTTGCCGCCTTGGTGGCATCTCGCACTTTTTTGAGTTTGCGATACTCAATCAATTTTGTTACCGGAATTTTCATGCCAGGAAGATATTTCATATCTCGCCTCCCTCAATCGCATTCGTAGCCACAGTAAACGCAACCGCCATCGAAGCGGCCTTCCCCACACTTGGGGCAACGGTCATCCTCCAGCGGAGGGTGCTTCTCGCGAAGCCTCTTCAGGCGGTGTTCTTCAACAACCCCCCGATAGTATTCCCTCTTGATACGGGCACGGGTGGCTCTACGAGCGTAACCATAACGATAAGACATGATGCTTTTCCTTAGTTGAGTTTTCTTAGTTGTCTTTTCTCTCTCTTCTACTTTAATTATATACAGTTTTCCTCAAAAATCAAGGTTTTACTCCTCTGGTGGGGGTACTGTTTTTCGTCGTAACCTGTTGCCCCATCCTACTTTACGTTATTTCAAAAAAACTTTTGGGCGAGTTACTGGACACTTGGTTTTCAGGACAAGTTGCCGCCAATGGTGGCACATACTGTGGTGGCCCTACCTGTGGGTGCCGTATAGCAGGCTGGATTGGGTAGTACACTGTACACTGGGCGTGTGTCGTAAGTCCTTATGGTGTAACGGGTTACGTCAGGGGGCGGGGGCTGGCCTCGTCGTAAGTCCTTACACTGTAAGGGTTTACGCTGTACCGAACAGCTTGGCATGGCGAGCCTTGGCCTTGGCCTCACGCTTGGCCTGCTCTGCTTGGAATGCGTACTCTCCGAACACGCAGTTGGTGAGGACAATCTGCCCACCCAGATTGGCGTAGTCCTGTACACGCTTATACTTACCACTGATGGTGAATCGCTCACCCGTGCGGTGTGCTTTGCACTTGGCGAAGATGGCCACCTCTGCGAAGCGGGTATGCTTACGGGTAAAGGTGACATACACTTGCCCATCAGCCTCAAAGCTGATAGCCAAGAATCGCTCGGGATACTTGAGTGCTGTGCAGTGCCAGTTCTCACGGTCGAAAGGTGTGATGCTGAGAATCTTGGCGTTGTGAATTGTGATGGCGGGTTTACGCATGGTGTACATTCCTATATCTGGTGGATTCCAAAGATGGCGAGGATGGCCAGGATGGCGGCGACGATGAGGGCTACTAGCAACTCGAAGAATAACATGGTTTTCTCTCCCTTAGTGTTACCTCTATTATAGCCTCCTTCCCCTATAAGTCAATAGCCATACCCGTTTTTTTTCGATTTTTTCCAAAATAGTTGTAAGTGCTTATGCAGTAAGGGTTTACGTCACGCGGGGCTGGCCCCCCCGGTCGTAAGTCGTTACGTAGCAACGGTTTACGTCAATCCCATCCTCTGCACCCACAGTAGAAAGAGTCCGTCTTATAGGTGGGTCGCTCTTTGAAGAAGGGGAGGCTCTCATGGCTGGGTATCTCCCCCCCACAATAAACACACGACGCGAACCGTTCTCCGAAGTCCAACTCCATCTGATTGGGGAGCGGTCTAACGGGCTGGTTTGGGTGGTCCTCTAGTGGCATACTTCTACCCTCCGAATGTGGTAGTCATGGGCAGCGGCCTGGATATGGTCGGCCTCGATGCACGAATCTCCACCCCACGGGCAGAGCCATACGCAGGCACCAACACGGTAGCTCTCATAGGTGGCAACGAACTCCTCAACGTAGGCGGTCCATTGGTCGATAGTGAATCTGGTAGGAATGGTGGGCTTACGCATTAGTTGATTTTCCTTCCTTTGGAATCGTAGATAGGCTCGAACATCCAAGGTTCTTTCTTGCGAAGGATACCCTCCACATGGGCGTGGAAGTCACGCTCATCAGTGGTAGCTTGCACCAGTTCGCCAGTGCTGATTTTGGTGATGGCTACGCCATCGAATTGCAAGTCTGCGAGGTAGTTTTGTAACATGTTTTCTCTTTCTCTCTACTTCTATTGTAGCATATTCTCAGGTTGTGTCAAGAGGCAAAAACAAAATACTTGCCGTCTTTTCTGATTTTTCTTTCGGGCTTGTCGGGAACGTCGAACCCCTCACCCTTGCAAACTTCGCAGAACTGAAACCACTCCGTCATGGAGGTCTCGTACTCCCCAGAAATGGGGTTCTTGCGAACTAGCGTCATGGTAACATCGGCAAGCGTGTCGATACCCCCCACAAAGCGGTAGACAATCACCGCCACTTTGCGGGACACGTTGTAGGTATTCATCAGGCTGTTGACAGTGTTTAACATTTCGCGTACTCCTTGCAATCGACGGGTTGACGGTCCTCTTTGGGGGTGCCGAGTTGAGCGAATCGGCGGTTACGATACCAGCCATACCACTTTTGACGGGCTTGGCCTTTGGCCCCGTTTCGTCGCTTTCGTTTTTGTCCGTCAACTTTCATTTTCTCTTTTCTTTCTACTTTAATTATACGCAAAGAAAAGTAAAAGTCAAGGGCTACGCCTTGTTGAGATTACATATCAAGTTGTAAGTGCGTACCATTACACTACTTACGCAAAAAAAGTTTTTTTGGAGGGGGTGAACTGGACACTTGGTTTTCAAGAATCCTACCCAGTACCAGAGTGGTACTTAGAGTGGGGGGGTTTTTATAAATCGAGAAGGAATGGTACCGAACCCCCCATTTGGCGGGGGGTGGTGCAAAGAAAACAAGCCCCCGTCATATCCAAATGACTACTTTTCCGGTGGGTCTTTACTTTCGTGATAAGCGTGCATCAACGCCGCTCCTACCAGCAACCCAAACACATACAAAGCAACCGCCGTTACTGGGTCGGGCATTGTTCACGCGCCTCCACCATTTTTCCACCAACGGGCATAGGTCTATCGCCCTTATCAACATCAACGACTACACCGTTACATGTTCCCTTAACAAGATAGGCTGTCTTTGGGTCTAGCTTCCAAGTCTTACTCATCCTTTTTCCATCGGCACAGCAGTCACACATGGCCGTGCCCGGTTTAATGGGCCTGATTCGCCCACAGCTTTCACACACTTGTGTCACTCTCATGGCTACCTCTTCCTCACAAACCAACACAGCAACGGCTGTCGGCTGCGCAATGTCTCCAGATACTTCCAGCCAATGCGCTTGACAGCGCTTGCGCTGAACCACCAGTTGACAGCCCACAACCCCCTTTTGTCATAGCCTGTAATCAGCGCAATATGGTCCTCACCATCATCATACATTCCACACAGCAAGACGGCATTGCCCAGGTCTAGCTCATGTCTAAGCTGCTCCGTGCTGGGCT
>Ga0180434_10006339_pt1 | contig 13640 bp, 11 predicted proteins | sample SS_ome_7_FD_132453 | JGI IMG/M metagenome (GOLD analysis project Ga0180434, IMG submission 132453) | Hypersaline lake sediment archaeal communities from the Salton Sea, California, USA - SS_1_D_2 metaG | ecosystem: Environmental > Aquatic > Non-marine Saline and Alkaline > Hypersaline >... | reverse complement strand
GATAACCATATCCCAGCGGTCGGAAGCCTTTGCGGCGATAACCAGACTGATGATCAGGACAAAAGCCAATAGTAGCGTGTTGAGGGCTCCGCCGCTGAGGCCGAGCTGGGAGAAATAGGCACTCGCATCTTTGTAGGCCGTGCCGCTTTCATGCCCTGGGTGCAGCCGCCTGGCGAAGTAAAGGTTGATACCAACCAGGACCATCAACGGCAGCCAAACTGCAAACCCAAACCCATATCTGCTCAGGAGCATGGTCAAGAAAACCGGGGAAAATCCCAGTTTTTCGAACCAAAGCCAATCCGGATAGATGGAAATCCCTGCCCAAATAAAAAGGAGAACCAAAATTCCGAGCCCAATAATCCATTTCTTCTTCATGACGAGACGTCTCCTCTCTATTCGGTTGCCGGCTCCGGTTCCCTAAAAAAACGGGACTGCGGTAGGAGAAACACAATTTATGACGATTTGTATCAATTTAGATTTTTGAAACACTGCGATAGGGGCCGTTGGCGTCGACACCCCGCAAAACAATCCACGCATTTCGGGAGATATTTTTTCAAAAAATATAATACTATTGTTTTTAAAGATATTGTGCAAGCGGTTTCGAAGTTTTCTGCTCTCAAGCGAGGGAAACGAACTCGTCCGGCATTTAAGATGAACATGAGATGCAATCAGGCCTCTGGAATTCGGGCAAAGGATCTTTAATCATTTTTAGGTGCATACCGTGTTCGCAAATGCCGTATTCTGTTTATCGGGTTCAAAATCGCCGTCATTTTGCTATGCGGCGCCTCGGGAACCTTGAGCTGTTTCAGGGTGAATTGCCTTACCTTCAAAGCCCCTTCTTTTTTCGCCTTCTGAAAATGATAGGTCGCATTGACGAAAAGATCTCTGGGCAATATGCCCCGTATTCGCGGATTTTCACCGCTTCTCAATCCGTCCCGGATGATGGTGGTGCAGTTTCGTGTAAACATGCCAAAATCACGATACTTTTCCGGATTCTTCGGATCGGGAGGCGCGTTGCGTATCGCCTCCAACTCATGATGGTATCGCCTGGAAATCCGCTCCGTGTCGAGGCCTCGAATGCGCAGCACATGGATCGTTCGCATGAAGAGACGACCGAACATGTCATAGTAGGGTCTTTCCTTGTCGTTAACATTTCGGATCCCTGTTTTTGGATGAGGCGCGAATTCGCCCAGTGGCGGTCTATATAGATAATCTTCGATTCGTGTCACCTCATTTTCATTGATGAGATGGGAAAAATTAAACACCGCTCCGTCGACGTTGACGGCGTTGTGCCCAAACAGTGAAATCTTATAATTCACCAATCGTTCATTGTAATATAATTCCACATATCCCGGCTCCACCGCCGGGACATCCGGCCAGATCAGTACGATCGGTTCTCCTTCCTCATAGTCCCTTTGAGGCAAATATCGCCCGCAAACGCGCTTTCCCAACCAGTGGAGAACATATCCATGCCAGATATAGCTGGATTCCAGATAACGCTCACCCCCCAACCCTTTGAGAAAAGTCCGGCCGTTCTCCCGGGTCAAAACACCTTTGACGATTCCCGCATTCATGACGTGTGAAATAAATCCCTGGCTTGCCGTCAGCTGTTCATTACGAACAGAAAAAACATCAAAGCACTCAAGAAAAACCGCTTATCGCTCATCTTCTATGTTTTGCATTGTATTTTTGCACGATCAGGGTCAGTCCGCGGCGTTCACGAACTTTTATCGATTCCCCCGCCTCGATTGGCCCGACATCTTCCATCAACTCGGCCTTCCAAAGCTCGCCCCTCACTTCCACGTATCCTGAAGGCGCCAATCGCTCCTTTGCAATTCCGTATGCGCCGGCCATCGGGTTGGAAGCCTGTGACCCATTCCATTCGTAAGAACGCCAGACAAACGGAAACAAAATTGCATCTTTAAGCGCCCACAGTCCGACGAAGCCCCATCCCAGCCACCCAGGAATATCGATCCACCGTTGTACCAGTATCAGGATGAGGATGATGAGGGCCAATGCGGGTAGTTGCAGCAGGGAATACCTGAGTACAATCCGAGTTGACCACCCTCTCGCCTTCATGCCGTCCTATGCCCTAATATCCCTTTCAAGCGACCCCCCCCACTCCAAAATCCCATTCTCAATGGAAGTCCCTCCCGAGCACACCCTATTCATTTTTTCAGCTGACACGTTGAAAACCGCCTGGAGCATATCACAGTTTATGCACTTCATGAAAGCGTTGACACCATTCCAAAATCTGATGCCCGTGACTGAGTGAAAATGGATGAAAGCTTCACCCGATCAATTTCTTTGTGGCCCAATGACCAAAAAATTTGATATCAGGTATAAATTCAGCGCCTTGAAATCGTGCGTTGGAGGCCGTTGGCATCTGTTTCGGAGGAGGTAAGGGATATGGACGAAAAAATTCAATGTGCAAAAGAGCTGATCTACAAATTCAAGGGGGACACGTATGCGTTCGGCATGGGTGTCCTTGATCAGGCCGGCCCCCTGACCGCACAATTCGGCAAGCGGGCGATGTTGGTCAGCCGGCCGGCTTCCCGGTGGCTCAAACCGGCAATAAACCGACTGGTGACCGCCTTAAAAGCAAATGGGATAGAGATTTTGGGACCGGTCCAGGGAGCCCGGCCGAATGCACCCCGTGAAGACGTCTATCGCCTTCATGGGCATATACTTCATAAGAGACCGGAGGTGATTGTTTCATTTGAATCGGGCTCAGGAATCGACGCGTGCAAAGCGGCTGCCACCCTGGCAACCTACGGAGACAGGGAGGCCGAGCTGGATCCCTATTTCGGCGTAGGAGAAGTGACGAAGCAGGCCCGGCGTGCCGGTCGCACGCTTCTTCCCCTGGTGGCCGTGATGACCGCTGCAAGTTCCGCCGCTCACTTAACCAAGTACGCCAACATCACCGATCCGGTGTCGGGTCAAAAAAAACTTATTGTCGACGAAGCGATCGTTCCGCCCCGTGCCGTGTTCGATTATGGCCTTACCTTCACCCAACCGAAATCATTAACCCTGGATGGGGGCATGGACGGCCTCAGCCATTGTTTGGAAGTCTATCTCGGAGCAAAAGGCGAAAAAGAAGACCAAATCGAAATTATCTGCCTCTTGGGAATCGAATTGGTCATTGATGGGCTTCGACGATTGACTGAAAACCCACATGATACGGTCGGGAGGGAAGCGGTCGCGCTGGCCACAGACCTCGGCGGTTACGCCATCATGGTTGGAGGGACGAATGGTCCGCATCTAAACAGCTTTTCTCTTGTCAAATATTTGAGCCATGGCCGGGCATGCGCGTTGATGAACCCGTATTACACGGGTTTCTTTGCCCCCGCCGTTGAGGCGCGCCTCCGAAAGGTAGGTGAAATCCTCCGAAAACATGGATATGTCGGCTCAGATCTCGATGCGCTCAACTCGCAGGAATTGGGTCGCGCCGTCGCCGAAGGGATGCTGGTTTTCAATCGCAGCATTGGGTTTCCCACCGCACTGTCGGAAATCCCGGGACTCGGCAAGGACGTCCTCCGGCGAATCATTGAAGCCGCCAAAAACCCGCAGTTGGAAAGCAAACTTTTAAATATGCCCGTCCCACTGACTCCGGCGCTTGTGGACAAGTATATGGGCTCGATTCTTGAGGCGGCATGGAGCGGGGATTTGGATAAAATCCTCACGTTGAAAAATTGAGGATTGCATGAGAGGCATCTTTGGATTCCCGATTAACTCACACCGAGACCGATTTTTCTGGGAGAACATTTCCCCTCAGGGACGCAGGGCTTCAAGCACACGCCGCCTGCCGGAACCGAAGCTTCCTTTCCTCGCACAGGGTGTGAAGTCATGGAAACAAATCGTGCCGGGTTGTTTTTTTTTCGTATTGATATCCAATATGATTTCATATAATGAAAGCAGTGTCTACAGCTTTACTGTGCGAGGAACGAACGGGCAATGTTCTTAGATCCGATATTGGGTTTATTCTCCAACGATTTGGCCATTGATCTGGGCACTGCCAATAGTCTTGTCTACATGAAAGGCAGAGGCATTGTCCTGAGCGAGCCTTCCGTGGTGGCGGTTCGGAAAAACGGAAGAGGCGCAAATAAAGTACTGGCGGTAGGAAAAGAGGCCAAAATGATGCTGGGGCGAACGCCGGGGAACATTGTCGCCATTCGTCCCATGAAGGATGGGGTCATCGCTGATTTTGATATCACCCAAGCGATGCTCCGCCATTTCATACGGAAGGCCCACAATCGGAAAAAGGTCTTGAGACCCCGTATCATTATCTGCGTCCCCAGCGGGATTACGCAGGTCGAAAAACGTGCAGTTCGAGAATCCGCGGAGTCTGCCGGGGCCAGGGAAGTATTTCTTATCGAGGAGCCCATGGCGGCGGCCATCGGCGCGGGACTCCCGATAACTTTGCCGACCGGCAACATGGTCGTTGACATTGGCGGCGGTACCACAGAAGTGGCGGTCATTTCCCTTTCGGGTATTGTCTACAGTAAATCCGTCCGGGTCGCCGGCGACAAAATGGATGAAGCTTTGCTTCATCATATCAAAAGAAGGTACAATTTATTGATCGGTATCCGGACCGCAGAGACCATAAAAACCACCATTGGAAACGCTTTTCCCGGTGATCAAATAGATACGATCGAAGTCAGAGGACGCGACCTGGTTACGGGAATTCCGAAAATTCTAACCATAGACTCAGATGAAATAAGGGAAGCCATCTCAGAACAGGTCCAAACGATTGCCGACGCCCTGCGGATCGCACTGGAACAAACGCCGCCGGAATTGGCGGCCGACATTGCCGACAGGGGGATCGTGCTGACAGGAGGCGGTTCATTGCTGAAGGATTTGGATGTCCGACTGGCACAGGAAACGAACCTGCCCATCACCATCACTGAAGATCCCCTGTCCGATGTCGTTTTGGGTTCCGGAAAAGCGCTCGACGATCCCGCATTGCTCAAAGAAATCATGATCGACTGAGCGAGCCCCCGATGCATGGAAAAGAAAACCGATCCGAGGATGCACTCGGCAGAGCATATCCTGAACCAAACCATGACACGAATGTTTGACTGCGGTCGCTGCTTCAGTGCCCACATCGAAAAGAAAAAATCCAAGTGCGATTATCATTTTGATCGCGCCCTGACGCCGGCGGAAATTCGTGACATTGAAACCCGAGTCAATGATGTCATTCTCGCGGGTATGCCCGTGACTGAAGGGTATATCACAAAGCAAGAAGCCCGGGAGCAACACAGCTTGGCGCGTCTACCGCCGGCGGCCGGGGAGCGAATAAGGATCATACGAATCGGGAATTACGATGCCTGTCCCTGTATCGGCTCTCACGTTGATTCGACAAAAAAAATTGGTAGATTCAAGATCTCCTCAACGAGTTTTCAATCCGGCGTATTAAGAATAAGATTTAAGCTCACCGATTTGATTCCCGCCTGACGTTTATCCCGAAGATTCGGTCACCCAACGGCCTCTCGAAAAAGGTACCACCGATTGGAATGCTTCATCCGTGTCCGACCCTTGGGTTTTCCCCCTTCATGGGATGACGGCCCGTTGAGCTAAGAGGTTAACCGTGGCCGGAGCGAAGTCAGTTCAGCCGGAAGCGTGATACGGAGGCGGAAACAAACACGCCTCCTTTTCTTGACAACCTTGCCCCCGTTTTACAAGCACGGCCTCAATACACACCAAGCCCCCGCAAAAACCCGAGAAGTTTTACGACGCGGCAATTTTGCAAAGCGCCTCAGCCGTAAATTCCATTTCTTCCAGCGTGTTGAAATATCCCATACTGATACGCACGCTCCCATCGGGAAAGGTGCCCAGCGTTTTGTGGGCAAGCGGGGCACAGTGCAATCCCACCCGAACAAGGATATCGTAATCCCTGTTGAGCATATCCCCCGCGACGTTTATGGGAATGCCCTCCTCCATCCAGGCCAGATTGATTGAGCCACAGCCGCCGAATCCGTGCTCTGATCCGGTCGGCAGGATGCTTTCAAACGTCAATGAAATGGTGGCGGTCTGACGTTCGGGGCTCAGCGGTCCGTAAAGCGTCAGGCCGGGCACGTCGTGAAGCGCCTTGATCAGGGTCGATGTGAGGGCCTTCTCGTGGCTTCTTATTTTATCGATTCCCTCCTGCAATATAAAGTCCACGCCGGCCCCGAGTCCGGCGATGCCGACATTGTTCCGGGTGCCGCTTTCAAGCGCGTCGGGCAAAAAATCCGGCTGTCGGGCCGTGTCGGACATGCTTCCCGTGCCCCCTCTTTTGAGCGGCCGAACGTTCAGGCCCTCTCGAATGTAAAGCCCACCGGTGCCCTGAGGACCCAGAAGGGCCTTGTGTCCGGTGAATGCCAGAAAATCAATCCCGCTTGCTTCGACGTCAATCGGGTAGCACCCTGCGGTCTGTGCGGAATCCAGCAAAAGTGGCGTGTTGCCGATCGCAGCTTTTACGGCACCCACATCCTGAATGGTTCCACAGACATTGGAAGCATGGTTCAGCACCATTAATTTGGTATTTCTTTGGACAAGTTTCGGCAGCGCATCCGTGTCGAGACATCCCTTCCGGTCACACGGCGCGATGGTTAACGCAATAATATCGTGCTCCTCCAGGTGCTTTAGAGGCCTGAGAACAGAATTATGTTCCATCGCCGACATGATGACATGGTCTCCCGGATCCAAAAAGCCGTATATCACGGTATTGAGGGCTTCGGTTACGTTCAAGGTGAATACGACCCGCGCAGGATCGGAAATGTTAAACAACGTCGCAAGGCTTTCACGGGTTTGCTGAACAATGCGGGCTGCTTCGAGAGATAATTGATGCCCGGACCGACCCGGGTTGGCGCCCACGCGGCTCATGTAATGGATCATGGCCTCGGTGACTTGGGGCGGTTTGGGAAAAGAAGTGGCGGCGTTATCTAAATAAATGAATTGTTTCATAGCCCGAACACCCATAGAACATCATGATCTTCTTGGGATTTGACGCAGGGGTGTGGTACAAGAAAAATCGCTGCTTGTAAAAACTCGTTTCGAGACCAGAAAGGGCTCGTCACATAACCCCTACGCGCGCCCCTTTATCTCAAACAAGTTACCGTCGTAGTCGCTGATGAACGTCAGGTAGGAATCCCCTCTGGGAATCCGAAGGATTTTCGTCTCCAGATCCCGACATTTCTTAAGGAATGACTCCGGCGCATCCACCTCAAGGCAGACATGTTCAACTTTCCTATTTTTATGCCTTTTCCGGGTGCTCACAAAGATTTCAAATTGGATATTGTCATCCCTATAGATGGTGACTTTATATTCCATGTCCACATTGAAAATTTTTTTTGAAAGCGCGGATGGTATAATCTTGGACGGCATTTTTTTCAGACCCAAAAGGGTCTCATAGAATTTGTCGGCGGCTTCCTCTGAACTGCATTCGAGCGCCACGTGTTTCAACAACATCTTTCTCTCCGTCTTAGTCCTTACGGGTCCTTAAAGTCGGCGTATCGGGTTTTTTGATCCCTCTCGCTTTCGCCTCCCCGTGAAAAGCGGGCTTTTTTATTGGGAATTCCCAATATCGAGCTGAGAAAGCAGACTCGCAGGATCCGGCTTGCAAGATGCCGCTTCCATCTATCTGGGAAAAGCTGCGGGTATGCCCCCATCCACAGGGAGCGCCGCACCGGTCGTGGGGGTCTGCTCGCTCGCAAAAAAGACAACCGCATTGCCCACATGCTCAGCCAAAACCGAAACCTTTAGCAGATTCCTGTTACGATAATATTCCTTTAACCCTTCATAGTCCAGCCCCCGGGATTTCATCCTGTCCGGTCCCACGAGGTCCCACAGTTTGGAGGAAATTTCCTCATCCCCGAATACCGCATCCGGATTGACCATATTGACCCGTACGCCCAATTCGGCGAGTTCCTGGGCCGCAATTTTTGAGATCTGATGGGCGCCGGCTTTGGAAGCGCTGTAAGCCCCGAATGCCGCGCCCGGATCAAACACATTCTTTGAGCTGATGACCACGATGTTGCCGCCGGTTCCCTGTCTTTTGAAAACAGGAATCGAGGCCTTGATGGTGTTAAACGTGCCTTTCAAATTCACCGCGATAACTTCGTCCAGTTTATCCGGATCCAAATCCTCGATCCTGGCAACATGGGCGATACCTGCGTTGGGAATGACAATATCAATCCCCCCGAGCCTCCGGCTGATGTCATTAAATGCTTTCTCAACGGATGCATACGCCCTAACGTCGAAGGCGATGATCTCAACTTCACCCTGCGGGTAACGTTGTCTCAAAATAGAATGAACCTTTTGGAGACGGGGCGTGTCAATATCGGAAATTACCACTGCCGCGCCGGCAGCCAGCAAACGATCGGCGATACCAAAGCCGATGGCGCCTCCACCGCCGGTCACAACCGCAACCTGCCCTTGGAGCAGTGGATGAGGTAGGCCTGCCAGTTTCCGCTGCTGAAGGCTCCAATACTCCATATCAAAAACATGGGACTCGGATATAGGGACGTATTCCCCTATACCTTTAGCTCGGCGTTTGGCGCAAAGGGTGTGCTCGGCAATATCGGCGGCCACCCGGGCGGCCTGTCTGGTAAACCCAAGTGCCGCCAACCCGAATCCCGCAACAAGGAAGACGCGCGGATAGGCATCCAATTTTCTTGGATTGACGCCTTTCGCCTTTACCTGCTCTAGGAAGTACCGATCATAGGTTTCTTTGAAGGCATCCGTCTCACGCGTCAGCACTTCCGTGAGGCGCTCATCGCTCTCCGGAATGGAATCAATATACACCATTTTGTTTTTCGTGCGAATCACGTGGTCAGGGGTGAGCACACCGGAGTTGCAAAAGGCTTGAGCCTGACCGGAGAGGGAAAGATCCACCAAATTCGGTGACCGTCGCGTTTCCACATAGAATCGTCGCAGGTTCCCAGAGGGATCCTTGTGGGCACAGACCCCGCGAACCACTTGACTGAATCTGGCGGCCGATACGTCAATATCCCCAACCGGTGTGACATCGGTGCGTGATATTTGAAGGGGGTTTTCTTCCGCCCTTTTTTGTATGAATGCTTCCGCCCGATTGACGTAATCAATCATCCTTTCATAGGACTGCCGAGCGTCATCCCCAAAGGTAAAAATCCCGTGACTCAAAATGACGATCCCCTCTGTATCGGGGTTCTTTTCATATTGCGCAGCCACCTCTTTTGCGAGCGGAAGGCCGGACATCGTGTACGGGACCACGGCAATCCGTGAACCCAGGGCCTCCCGGATCCGCTGTGCTCCCTGCTTCAAATTTGTCAGGATAAGGATACTGTCGGCGTGGGTGTGGTCAACACACGTATGCGGCAAAAACGCGTGGAGCAGCGCCTCTACCGAAGGCGTCAACGGAGACACAAGAATTTTGTGAATCTGCAGCTGCGTCTCCATCTCCTGGTCGGACAAGTGATTTATGTCCCGCAGCTTTCGGAGGAAAGCGAGGTCCAGGGCCACGAATCCATCCGGCCCCATGGTCTCTAAATCAATACCACTTCCCTTTACATAGAGAATTTCCCGGTCTTCTCCAAGGATGTTCCTGCCCTTCAATTTAACCGAAGTGTTGCCGCCACCGTGGAGTACCAAGTTCGGATCTCCACCGATCAGGCGAGAGGTGTAGACCCGCAGTGCCAACTCCTCGGGGATATCGCAATAACGCGCAACAAACTCAGCGGCGGCGTTTTCATCAAAGGCGCTTTCCACAGGTGTTTCTCCACCCTTGTAGGATCGGATCTTTACAATCCGGCGGTTTCACTAAAATAATCCATTCGCCTCAGTTTCAGCACAAGCAAAGCAACAACTCTCAGCCCGTTCGGATTCCTCATTCTTTTTGATTCTTCAGTGTGTTGTAGAGATCGAAAGCCTTATCCGGTGTTTCATTCTTGTGCACCACTGCGCCTACCGCCCGGATCATTGCAGTGGGTGACTCGGATTGGAAGATATTCCGGCCCATGTCCACCCCGCCGGCACCCTGCTGAACCGCGCTATAGGCCATCGTCAAGGCATCCAATTCAGGAATCTTCTTGCCGCCCGCCATGACAATGGGAACGGGACAGGCGGCCGTCACCGTTTCAAAGCCTTCCTCAATATAATATGATTTGATGTACTGGGCGCCGAGCTCGGCGCAAATCCGCGTGGCAAGCCTGAAGTAGCGCGCGTCACGGGACATCTCTTTCCCGACCGCGGTCACGGCCAGCGTCGGAATGCCGTATCGTGTCCCCAAGTCTACCATGCGGGTCATGTTCATAATGGACTGTTTTTCATATTCTCCACCGATAAACACCTGGACGGCCATGGCGCAAACGTTCAGGCGGATGGATTCCTCGATGTCAACGGCGATCGCTTCATTTGAAAGCTCTTTGAGTATGCTGGTCCCGCCCGAAACCCTGAGCACGATGGATTTCGTCGTCGAGGGGGGCACGACGCTCCTGAGGATGCCTCGCGTCAGCATGAGGGTGTCCGCGTATGGAACCAAGGGGAGAATATTGAGATCAATTCGTTCCAAGCCGGTGGTCGGGCCTTGGAAATAGCCATGATCAATGGCCAACATGACGGTACGGCCGCTCTCGGGATTGAAAATCCGCGCCAGCCGGTTTTTCATTCCCCAATCCAGGGAATCGGATCCTTTCAGAAAAAACCCCCCGGTTTTCTGAGGGATGTCGGTGTAGAATTTCTTGGCCTCTTTCATTTCATCCATGTCAGGCATTGCTCGGCCTCCTTTCGATTTAGCGGACGGGTAAATCGGTGTGGGGCTTCTGTCCGATTTTCATGTTCCATGCATCCGGCGGCAGACGCTCGAACCAGGGATGTTCAAAAGCATACCGGGGGATCAAACCCGGGGCTGCCGCGCCCTGGAAACTATTTTTACTTCTATTTGATTTCTGCGTCCAGAGGTATTTGCCTTTTGGCCCGGCGAACCGTGTCATCCGGGAATTATTCACATCGACGCAAGTCTTATCCCGGTTCTCATTCTCGGCTGGATCCGGAATCGAGTCCTTTCAATTACGTCTGAACCCCGGCCGGGAATCCCCATTCATCCGGGCTTTCGCCGGCCTGACGGCTCTGGAGACGCTTTACGAGCTCATGTATCTTGATTCTCCGGCATTCCTTAAGCCAGGCCTCAGACCTATTACTCAACAAACGGCGGGAGGAAAAAAGGCCGGATCGAATTGGTGAGTCTTCCCGGTCACATTTACACTGTGTCAAAAAAGCTGACAAAATTTTGGTGGAGCTCCCCGTTTCCCGGCCGCATTTCTCATCGAATGATCCATGTCATCAAAGGGTTGGGCAGGTTGAGCACGGCTTTCATGCTTGGCATAGGGATTGCTAACCTATCCCACGTCTTTTTTTCCTCGACACGGGGACGAGATTTTTCGCGTGGCGGCGAATCCATCACCCCGGCCGAATCCGGCGTGGTCACGAACATACTTAGGGTCCGGCGTTACCGGTGAGCGCAACCATACAAACAAATCGAATTACATCTCAATTTAGGATAGAATTATTGATACACCCGATGATAAGGACGGCATGATGCCGGGAATAGCTGTCGATGCGGTGAAACCGACCGCCGATAGAAACCGGAAATTTGCCGGTATATTTTACAGCAGGCTTTCAGGAGGAAAACATGAATGACATTAACTCTATTATAAATCCGAAATCGATTGCCGTGGTGGGCGCGAGCAATCGCTCGGGAAGCCTGGGACTCAATATTTTTAGGAATTTGCTCGACGCCGGGTATCAAGGCATCCTGTATCCTGTAAACCCCAACGCCAGATCCATCCAGGGAGTCAAGGCCTACCCCCGTCTCCTGGATATTCCCGATGAAGTCGACATGGCCGAGCTGATTGTCCCATCGGCCCATGTGCCATCCGTTATTGAAGAAGCCGGTCAAAAGGGAATCAAGGGGTGCGTCATCATTACTGCAGGCTTTAAGGAAATCGGCGGTCTCGGCGGCGAACTGGAAAAACGCATGATGTAGGTCGCGAAAAAACATGGAATTCGAGTGGTGGGTCCCAATTGCCTGGGGGTCATCAATACCAACAAAGACGTCCGCATGAACGCCAGTTTTGCCAGGTTCATGCCCAAAACCGGAAATATTGCGCTCGTGTCACAGTCCGGTGCGATGTGCGTGGCGATACTTGATGTCGCGACCGGGCGCAACATGGGCTTCTCCAAATTTGTCAGCATTGGAAATAAGGCGGATGTGAGCGAAATAGACTTTCTACAGTACCTCAAAGATGACCCGGATACGGACGTCATCATCATGTATTTGGAAGATATTTTAGATGGTCATGCGTTCATTGAAATTGCCAGAGAAATCACCTTGGTGGCGGGTAAACCTATCTTTGCCTTGAAGGCCGGCCGATCCGCAGAGGGGGCGAGGGCTGCGGCGTCTCATACGGGCTCTCTGGCGGGCTCGGATGCAAGCTACGATGCGATCTTCCTGCAGGGCGGTATTCAGCGCGTAGAAGGGGTCAGTGAACTGTTTAACTACGCGCAGGCCTTTTCCATGCAGCCTCTGCCGAAAGGAAACCGAATCGCGATCGTCACCAACTCCGGCGGACCGGGTATCATGGCGACCGACGCGCTGATGGGACCCGGGCTCGGACTCAAACTGGCGACCTTGTCTGAAGAAACCGAGAAAAAACTCAAGGGGCATCTGCCGCCCACTGCAAGCATCAAAAACCCGGTGGATGTTATCGGGGATGCCGGTCATGAGCGTTATGAGGCCGCCGTTCGGGCAACTATCATGGATGATGGGGTCGATGGCGCCATTGTCATACTCACCCCCGGGGGAATTACTGAAATACTGGAGACCGCTCAAATCATGCCCCGCGTCGCTGAAGGAATAGACAAACCGATTCTTTGTTCGTTCATGGGGCTGGTAGATGTCTCCGAAGGGGCGAGGTATCTGGAACAGCATGGAATACCGAATTACATCTTCCCGGAGGATGCCGCGAGAACCATGGCCGCCATGGTTCGATACAATGAAAATATAGCACCCCGGAAGAAAAAGAAAAGAGTGATTTTCAGCCTGCTGGAGGACCGAGAGAAGGCCTCTCATATTATTAAAGAAAAACTCGCCGGTAAAGAAAAGTATTACATGTCTGAGGGGGAAGCAAACGAGATTCTCGACTGCTATGCTTTTCCGCTGCTTCAAAGTCGGATTGTCAAGGACGCTGCCGAAATCGATGCGGCGGTTGAAGAAATCGGGCTGCCTGTTGCCATGAAAATTGACAGCCCGAACATCGTACACAAGTCTGACGCGGGCGGCGTTCGATTGAAAATCAGGACGGCCGAGCAAGCGAAGAAAGCCTTTAAAGATATCACCGAAAATGCCAAGAAGTACAAGCCCGATGCACATATCAACGGAATCCTCATCGAGCAAATGGCTCGAGGGGGGGTAGAGGTGATCCTGGGTTCTTTCAGGGATCCCAAATTTGGCCCCATTTGCATGTTCGGTTTGGGAGGCGTATTTGTTGAGGCTCTGAAAGACGTGACATTCCGTCTGGCCCCCATGTGGGAGACAAGCGCGGAGAACATGATCCGCTCAATCAAGGCCTACACGGTCCTAAAAGGAATACGCGGAAATCCGCCATCGGATATCAAAGCAACTG
>Ga0180434_10006338_pt1 | contig 13641 bp, 12 predicted proteins | sample SS_ome_7_FD_132453 | JGI IMG/M metagenome (GOLD analysis project Ga0180434, IMG submission 132453) | Hypersaline lake sediment archaeal communities from the Salton Sea, California, USA - SS_1_D_2 metaG | ecosystem: Environmental > Aquatic > Non-marine Saline and Alkaline > Hypersaline >... | reverse complement strand
TTAGATAGCAGAGATTATTTTTCGCTGGGAAAGATATACGAAAAGAAGAGAGATTTTGGAACAGCTGTGAAATGGTATAAAATAGCAGATGATAACATCCCAAAAGGACAAGCACCTCAAAATTTTTATTTCTACTACGGGATTTGTCTCAAGAAAACAGGTAAACTTGATCAAGCAATCGCAACGTGGCTCGTTGGTGCTGACAATAATGAATACCTTTCATGTATTGAGCTTTCAAAATACTTCGAACATACCGTGAAAAACTATGAAGAAGCGCTAGCTTGGGCTAATACAGGTAAAAACGTATTATCAATTGATAGTGATCAAAAAACCAGGGTTATATCAAAGGTCGATCATCGAATTCATCGATTGACAAAGAGAAGAAAAAATGAGAAGTAAACATCTTAGATTAGTAGACAAAGCACGCGGTGAAATGGACGCGCAGTTGAAGAAGAATTATCTATTATCCAGGGGGATAGAAGCAACTTTGTATGAAGAGAGTCTGGGAACATTGTATGGATTGACAAATACGCCTTTGGGAGAAGTTGAAATCTATGTAAAAAATGAGGATTATGAAGCGGCGGTTCTGGCACTAGATGAAATCAAATAAACGACTTATTTTCAAGCTTTAACGCTTTATTGTAGTCTTCTTCAGTATCAATATCGATTAAGATCCTCTTATCCTCCCAGTTAACATACTCGACTTGATATTCTCTGCAATTAATTATTTTTTTACCTCCCTGCTCCATCTCTAATGCGTTAAGCTGCGGAAAGCATTCCCTTTTAAACAGCATCGGTACTGTATTGATCCCATTACAATGCGTTGAGATAATCGATGCTTGCGTTGTATTTGCTTTATCAATCAGCTGATTGATGAGAGATGTCGCTAAAAACGGTTGATCGATGGTAAAAAATATAACTGCATTAGCATCCGCTTGTATTGCGGCTAAGCCCTTCTTTATCGATGTGCTTTTGCCAAGGCGCCAAACGTTATTATTTACGATCGTTACATCTTTGTCAATATATTCGACCATATTTGAAAATTCATATCCCAAGACAAGGATAATCTCGTCAACATTAGAATTCTGAATTATTTCGATGATCTTGTTTATCAGAAAGTTGTTTCCCCAGGGAAGCAATTGTTTTGGTCTTCCCAAACGTTTAGAAGCCCCAGATGCTAATAAAACCGCAGAGATGACCAATTGTTAAATCTTCCCTAAACCTTTTAGAACAATCTCTTCATTCAGTGGGAATTGATTAAACCAGATCCCTGTGGCATCATGGACTGCCGATAAAACTGCGGGGGCAAGCGGAATAAATGGCATCTCTGCCATTCCACGTGCGCCGGATGGACCAATTGGATCCGATTCTTCAACAATGAGTGATGTGGTATTTTGCGGTATGTCCATGATGGTCGGAATTAGATATGTCGCAAGACTATCGGACGCAACAAATCCATCTTTCTGAACAAATCGCTCTAATAAAACATATCCTGAAGCTTGCACAATGGCCCCTTCAATCTGCCCCTTTACTTGCGCAGGATTGATCGCTTTGCCAACGTCATCCGCACAATACGCATTGATAATGCGGACTTTTCCGGTTTGAGTATCGACCTCAACATCTATTTGTTCCGCAACATATCCATAAGCAAAGTTTGGAACACAGTTTCCATCTTCGGGGTCCAGCGGTGATGTTTTGGGCGCCTTATAAACATAGTTGGATTTTGCAGGAAATTGATTTCCCTTCCATTTCTTTATGGCTTCTTTTGTTGCGCCAATAATGGCATTACCAGCCATGAATGTCATGCGTGATGCGGATGCAGAACCAGAGCTTCCAGATGTTGCAGTATCAGATACATCCAATTCAACTTTCTCCATGGGAATATTTGCAATATCAGCGGCTATCTGCGCAAAAGCCGTATGTGCTCCCTGCCCCACATCCGCCCCTGCGTGCCTGAGAATTAGTGTTTCAATCTCATTACTCCCAATTATTTCAACTTCAGCCCAGCAGGATTCTGGTGCACCAAAAGAAAAACCCACATTTTTATAACCGGCCGTGAAACCGTGCCCATATAATAAATGACTTTCATTTTTCTTCATGTTATTTTGTTTGTTGGATATTTTTTCTTCCCACCCTGAGTTTTTCCTGCATTCTTTGATTACCTTGTTGATTGAGATGCCTTTTGGAAGAGGACTTTTCACGGCTGTAAGTTGACCTTCTTTGATGGTATTCATTAAACGAAATTCAACTGGATCAATCTGCAATTTTTCTGCCAATTTATTCATGTGCATTTCAATTGCAAAGCATGCCTGTGGAGCACCAAAACCTCTAAAAGCACCGTTGGGCAGATTGTTCGTGTACACTGCGCGTGAATCAACCGAAACATGTGGGATATGGTAGGGTCCAACTACCATCAAAGTAGCATTTGCAAGCACTTTATTTGATGTGTACATATATGCACCGCAGTCTGCAGTGATATCAGCTTTCAAGAAAGATAGTTTTCCACACTTTTTGGCACCCACCGTCAGGGTTATTTTGTAGGGATGTCGTTTATGATGGCCGATGATGGATTCTTTTCTGGACCAAACAATCTTAACCGGTCGATCTATACCTAACTCTTTCAGTTTTTGAACCGATAATCCTAAGATAATTTGTACAGACATGTCCTCCCTGCCGCCAAAAGCTCCCCCAATAGCTGGATAAATAATCCTAACCTGTTCTTCGGGAAGATTCAGTGCGTGGGCTACCTGCTCTCGGTCTTCATGCGCCCACTGACCGGAAACAACAATCGTTATGCGTTCGTCATTATCAAGATAAGCAAATCCAGCTTCTGGCTGTAGATATGCGTGCTCTTGCGCGGGGGTTTCGTATGTATCGGTGATTACGATATCGGCTTCAGCTTCTCCCTGCGCCATCGATCCATTCCTAATGCGTAAAGGGCTGGTAATGTTTGTTTTAATTTCTGGATGGATAAAAGGCGCATTAGTTTTTATAGCCCCATCGATATCGGTAACCACTTCTAATTTTTCATATTTCACTTTAATCAATGAGCATGCTTCCCTTGCAATTTTGATATCTTCCGCGATAACAACAGCGATCTGATCACCGACACAGCGAACATGATTGGCATATTGTTTATTAGAACCGGGACCGCAAAGCACTGGTTGATCCATTTTCATGAGCCCATATTCGTTATTAGGCACATCCCGGGCAGTCAGAATTGCAACAACTCCATTTAAAGCTTTTGCTGCACTAAGGTCTATTCGCTTAATGATTGCATGTGGATTTTCTGAAAACAAAATGCTTGCAAAAAGCTGATCAGGGGAGGAAAAATCTCCTGGATACATTGCCTTGCCGGTTACTTTATCTTTTGCGTCAATTCTTTTTACGGATTGTCCAATAATGTGTGCAACCATTTAGATCTCCATTAATGTTTATAATATTTTGCAGCAAGTTCCACCGCTTTCATGATGCTGTAGTATCCTGTGCAGCGGCAAATATTGCCCGCCAAACCCTGCTTGATATCCATTTCATTTGGATCTGGTTTTTCTTCAATTAATTTGACCGCTGACATGATGAAACCCGGCGTGCAATAACCACATTGGACGGCACTGGCGTCAATAAATGCTTGCTGCATGGGATCTAATTCGCCACCTTTAGCAAGGCCTTCGATAGTTGTGATTTCATTCAGGTGCGCTTTCGGAGCGGGCAGCAAGCATGCTAAAACTGGTAAGCCGTTGAGATGCATAGTACAGGAACCGCATTCCCCCTCGCCGCATCCAAGTTTTGTACCGGTTAATCCTGCCTCTTGTCGGATAAGATTTAGCAGAGTATGCCTCTGGCCCTTTATGAAAGAATAATTATTTCCGTTAATTGTTGCATTGATTTCTATTGATTGATTATGTTCAATCGATTTCGAAATTGGAGTAATAAACGACGTCTTCTCTCCCCATAACAAAACAGGCTCATTCTCAAATTGATCCCATTTTCCATTTTTTATGGATTCCAATGCCTTTTTTAATAACACAGGAATCAAATAGGTACGATATTTGCTGGAAGAACGAATGTCATCAATTGGTTTCGCATCTTCTTCGGCAATTTTTGATGCTTTTTCGATGACATCACATGTTAGTTTAGAGCCTATGAGCACTTTTTCCGCTTTTTCTGAGCGGACAATTGTAGGAGCTACGGCGCCAAGCGTAATAACGGCGTTTTTAATGACATTATTCAACATGGTTATGACAGCACACACATTTGCAACGGAAATGGCATGTGTGTCCCGTAATAAATATTTTACAAATTCACCGGATGAATTCACGTCCATTTTCGGGAAGCTCACCTGGACGATCATCTCATTTGGTTTAAGAACAGTTTGCCTCACACCATGGTAAAAATCAGAAAGTTTTATTGAGTATTCACGCGATTTTGATCGGATTTTTACGGTCGCATCTAAAGCAATCAATGGTGTAATCGTGTCATTTGCTGGAGATGCCGTTACAAGATTGCCGACAACAGTACCAACGTTTCTGATTTGGGGTGCTCCGACTGAATTTGCTGCACGAACAAGTGGGAAAGCATATCTTTTCAGTAAATCGGATACCAAACACTGATTGTGAGTAAGTCCAGGCCCAAAATATATATTATTTTTGTCTTCCCAGACCGCATCAATATCATTAATTCGAGTAATATCAATCAGTGTGTCTACCTCTGGATGCATTCCGTTCTTAAGTTCCAGGACTAGATCTGTTCCACCCGCAACGATTCTCGCATATTCGCGCCTTTCATCCAAAATCTTGAGCGCATCTTCAATACTGCTCACTGTGAAGTAATAATCCCACATGCAAAAACCTCCGTGAAACTTAATTTATCCTTCTAATAAACTTAGTATTGCTGGAACTAATTGTTTTTTTCGCGATACCATCCCCTCAGCGATCAAAGTGCCATCATTGTTTTTCTCGAAGGGCAAGTCTGCAAGAATCGCGGGTGTATTTTCCATCATCACTCTACTGGATCCGCGAACAACATCAGTGACCATTAATACAGTGAAATCAAATGCGCGCCTTTCTCGAAAATCCTTTAATGCTTTCTTTAATTCGTCTTTGTGTTTGTTAAGTTCATAGAGATCACTGACTTCAGCCTGTGAAATCGCAAATTTATATCCGCCAGACGTATAGGTTTTTACATCCCGGTTGATAATCTCGGGTGCTGGCTGGCTTCCAAGTCCGGTACCGGCGCCAAGTATCTTTTCAGCATAACTTTCCAGGTTCTCTTCCGCAAGAACGGATTTAGGAGAAAATGCCCAGCGGGATAGGCGTTTTATTGCTTCATGATCTCTTTCGGTCGTTGTTGGTGATATCAGGTTTAACGTATCAGAAACAATACCAGCGATTAACAAGCCGGCAATGTCAGAAGGTGGTGCAAGCCCCGCATCACTTATCCTTTCTGTTACCAATGTGGAGGTGCTTCCGACCGGTTCCACAGTAAATTTTATTGGGGCATTAGTAGGCCTATTACCCAATCGGTGGTGGTCCAGAATTTCTAACAATTCTGCCTCTTCGAGCGCAGAAACTGATTGCTCGGCCTCGTTATGATCCACCAGGATCAGTTTCACTCTGGGGGGGTTTAACACATCACGTTGTCTGACAACTCCCAAATAACGCCCTTCATCGTCGACGACCCAAAATTCATTTTGTTCTTCTCTTAGAACTTTTTTTATAAGGTCGCGAATACGGGTTGAGGCATTAAAAATTTCAATGCTTGTATCAGCTGCTTCACGGCATGGTAATTCCATAATCTCACTGAGATTCATGGCTTCATTAACCAATCTTGGACCAACCAACTCATTGATCAATCGAAATAAACTTTCCCCGGTAACTAAACCGAAAGGTGTACCATCTGATTCCACAATTGGAGCAATACCGTTTGTTTTGCTAAATATTTCCCAGGCATCTTTCAGGGGACGGTCGGGTGTAGCGGTGTCATAACTACGCGCAATGGCCTCAAATCGCGGTGATGCATCAGTTAATAGGTGTGGTACATCTACATTTAGATAATCAAGTACCCATGCTGTTTGTTTATTAATAACACCGGAGCGTGCGGCAATAGCATCTAGATCATCCCGTTCACGTATTAACCATGCGTACCCAATTGCGGAGGAAATTGAATCAGTATCAGGATTGACGTGGCCGATTACATATATTGGTTGTCTCATAATATTTATTTAACTGCGAAAGTATCAATAAGAAGTTTCACATCACCGCCAACAGGATACAGGATTGGGCACGTGCATCCATTCTTAACGTATTCATTGACTTTAGTTCGTGCTTCTTGAGGAGTACCTGAAGCGGTGATTCGATGAATAAGTTTCTCCGGGACAAGATGCTTGGCTTTTTGAATTTCAGTATGCGTTGCCGGCCACCCTAAAATCGATTGTATCTCTTCTACAACATCCATCTCGACACCGGATGCTTTTGCAATATGCGGTTGCTGAGCCAGATATTGTGTTAGCAACTCGCGTGTGGTGTCAATTGCTTTTTCACTATCATGATCAACGGAACATACAACCAGTTGCGGTCTATCAATATCATCCAGGCTTCGGTTTGACTTTGCGGCGCCCTTTTTCAACAAGTCGAGAGCACGATGATTGTACTCCGGTGGCACGCAATAATTCAACACAACGCCGTCGGCAATTTCTCCGGTCATCTCCATCATTTTTGGGCCAGTTGCACCGATGAATACAGGTACATTTCTCGGTTCTGTTCTTCCATGCACAACATCTAATTCAATTTCATCAACATGAATAAAATCACCATGGAAAGTAACCCTTTCCATTGCTAACAAACGTTTCAATACCAGAACGGTTTCTTTCATTGCGTTCAAAGGTTTTTTGCGATCAATACCGACATTTTTTGCCAGTGGATCCCACCATGCGCCTATTCCACAAATGATCCGATCTTTAGCGAGATCGTCTAATGTGAGATAAGTAGATGCAAGCAAACCAATATTTCTAGTCCAATTATTTATTACACCAGAACCAACTTTTATTCGTTCTGTGACGGCTGCATAAGCGGCCATAGGAACAATCGCGTCCCGAACCAAACGGCTTTCAGCCTGCCAGACAGCTTCAAAGCCATTTTCTTCAGCATATTGTACGTAGTCCAAACCATCTCGAAGATCATGTGCATCCTGTAGATATAATGCTACTCGTTCACTCATGCTTATACCTCCTGTATTAATTGATTCAGTAAAACCTTTTTTTCAAAATTGATACTTTCTAATTGATCCCAATCTTCCGGTACATCTAGATCAAAAGATATATTTGTATTTCTAAAAATATTTACTTTAACTTTTTTTCTTTCTGCTTCCTCAACATGTTTACGAAAAGACCAATTACCGAAATTATAATTTATTGCACCTAATGGATTGATGTACAAAGCGTTGGTGCCATTTAATTTTCTATCAGATGAAATAATAATTTCTGGAGGTTCTGTTTGGTGGTTTAAAAAAGCTTGTATATCATCTTTAGTTATTAATGGCAGGTCAGCCGGTAAAACCAACAGATTTGTTGCCCCATAAGCCTTAGCAGCGACCGTAGCGCGCCTCAGCGCCCGGTTAATATCAGTATTGCGGTTTTCAAGGACTGTATTTGCTCCAAAATTTCTTGCCAAAGCCAGCGCAGAAGGATCATAACTGATAACAATTCTGTGATCGATTAAATCAATCGGGGATAGGCTTTCTAATATTGATTGCAATAAGTAACCGTTCAAAACCTCTCTTTGAGATGATGAGAGAACATGTGAAAGCCGTGATTTTCCGCGTCTTAAAGGTTTTACTGGGATGATCGCACAGAGCGACATATTTATTTATACTTTATATAGGTGTTTATGATCGATTGAGCCAGTTTTTTTCTCGAATCTAAATCCGGTAATGTGATTTTTTCTTTTAAGATCATTATACTTGACGAGGTATTTGAGAAATTACTTTTTGATTCCGTCTGGTCAACAAAAAAGACATTGAGGAATCCTTCGTACTGCTTGATGATTGATTCTGGGTGAACAGGTAATTTTTTGTCCATTAACATTGATCCAAGAGGTCCCTTAACAGCTTTGCCGTTAATTATCGGTGAAACGCCTATTACAAATTTATTTTTCAAAATATTTTTTATCTCTGGCAAAGCGAGAATTGGGTTAATACTGACAAAAGGATTGGAAGGACAGATCACTACAAGATCAGCTCCAGAAAGAATTTGCTTAACTTTTTGTGTTGGTTGCGCATGCTCGATACCTTGAAATCTGAAGCCTTTCGTTTTTGGTTTAAAATGGTGCCTTACAAAATATTCTTGGAAATGAATCTCCCCATACTCCAAAGTATCCACTACCGTACTCACAGGATCATCACTCATCGGCAATACAGAATGAAAAACACCAAGTTCTTCGCATATTTTTGAAGTGATATCTGTAAGAGACATCCCGAGATGGACTAATCTTGTTCTTTCCAGGTGCAATGCAAGGTCTTTATCTCCTAATAGGAACCAGTCAGGCGCATGGATACATTTTAATGCTGATAACACCGTGAAGGTTTCATTTGCTCTTCCCCAACCCTTTTCAGGATTCGCTAGACCGGCGAGAGTGTAGCATACAGTATCAATATCTGGTGATATGAATAGCCCATAATGAATAAAATCGTCACCCGTATTTACAATGACTGAAAATTCATTGGGATCTAATACCTCTGCAAACCCGTGGGCAAGCTTTGCGCCACCTACACCACCGGCTAATCCTGCTATTTTCATTATCGAAAAAGGTCCCTCTCTGGGTCTCTTAGCAATTCGTTTAATGGTGCATCTCTTAAAGCATATGGAAAACCACGGGCAATAACAACAGGAATATGCTCAACAGATTGCCCCATGACCAATGAAGCCCCAGCTGCTAATTCATCAGCAGCGCCTATTCGCGTTATTTTTAGAGTACGGCCGTAGAGATCGGGTTTCCCACGTAAGTCAACAAGACCGGGTAGACCCGACATACCGATTGAAATTCCAACCGTGCCATAGCGCCATGCGCGGCCGTGAGAATCAATGATAAGGACGCCAATAGATACATCAAATTTCTTTTCTAATATTTCTCGAATGATGGCTGCAGATCTGTCTGGGTTTTCGGGCAGCATTAAATACCATTGATCATCTTTTATGAAATCACATCCAATATTTGATTGATCAATTCCTGCATTAGCACAAATGAAGCCAAGTTTGTGTTCAACGATAATTACTTGTTTGTTGTATCTAAGAATTTCATTACTTTCCCGTAAAATAAGTTCCACAAGTTGCGGGCTTTTGTTCGTTTTCCGGGAGATTATTTTTGCACGTCTCGAAGGTTTGAGTGTTGATAAATGGATATATCGATTCTCTGCTTTTGAGATAATTTTTTGTGTGATGACAATCACATCACCATTGCCAATCGAGATATCTTGTACTTGTAATGCGCCGCATATCAGATCCGCAATATCATCACCTGGGTTTATATCAGGGATCTTGCTTATTGGTTGGAGCTCTAATGATTGTAGAGAGTTATCTTTCAATGCCTGTAATCTTAATCCCTGCGGAATGCGTTTTATATTTCTTGTTGATTCTGATCAAAATTGATGTTAATCCTTCCGCGATAATTGCATTTTCTAAAGGCCCTGCATCCCACACTTGGAGTCCGGCATCTTGTGCTAACTTGATACCGAAATCTCTTGTAGGTTTATCGCTTCCGCATAATAATACATCACAATCTATTGGCGCGTTATTTAATAACAACTCAAAAGAAATGTTTTGAAATGCGGAAATAATATGAACCGCATCACCAAGAATTTTTTGTGTTTTTAGTGCGGCACTACCTTCCTCCGGGACCTTAATGATCGAGATCTTCGGTGGGATTAAAGGAACGGTCACATCAACAAAATATTTGCCCTGAACAAATGGTTTAAGTTGCTTTAGCATATTTTCATGATGAGCATAAGGAACGGTCAGAACAATTACCTCACCCCATTGGGCAGCGGTGTTATTATCAAATCCTTTTAGATTTGATGTATTCGATATGTCAGGCATTTCTGAAAAATTCTCAACCGCTGCCTGTGCTCTTTCCAGCTTTCTAGAACCAACCCCAATCTCATGACCAGCTTTTAACCAACGATAAGCTAAGCCCCTTCCCTCTTTCCCTGTTCCACCAATAATCGCAATTTTCTTTTTTTCCACGTGATACCCTCTTCAATAATTTGAATGATATCTATTCCATACCTTTTTTGAAACCTTTTGTGCAGCTTTCATAACTTGCGCTTCATTCAAACTACTAATACATCGGTCCCGCATTAAAAATTTTCCCTGCACCATTGTATCGGTTACCATGCCATCTTGGAACCCAAATATGATATGCCAGGGAAGATTACCCTTATTCAAATCAGTAAATGGCTTGTAATCTACAAATATGATATCTGCCATATAACCTTCGCTTAATTTCCCTGTCTTCAACCCATCAAACATTGCCTCGGCTAATTTTCGATTGTTATCAACCGCTATTCGCTTTATTTGATCAGCCGGCATATATCTCGGATCCTTATTCCATAGTTTATGCGCTAAATACGCCGCTTTCCATTCAGCCCACATCGAATTCGAAAAACCATCATTCCCCATGCAAACTTTAATACCCGCATTTAATAATTCATCAATCCGCGGCAATCCTACAGCATTATTCATATTAGATCTTGGTTGATGGGTTAACCAGGAATTTGAATCTGCTATCATCATTGCTTCTTTGACATCAATATGGACACCATGAACAAGAATGGTGTTTTCTCCTAACATACCAAAGGTATTAAGGCGCTCTACTACACGCAACCCGTGCCTATTTATACTATCATATTCATCTATTGGGTGCTCCGCTACATGAATATGAAACCCAAACCCATCCGGGCAGTTGTCAGCTGCTCTTTTTAAGGTTTCATCCGATAGCGTCAGGCTTGCGTGTAATCCGAAAGTTGCATTTAAAAACTTTTGATCTGCTTCTTTGCTCTGTATTTTGTTGATGAACCTTAAATTTTCCTCGATCCCCTTTTCAGCGCGTTCAGCTCCATCTCGGTCAGTAACTTCATAGCATAGCGAAGCACGAATACCTGTCTCTTTAACCGTATCTGAGATCACGTCAAGTGAATTGCAAATAAAATTTGGTGAAGCGTGGTGATCAATTAAAGTCGTCGTTCCTTGTTTTATTGCATCGATGAGACAAACTAGAGCGGAAAAATATACGGCATCCCGGTCAAGCGCCTTATCCAATTGCCACCATAATTTTTTGAGAATTTCTGGAAACGCATTTGGCGCAGTGCCTGGGATAGACATTCCTCTTGAAAATGCGCCATAAAAATGGGTATGTGCACAAATACCCCCAGGCATGATGTATTTTTCTTTCGCGTCAACAATTTCACCTTCATCATCTCGAGATGTAATTTGGCTGTTTTCCAGTATAGATTTTATGGTGCCGTTTTTATCAATACGAATTCCCCCATTTTTGATGATACGGTCATTTTCATCAAAAGTAACGATATTCGCATTTTTAATAAGCATAAAAATACCTCAAAAATGTTTTTCTGATTCTATCATAATGAGTTCTAGTACTTCTTTATATGAATTACAATACTCATTCATTGAGGAGTTATTAATGGAAAGAAAAATTAAACAAACAAATACATATATTGAAGAAAATAAAGAAAAGATAATGCGGTCGTTTAAGGATTTTTTGATGATTCCTTCAATTTCTGCCACTCAAGACCATAAAAATGACATTGTTAATGCAGCCAACTGGGTATTGGAGTATTTAAGGGATATCGGTATAACCGATACTTCATTATTAGAAACAGATAATCACCCAATGGTGTTTGGATCATACAATTGTGGTGATGAAAACAAACCTACAATTCTTATTTACGGGCATTATGATGTCCAGCCCCCAGATCCATTAAATCTTTGGGAGTCAGACCCCTTTAATCCAACGGTAAGAAATAATAAAATTGTTGCTCGAGGCGCCGCTGATATGAAAGGGCAGATCATGGTCATCCTGTCAGCTATCGAAGCGATTATAAGAACAAACGAAGTGCCCGTTAATTTAAAATTTATGATAGAAGGCGAAGAGGAAATTGGCTCGCCAAATATTGAATCATTTTTAAAGAAACATAAAGATAAGTTTGCCTGTGATTTTGTTTTGAATTTGGACGCCGGTACGCTTTCAAAAAATCAACCTTCCATTGTGTACGGGCTGCGCGGACTTGCTTACTTCGAGATACACATTACCGGTCCAACCCATGATCTTCATTCAGGATTGTTTGGTGGAGTTGTTCTAAATCCAATTCATGCCCTGGCGGATCTTATTTCAGGCATGATTGATGAACGGGGTGTTGTGCAGCTACCAGGCTTTTATGAAGATGTTCTCTCTTTATCCGACGAAGAGAAAAAGAAAATGGCAAAACTCGGTTTAGATGAGGGTTATTATAAAGATCAGACCGGAGTGAATGCCCTGTTTGGCGAAGTTAACTATACCCCTACAGAAAGAATAGGTGCACGACCAACATTGGATGTAAACGGTATCTTCGGTGGATTTACAGGAGTGGGGCCGAAAACAGTTATACCTTCAAAAGCAATGGCAAAATTATCGACGCGGTTGGTGCCCAATCAACAACCGCGCAAAGTGTATCAACAACTTTTAGATTACTTCAGCCGAAATGCTCCACCACAAATTGAATGGGAAATCAAAAGATTATCAGGTGATAGCGAAACACCTTACGTCACCAATCCTGATACACCACAGGGGAAATGCTTTGCAGATGCCTTAAGAAAGGTTTGGAATGTTGAACCGATCTATCAACGCGAAGGGGGCAGCATTCCAATCGCTTCCAATATTCAAAATATACTTGGTGTAAGTAGTATCTTAAGTGGCTTTGCGTTACCCGACGATAAAATACACAGTCCAAATGAAACAATGGATTTAGATATGTTTTGGATGGGTATAGAAACAATTATTCGATATCTTTACATGGCAGGAGAAATTTGTCAATGAAACAAAACGAAGAAAATAAAAAACTCCCCAGCTATGGAGGGCAGGCACTGATTGAGGGCGTGTTGATGCGGGGCAAAGATTTTGTTGTCGCAGCATTTAGATCGCCAGAAAATGAAATCGTGCTGGAATCAGAAGAATTGCAAGGAATATATAAGACAAAGCTTTCTAAGTTGCCATTGATACGCGGATTAGTAATTCTTTGGGATTCATTGTCATTAGGCATGAAATTTCTAACCATTTCTGCGAACATTCAAGCAGCAGAAGAAGATGAGAAAATTGAAGGTGGGGCTCTTTTCTTTACGATATTAATATCGCTCGGATTTTCTATCGGGTTATTCTTTGTTCTGCCAACCCTGCTTACGAGTCTATTAAGTAGAATACTCAATCTTTCAAAGATTGCAATTAATTTATCGGAAGGTGGCATTCGGTTAATCATTCTTATTGGGTATTTGTGGGTCATAGGGCTATCAAAAGATATTTCACGCGTGTTTCAATATCATGGCGCTGAACATAAAACTATTAATGCTTTTGAATCAGGCAAGGTTGTTGTGCCTTCAAT
>Ga0180434_10006336_pt1 | contig 13643 bp, 8 predicted proteins | sample SS_ome_7_FD_132453 | JGI IMG/M metagenome (GOLD analysis project Ga0180434, IMG submission 132453) | Hypersaline lake sediment archaeal communities from the Salton Sea, California, USA - SS_1_D_2 metaG | ecosystem: Environmental > Aquatic > Non-marine Saline and Alkaline > Hypersaline > Sediment... | reverse complement strand
CCTGCTTCTCGACGGCGTTGGGATCGGCCCCTCCGTCGAGGAGCAGCGTCACGATGTCGGCGTGACCCATGGGAGCGGCCCAGTGGAGGGGGGTCGCATCGTCGGCGTCCCTGGCGTTGGGGTCGGCGCCCTTGTCGAGCATGAGTTTCACGACCTCGGGCGCTGCGGCGGCGCCCCAGCGCACGGCGCCGTGCAGGGGGGTCCAGCCGTCCTTGTTGGCGGCCTTGACGTCGGCGCCCTCGGCGATGAGGAGTTTGGCCATCTCCATCTGGCCGCGCGCGATGGCGTGGTGCAGGGGGGTCCAGTCGAGGGCGTCCTTGGCGTTGACGTCCGCGTCCTTGGCGAGGAGGAGCCGGGCGATGCCGACGCGGCCCTTGACGGCGGCCTTGTGGAGAGGGGTCTCGTCGCTGGCGTTGCGGGCGTTGGGGTTGGCGCGCAGTTCCAGGAGTCTCGCGACGACGTCGGTGTAGCCCAGGTGGGCCGCCCAGTGGAGGGGCCGGCCGCCGTCCTCGTCCTCGGCGGCCAGGCGCTCCATCAGTTGCATGTCGCGCTTGGCGGAGGCGAGGGCCGTGGCCTGGGTCACCACGAAGGCCCCGCCGGCGAGGATGATGATGAGTGCACCGACGCCGATGACGACGCGTCGCCTGGTCATGGACCGTCTCCTTGGACTCGGGCCCGGCCGCCGAAGGCGCCGGCGTCGCGGGCTGCGCAGGCCGGGCTGGCCTTGCCTACACTAGTGTGGCGCGCGGCGTGGAAATCCTTCCCGGAACGGGGGAGAATGTGAGAAGGCCAGGGGCGCGCCGGGTCGGGAGGCATCAGAGCCAGCGCTTCCGCTTGAAGTAGGCGAGCATCACCAGCGCGAGGCCCGCCATGACGGCCACCACGAAGGGATAGCCCCACGGCCATTCGAGTTCGGGCATGTACTTGAAGTTCATGCCGTAGACGCCGGCCAGGAAGGTGAGCGGGATGAAGATGGTGGCGATGATGGTGAGCACCTTCATCACCTCGTTCATCTTGTTGCTGACGCTCGAGAGATAGGTGTCCAGCATGCTGGCCAGCATGTCGCGCAGGGTCTCGGCGGTCTCGATGACCTGGATGGTGTGGTCGTAGACGTCGCGCAGGTAGGTGCGCACGGGCGCCGGGACGAGCGGCGAGTCGGCGCGCTCGAGGGCGCTGACGACCTCGCGCAAGGGCCAGACCGACCTCCTCACCAGGATCATCTCCTGCCGCAGACGATGGATCTCGCTGAGCGTCCGGGGCGTGGGGTCGGCCAGGAGTTCGTCCTGGAGGGATTCGACGCGGTCGCCCAGGCGTTCGAGGACGGCGAAGTAGTTGTCCACGGCGGCGTCGAGCAGGGAGTAGGCGAGGTAGCCGGCGTCCATCTGGCGGACGCGGCCCTTGCCGCTGCGGATGCGCGCCCTCACGGGGTCGAAGACGTCGCCGGGGCGCTCCTGGAAGGAGATGACGAAATCGGCGCCCAGGACGAGGCTGACCTGCTCGGAGACGACCTCGCCGTCGTCGGCGCCCGAGAGCATGCGCAGCACGATGAAGAGATAATCGGTGTGGTCCTCGATCTTGGGGCGCTGGGTCGTGTCCACGACGTCCTCGACGACCAGGGGATGGAGGTCGAACTGCTGGGCGATCTGCTCGATCTGGGAGGTTTCGTGCAGGCCGTCCACGTTGATCCAGGTGACGGCGGGCGTGTCGCGGCGTGGGGGCAGGTCGGCGGGGCCGGCGAGGGGGCGCTCCTCGACGCGCTCGGCGTCGTAGTCCATGACGGTGATTGCGACCTTGTCCACCTTCCTGTCGCCGACGTGGACGGCGGTGCCGGGCGGCAGGCCGGCCTTCTTGGACTTGCGCTTGATGAGCCTGGGGATGAGGAGCGAGGGGAGGGTGATCTTGCGCATGGGCGTTCACCTCGCGGCGGGCAAGAATCAGGCCGGCCCGGGAGCCTCCTTGGGCTGCTTGGGCCTGTGGAGCACCTCGGTGTGAGGGTAGCAGAACTCGACCTTGTCGCTCTGGCTGAAACGGCTGATGACGATGCGGACGATGTCGCTGGAGACGCGCTGGCGGTCGGTGCCCAGCGTGTTGTAGCGCAGGCGGATGCGGATGCCGGAGTCGGCGAGTTCGGCGCGGATGAAGGGCTCCTGGCCGGTCTCGTTGATGATGTCGCGCGTGACCTGGCGGGCGGCGTCGAGGAGGATGCGTTCGGCCTCGTCGAAGTCGGACTCGTAGGTGATGAGGACGGGGACTTCGTCGAGGATGTAGGTGGCTTCGAGGGTGTAGTTGTGGATGATCTGCTGGAAGAGGGTGGCGTTGGGGATGAGGACGCCGCGGCCGGAGCGCTCCTCGCCGCTCACGGTGCCTCCGACCTGGTTGAGGTGGACGTGGGTGAGGGTGATGTCGCTGACATCGCCGATAATGCCGGCGATGATGATGCGGTCGCCGATCTTGAAGGGGCGCTTGAGGAGGATCATGAGCCAGGCGGCGATGCCGGTCACGGGGGCCTGCAGGGACCAGCCCATGATCATGCCGACGAAGGCGGCGGAGATGCCTAGGGAGGTGAGGGAGCCGGAGAACGAGACGAGGACGAAGACGAGGGCCAGGCCCATCCAGAGGTAGCGCCAGACGAGGAGGAAGTTCTGGACGTTCTCGGGCTTCTCGGCGCGGTGCAGCAGGTACCTGCGAAGGGCCTTGGTGATGAGGAAGTAGGCCACGACGAAGATGAGCAGGGTGAGCAGGCTGAGCATGGGGCCGCGGTAGGCGGCGACGAAGCCCGAGGCCTGCTCGACGACGCGACTGAGCATGATGATCCCTCCAGAGACCGCCGGCGCGGCGGCGCGCACCGGCGACACCAACCGGCGGCCGCGCTGCCTAACTAGTGAGGCGCGCGGCGCGGAAATCCTTCCCCAAGCGGCGGGATATGGAGGCGAGCGGCGCCGCGTCAGGGCTCCGGCGTCGGGCCGTCCGGCCGCCACTTGAGCAGCGAGGAGATGGCGAAGGGGACCTTGGGGCCGCCCTGGGAGCGCTCGAAGTCGGAGACGATCTGCCACACCCGCGGCTCCCATGGGGCCAGGGCGAGCCACCGGGGGAGCGCGCCGACGTAACGGTCGTCCTCGGGTTCGCCGCTCACGTTGCGGGCGAACTTGCCGTCGCCCAGGTGGACGTGGTCGGTGAAGGTGCGGGCGAAGCGGGTCATGTCGTCGTCGGAGAAGACGATGCCGTGGCCCTTCCGCCCCCCTGACGGGTGCCGTTCAGGGTCACCCGAAAGGTGGCGCGCGCAGAGGGCGGCGAAGTCGGCGTTGATGGAGGCGTGGGAGATGTCCTCGCTCGAGGTGGTCGGGTCGTCGAGTTCGGGCCAGTAGGCCCAGTCGTAGGCGCCGTCGGGCCGGGTGCGCAGGCGATTCTTGAAAAAGCGGGCCAGGCGGGAGGCCTTGTCGCGGTACTCGCCCTCGCCGGTGATGAGCCACATCAGAACGAGGGTGCGGCCGGGGGCATTCTGCTGGTTGAGGGGGAGGTGCTTGCGGAGGTAGAGATCCCAGTAATAGCCTTCGCCAACGCCCGGGCCGTCGAACCACTCGGGGTCGTGGGCGGCGAGGGCCTCGCGGCAGGCGCGCAGGTAGGCGTCGGCTTTGGCGCCGTAGCGATGGGCGAGCGCCGGATCGCTGCGCACGTGGCGCACGAACAGGGCGGCGGGGTAGGTGATCATGCCGGTGTGCACGGCCCAGACGTGGTACTTGTCCTTGGAGTACTTGAGGCTGCCCCAGGCCGGGAGCAGCGTGCGGCGGAACTCGCTGCGGCGGCCGAGTTCGGTGTCGCGCAGGGCGAGGGCGGCGTCGAAGCGGCGGATGAACCAGTCGAGGTACTTGGTGTCGCCGGTGACCTGGGCCATCTGCACCAGGGAACGCAGCACGCGGCTCTCGCCCCAGGCGAGCGGGCCGCCGTACTCGTCGCCGGCGGCGAGGGGCTTGTCGCGCTTGGCGAACTCGACGTCGTAGCGCGCGGCGAGGTCGTCGTCGGCCGCGGCGGCGCAGGTGAGCCCCGCCGACAGGAGTGCGAGCGCGAGTGCCAGGCATGCACGCATCGTGTCGTTCCTCCCGATCGTCTTCCCGTAGCGGCGGAGCGTCGCTCCGCTACTGGGCGGCTACGGCGGCGGCGCAGTCGAGCATCTCGGCGCGGAGGGCGGCCAGAGCCAGGTCCAGACGCTGCGGCGGGTCCTGGTAGTTCATGGCCTCGTCCACGAAGCGGGGGACGCTCACCTCGAGCAGGTGCTCGACACGCGCGCGGGTTGCGTCGTCGAGCGCGCCGGCGTCGGTGGCCTCGAGCCGGCTGCGCAGCGCGGCAAGTGTGCGGAAGTCCTCGATGCCGTGGCGCACGGCCTCCCAGCGGCGGCTCGTGACGGGCCGGGTGCGGCCGGGGTAGAGCATCATGTAGTCGAAGCCCTCGGTGCGCGTCCAGGGGTCCTCCGCGCCGGTGATGGAGGTCCAGAAGCCCGCGCCGGTCAGGCCGTAGCGGAAGGCGGAGATGGCGGCGCTGCGGTAGGCCGCGACGACGTCGCCGCCCTTGAGCGTGCGTCCGAAAGCGGTGGCGTTGCTGTAGCCGCAGTCGTAGGACCAGAGGTGCTTGCCGGGGGCGCGCATCACGGCCGTCTTCTCGGGTTCTGTGGCGTACTGGGCGAGCCCGGGACACCAGATGTCGGTGACGGGCGCCAGCGCCTCGAACATGGGCACATCCCCGCCGCCGTTGGTGTAGAGCAGGATCTCGGGATCGGCCTCGCGCACCATTTTGCGGGACTCGACGAGTTTGCACACCATGGGCCAGCCGTGGCCGCCGGGCTCGTCCACCTCGTAGAGGGCGTAGTGCTCGCGGCTGAAGCCCAGGCTCGTCATGTGGGCGACCAGATCGGCCAGGTAGGCCTTGAGCGCCTTGCGGTAGGCGGGACTGCCGTACTCCCCGGCGCCGGAGGCCGGGCTCAAGCCGGGCGTGCCCTGCAGCAGGATGACCACGTCCTCGCCGCGCAGGCGCCCGATGATGGCGTCCAGCGCGCTGAAGTCGAGCGGCTTGGTGAGCGCGCCGGCGGCGTCGTACTCGGCGGACGGCAGGCCGCCCACGGGGAAGACGTTGTTGCCGTGGGAGAGGAAGTTGCGGTACATCGCCTCGGCGTAATCCTTGAACTGGGAGGACTCCACGTAGCCCCAGGTGCAGAGGCGGAACGCGCCCGAGGGCGCCATCTCGAAGGGCAGCACGTCGAGGGCGATCGTGACCAGAGCCTCGGGCGCTGGCACGGCGCGCCTGTTGGCCGGGCCTTCGAGGACGCCCGGGCCGTCGAGGGCCTGCAGGCGGACGATCACCTCGTGATCGCCGGGCTCGACGCCGGCGAGGTCGAGGTCGAGCCAGAGTTGCACGCTGGAGAGCGAGGGGATGGCGACGGCCTCGGAGTCGTCGAGTTCGAGCAGGGCGTCCCACGCGATCTCGCCCATGGGCGTCGGCACGCCCATGGCCCGCAGCGCCAGCACGGCAGGGCCGCCGTCAGCGGCCTCGGCGCGGGCGCGCACGTGGAGCGTGCGATCGGTGATGTTGAAGACGCTGAGGGCGACCGGCTCGTGGGCTCCCGGCAGGGCGCGGCGGCGCACGGTGAGCGGCGACGCGGCGGCGGGCACGGCGTCGGCGACGCCGAGGCTGTCCCAGGGGTCGTCGGGCTCGAAGGCGATGATGCCGGCGCCGGGGCCGAGCGCCGCCGCCTGGCGAACGACGCGCGCGGCGCTCAGGGCGCGCTCGGCGGAGGCGACGAGGTCGGCCGTGCGCGACAGAGCGTTGCTGCGGGCGTCGTCGTCGGCGTGGGGCGCCAGCGCGGTCTCCTGCAGGGGCAGGAGCGCCTGGGCGGCCGCGTCGAGACGGTCGGCCTCGCGCCGCAGGGCCGAGGCTGAGAGGGGCAGCGCCTCCTCGGCGGCATCGGCGGCCGCGCGCAGGGCGTCGGTTGCCTGCCGCGCCAGGGCCCGGTCGTTGGCGAAGGGCTGGATGAACACCTCGCGGGAGGCTCCGGCGATCTGCCGGCCGTCGGCGTCGGCCAGGCACCAGGTGAAGGCATAGGCGCCGGGGGCGAGCACCTCGACGGGCAGCAGCAACTGGCTCGCCGCCCCGGAGACGCGCAGCGTGACGGCCTGGCGGGCGCCGTCGGGACGCAGGCAGGTGGCGATGGCGGTGAGCGGCTCGCCGGCGGCGGGGTTGGTGATGTCGAAGCGGACTCCCTGGCCGCAGAGGATCTGGTTCCAGGCCAGGTTGCGGGGCACGACGGCGGCGCCCTCTGCGGCTGCGGCCGTCGCGGCGCCGCCCCGCATGGCGGCATCGCGCCGGTAGGAGGGCCACGGGATCGGCGCCTCCGGGGAGGTGGCGGTTCCGAAGCAGAGGACGCGCCCCGCCTCGCCGCCGGGGATGACCATTTCGAGGCCCGGGGACTCGGGCTGCAGGTTGCCGAAGGCGGGCGTGGCGTTGATGGTGCGATGCTCGAACCGCCGATCGAAGAGCACCTCGCCCTGCTGGCCGAGCACCATGAGGCGGCCGTTCTGGGCGCAGAGGACGTACTCGAGTTGGCCGTCGGCGTTCACGTCGCCGATCGCTCCCGGCGCCAGGGTGCGGCCCTTCATGTCGAGCGACCAGAGGGGCGCGCCGTCCTCGCGGAAGCGGTAGATGACGCCGGTCTCTGTGACGAAGAAGACGTCGGCCAGGCCGTCGCCGTCGAAGTCGGCCACCGAGATGGAAGCCGTCACGGGTCCAGCGGCCGAGCGCCGCCAGAGGAGTTCGCCCGCAGCGTCGAAGCAGAAGAACTCGCCGCCGGGCGAGCCGACGGCGACGCGCCGCGAGCCGTCGGCGGCGGCGAAGATGACCGGCGCCGAGGTCTGCCAGGAGGGGCTGCTGCTGCCCAGCGGGCGCTGCCAGAGGGGCGATCCGTCGCTGCGCAGCACGGCGAGCACGCCGTTGCCCGTGGCGACCGCCACCTCGGGCTGGCCGTCGCCGTCCAGGTCGCCGACGGCGGGGCTGACGGGCGCGCCTTCGACCGCGCCGCGCCAGACGACGGCGCCGGTGAGCGCGTCGAAGGCCCAGACGGCGCCGGTCGAGTCGGTCTGGACGACCTCGGGCTTGCCGTCTCCGTTGAGGTCGCAGACCACGGCGGACGACCAGGCGGTGTTGCCGGCGAGGGGGGCCTGCCAGACCTCGTGTCCGGAGGCGTCCACACAGCGCAGATGGCCGCCGACGTCGGCGACGTAGATGAGCGCGGGGGCGCCCTCGCGCACCAGCACGGCCGCGTAGGTGCTGAGCCGGGCCTCGTTCTCCCACTCCCAGAGCACCTTGCCCCGGCCATCGAGGGCGATGAGTTGGGTGTAGCCGGCGATGATGACTTCGTCGCGCCCGTCGCCGTTGATGTCGGCGACGGTAGCGGCGTTCTCGATCACGGTGTTGAGATCGGCCGTCCAGAGGAGCGGCAGATCGAGCGCGGCGGCCGACGGCACGGCGCAGACCAGCGGCAGCAGCGCGAGCGCGGAGTAGCGTGCCTTCATGGGAGTCCTCCGTTGCAGCGCACGTGGTTTGGCGGGCGGTTTCGCTGCGGGCGCGCGGGTTCCCTGTGTGGCCGCCGGCCCACGGCTCGTCCGGCTAGGGAGCGGGCGCGGCGGCGAGGGTGACGTCGTCGAGCGGCCTGCCTTCCGCGTCGGTGACGCGCAGGCACATGGCCCAGCGGCCGGTGGTCTGGGCGACCTTGACCAGGATCGTGGACCGGCCGGCGGGGAGCGTGACGGGGACGACGTCGTCGTCAATGGCGGCCCAGCGGCCCTCATCGTCCTGAACGTCGCAGACCAGGCGGCCGTTGAACCACACCTTGACGGCGTCGTTGGCGCCGGTGCGGATCTGGGCGGGCTGCTCCTTGGGCGAATGGACGAAGCAGAGGGCGTAGGCGACGGTCCAGTCCGTGGGCGTGAAGTAGTCGGCGAAGTCGAGGAAGCCCTGGCCGTCGGGGACGGTCACCTGGCGCCAGGAGACGCGGCCCGCCATGCCCTCGTAGGCGGCGTCGAGGACCGCCCCCTTCTCGGGCGGGTACACGCGGTCGTGGCCCTGCCAGCCGGTGTTGTCGAAGGGGCCGATGATGCTGAAGTCGCGCGCGAGGCCGAAGATGTCGGTGATGTTGGGGCGGAGATCCCGGGCCCGCTCCTGGTAGATGCGCTCGACCTGTTCGGCGGTCCAGTCCAGGCGGTGGTCGTCGGCGGCGACGAGGGCCCGGGTGATCTGGTTGTCGGGATGAAACAGAGACCACATGGCGCGCCGGCCCAGGGAGGCGAGGAGGGCGTCTGCGTCCGGAACGTCCATGGCGCGGGCGGCGCGGCCGGCGCGGAGCAGCACGGGGTCGGCCACCTGCTCGCGGGTGCGGAGGCCGCGGTAGTAGGCATCCATGTCGGGGAGGAGGGGACCGGCGGCCTCCTCGGAGAGGCCGTAGCGCTCGATCTCCTCGGCGGAGGCGCACCACCAGGTGGCGCCGGCGGGGTAGACCCATTGGTACTTGGCGGCGGCCATGTCGAAGCCGGCCATCATGGCGCGGAACTGCCGGGCGGTGACGCGGGGGGTGCGCACGGCGTGGTCGTCGTCATCGCCGAACCACATGGGCCAGCCGCCAGGGGAGACGCCGCACCGTTCGCGCCAGTAGGCGCGGGCCTGCGGGCTGAGCACCTCCGCGGTGAGGCGGATGCGGTCAATGACGTGGGCGAGGATGTGGGCGACGCTGCAGGCGGTGTAGGTGCCCTCGGTGCCCAGGTGGACGCCGCCGGGGGCGTCGCGGCGGGCGGCCTCCTCGACCCAGCCGGCCAGCAGTTCCCAGGCCAGGGGAGCGTCGTCGGCGTGGACGAGGAAGAACTCCATGTCGGGGAACTCGTCGTACATGGCGGCGGCCAGTTCGGCGGCGCGGGAGCGGACCTTGGCGCGCAGGTCTGCGGCGGTGTAGGTGTCGTAGGTGTAGTCGGGCCAGAGGTAGTGGTACTGCTCGCCCACGTACTCGGAGTCAATGCAGATGCCGACGAAGCCGGCGGCGCGGGCGAAGCGGGCGGCCTGGCGGTAGTTGGAGTGGATCTTGGACCAGCCCAGGTCGTCCCACCAGCCGGGGAGTTTGCCGGTGAAGGCCGTCTTGATGAAGTTGTGGGTGAGGCCGGCCCGGCGGCAGGCGGCGTTGGCGCGGCGGGCGTCCTGGAGGGTGGCGTCGTCCTCGCCCACCGAGCGCGAACTGCCGTCGGCCGACCAGACGTCGGAGCCCTGGTTGTCCATGATGCCGCCGATGAGGATGCCGTCGAAGCCCAGGCCGGCGGCGTAGTCGGCGTGGTCGGCGAGCCAGTTGACGCGGATGCGGCCGTCGAACATGAGGCGCAGCGGGGGCGTGCCCTCGAAGGGCTCGTAGGTGTAGCCGTCGCACCGGGACTGCAGGTCGCGCTCGACGGTGAGCGCGGCCGCGGGGCCGAGCGCCGAAGTGGCGAGGGCCACGGCCAGCAGAAGGCGGCGAAGCATCATGGATCCTCTCCCGTGCATCGGGTGGCGGTGATGGGCGACAGGTTCTCCCCCGGCCCCGCGAGACCCTCTCGCCGCCGTGCGCCTGCAGGGGGCAAAGAAACCGGTTGGGGGGCCGGTGAACGGGGTACTCAGTATTCAGCGTGGGCCGCCTGACAAGGCGACCCGGGGACAGCCGCAACCGACGGCTCGGACGACGCAGGGCTACCTTACACGAACGGAACGGCCGTCAGGTTGCGTGCTGCGTGGCGCATGCCGGGGGGGTGGTTCTGGACGGGCTTGTGGTGCCTGGTCGTGGCGGCATCGCTGTGGCAGTACAGGCACACCCTGCGGGCAAGCCTGGAGGAGTACGACCCCAGTTCCGCGACCACCCGCGACTCGTACCGCCTGGTCGTCATGCTCCCACACGAGGGGCTGCTGCGCTACGCAACGGGGCCGTTCTTCCCGACGGGGATCTACTACCGGCCGTTGTCGGCGGCCTACTTCTGGGCGCGCCACAGGGCGCTGGGGGTCGAGCCCCTGGGGTGGCGGTTGGTGGCGATGGCCTGGCACGCCGCCGCCGTCACGCTGCTGGGGCTGCTGGTGGCGACCTGCGCGGGCTCGCGGACGCCGGGGGTGCTGGCGGCCGGCTGGTTCGCCTGGCGCGGGGCGCACTCCGAAGTGGTGACCTGGATCGCCGCCAACCCCGACCTCGTGGCAGCCAGCATGTCGCTGGCCTCTGTGATCGTGCTGTGGCGGGTGCGGTGGCCCTACTGGCTGCGGGTCGGCGGCGCGGCGGGGTTGCTGCTGGGGGCGCTGCTGACGAAGGAGTCGGCGGCCTTCATGCCGGTCTTCTTCGCGGCGACGGTGTGGCTGTGGCCGGTGCCGGAAGGGGCAAAGCGGCGCGCACTGGCCTTGGGCATCCTCGCCGCCGTGTCGCTGGCCTACCTGGGCGTCTACTTCTCGGCGGTGGGGAACCCGGCGGGTCCGGCGGGCGGCTCCAACCTGCCGGCGCTGTCGTCGTGCCTGCGCCGCTACGCGCATCTGATGTGGCCGCCGATCCTCATGCTGAGGGTCTTCAGCCCCTGCCTGCAACTGGGCTGGCTGCTGCTGCTGAGCGCGGCGCTGTGGGAGTTGGTCTGGCAGCACCTGGTGTACTACGGCGGGGCGTCGCTGCTGCTGTCCAGAGCCCGCCGGGCCGCCTTGATCTTCGCGACATGGCTGATGCTGGCTCCGCTGCCAACGCTGCACTGCCTGTCCCTGCCCGACGAGCGCTACCTGTACCCTGCCTCGATGGGCTGGGCGGCGCTGGCGGGGCTCCTGATGTGGCAGGCGGGACGGGTGGCGGCGACGGCCGTGCGGGCGCGTCTGGCGACTGCGTGAGGGCGTCGGGGGAGCCCGCCCGCCGCTAGAGCGCGACCAGTTCCTCGACGGCGCGGGCGATGGGGCTCTCGTCGTTCGAGTAGGGGAGGACGACGTCGGCGACCGACTTGACCGAGGGCTTGGCGTTGGCCACGGCGACGCCGACGCCGGCCCAGGCGAGCATGGGCGCATCGTTCTCGCCGTCGCCGAAGGCCATGACCTGCCCGCGGGGGACGTTGCAGTAGCGTGCCAGCGCCTCGATGCCCACCCCCTTGTCCACGTCGCGGTTGAGGAACTCCAGGTACTCCGGGTTGGTCTTGAAGAGCGACACCTCGCCGCCCCACCTGGCCTGGAAGACGTCGTAGAGTTCGTCGCGGCGGCGGGGGTCGGGGCTGCCGGGCGTGCTGGGATCGGTGATGAGGATGATCTTGGTGGGCTCGCGGCCCTCGAACTGCCGCAGCGAGGGCACGAAGTGGAAGACGGAGCCGGTCTGGTTGGCGTAGATGTCGGCGAAGCGGCGCAGGGCGGGGTCGTCGCGGGCGTAGAGCAGGTCCTCGTGGTAGTAGTTCAGGTGGTGGTGCTCGCGCTCGGCGTAGTCAATGAGGTAGTCGCCGTAGCGGGCGGGCAGCGGGACTTCGAGGACGAGGGCCTCGGCGTTGGCGACGGAATCGCGCACCATGGCGCCGTTGTAGGCGATCACGGGGCCGTCCAGGCCCAGCACGTCGAAGGTGGGGCGGATGGCGGCGGTCATGCGCCCCGAGGCGAGGCAGACATGCACGCCGCGCTGGTGGAGCGCCTGGAGGGCGGCGATGTCGTGAGGCGAGATCCCGCCGGCGCTGTTGAGAAGCGTGCCGTCGAGGTCGAGCGCGACGATGCGGACTGGGCGTTTGTCTGGCGTCATGCGAGATCGCTCTGGCTCTGAGTTGTCCGTCATTCCGAGCACAGCGAGGAATCTCGACCCAGACGAGACCCCCGCCGCAGGCGGGCAGGCTTCGCTCTGCTCAGGGTGACACCTGTCGTTTCGCGGCGGGGCGGCGGTTCCCCTCGCAGGAATCGGCGCGGCGGCCGGGCAAGAACCGCCGCGGAGGACGGAGGCATGACCGTGGGTGAGGAGTTGCTGTACCTGTCGCGCGCGGACGTCGAGCGCGTGGGGATGACCATGGGCGAGGTCATCGAGGCGGTGGAGGGGGCGTTCCGGAGCAAGGCGGCGGGGCGCTGCGAGATGCCGCCCAAGCCGGGGGTGCACACGCGCCCCGACGGCTTCATCCACGCCATGCCGGCCTACCTGGCGGACCTCGACGCGGCGGGGATCAAGTGGATCAGCGGGTATCCCCACAACTCTAAGCGCGGTCTGCCCTACATCAGCGGGCTGCTTATCCTCAACGATGCGGAGACGGGCATTCCCGCGGCGGTCATGGACGCGACGTGGATCACGGCGGTGCGAACGGGCGCGGCGACGGCCGTGGCCGCCAAGCATCTGGCGCGGCCGGAGAGCGCGACGCTGGCGGTGCTGGGGTGCGGGGTGCAGGGGCGGACGAACCTGCAGGCGCTGCAGTGCGTGATGCCGCGCCTGGCCTCGGTGCGCGGCTACGACATCTCGGCGGATGCGCTGGAGCGCTACGTGGCCGAGATGACGGAGGCGACGGGCCTGCGGATCGAGGCCGCGGCGTCGGCGGAGGAGGCGGTGCGCGCCGCCGACCTGGTGGTGACGGCTGGGCCGATCCTCAAGGAGCCGGAGCCGGTGATCGAGCCGGAGTGGCTGGCGGGGGGTGTGTTCGCGTGTGCGCTGGACTTCGACTCCCACTTCACGCCGGCGGCGCTCAAGGCGTGCGACGGCTTCGTGACCGACGACCGCGCGCAACTGCTCCACTACAGGGAGATCGGGTACTTCCAGGACATCCCCGAGGTGACGGCCGAGACGGCGGAGGTGGTGTCGGGAGCCAAGCCGGGGCGGCGCACCGACGAGGAGCGCATCATGGCGATGCACCTGGGGCTGGCGATCGAGGACGTGGCGGTCGCGCTGCCGCTGTACCGCCGGGCGATGGACCGGGGCATCGGCACGCGGCTGCCGCTGTAGGGGCGAACGGCCGTGCGCCCCTACGAGGGGCGTGGACTAATGGGGACGTAGCCGGACTTGGCGACGACCTTCTGACCGTCGGGTGTGAGGAGCCAGTCGCGCAGTTTGTAGGCCGTGCTTGCCGCATCGAGGTCCTTGCGGATGACCGCGTGGACTTCGGTCGTGAGAGGGTACTCCCGCGCCGCGATGGTCGCTGAGCCGGGGTGGGTGCCGTCCACCCCGAGCACCTCGATGGCGGGGTTGGGGGCCATGAACTTCTCGTAGTAATAGACGGAGTAGCCCAGGCCGTTGGGGTCGCGGCTGAGTTGGTCTATGGGGCCCATCATGGTGTAGGTGATCATGTCCGGCGCGTTGATCATCTGGAGGTCCTTCATGACCAGGGCGAGCATGAGTTCCTGGCTGCCCGAGTTGCGCTCGCGCTGATAGGCGGTGAGCGGGGCGTCGTCGCCGCCCACCTCGCTCCAGTTCTCGATCTTGCCCGTATAGATGTCCTGGATTTGCTGCGTGGTCAGGCTGTCAACGGGGTTCTTCTCGTTCACGATGAAGATGAAGGCGTCCAGCGCGACGGGCTTGACCTCCAACTCGACGCCCGTCTCGTGAGCCAACTTGAGTTCATCCTCGGAGGGCTGCCTGGCGACGAGGATGAGATCGGCCTTCTTCTCGATCAGGCTGACGTAGGACTGGT
>Ga0180434_10006333_pt1 | contig 13645 bp, 7 predicted proteins | sample SS_ome_7_FD_132453 | JGI IMG/M metagenome (GOLD analysis project Ga0180434, IMG submission 132453) | Hypersaline lake sediment archaeal communities from the Salton Sea, California, USA - SS_1_D_2 metaG | ecosystem: Environmental > Aquatic > Non-marine Saline and Alkaline > Hypersaline > Sediment... | reverse complement strand
GTCTTTTACACACCTCGTTCTTAATTCTCAGAATGGATAATCGGTCTGCATCCCTCAACTCATCCGAGAGTCTACCAAACTTATGCAGGTTCATCTGATAGTCATCCTTTCCGTATCCCCAGAGATCGACCTTCCAGTTCTGACCCCGGTACAACATGTGGGGACCCAGGTAAAGACCCCTGCCATAGGGAAAATTAGGGAGGAGAACCGGGTTATTGAAAGTCATCCTAGCCACCTGAAACTTTTCGACTATCCTCTGCCCAATGCCAAAGAATCTCGGGATGTCATTTTCGTCGGGGAGCTGGACGCTGATGTCGAGATCCCGCCAGGTCATCAGATTCAGGGCGTAGCTTCCAATCACGCAGACAGGGCCGACTTGTTGTATTATGCTTAATAACCCCTCTTCGTGCAGTAGGGTTCTGGCTTCCTCCCTCAACTCGACGGCCTGTGCCAGCAACTCATCATCGGTACTACTTAACGAGGAGACCATTCATTTTCCACCTTATGATTTAGATTGTATTTGTGGTATGTTGTCGATTTTTTTCATCTCTTCTCTGGTTAGTTCCCAGTCGAAGATGTCCATGTTTTCCTCCAGATGTTGCCTGTTGGATGACCCGGGTATAGCGATCACCCCTTTTTGCAGGAGCCATCTCAACGTCACCTGCACCACGCTTTTTTCTTTCTCTGCGCCGATTTCCCAGAGAATCCTGTTACCGAGTATGTCCCCCTCTGCTAGTGGTGTGTAAGCTGTGACGGCCATTCCCTGGTTCAGGCAGAATGGTATGTGACCCCTTTTCGCCCAGTTCTGGCGGAGAGGGTTGTACCTTACCTGATTGATGCACAGAGGTATATTGGCCGTATCCAGAGCCTCTTCCAGTATGTGGATCCTGAAGTTGCTGACCCCTATACTCCGGGTCATTCCCTTATCTACCAATTCTTCGAATGCACTAAGGGTCTCCTTTATGGGTACTCCCGTATCCGAGGGCCAGTGAACGAGCAGGAGGTCGACATAATCTAAACCGAGCTGCTCCATGATCTTGTCGGCCTGCTTCATCACCTGTTCGTACTCGAGGTTATCCTTCCATATCTTGGAGGTTAGAAAGATCTCTGAGCGATCGATCCCACTGCTCTTCACCGCCTTACGGATCTCAGCATGGTTACCGTAATAATACGCGGTGTCGAAATGGCGATAACCCAGCTCCAAAGCCCAGGTAATTGCCTTAATACCTTCCTTCCCGTGAAGCCACGCTGTACCCAGTCCCAAAACCGGGATCTCGTAACCGGATGCAAGTCTTATCGTCTCCTTCCCCATTCCTATCAACAACCCATATTACCAGATTCTTGGCATTGATCCATAGAGGCTTATCCTGTATATCAATCCGAAAAGAATTATCATTATCAATGCGAGGGGCTCCTCACTGATTCCCATGAGATCGGGGAACTGGTGGCGTAGGGCTTGTATTGCGTAATCCACCCGGTAGAAGTCCTCCAACAGGAACCAATCGTTGCCGTATGCGATGAGGTACTCGGCTTCAGTTTGCGGGTCCCATTCCCGCCTGTTATAGTTCACCTTGACTCGGTCGATAACTTGTCCACTTTGCACCATATGGGTCAGCCTAACCTGAGCTTTCGCTATCAGGTCAGCCATCTCCCACTGGGTTTCGTCAAGCTGGATTATCTTGAGGAGGTACTCAATTGGTCCAGTTGACCCCGCCCGGGCCTCCGATAAGTTGGGATAGAGACTATAGCTAACCATTTCGAACCATGGCGTCACCACGGAAACATTCATTCCGGCTTCCCGGTGTCTCTCAAGTTTTAGAACCGCCTCAGGGATGCTATCGGCAAGTTTACGAATGGGTTCAAAGATATGGATAGCTCTGAAGTACTCGATGGCTGCCCCCGTCCAGTCTCCTGACTGATGGCTGATAAGGGCTTCGGTCAGAAGGGCTTCGGCCTTGGTCATATTTTCTTGGAGAAAGGGTGCGAAGCTTTGTATGATTTCTAGTGTTGATGCGTATTCATCTATGCTGTTTGCTATCATGGATCCAAGGTCCTGTGCGGCGTCTGGTGTTGTGGGTACCAGGAAGGCCTCGACCAAGGTTGTCTGTGACGGGTTGAACTGGACATGTATGTAGGTGTTCTCAGGTGTCTCGGTGGTTCTCTCGATAAGGCCTCCTAGCACCACGGTCTTCCACCCTGGCTCAGTTGGGGAGAGCACGAATTCCCAACAGCAATCTGCTGGGAATAGGTCTAGATACTGGGCCTCTTCTTGCCAGAGCAGGGGTTCCTCTAAGTTGTCGCCCCACCACCAGGAATTCTCGGACAGGATGATTGACTGATTTCCCCACCATCCCGGCACTATCTCGAGTTTCTGGTAGCGTTGTCCGGAAAGAGGTGGTTCAACTACGAGTTGGGGGAGGAAAAGATCCCCGGCGCGATAGATCCGGGGTTGAGCACCTGTATGCCCTTGGTCGGTGAGGTGCATTGTTTTACGGGATTTACATGAGATTTCTTGGTTCTTCGTCAGGTTGATCAGTGTCAGGGCTTCGAAGCGGCCTGGGGCGGAGAACACGTAAACCTTCCCAAGATCCATGCATATATCTCTGTGCAGGTCCCCGACCAGAAGAAGATCGTAGCTGAAGTTGATCTGGGAATCTATGTACCAGGGAGTATGGCAAAAAACAATTTTCTTCTGCTTCTCTGTTTGGGAGAATTCAGTTTCCGTGAAGACGCATTGGTCATCGGTCAGCATCCCGAAAGTCGAACCAGCTACCTGGTTCTGGTCAAGGGAGACGAACCGTGCCGGTCCGAAGTCAAAGGCGTAGTCAGGATAAGGATTAAGGTAGACACCATATTCATTGTTGTTTGCGTCATGGTTCCCTGGAGTCATATAGACTGGTACTTCTAGATTCCTGAGGATCATATCACCAAGAAGTCTGGGTTCATCGTAGTCACCGGTCAGGATCACTATATCTGGATGGATCAGGTTAATCATATCAACGCAGCGAGCTAGAGCTGCTGCATTTGGATCTGAGTAGGTTTCTTCGGTGAGGTGCGGATCTGTGACATGAACCAAAGTTATAGCATCCTTCTCCTGGCCAACAAACACTGCGTTAATCTCGATATCGTAGGCGTCTCCTTTCCAGACCTCCAGGTCATAGAGACCATCCAAGATGTTTCCAGGTACACGCGCGAGGAGAAGCAGGTCGCAGTCTTCAGACATATTCACCTCAAATACCAGATCCCTTCCTACACCGTGTCTAGATAATCTGACTTGCAATTCTCCCTGCACCTCTCCGTGCATCATGAGCGTTATCCTCAGCTCTCCCCCGGGCCTAACCCAGAATGGAACACCCATGATGGGGTAGGTTATGGAGAGGTTGGATTCGTGCAGGCCTTGATAGGTCCTGGTACCTCCATAAGTTCTGGCTGTGAAGGAAGACGAATCCGCCAAAGCTGGCGCAAGAGACCACGACAACATAGCCAGAAAGAACAGATAAGGCAAGGATCTCCCCCAACCAATGGCCTTTGCCTCCTCACCCATCTGCTTTAACCACTCAGCTCGTTCCATCGCCCTCACTCCCTCCGGTACCCATGGTCCGTTAACTCTCATGTAGAAGATGCTAGCAGGACTTTTCACTCCACGTTTCACAAAAAACACAACCACCTATTTTCCTCGCTTCCTCATAACCAAACTTAAAAACCCGCTGTTTTATTCAAAAATGAAGAAAATAATCTTGGAAAAAGTGGTAATTGTCATAAGTGGTAATTCTTGATCCAATAATGGTCGCCTGGTAATTAGCTTGATTATGCCATTCACTCTATTAGGTGAGGTAGGTTACCTGGATTTCCTTTTCATGCGACTAGGCTGACTAGGACTAGTTTCAACCTACTGCTCAGTATAGGTTTTCTTCATTTTTGAATAAATCGCTGTCTTTTTATAGGAGACAGGGTTCTGGGTATGCGTGTCTCGGGGCGATACTGATAAGCTGGATGAGCTGGAGCACAGGGTTTATTCCGGTGTCTCCAAGCTCAGGGGCATTGACCTTGGGGATGAGGTTGAGGTCGAGATCCTCAGCCAGCTCGTGGGTTCGAGGAGAACCGCCACCGAGATCGTTGAAGGAATATATGGACTGGGCAGCCGCGACGAGGGTTTCAGCTCGAGCTACACCCGTGTGAGAAGGGGGATCAGGAGGCTGGAGGCCAGGGGGCTTGTCTCAACCAATCTCCTGGGCCGGGATAAACCCTACAGGCTAACCGACCTCGCGATCATTAACCTGGCCAGGATAGGGGGGGAGTCCAAGCAGGTGAGATCACTGCCCAGGATAGATCTGGTCGCCTACCTCGCAACCACGGGTCTATCGGTTCCGGTGGTGGTGCTGGGCTCGGAGTGGTTCAAGATATCCGATATAGGCGTGGTGGTTCTTTTCGCCGCTTTCTTCTTCCTGCTGGGAGCGTCCTTCGTACGATTCCTACAAACACTGCGGAGGGTGTTCTAAAAATGGGAACAAGCATTGAGGAGGAGGCAAGGCGGGGCGAAGGAAGCAGGGTTGTTCTGAGTATGAGGGCCAAGATGTGTTTGGGGGGTCTCTGCTTCTTCCTAGTGATGTCGAGCGTCGCTTACGTCAAAACACCTTACCTGGTCACATCCCTGCAACGCCTAGCACAAAACAACACCCCGCCTATAAGCAATGAACCCGGGATAGCGCCAACATTTTTTCTCAAAGATGAACTGGATGACCTGGACTCGGAGGGGTCCAACTGGTTCCAGTGGGAGGAGTCCGGTGGTCATGTAAACTCGTCCGATGGCTATGCCTATCTCAGCCTTGACCAGGGGAACTCGGAAATCTGCGTCTCAGCCCTCACCGACCTGGGAGGAGATTGGAGGATGAAATGGAGATACGTCACTGCGGAGATCAGGCTCAGATGCGGGGACGACAACGGCATAAACAGCGATACGGGTGAAGGGCAAAGAGCATGGGGACTTGGCGATATCTACCCGGACTGGCCCCAGAACTTCCTTATCTTCAACTCCCACTCACAGGGATCGGACGAATCACTGGTCGGGTTCTACGCAATGATCGGGATAAACGGCAGCATAATCCAGCAAAAAGACATCTCCCACATCGACATGAGCCAGTGGCATAACTACACAGTAATCTGGAAACCAGGAAACGCAACCTTCCTGGTGGACAACGAGACCGTCTTCACAACCCAGCAGGTTCCCAGCGTCCCCATAGCAGTCGCGGTAGTAACCCAGAACCGTCGCGATAACCTGCTACCCGGAGGGATAAAAGAGCTCAAAGAATTCTTCCCGCTTAAACAAAGACAGTGGATACAGATCGATTATGTCCATGTATACATGGAGCATGAAGAATACAAAGAATACAACACAACGGCCAACCAGAAACTCCGACAGGCCCAGAACACCATAAACTCCGCTAAACTCGGAGGCCTCGACACAGAGGGACTGGAAAAGGACCACGCACAAGCCCAACGGTCACTGGAACGGGATGGTCACATACCCGCGGACCTCTATGTGAGAATACTGGGCACCGCCCAAACCCTGCCTATTTACCTGGACCAGCTCACAGACCTCTTCGCAAAAGCGGAAGAGAAGATCCAGACCTACAAATCAGAGGAAAAAAACACGCAATACCTGGAGACCCAGTTAGATAAAGCCCTCAAAGCGCTAAGAGAAACCGAATACACACTCGCCATATACAATCTCGAAAAAATCATGGAGGAATAAAACCCAAAGAATAGACACCGAAATCGCAACCTGAACCCCAGCCACAAACAATGGAGATTGGAGAAATGAAAAGAAAAAAAGACGAAGAAATAGAGAAAATAGAAGAGAGTAGGAAAACTGGTAAACAGAACAACCAGACAGATGATGCTTGGACCAGGCCCAAAACCACCAAGCCCATCCGGAAACAGCATATCATGTCGGTGGGGAAGCTCTGTTTGCTCCTCGCTCTGTCGATTTTTCTGGTTCTGACCATGTCCTTTAGAGCCGGGTCCGGAGCAAGCCAACCGGGCCTGGGGGAGGACGCATCGACTAATGTCTCACTTCAGAACGAGAAGATCGCTGTTTTTGGCACAAGCTACGCATGGGAGCCATTTGGACCACACCTGAAAAAAATAACTGGATTAGAGTCCGCGGAGTCTTTTATCTATGGCGCTACAACGGTTGGTGGGGCATTACCTTACTGTGGTGTATTCAATCAGAACAAGTTCGGAATTATTGTTGTGGAATTCGGTGGAGAGGACCGTTTACATAATATTGCCTGGGAACAAACCGAGGTCGACCTTCGCCGGTTATTCCGAAACCTGAAAAACACCGGCGCCGTTGTCGTCTACAACCAGGTTTTCCCCGACTCAACAGATTATCCCTATACTGAGTTGGCCATCGAAGAGGGAGTTATACCCGTTCCATACATCACCGAGGGCATAGTCAGGATCGAGTCGGGAAAATTCGTCTTCAACCCCGTCTTCGATGGAGGCGACGGCACCCACCCTAACGACGAGGGTTACAGCGTCATGGCCGAGCGCACGGCCCAAGCTCTTCTGGATGCCGGCATCGTGAAAAACGCCGAGACATGTAAAAACCCATCGGCCAATGTCACCGACCTATTCTCCAACGCGACAAATCTTCTGGAAAAAGCAGAACAAGAAGGATTCGACACAGAAGATGTCAGGGAGGCATACTCCAAGGCCGAATACCTCTGGCAAAACCAATTCTGCTACACCACCAGCTGGGAACTAAAAGAAAACATAATCGCTCCCATAACCACCGCACTCGAAAACATGGAGGAGATAAACCAGATGTTTTCCGAAGCAGAGGCATTGATCGAGGAAGCGAAACGAAAAGGCACCGACACCGAGGAGATGGAGACCAACCACCAGTACGCCGAGACATCGTGGACCAGGATGGATCCAAGCACCGCCAAACACTACCTCCAAAAAATCCTCGACGAAGAACCGGAGATAACAGCCCTACACCAATCCAGCACCATCGGAGAGACGCTCTTCGAGGACGACTTCGACCAAAAGGATACCGAGAACTGGATGTGGCGATTCGGGGCAGAGGGAACCATCAACCTCAGAGATGGCTACGCCTTCCTGAACCTAACCAAGGGACCTAAAAAGAGCGAGGCAGGCCTGGTCGGATACGATAAGAAGTGGCACTACTGTGGACTCGAAATCACGCTGAGATGCAGCGACGACAACAAGCTGGAAAGCAGTATCGGGGGTGGATTAAGAGCATGGGGATTCATCGATGAAATCTATGCAGAAAACTGGTTAGGGTTCTTCAGCTACTGCCCGGAATCAGACCCCGACCTGGTAGGATTCTCGGCAACCGCCATGGCAGGCGGAGATGTGGTATTACGCGAACCGGTAACCGGCATAGACATGCGGGAATGGCACACCTACACCATCATCTGGGACAAGAACAACGCAACCTTCCTCGTCGACCGAGAAACCATCGCCACAACAAACAAGACGCCAAGCTCCAGCCAACGCCTCATCATACTCGCCAACTCCGGCAGATGGTCAAAAGATGGCCCCTACGGCATGCTCATAGGAGGGTTGGGCTACGTCAACTGGATCGATCTGAAATACGACGAACAAATACAGGTCGACAAGGTACGGGTATTCAGCGTCCCTGAAACAACCATCATAACCATACTATGCATAGTGCTGTTAAGTCTACACACCTATCGAACACTTAGATACGGAGAACCGAATCCTGGAGGATATCTCGGTCAATAAGAATCTGTAAATCAAAAAAACCAGCCACACAAGGAGATTGGAGAAAACGGAAAATAAAAAGATAGCAGTAGTGGGAACAAGATTCAGGCTCAAGCCTGAATCATGGGAGGGGGGAACAATAACCTTGGAAAGGTGGGGGGCTCCGAGGTGGGGAGCCGAAAAAAACCAATACGATGAGAGGAGGTGTTATGCTTGAAAGTGACGAAGAGAAAAACAATCGCAATAATCATGGTAACAGCAATACTCCTGACTATATATGGCGTGGGGGCAATGCGACCCAAGTGCAGCTATGTCTTCGAAGGAGTATGGGTATTCGACCAACCAGCGAGTGACGAGGTCGTGGTAGTATCCATGGCACCGACCGACATCACCGGCAAGAGACAGGCGGTTGCGACCGGGATGATAATAAACACCGATCCTGCCGGGTATGGCGGGGCACAGTGGAGCGATTGCCACATGAAGATGGTCAGCACCGGCAAATACACATTCGAATGCCGTGGTATCTGCTACCTGCAGGATTCGGCGGGGAAAGAAGTCCTGATCCTGATGATGGGTGGTACAGGAACCTGGATCGACGAGAACCATATAGAGTTCGAGTTCTTCTCCAAGATCTACACAGCGGCACAGGACTCGGACCTCAGCGGGCAGCCAGACGAGGGTCAGACACCCGTCATGGTGAACACGTGGAGCTACAACGCAGAGAGGTTATCCTGGTTCCCAGCACCCGCCTAGCAACAACAAACCAAAAATAGATTATTGGGAGCAGAGATGCTCCCTTCTTTTTTTACCCTCATAATACCCAAGTAAAAAGATAAGTGCAAGCACAAAGGACCCTGAATGAAGGTAGGGCAGATATGACTGGAGATGCCGTATCAAGTAGGACTGTTACCGAATGTCTCCTTATCCTTCTGCTCATTCCTGGGGGGCTGAGTATTACCCCCAGCCAGGAAAAAGTTACGAATAGTAGCAGTATGGACCTTTGGTTCCCCTGGAACAACCAAGCTATCCCTGTGGCTTTCTCTATGGGGTACCCGACCTTTGTCTACACATCGGCATACCCAGAGGCCAGGATTACTGGACTAAGCCAGCCTTTCGTCTACTATGGGGAGGGGTTAAGCTACCTACCAGGTGACATAGTGATACTTGACCCACCCTCTCCTGGTGGGGAGAACTCTACCTTCCTGGACATCTACTACAACCAGACCACGAGAACCAGATTTGAGCAATGTCTATGCAGGATTATCGAGAACCTTACCCTGATCGGTGTTCGCGGGATCGTTCTGGGGGATGAATGGCCCAGGGGACTGAATAACCAGGAGATCACCATCCAGCTTCTATCAAGACACAACACCACCTATCACCAAGAGACCGGTGCCTGGATGCATCCAGAACCAAGCCAGGGGGAGAAAGAAGCGTTGGCTGATTGGTTCTACGACCGCTCTATACAAGCATGGAACACCATTGCCTGGCTGGTACGCTCCCGCTTCCCAGACCTCTACCTTGGTACAAACACCGACCTAGTCTGGGAACCCGACTTCAACAGGCTCGACATAGCTCACTGGAAAACCACCGACTGGCGGGGAAAAGTGGATCTCGGGCCATACGACTTCGTGGTAACCCACTACTTCACCAGAATACATACCGATTCACCAGAAGATATGCAGAACCCAATGCTGACCGATGAGGCAAACATCGCCCGCCTTGACACAGGTCTTGAACACTTACTGAACCCCTCTAAGAACCTTACACAGGGCATGGATGTCATCCTCCTGCTGGGTGCCCACTGCCAGCACCCATACATCATCACCCCGATGCAGATGGTGCAGGAATGGAACACAGCTATGAAATACAAAGACCTATTGGTTGCCGTAGGCTGGTTCACCTTCGACCTATGGACCTATGATGGTTCGATTTTAAGCCGTTCCATAACTGGTTTCAGCCCTGCACCGATGTGTACACAAAGACTCATAACACTAAATTTCTTGGCCAACCAAAAAAAACTCTCGGTTCCAAAGATATCCTGGGAAAGAGCGCCTGGTTCAGTGTCAGTAGACCATGTAGTGGGGATTACTCCGAGCAATGATGGAGGAGTCATCGTAACGGGAAACCGGCATCGACATCTCTCTGGCCAGGAGTCGTCGTCTATATTTCTGATGAAAATCGGGGTCAACGGAGATATGGTGTGGAACAAAACATATAGAGATGGCACAGCGCAAAGTGTGGAGTGTCTGGTTGAAAGCGGCGATGGCGGATTCGTCCTAGGGGGCAGCCAGGAACAAGTCACGTGGGAGAGAATAGAGAATGAAATATTCGTGGCGAAGCTGGACTGTGACGGCTCAAAGATCTGGGAGACACAAACACCGGGTGTATATACTAGCTGTCTTATTAAAACCCGTGACAATGGTTTCCTGGTTGCTGGTCACAAAGACTGGGAGAACATATTCGTCCTGAGGCTTAACCCTAATGGTTCTAAGATCCGGGAGATAATCCATCGGGGAGAATGGGACCCCATATGCGCTACTGAACTGGAAGATGGGAGATTCGTCCTAGGGGGTGCTTCCCACATTCTACTGATCGATGTCGATTCTTCCAGTAGACAGATCTGTGAAAAACGATACGAAACGATATGGTATGCAGGTGCAATCACCGAGACGGTCAGTGGAGGATTCACCATAGCAGGTGTAGTCGAACTTGGTCCTTACTGGTATGAGAGAGTCATTATGGGTTTTGATGATGAGGGAACAGCTCTCTGGAATAAAACACTTGATTTACAGGCAGAAGTTATCGGTGTGGAGGGAGGTTTCATATTTTCCAATAATAATGACATTGCCAAGATAGATTACGAGGGAAACCTGATATGGGAGATAGACCTCGGCAACATATGGGATGTAGGATCCAACCCCTACTTTTCTGATCGCTGTATCGTGGAACTGGAGAATAACGATCTGGTGTCTGCTGCTAGTATAGCGGGTGATCTAAGGATTCTCAGGTTAAACCCTTCGGGTGAGGTGATCCAGGACCAGGTTATTGGTGATGCAGATCAGCTGAATTCCGTGGCTAGGGATAGAGATGGTTATGTCTCGGTTGGTTGGACACAGGCATCTGGCCCTAGTCCAAGGAATGGGTACCTGCTGAAGGTAGATCAGGAGGGCAACGATGTATGGGAAAGAGTCTATGGCACCGTTGGCTGGGATGAACTCGCATCTCTTTACCCATGCAGAGACGGGTTCATCGCAGTAGGGCGCACAAAGACCTCTTGTTCAGATGACTATGATACGTACCTAATCAGCTTCAAACCTGATGGCGAGCTTCTCTGGGAAATAATCCTTGGCTTAGAAAGTCAGGATGACTGGGCAGAATCCATCACTGAAACGCCTGACAGTGAATACGTTATTGCAGGTGCTGTATCGCACGATGTTGGTAGCGATATCCGCCTTATCAGTATAAATGGTCTCGGCGAGGTTTTATGGGAAAAAACCTACAGTCAAAATGACAGTATCCATGTTAGTGATATCACTACCACCCTGGATCAGAATTTTGTGGTGGTTGGCTGGACCAGTTCACATGAATGGGATCAAGATACAGATGCATTTTTCCTGAAAATAGATGGAAATGGTGAGCTCATATGGGAACAGACAATCGATTATGATGAAAGAGACGTGGTTTATTGTGTGCTTGCGGATGGGGATGGGGGCTGTATCGCGGGAGGATCGAGACAAAACGCGTATTTATTGAAACTCGATCGTGATGGTAACGTATTGTGGGAGAGAGACTACGAAGGACCTGGGCAGAGTGTGGTTGGGATTGCAGAAACCGAATATGGGGACCACCTGGCCATAGGGGAATGGTCGGGTCTACCAATCGGTTTTGGGGGTGACCAAGATTTGTACTTGTTGAGAGTTGACGAGAAAGGAAACAAGATATGGGAAAAAGGATTCGGGAACCATCCAACATCGATCACAGGCACAGGAAAAAAATACGTGATTACGGGGTACGCGGATGGCCCGAGAGCGTATCTTGCCGGGATCGAAGTAACCATCCCAGAAGGATTCACGAATCTGTTATCATTGATGATGGTGCTTCCAATAATCACCTGCTGGATTCGTGGTAAGCATTCAGGCTTGTTCCAATTGGTTAGAGGACCAAGATTGATACTAATGCTCCGCAAGTATCGAAACCAAAAATTTGTGGTAGAACCCCGATTAAACGCACAATGTGTATACATTATAGGAATATTGAAAAAAAAGGGGAAGGGTCCCCTGTAGGGGAACCCTTGGTTTGGTTTTTTGTTTATCCGGTTGGTAGGCTGGCTATCTGTGTGTCGATCAGGTCCAAAAGAGCTTGCTGGTAGGCCGTGTGGACGACCCAGTCCTTCCCGGTTCCATCCGCCCTGCGCCTCAGGAACCTCAGAAACGCCCTCGCTGAGCCGTACCTGCCCTTGTCGATCAATCGCTGGACGGTGCCGAGCACCTTGCCGATCTTACGCCTGTACATCTCTGCATTGCCCGGGTTCCTGAAGGCCCCGTCGGGCAGCTCGTCTACTGTGCTGATGACCCGATCGGTTGCCGGGAACTTGTACAGAATGTTCTCAACATCGCCCGTCACGTAGATATTGCCCGAGGGCCCCACATCCACACCGGAGAACATCCAGTATGCCGGCATCCCGGGAGCGGCCGGGTAGCCCGTGGAAAGGCCATCAGCCACCAGGCTGACCTCACCCGTCAGGACGTCGATGCGGGACAGCTCACCCGTCCCGGACTCGACAACCAGAAGATTTCCATCTATGTCGTCAGTCAGGCCCTCCGGCTCCGAGAGCCCCGTCGCTATCCTCGTCTTGACAAGGTTGCCTTCATCGTATATCTTCCAGACCTCGCCAGTCACCCAGTCGGCGGCGTATAGGTCATCCCCAACCACCGCCAGACCGGACGGCATCGAGAACCCCTCAGCTATTGTCGTGTTGTCCGCCCTCTTGATACACCCGTCGCCGTAGTCGGTGAACACAATCTCGCCCATGAAGCGTACCGCGTCCATGGGGGCCCATGACTCATCTTCGAAGACCTCCAGGACCTGGTCCGTCTCCGGGTCGAAGGAGTAGATGTAGTCGCCCATCCACGTGCTAATCAACAGGTTGTCACCGTCTTGGTGGATGCTCAGCGCAGACGGATTACTGCTACCCGTCTGCATCCCCGCCGTAACCTGGAGCTGCTCTCCCGTCGCAGCGTCGAACTCCTTGATCGTCCACAGATCACCGACAATAACCCTCTCCTCGTCACCGAACATCATCGCGCAGACACCGTTGGGGAAGATCATACCTCCATCTGCCACCACCCTGCACTCCTCCGGGGAAAGCACCTGGAATATCGTCCCATTCGAGTGATGGGAGACGAATAACCGGTCCTGCGAATCAAACGCGATATTATCCGTCGACGGTATGGCCGGGTGAACGATCTCCGTCTCCAGGGTATCCAGATCCACCCGGATAATCCCTTCAGAGCCCTTGCAATACAGCCGTCCCTGGGAATCGAACTTGGTCGAACCCGCCCCCGAGGGCAGGATGGTCTCAATGGTAGCCGGATCGGTATTCACATCAATACGAACCAGCGGCCTGCCCGCCATGAGCGGACCGTAGAGGTACCCGTCCGGTCCGAAGTCGAAGGCGTTGGGCATCCCCAGGGGCCCGTGAATCATCACCGGCGGATCCTGGAGTTCCGGGTCGAGCTCGTAGAGCCCATCGCCCATGAAAGCCAGGCCGACGAAGAGGCGTCCCTCGTCGTTTACGGTGATGGGGTTCGTGCCGCGAGAGACGTACTGCGTGGTGACGGTACCATTCGGCGCCATACGGCCAACGTTCCCGTGCAGCATCGCGGTC
>Ga0180434_10006332_pt1 | contig 13646 bp, 13 predicted proteins | sample SS_ome_7_FD_132453 | JGI IMG/M metagenome (GOLD analysis project Ga0180434, IMG submission 132453) | Hypersaline lake sediment archaeal communities from the Salton Sea, California, USA - SS_1_D_2 metaG | ecosystem: Environmental > Aquatic > Non-marine Saline and Alkaline > Hypersaline >... | reverse complement strand
TCTTTCGCACCTACTACCCGACTCCGTTTTTCTTCTCCGCGGACGCGCTGCGGGAGTTGGACTTCTCGATCGTGGAACTGCAGAAGATTTACCGTCAAAAAGACGACACGTTCATCTCGCTGCTGAACGCCGTGCGCACCGGAGACGCTGATCAAAGCGTCTTCGATGCCCTCAACACGCGCTACCAGCCGACCTTCGAGCCGCCGGATGATGAGTTCTGGGTGACGCTGACGACCACGAACAAGATGGCCGATGCGGTGAACCAGAAAGCACTAGATGCCCTCGACGCTGAACTGCACACCCATGAAGCAGTGATGACCGGCACTGTGGAAGACAACGACAAGGCTGTTCCGGAGGTGTTGGAGTTCAAGGTCGGCGCGCAGATCATGATGGTCAACAACGACCCGGCCGGTGATTGGGTGAACGGGTCAATGGGAGTGGTCACCGACACGTACACATCCGGCAACGAACCGGTAGTCATCGTCGAACTCATGGACACCGAAGAAGAAGTCGCCGTTCGCCCGCACACCTGGGACATCACCCGCGCCGTAGTTGAAGGCGGAAAAATCACGTACGAGTCGATCGGCACCTACCGGCAGTTGCCGTTCAAGCCCGCCTGGGCCGTGACGATCCACAAAAGCCAAGGCCAAACCCTCGATCGGGCGATCGTGTCGCTGGGGTGGGGGACGTTCGCCGACGGGCAGCTGTACGTGGCGTTGTCGCGGTGCACATCCATGGACGGCCTGGTACTCAAAAGCGAAGTCCGTGCCCATCACGTGAAAGTCGAACGCGAAGTCACCCGCTTCCTGGCACGCAACGCCAACCACGACAGCACCAACGATGGGTGGGCGTTCATCGGCGCGCACACCACCGGTGTCACCCGCCACGATCGCGTCATCGAAATCGGCGTGATCGTGCAGCGCCCTGACGGGGACCTTGAGGAGTTCTCCACCGTGGTCAACCCGATGCGTGACATCGGTCGAGCCGCTGAGGACTATGGCATCTCGGCAACCGACGTGGAGATGGCGCCCACGTTCGCCGAAGCGTGGCCGTGGCTGGCACGCCGACTGGAAGGGTGCGTGGTGGTCGCCCACAACTTGCCGCTGCTGCAAACCATGATCGAACGTGAAGCCGAGGCGTCCTTGCCGGGTGTGCGCATCGATCTGGGGCTGGGGGTGGACACCGGGCATTACGTGCGCGACGACCTCGAGGACGCCGCAGCCGACATGGGCTACGACCTGCCGGCGCAGCCGCACGCCCTAGACCTGGCCCGCGCCACACGCCTGCTGTTCACCAGCATCGGTGAAGCCGAGCTGCCGCCGGTGGACGGGTACCGCCCGCGTGAGGAAGCCCGGCACCCCGGACGCATCCAAAGCCGTGACGTGCTCGCCCCGGCACCCTTTGGTGGGGGAGCGTTGGCGTACGCCGATGCCGCGATCCAAGCCGCCACCTCGCGGCTTGAGGAGACCGACGCTGAAGTCGCGTTGCAGGGGTATGCCCGCGAGTTCGAGGTGCCCGACGACGAAGTAGCAGCCATCCACGCGCAAGCCATGGGCATGCTGCTGGCCGCCGCGCACCGCGACGGGGTGGTCTCACAGACCGAACGCCACGCGCTGCTGCGCGCCGCACGGATCTTGAATCAGCCCACACCCGACTTGCCAGATGCACCTACAACGGGAGACATCGCTGCGCTGCTGGTACCTGGTGCGGGCGTGTGCTTCACCGGCAGCGCCGTGGGACTGAACGGGGAACAACTCGAGCGCCCAGAGTTACACGCCATCGCCGAAGCCCACGGCCTCATACCCCTCAAGAGCGTCACAAAGAAGAACACCGACCTCGTGGTGGCCGCCGACCCAGCATCAATGTCCGGTAAAGCCAAGAAAGCCCGCGAGTTCGGGATACCAGTCTTCGGGGCGCAGGAGTTCTTACAGTGGGTGGCGCAGCGCTAAGCCAACACAGCGGGGAAGTCGCGTTCGGCGAAGGCGTCCCGCAAGAACGCCCGGTCACCACGCACCGCCTCGATGTCCTCAAAGACGCGCACTAAACCATCAACCCAGGCCGCGATCGCTAAACACCGGCCCACGTCCGCGTCGGCTGCTTGCCCGCGCGCGGGAGGCGGGTTTTCGAGATCGAGTAACTCCGGCAGCGTCGGCCAGTGCAAAGGTTTCATCTGCTTGGACTTCGTTCGTGAGGACTGCTCGGCATCGAAAGCGGCCTGGTACTCCTCGCGCACCTCAACCACGGCCGCGAACGTCGCAGACAGATCCACCCACCGGCAGTCAGTGACCCCGGCATCAGCGATGGCCCCGCGACCGGCCTCGGTGGCCACCACCATCCGATCGAACAGCAAACCCTCCAAGACGTCACTGAACTCTGAGTCGGATCGAGACAGCTCCCACGCGCCGGTCTTGCGGGAAAAGCCCATGTCCAAGGCCAGTGAGGTGCTCACCCACCACACCCACACGTCATCGTCGCGGGCATCCACCACAGCTACGACGGCCTGCCGCCCCCGGATCAATGTCTCGGCCACGAACCCCCCTTACCTGGATTTCCGAGAATATCCCCAGCCACCGGCAACGAGGCAAAACCTCGTCAGATACGTCTGTACGTGAGCGACACGGGAACCTCACCTCGCCGTGAGGACATCAGCGAACTCAGCAGCGAAACGACGACCTGGCCTGCCTGGATACGTCAGCACCGGGCCGCGTTGGGGCGCGGCGACCGGCACGCGTGGGCGGCGCTCGATGCCGCCGTGAGCGAGCACCAAGCCCTCACGGTCATCGAAGACAACCCCGACAGCCCCACCCCAACCATCCGTCACCTCAACCCCGTACCCCCGGCCACTGGCGGCCGCGACACCCAGCAGGGGTCACCCGCGGTGACCGATGTTTCCGAGCATCTCGGGGACTTGATCGCCCACCACACCAAGTTGCGTGACCTGCAAACCGTGATCGACAAGAAGACCACCGCACCCGAACACCGCGCCCAAGCAACGGTCGCAGCGCGCAACCTTCGCGAGGCACTGCCGGTACGCATCAACGACGACACAGTATTGGCGCAAGCCGCAGACGCCAGCGGACAAGACGCTGCGAAGGTCATCGGTGATGAGGTGTTCGCCAAGGCCCTAGCCGCCGCGCAGCCGACAGTGACCTGGACGAAGACCGGCGCCCACGTCGAGCAGCCGCGAGGAGTGTCAGTGACGGTGCGTTCATGGCTGCTGACGATGTTCACCCGCGCCGGCACCATGGGGTTGACCTCAAGTGAGGTGCGCAACCTGGCCACCCGTCGCTTCCCGGTGGGGACAGCTCTTGAGGTGCATCACGGCAAAGCCAGCTCGCACCTGAACGTGTTGGAGGGCTTGGGGTTCATTTCTCGGGCCTCAGATCCACGCCACCCCGGCAAAGCGATCTCTCGACTGAACCTCAATAACCGCTCCGAGTCGGTGTACTTCCTGGTGCCAGGCCAAGAACAAGCATTCCGGGACTACCTGCGCAGCCTGGATGAGGAAACCGCGGAAGGCGCCGCAGCGCGAGATAAGGCCACCGGCCGCACCACACGCACCGTGACTCTCGTGGAACCCGAACCTGAACCCGAGCCAGCCCCGGTCGATGACGAGGGAACCCCGCTGCTGTTCGCCAGCTAACCCCCGCTGGCCCCGGCCAAAAGTGCGGGGTGGACAACGTTCCCGCAGCCCCCATGGTGCGACTGAGAAGGCGCGTTAGTACTGACGTAACCGGGCGCCAGAAAGGGGCGTGGGATGGAAACCTGTCGCTTGTGTCGAACCGAGATACCCGGGCCACGTGAGGCCCTGATCGAGCATGTCAAAGCCACCCACGTCACCGACGGCGGCGCGGTGGACGCGCGAACACGACCCAGCAGGCACCTGTCGTCGGTCAACGACCTCGACCGTCCCGCGCTGAGCGTCGTGGACGAGTGGCTAGAGCCATTCCTTCAGCGGTTCGACCCGTTGCATCCGGTATTCCACGGCGACCGCGAACCCGATCCCACACCAGCTGCCTAACGGCAACGACCCCGAGAGTCCCGATAGTTCTGATGTGTGCACAGGCACCATCACAACGTCACGGACGCCACGGCAACACCGGCCAGCGCCGTCACCATCCGCGCCGTACACGAATGCTCATCCCTAACTCAACTGGTGTGCGCAGCCAGCGCAGACCCCGAGCTAGTGCACAACACGTACCTACCAGCAGACCTCACTGCGCAACGCGCGCACGCGTGGATCACGCAGCAGCCCCGCACGACCTGGGTCATCTGTGTGGACGGTGAACCTGTCGGCCTAGCCAAACTCACTCCCGCGCCACGCTCACCAATCCTGGTGGATCCTGGGGGCAGTTGGGAGAGCGAAACCTGGCTCATCGCGCAACATCGAGGCCGCGGTGTGGCTTCGCGGGCCTGGCGAAGCATCCAGGATGTGATCGCCGCCGAACACCCCGACATCACCACCTTGGTCGCGGTTGTCTGGCAGGCCAACCACGCCTCGCACCGCCGGCTGCGTAAAGACGGATACCGGGCCGTGGGGCGCATGCGGTGGGGCGGCCGCGGTCAGGGCCACGGTGGCTGGTGCGTGGTGTGGGCCAGGGCTGTCGTGCCACACCTCAGCGACGGTCATCGCGACGCAGCGGCATGACTGGACACGGCCCGATAGTCCTGTCAGGACAGCACACTCGCGCTAGGCGAAGGGGATCAACGTGGCGATCCAAGTAACCGTCGATGGGGAAGAACTCGACGTGTCCACTGCGGAGATCCGCATCCCCGTCCAGGACGGAACCTTGGTGTGGAAGTTCGGTGTCCGTCAGGCGTTGCGTGCCCTACTGGATCACAACGGCACACCCGTGAGTCACTCCCTCGTCGATCACGACGAAATCGCCGAAGAACTGTGGTTCGCCTAGCCGCTGGTTGTCACACCACGCACCTACCGTGGAGTCGGTAATCAACCCACTCGTGTCAGGGAAGCAGATACCGGTAGCTAGAGCGGATACGTCAACTTTGGGAGGTTCGTGGTGAGTGCACACAAACGCAGCGTGCAAGATCACCTCGACGCCGCGTGCCGGTACACGATCACTCCCCGTGGGGACAGCGAGCACCTCATCGTTGTTCCCACCACCAACACCGACCTGGTCGCTGCCGTTCGCACCGTTCCCGGAGCGCGCTGGGACGGACAGCAAGCCGCATTCATCGTGCCCACGCACCAGCGCACCGCCCTCGCGCTGCGCACCGCATTGACCAGCCCCGCCGCCCGCGGACTCAACCCCGATGTGCACCCCGACTCCGCCGCGAGCCTGGCCGCCGCCGCCGACGGCCCCGCCCCAGTAGATATCGACCTCGATGCCACCGGCGAGAACTTCACCATCACCACCCCCCATTCGGTGCCGCTGCGGGACGCGTTAAGTGATGCCGGAGCGAAGTGGCACAACACCTGCTGGCTGCTGCCGGTAACCAAGGCCGCCGCGTTACGACGCGTGATCCGCAACCACGGCCTGCACCCCTCACCCGCGGCGCAAAACGCCATCGACGAAACCAACGGCCCCCTGCGCTACGACGGCAGCATCGACGGGCTGCGGGGTGTGCCAGTGACTGACCTGGCCAGCGTGCGCTCCGCGCGCGCCACCAAAGCTGGAACGCTGCACGAGCGCCTAGCGAAGATGGGTATCGAGAGCGTGTACGACCTGCTCACCCACACCCCGCGCCGCTACCTCGATCGCACGCAGCTGAGCAAACTCGCGCAGGCACCGGTGGGTGCGGAGGTGGGGGTGTTGGGGCACGTCACCAAAGCCGGCACCTACGACCGCAGCAAACGCCTGGTGCGGCACACCGTCCACGACGGATCGGCCTCACTGCAGGTCACGTTCTTCTCTAGCCCCTGGCAAGCCAAAAGGTTCCGCGAAGGCATGCCGGTGGTGGTGTGGGGGAAACTCGACGTGTGGGAGTCCGGCCGCGGCCGGGTGCTGCAAATGACGAACCCGATCATGGATCCCCTGGACAACGACACCGACCTGATCGTGCCGATCTACCCGCAATCAGGCACCAACGACGTGTCCACCTGGGTGCTGCGCGGGATCACCAGCGAAGCCCTCGACCGGATCGGTGACCTGCATGACCCGCTGCCGGAGTCGATCATCACCAGCAACGGGTGGCTGGCCCGCCGAGAGGCGTTCCAAGCGATCCACACACCCGCCAGCCTGGAACAAGCCGAAGCCGCGCGGGTGCGGTTGGCGTTCGATGAGTTGCTGCGGTTGCAGATCGTGTTGGGGATCTCGCGTGCTCAAGCCGCCGCCGATCCGGCCATCACCCACGCACCCACTGGCGACCTGACCACACCGTTCGTCACGAACGTGGGGTTCGCGCTGACCGACGGACAAAGGGCCGCGTTGCAGGACATTCGCGCCGACATGTGCGCACCGGCCCCCATGCACCGGCTGCTGCAAGGTGACGTCGGTAGCGGCAAAACCCTCGTTGCTCTTACCGCCTGCCTGATGGCCGTGGAGTCCGGCACCCAAGCCGCCCTGATGGCACCCACCGAAGTGCTCGCCTGGCAGCTGTACAGCGAAGCCGCAGAACGACTCGCGGCCATCACCCACCCCGACGGGCGGCCCGTACGCGTGGAGTTCCTGGGTGGGAAGACCCGCGCCGCCGAGCGCCGGCGGATCCTGGGGGAGTTGGAGGCGGGGGAGATTGACGTGCTCGTGGGCACGCATGCGCTGCTGGTGGACGACGTCACCTTCTACCGCCTTGGCCTGGTCGTCATCGACGAACAGCACCGCTTCGGTGTCGAACAGCGCGCGGTACTGCGCGATAAGGGCCGCGCCGACGCAGCCGGGGCTGTACCCGACCTGCTGGTGATGACCGCGACCCCCATTCCCCGCACCGCCGCGCTAACGGTCTTCGGCGACCTCGCCATTAGTGCGATCACCGAACTGCCGCCCGGCCGCACTCCCATCGCAACTGAATGGATACGCGGCGAACCGGTGGTGGACTCACCCCTGGCCCAGCCGTGGGACGTGATCCGCGAACAGGTCGCTGCTGGCCGGCAGGCCTATGTGGTGTGCCCGCTGGTTGAAGAGTCCGAAAAGCTGCAAGCGGCCTCAGCCACCGAAACCTACGAAGCACTCACCGCCGGTGCGCTGGAAGGCCTGCGGGTGGGGCTGGTGCATGGGCAGATGACCGCCGCCGACCGTGACCCGGTGATGGCCGCGTTCAAGGCAGGCGACCTCGACGTGCTCGTGGCCACCACCATCATCGAAGTAGGCGTGAACGTGCCCAACGCCACCGTGATCGCGATCCTGGACGCGCCCCGGTTCGGACTGGCGCAGTTACATCAACTCCGCGGCCGGGTGGGTCGCGGCCCGCACGCCTCGCACTGCTACCTGATCGGTGAACCCAAGTCCGCCGACGGTGTTGAACGCATGAAAGCGATGTGCGCCTCAACATCGGGGTTCCATCTGTCGGAGGTTGATCTGCGGTTGCGTGGATCAGGGGCGTTGATGGGGGATCGGCAATCGGGGCAATCCGATCTGCGGATCGCCGACCCGGTCACCGACCTTGAGCTGCTGGAGATCGCGCGCACCGTCGCCACCGACCTCATGGCCGATGACCCGGTGCTTGCTCGCTCGGCGCAGTTACGCAACGAGATCCTCACGGCCCTGCCCACCGACGCAGCCGAACGCCTCACCCGCGCCTAGCCCTGCGAACTTCTCGGGGGCTTGACCATCGCAGGGAAGCCGGTTGTCTTTCTGCACGTAACCAACCGGAAGGACACCGTGACGATGAGCGATGCCACCAGCCATCCCACCAGTGAGCGGATCCACGTGCAGTGGACGATCACCTACGACCTCAACTCCTTCGCTGCCCAGCACGGCCTCGATGCCAGTGATGAAGAAACCGTGCTGGATCGCATGCAGCAAGAAGCGATGGAGACCTTCGCGTCCGAAGTCCCGTCCCGCCACGACGTCGTGATGGTGGACGGCGCCGGTAACGACTACTAGCCGCCACCGTGCAGCCCGCGGATCTGGGGGATTGCCCTTCGCCGCAAACGCGATCAACTGCACTCAAGTCAGCAACAGGAAGGACACCCATGGACGCCAAGTACGTACCCCCGGACGTAGCCAAGACCTACGTCGATGAGGTGCTCGCGATCTACGCACGCATCGAAGCGATGCGCGACTCCACCTTGATCAGCAAGACCGGCTTCCGTGCCGTGACCTTAGACATCACTGCCCTTGATCACATCGCTCAACAGTTGAGTGACTACGGAGCCGACACCCCCGAGATCATTCGCGAGGTGTTCACCCACATGGTCGAAAACGGCTCCCAGCCGACCCTGGCGGCGTCCGGATCGGACGTGTGGGACACCGAACACGACGAGGTCTCTGACTACTTGCACAACAACTTCAAGCACTACCTGATCCACGAAATGGACGAAGAAGTAAACGAGGGAGACACCCAATGAGCACCCCCACCATACGTCTGAACACTCCTGCCCAGATCGCGGCGAGCCTTCCCTACCTGCTGGGGTTCACCCCGCAAGAGTCGCTGGCGCTGCTGTGGCTGCGCGACGGTGGCCTGTGGGTGACCCAGCGCGTTGATCTGCCTGCGAGCCTGGATCACGACGAGATCTCCGCCTATCAAGAAGGCGTGTTCGGAAATCAGGTCGCCGAGCAAGCAGACGGTGTTATCCCCGTGGTGGTGACCGCTAATACCGGCGCTGCCGCCGATCGCGTTCTGGCGATGCTGACGCAGGGCATGGCGCGCCAAGACCAGATGCTCGACCGGGGGTTGATCACCGACCTGAGCATCGTGCGTGGGTACGGGCGCTCGCAGAGCGAACCGGTGCACAACCTCGACAGCCCGCTGGCTAGTGGGACGCAGCGGCCGGTGCACAACCGCGTGCAGTTGGAGAAGGAATACGCCCCCGCCGACACCATCAGCGATGACGCGCTCGCGGCGCAGCGTGGCGGGGGGAGCCGCGACTTGGCGTGGATCGTCGATGTCCTGGACGACGCCGGTGCGGCCGTGTTGGCCGGTGGCCCCATCACCGAGGAGCAAACAGCCGCTCTGATGGTGGCCTTTGAGGACATTCGCGCACGCGACCTGTTCGTAGGTCGCATGGCCCACTGCGATACCAAGCCCGTCGAAGCCACGGCTCGACTCGCGCAGCGCAGCCCCGAGAACGTGCGGGCCACCTGCGCCACCATCGCGGCCCTGGCGGCATATCTGTCCGGTGACGGTGTTCGCGCCAATATCGCGTTGGACGTGGCGCTGTCGGTTGATCCAGAGAACTCCTTGGCGCAGTTGGTGGCTATGTCCATCAAGACCGCCGTCAGCCCGCAGGACGTGCGCGAGATGCTCAAGCAGGCCGATGTTGAGGTGGTGGCGTGACCGCCCCGACGCCGCCGACCGGGGCGCCGTACCGGTCGTACGAGACGGTCGTGGCGTTGGACGAGATCATTGGCAAGTCTCTTGAGGAGTGGTTGGACTTCCTGTGCGAACTTGTGGGGGCACCGCTGCTGATGGACATCTCCTACACGGTGACCGGAGTTAATGCCGCGGGGCATCTGCTGGTCACTGTCGTAGGTGACCCCTCTATGCAAGACGCCGCAGACCGTGAGGACGACGAGGACTAGGCGGCCGGCCTCATGCGTTGGGTGCGGTGCACGGTGCGTACGGCGGCCGGGTTGAAGGAACGCCACCGGCCGTCGGCGTCGCGCACTGTGATCCACTCCGCGGTGGGGGTGCGGGTGTAACTCTCGAAGCGGAAGCGACCGCGCTGGCCAGCAACCCGAACCTCCACACTCGGCACCACCACCCGGCCGTTGATGCGCATTTCGGTGCTGATCTGCCAATGATCGGGAACCGAACGTAATGCTCGTTTTCGTCGAGCCATAACTCTCCTTGCAGATGCCACCCGTGGGTGCGTGTGTTACCCAATTTTACAAAACACGCATCACTCGGCCGGGTGCAGAACGCCGCAAAACCGTTGCAACATATGGCTTTTCCGGCGCAACACGCCACGGTTACGCAAATGCACACGCACTATTGACAACCGCGCGGCAGGCATCAGTGTTGCCGCATGACATCGACAACGAGCACCACGAACACGTGCACCGCCCCGTACCCGTGGCGCCGTCACCAGCAGCAGACCCTTGATGCGTTCGATGCGGCACGCACCGCTGGACGCAGCCGCATGTACGCCGCCATTCCCCCCGGCGGCGGCAAGACGCTGGTCGGGTTGGAGATGATCACGCGCTTACAGCAGCCAGCGATAGTGCTCACGCCCAATACCGCGATCCAAGGTCAATGGCTCGCCTCAGCAGCGTTGTACGAGCCGGCACTGTCTGCCTCGAGCGAGGTCGGGGCCGCGCAGATCACGGTGGTGACCTACCAGGCGTTAATCAGTGAACGCACCCGCAGCGTGCACGCGCAGGGGCGGGAGATGTTGGCGGCGATGACGACCTACCCGCGGGTGACCGTGGTGTGCGATGAGATCCACCATCTGCTCGGGGCGTGGGGAGACGCGGTGCGGGAGTTAGCGGATCTCGCGAACGCGACCGTCATCGGATTGACCGGCACGCCGCCGGTGGAACTGACCGCCAGTGAAGCCGACGCGATGCACCAGTTGTTCGGTGAGGTGATCCACGAGACCAGCACCCCGGCGTTGGTGCGTGATGGCTACCTATCTCCGTGGCGGGAACTGACCTACGTCGTGGAACCCACCGATAGGGAGAGGCGGTACCTGCAAGCCGATCATGACCGGTTGCGCCGCTTCTTGACCGACTTAGCTGATCCGACGTTCGCGGATGTGGCGTTCACGTCCTGGTTGGCCTCGCACACCAGCGGCCCGTTGGCATCCGCGGCAGCGTCCGTGGCGCGTGCCTACGGCGCGCACGAACTCAACCCGGCCGATGTGGATATGTCTGACCTGGCGGCGGTGCTGACGACGTACTTGTCGGTGATCACGCACCCGGCAGCGATCGAGGCGATCAAGGATGCGCTGCCGGCGTTGGGGTACCGGGTGACCCGCAACGGCGTGCAGGGCACCACCTCACCGGCGAACCGGTGTTTGGCGCACTCGCACGCCAAGCACCATGCCGCAGCGGACATCATCGCCGCTGAGTGGGGCACCCGGAATGAGTACCTGCGTGCACTGGTGCTGTGCGACTTTGAGACGTATTCGGGAACCCCCGATGCGGGGTTGGTGGAACAAAACCTCACCTTGGGGTCAGCGCGGCACGTACTCGAAGTGCTGTCCCGTCACCCTTTGGCCCGTGCGTTGTCCCCGGTGCTGGTCACGGGCAAGACGATGGCGTGCTCGGCGGCGACCGCCCCGAGGCTGTTGTCGTGGCTGGGGGAGCACTATCCGCAGGTCAAGGCCCGCGCCAGCGGCCCGGTAGGTATCGATGCTGCTGATGGCGCTGCGGTTGTGCGCATCACCGGCAAGTGGACATCCCGCGAGTGGGTGCAGGCGGCAACACGCTGGTTCAGCGACGGGTGCGGTCACATCCTCATTGGCACGCGGGCGCTGCTGGGTGAAGGCTGGGACGCCCCGCGCAGCAACGTCCTGATCGACTTGACCACAGCCGCAACAGCGATCAGCGCGGCTCAGGCGCGCGGTCGTGTGTTGCGTACCGACACCCACGACCCCTTCAAGACCGCGCATGTGTGGAGCGTCGCCGCGACAACCGGTGAGCATCCCGAAGGCCGCAGCGACTGGAACCGGCTGTTGCGCAAACATGATCATCTGCTGGCGATCAGTGAAGACGGCGTGGTGGTCTCCGGCAGCGAGCACCTTCCCGGCGCGATCGCTACCGCAGCCGACGGCGAGGCGATCAACGCTGCCTCGTGGGAATGTGCGCAGCGCCCGGACATCACCCACGCGTTGTGGCATGTGGGGGCCGGGTATCGCGACGACACCATGCGTCGGGTCGCGATTGAGCAGCTGCACGAAGGAGACATGTCCACTCGCTACTTCACTCAGCAGCGCTGGTACTCCCGTCAGCGAAGCGCCCCGCACGCACACACCCTGGCTGAGTCCATCGCCGCTGCCACAGCCGAGGCGCTGTGCGCCACGGGTGCGCTGTCGGTGGGGTTTGAGGGTGTTCGGGTGTGGATCGATGACACCGACCGTATGCACGCCTGGATTGAGGGTGTCCCGGCGCGAGAGCGCGTGCTGTTTTTGGAAACACTCGAACAAGCCCTCGAGCCCACTGCGTTCGGGCAGTTGCCGGCTTTGACGCACCCCAGCCGCAAGAACGCCTACGTCACCTGGCATGCGATCCCGGACACGATCAACGCCAAGGATCGTGAGCAGTGGATTCGATCATGGGAAACGTGGGTGAACCCGCGCGAACACGGTTTCGCCACAAGCACTGGGCGAGGCGCGCAAGCGCGCACCATCACGCTATGGAACTAAGGGCTAGACCGCGCTTTTGAGTTCGGGGTCGCGGCGTAAGGCCGCGAGCATGCGTTCCATGTGGCTCAACTCTGTGGCGCTGGGCTCGGCGCTGGTGGCGGTGTCCCAGCCGGCCTTGGATTCGGATTCCATTTGCTCGACCCACTCTCGAGCCTCCGCACGCCGCTTCTCGCGCAACGAGATCGTGCGGTTGCGGCTTTCAGCGTGGTCGCCATAGGAGACACCGTGGGTGTCGTACTTGTGGGTATCGGGGTGGGACTGGCGAGCCATGGTTGCTTCTGAGGACTCCGACCAGTTGTGGTGATCGTCCATCGGTTCCCAGCCGTCAGCGTCATCGGTTTGGATCTGCGCGGTCGCGCCTTCGGACTTGAAAAGTCCCAGTCGGCGGGAGCGTTCGGCGGCGGCTGCCTGCAAGTTCACCGACGCCTTGCGGAATTTCTCGGGGTCACGTACCAGGCTGCGAGAACCCCTGGTTGCGCTGGCGCGTAGACGTTCGGCTGTTTCTCGCATCGCCGTGAGGTGGATGGGTTTGGTGGGGTCGATGTCGTCGGCCTTGACGGGTTTGGTGACGAAGTAGCGGGCGGGGTTGTCGTTCATTGTGCGTGCTACCTCGGAGTGCCATACCGCGCAGGCATCTCGGGTTGCTGTGGCGTAGTCCTTCATGGCGGCCTTGCGTTCGGCAGCCAAGGCGGGTGAGGGCTTACCCCCCGCAGCTTCGATCGTCACGATCTGCCCGAGTACCGCGGAGACGCGCTTGTCGGCTTGCCGCACGTTGGCTAGGGCTTCGGGATCGACTTGCCCGACAGCGACGGCGGTGTCCAGGTTGAGGGTTTCGATGCCGTGGCGGGTGCTGCGCCATTCGCGTGTGACCCGCCGCAGCCGACGCCCCGCGAGTTCGACCTTCGCGCGCTTGTCGATCATGCTGGCAACAACGTCCTCGGGGAACGAGCCGTCGGGGTTGCGGGGACCGGCGAGCGCTTCTTGTTCGCTGCGCTGAAAGTCATCACTGGCAGCGCGACTTTCCAGCAGGGCCTTTTGGCGTTCTAGCAGCGTGTGGCTAGAGCATCGGGGCCCAGGCTTGGGATAGCACATTCGCATCGCCCTTCGCGTCGATGTCACAGGTGCGCGGTAGACCTGTGTTCGTCGCGTGAGTCCTAACCGTGCTCCGACAGTCGCGTGGTGTCTTGGGGCGAAGTGGCTACAACAACGCGGTGACGAC